>Ga0307505_10002585_pt1 | contig 12401 bp, 8 predicted proteins | sample 23_S_MG_FD_202183 | JGI IMG/M metagenome (GOLD analysis project Ga0307505, IMG submission 202183) | Soil microbial communities from Populus trichocarpa stands in riparian zone in the Pacific Northwest, United States - 23_S | ecosystem: Environmental > Terrestrial > Soil > Riparian zone > Trees...
GATTCGAGCCGCGCCAAATTGCGCTCGCCGACTGGGCGCGAAACCCCGGCCTAGGCGCGAGCCGTCCACAAATTGGTTCGCGGCGTCGGGGGGGCAGGGGCCATCGCTTGTCCCAGCGCCTTGCTGAAATAGAACAGTTTCTCGCCCTTCGACACGATCGTCCGGCTGTCCCACGCCCGGGGGCCGCGCCGAACCACCTTTTCGCCAATCGCTCCATAGACATTGGCTGCGGCAAGCACGGCCAGCCGCGCCCGGAATGGCAGCCGCGCAGCTCCGGTACGCGCTGAACGACGGTAACCGCGCGACAAGTCGACCAGCCGCTTTGCCAGGGCCGCGACATTCTTCCGCGCCGCGGGCGCCGCAATGCTGGTGGGATCGTCGGGGCTTAAGTCCATCTCAAGAAGCCAGTCGCGGGGGAGGTAGACCCGGCCCTGCCGGGCATCGGGGACGATATCGCGCGCGATATTGGCCAATTGGAAAGCGATCCCGAGGTCGCTGGCCCGGTCGAGGGTGTCGTGATCGTTGGGGTCGACACCCATCACCGCAGCCATCATCGACCCGACTGCTCCCGCGACATAATAACAATAAGCCAGCATCTCCTGCTCGTCGGCCGGGGTCCATCCTTTCGCGTCGAGCGCAAATCCGGTGAGATGGTCGTCAATCGTCCGCGCCGGGATCGCGACTTCGGCGACGACCAGGCCGAGCGCGTCGAACGGGGTTTCGCCGGTCGGCTGTCCGGCCAGCGCGGCCTTGGTCAGCGCCTCGATTCGCGCCTGGCCGGCCGCCGGATCGACCGGAGCCAGCGCGTCGTGGCCGAGCGTCTGGCCATCGGTCAAATCGTCGCAGGCACGGCACCAGGCATAAAGCAGCCACGATCGCTCGCGCGTGGTCATGTCGAACAGGCGGCTGGCGCTGCGAAAGCTCTTCGAGCCTTTGGAAATGATCGCGCCCGACGCAGCAACGAGCGCCGGACGATCGAGGACTGGTGAAATCATCCGATCATCAACCCAGCGGTTGCCTTGGCGCTTCCGACTACTCCCGGAATCCCCGCGCCAGGATGGGTGCCGGCGCCGACAAAGTAGAGATTCTCCAGCACGTCATCGCGGTTGTGGACCCGGAAATAGGCGCTCTGGGTGAGCACGGGTTCGAGGCTGAATGCCGAGCCAAGGTGCGCGCCCAGATCCTGGGTGAAGTCGGCCGGGGTATAATGAAAGATCGTCTCGATCCGGTCGCGGACGTCGGGGATGAGCAATTTCTCGATCCGGTCGATCACGACCTCGCGGTAGCGCGCGCCTTCGACCTCCCAATCCACGTCCATCTTGCCGCGATGCGGGACCGGAGCAAGCGCATAGAATGCCGAACAGCCCGGCGGGGCCATCGACGGATCGGTGATGGTGGGGTGATGGAGGTAGAGCGAAGGATCCTCGGCCAGCACGCCATTGGTGTAAATGTCGTTGAGCAGAGGTCCGTAGCGATCCGAGAACAGGATCGAGTGGTGGGGAATGTCGGGGAATGTGCCCTTCAGGCCGAAGTGGACCACGAACAGGCTTGGTGAGAAGCTGCGGCGCTTCAATTTCGCTTCAGCCTTAGCCCCGCGAGGGTGGTCCTTGATCAGGCCATAACTGTGGACCACGTCGCCATTGGTCGCGACCAGATCGGCGTTGAGCTCGCCTTTGGCTGTAACTACCCCGGTTACGCGATCGCCTGCAGTATTGATCCGCTCGACCTTCTCGTCCAGCCGCACCTTGCCGCCAAGCCGTTCGAGCAGCCGCACCATGCCGTCGATCAGCGCATTGGTCCCGCCCATCGCGAACCACACCCCGCCGTCGCGCTCAAGCTTGTGGATCAGGGCATAGAGCGCGCTGGTGTTCATCGGATTGCCCCCGACCAGCAGGGTATGGAACGACAGCGCCTGGCGCAGTTTGTCGCTTTTTACATATTTGGAGACGATCGAGTAAACTGATCGCCACGCCTGGTAGCGGACCATCGCCGGGGCGGCCTTCAGCATCGATGCGAAGTCGAGGAACGGCACCGCGCCGAGTTTGACATATCCTTCCTGATAAACGCCCTCGGCATATTCCAGAAAGCGGCGGTAGCCCGCGACATCGGACGGATCGAGCGCGGCGATCGACTTTTCCAGTGCCTCGTCATCGTTGGAATAATCGAACGCCGTGCCGTCATTCCACATCAGGCGATAGAAAGGCGTGACCGGCACCAGCGTGACGTCGTCCGACATTTTCTGCCCCGACAGCGCCCACAATTCCTCGAGGCACGGCGGGTCGGTAATGACCGTTGGGCCGGCGTCAAAGGTGTAGCCGTCCTGCTTCCACATATAGGCCCGCCCGCCGGGGCGGTCGCGGGCTTCGATTACGGTCGTCGCGATTCCCGCGGACTGGAGGCGGATGGCGAGTGCCAGCCCGCCGAAACCGGCGCCGATGACGATCGCGCTCTTTGGCGCGCTGTTGGGTCTGTCTTTCACGAAGTGATCGCTTTCAGCGCCTTGAACAATGGTACCGGCGGCTTGCCCGTCAGGATGAGCAATTTGTCGAACGCAGTCAGTCGGCCGGCGTAGAAACGCGCAATCAACGCCTCGTTGAGACGGTAGAAACGGGTGAACACCCTGACCCGCTGCTCGGGCAGCGCGGCCCGAAACAACATGCGGTTGAGCAATCGGTAGAAACCGCCGCCGCGCCAATGGCCGAGAAAACGGGCCCGTGTCCACGCCGCCATCGCCTGGCCGCCAAGATCCGGCAGCCGGGCGAGCGCGATGGCGTTGGCCGCGGCCTGCGGCAGGGAGTAGCCGGTGGTGGGGTGGAAAAAGCCGCCCTTCAGCCCGAGCCGCGCGACCGGATCGGCGGCGGGCCAGAACAGGTCGGGGTCGCCGCCAAGCACGATCGGCAAGACTCCGATTTCCTGCCTGACAATTGTTCCGCTCCAGCCTTGCGACGCGACATAATCCGCAACGCGCATGGTCAGCGCCGCCTCGTCGAGTTCGGCGCCGTTCGTGTAATAAGTATCTTCCACCAGCAGTCGGCTGGCGCTGAACGGCAGGCTGTAGAGGAACCGATATCCCTCGGCCTGATCGACCGTCGCATCCATGATGATCGGCGCGGCGAGGCCGTGGCCGGGCGCGGCATATTCAACCCCGACGAACTTTTGCCATGCCAGTTCGATCCCCGGCATCGGTCCGTCCGGCCCGCGGGCGTCGATCACGCCCGAGGCCTCGATCTTCGACCCGTCGTCGAGGGTGATGCCGTCGGCCGCGAGTTCGGTGACCGCCGTGCCAAGTTGCCATCGGGTCGGCGCCAGTCGCTCGCGAACCAGTGCGTCGAGCCCGTTCGAATGGACGCTGTTATAGCCGAAGCCGAGGCTCCGCTGGCGCCCCGGGAAGCGCACCGCATGGCTCGGCCAGCGGATCGGCTTCATCGCGTCGATCAACCTGCGTTCGTCACCGGCGATATCGCCATCGAAATACGACCACACATGGTTACCGCCGAAGCAGTCGCCCGCCTCGATCAGCAGCAGCGGGCTGTCGGGCCGGGCTTCCGCGATCGCCAGCGCGGCGAGCGATCCGGCAAGTCCTCCGCCGACGATGATTAGGGGCTTATTCGAGTGCATCGCCGCTCGCCTTAGAGTCATCGCGCTGGTAAGGCCATGACCATGATCGCGTGGGGAAACAGCCTGATTTGGCCGGCGCTGGCGAGCGCGGTCGCGATGACCGTGATCGTCGCGGCGCGATACTTTGCGACCAGCGGCGGGTTCGCCTGGCTCACTCGGCGGCGCCACCCTGGCCTCTACAGCGGCCTCGACCGCCAGATCCGCTCAGAGATATTCTGGTCGGTGGTGAGCGCGGCACTCTATGGCGTTCCCGCCGGTATGCTGTTGTGGGGATGGGATAAATTCGGCTGGACCATGCTTTATACGAAACCGCTGGACTATCCCCTGTGGTGGCTGCCCGGCTCGGTGATCGCCTATCTCGCGCTCCACGATACGTGGTTCTACTGGACTCACCGCTGGATGCACCGCCCGGCGATCTACCGGCGGGTCCATGCGGTTCATCACGCCAGCCACCCGCCGACCGCCTGGGCGGCGATGAGCTTCCACCCGTGGGAGACGCTGACCGGCGCGGTGGTCATTCCGGCGCTGATCCTGACCATCCCGATCCACGTCGGCGCGCTCGCCGTCGTCCTGACCATCATGACGGTGATGGGGGTCACCAATCATATGGGGTGGGAGCTGTTCCCCAGGGCGCTTGTTCATGGCCGGGCAGGGAATTGGCTGATAACAGCCAGCCATCACCAGCTTCATCATCAGCGGAACAAATGCAATTATGGCCTCTATTTCAGATTCTGGGATCGCCTTTGCGTTACCGATGGCGGGCTTGGCAGCTTTGAGCCTCAGCATCGCCGCACCCGCGCAAGCGCCAGGGACGACCGACATCCAGGTCGAGATCGTCGGGCTGCGTGATGCACGCGGGCTGGTCCGCCTGTGCCTGACCCGCGATGCCAAGTCGTTTCCCGACTGCAAGGCTGGTCCGACCGCCAGTGCGACGATCAAGGCCGGGACGGGGGCGCTGCGCTACACTTTCACGTCGGTCCCAGTCGGCACCTATGCCATCGCCGCTTTCCATGATGCCAATGGTGACGGAAAGTTGAACACCATGCTCGGTATTCCAAAGGAAGGCTTCGCTTTCTCGCGCAACCCAGCGATGCGCGCCCGGGCGCCGCGCTTCAACGAAGCGTCGTTCGAGAGCAAGGGCCGGGCGCTCGAGCCGCTCAAGATGAAGTATCTTCTCTAATGTTTTGAGAGCCTTGCCGACGAGTCTGGGCTCGCTTCCAGTTTGCAGGCGGAACGATCTCGCAGGACTGTCGTTTCCTGAGTGACTTCATGCGCCGCTGGCGGGGCCGAGGGCCCGGGGCTGAGGCCACCAAATAACCAAGGAGAATGACGATGCGTAAATCTTTGATGGCCGCCTTGCTGGCTGGCTCAATGGCCGTTTCGGCCTGTTCGACGGTAGATGATGCTCGCTACTCCGATGTCGGCACCGGTGCCGTAATCGGCGCTGCTGGCGGTGCCGGTGTCGGCGCTTTGGTCGGCGGCATTTCGCCGATTGAAGGCGCCGTGGTCGGTGCCGCGATCGGTGGGCTCGCCGGTGCGGTCTGGTCGGACAGCAACAATGACGGCTACGCCGATGGCTACAGCCAGAATGGCACCTATTATCAGGGCCGTCCGTCGGGTTGGGATTCGACACTTGGCCGCGTCGGCACTGGCGCAGTCGGTGGCGCGGTGCTTGGTGCGGCTGCCGGGGCGTTGATCCCGGGTGTCAGCATGCTCGAAGGCGCGATTGCCGGTGCGGTCGTCGGTGGGCTGGCCGGCGCGATCTGGGCCGATCAGGACCGTGATGGCCGCGTTGATGGCTATATGTACAATGGCCAATATTATCAGGGTGCCCCTACCGGGCAGGCCCCCGCCCCGGCCCCGGTATATGCAGGTGAGCGCGGCTAACATCGCCGAGCATTTTGCCTCGATCGATTGGCGCGTCGGATGGATTTCCCGTCCGGCGCGCTTCTCGTTGGGCCTCATGCTGGCGGCCGCGGCTTTACCCCAAGCTGCCTCGACCACTGCCGCGCCACCGTCTGCGGCGGATGCGATCCGCGGTGAATCGCTCGACAGTTTCTATGAGGCGCGCGGCGATCGCCCTCTATGGTTTCGCGCTTTTGACGAAACGACCGCCGCGCCGCTGATCCTGGTGGACCTGATTCGGAGTGCTCGTGCCGACGGCCTCGACCCCGAAAACTATCGGCCGCGGAGTCTCGAGCGCGCCCTTCGCGCCGCCCGTTCGGGCAACCTTGAAGACATCCTCCGCGCAGACCGCATGCTCAGCCATGCGTTTGTCGCCTATGTCCGCGACCTGAAGCGCTCGCCAAATGTTGAGATGATCTGGGTTGATGCCGAGCTCCGCCCATCCGCTCTATCCCCGCGCCGGTTGCTCGAAAGCGCAAGCGCCGCGGCTTCGCAGGAAACATATCTCGCCGACATGCCGTGGATGCATCCCATTTATGCGGGGCTCCGTCAGGCACTTGCCACCGGCGTCGACAACAGCTCCATGGAGCGCGACCTGCTCCGCCTCAATCTCGAGCGCGCTCGCGCTCTTCCTGCTGCGGCGGGCAAGTACGTCGTCGTCGACGCCGCAGCGGCTCGACTGATGATGTATGAGGGCGGCCGAATCGTCGATTCGATGCGCGTCGTGGTCGGTCGCCCGGAGCACGCCACCCCGATGATGGCGGCGCTGATCCGCTTCACTTCGCTCAATCCGTACTGGAACGTGCCTGCCGACCTCGCTGCCGAACGGGTTGCGCCCAATGTGGTCAAGGACGGCGAGGCCTATCTCAAGGCCAGGGGCTATCAATTGCTGTCGGGTTGGGATGACGATGCAAAGGTCATAAGCCCCAACACGGTCGATTGGAAAGGGGTCGCGGCCGGTCGCACCCAAGTGCGGCTTCGCCAGCTTCCCGGGCCCGTCAATGCGATGGGGAAGATGAAGTTCATGTTCCCTAATGCCCAAGGAATATACCTGCACGATACCCCCGAGAAAGAATTGCTGGGCGAGGCTTCGCGGATGTTCAGCGGCGGCTGCGTGCGGCTCGAGGATGCGCCGCGGCTGGCCAAATGGCTTTATGGCGGGAAAGCTCCGGCTACCAAGTCAGCGCGGCCAGAGCAACGTGTCGACTTGCCTACGCCAGTGCCGGTGTTCCTAACCTATCTGACCGCGGCACCGGGTGGCGGCGAAGTCGCCTATCTGCCCGACGTCTATGATCGCGACCGTGCGGCTCTTGCAGCGCTCGGTGGGGCAACTTTCGCCAGCCGGTGATCAGCGGCGCCAGCTTGGGAAATAGCGAATGTCCTGGTACAGCGGCGATCCATCCGCCTCCCGCGCCGGCGAGAAACGAGCCCGAACAAGCAACGTCTGGCAAAGCACATTATCGACTGCCGGGCTGCCGCTCGACCGCAGCGCGCGACAGCGCTCAACCCTTCCCGACGTATTGATGAGCAACAGTAGTTCGGCGTCGCCATGGGGTGACCCCATCGCCGCGATCTGTCGATAGTCTCGACGCCCTAGGCCACCTGACACCAGGTGTGCCCCAACTCGCCCCGCGCCGTTTCCACCACCGCCCGGTCCATCGCCTGATCCGCCTGCGCCGGCACCGCTGCCGCTTGTGGCGGCTCCGGCATTGGCGGCCGTTCCCCTTCCGGCCACAGGCGCGGCGGCAATCGGTTGCGGAGTAGGAAGCTGCGCCGGCGGGGCCACAATCGGGTTGGGATTGACTCTTTTCCCAGCCGGCGCGGGCTGGCGCCGAGGAGGTCGAGGGGCAGCTTCAGTGATTGGCGGCGGTGGCGGTGGCTGTTCGACGTCGAAGGTCTTGAGGCTGTCCTCTGAAATCCGCTCCGGGTGGAACGCAAGTCCGGTCAGGAAAGCGGCGCCGAGGGCCAAGTGAATTGCCGCGGTGGCGGCCGCCGATCTGGCACGGTCGCGCGGGTCCGTCTGGAAACTGTTCCTGCCCATTGCGTTCAAGCAAACGCGTATCCCTTCTCGCGAGTTGCTATGCCCTGAGTGCGGCAGCCTGCATTTCGGCTTCGCGCTTCAAATTTCGCGCCAGCTGAGTCATGCCATTTAGATAGGGCGGAGGAATGAAGATGTCGCGATAATCCGCGGCCGCCGCCGCCCGCAAAGTCCAGGACGGATCGATAAGGTGCGGCCTTGCCAAGGCGACCAGATCGGCGCGGCCTGAAGCAAGGATTGCATTGGCCTGGTCGGGCTCGAAGATGTTGCCGACCGCCATTGTCGCGAGCTGCGCTTCGTTGCGGATCTTGTCGGAGAACGGGGTCTGGAACATGCGGCCGTAAACGGGCTTGGCTTCGGCCCAGGTCTGGCCGGCCGAGACATCGATTAAATCGGCGCCAGCCTCGCCAAAAGCCCGCGCGATCTCGACCGAATCGTCTGGCGTGACACCGTCATTGCCGGCCCAATCGGTCGCGGAAATGCGCACTGACATCGGGCGATCGGCGGGCCACGCAGCACGCATCGCGGCGAACACTTCCAACGGGTAGCGCAGTCGGTTGGCGAGGCTGCCGCCATAATCGTCCAGGCGCTTATTCTGCAGCGGGGTGATGAAGCTCGACAGCAGGTAACCGTGAGCGGCGTGGAGCTCGACCATGTCGAACCCGGCATCGATGGCCATCCGCGTCGCCGCGACGAACTGCTGCTTGATGTCGTCCATCTCCGCGAGGGTCAACGCGGTCGGGCGGGCATTGCCTTCGCTCCACGCCACCTCGCTGGCTGCAACCAGCGGCCAATTGCCCTCGGCGAGGGGTGCATCCATTTCTTCCCAGCCGAGCTGGGTCGATCCCTTGGCACCGGAATGGCCGAGCTGGAGGCAAATCTTGGCCTTGCCATTGGCGTGGGCAAAATCGGTGATGCGCCGCCATGCCGCGGCATGATCGGGTGACCAAAGGCCGGTGCAGCCCGGGGTAATCCGAGCGGTCGGGGAAACGCAGGTCATTTCGGTGAACACCAGTCCAGCGCCACCCATCGAGCGCGCTCCATAATGAACCAGGTGAAAGTCGTTCGGGGTGCCGTCGGTGGCCGAATAGGTCGCCATTGGCGACACCACGATGCGGTTTTCCAACGTCATCCCACGTAGCCGGAAGGGTGCGAACATCGGCGGCGCGCTCTTTGCCTCGCCAGTCGCCCGTTCCCAGAAATTGCGTTCGACCTGATCCAGCCATTGGGGGTCGCGCAGCCGCAGATTCTCATGGCTGATGCGCTGGCTGCGAGTCAGCAGCGAATAGGCGAATTGCCACGGCTCGAAGCCAAGATAGCGATCGAGCGTTTCGAACCATTCGGTCGAATTGCGCGCACTATTTTGCAACTTGAGCACTTCGAGACTGCGCTCGGCCTGATATTCCTCGAGCGCTTCGGCCAGGGGCAGCCCGGGGCGGTTGAGCACTTCGGCTAGTTTGATGGCGTCCTCGAGCGCCAGTTTGGTCCCCGATCCGATCGAGAAATGGGCAGTGTGGGCCGCATCGCCGATCAAGATGACGTTCCCGTCGCTCCAGCGCTCGCACTTGATCCGGCGGAAATTGAGCCAGGCTGCCGCTCCTGGCAAATGGGCGGCGTTGTTGAGTAATGGTCTGCCGTCCAGATGGCGTGCGAAGATCAGTTCGCACTTCTCGACCACCGCCGCCGAGTTCATCGTGTCGAAGCCCAGTCCGCGCCACGTCGTTTCGGCGCACTCGACGATGAACGTCGAACAATCAGGAGCGAAGCGGTAAGCGTGAGCCCATATCCATCCGGCCTCAGTCCGCTCGAAGGCGAAGGTGAACGCATCGAACGACTTGGGCGTGCCAAGCCAGATGAACTTGTTGGCGCGCTCATCGACCTCGACCCCGAAAGCTTGCGACCGGGCGTCACGGATCCGGCTGTTGATTCCGTCGGCGGCTATGACCAGGTCATAGTGAGCCCACATGGCCGGATCGGGATCGCACTCGGATTCGTAATGGATTTCGATGCCAAGCTCCTCCGCACGGGCTGACAGCAGATCGAGCAAGCGCTTGCGCCCGATGCCGATGAAGCCGTGGCCGGAGGACGTGAGGCACTGCCCTTCGATATGCACGTCGATATCGTCCCAATGGGCAAAACCGTCGGCGATCGCGGCCCCCGAGACTGGATCGTTGATCATCAGATTTTCGAGCGTCTGGTCGGAGAAGACCACGCCCCAGCCGAACGTCACGCCCCGTGGGTTGCGTTCATAAAGGTGTATCTCGCGGCGGGGGTCGCGCAATTTCATCGAAATGGCGAAATAGAGTCCGGCCGGTCCTCCGCCGATGCAGGCAATGCTCATTCGGTTGGCCTAGCCCCCGCGACCCCCCTCACTCAATCCCCACCGACGGCTTTGCCATGCGATTTCGCCCGGGGAGAGCCGATCTAACCGGCAATGCGCCCTGATGGAGACAGGCGACTCGGCGAACCAGTTGCGATTCTCGGCATGATTCTGACTCATGAGCCGCCGTGCAGCGCGGTTTTTCGTCCCGAATCGAGACTTGGGCGGCCTATTTTCGAGTGATTTTTCAGGATACGAAACCGCTGCACGAGTCTGCGATGAATCGCGTCGCTAATGACCGTTAACGGATCGTAAGCGATGATCAGAAAATTAACAGAAATTAACAACTTCAACATAAAGCGCGATTCTAGACCTTCGATATCTAGACAGGTCATCTTTTTTACACGGTGAATAAAGTAATTGACTTAGAGTTTAATCAACTTGGCATTAAATAGTATAAGCAAAAAGCGCTTGGTTTACGATTTATACTTCGATTGATCGCGGTGACTTTAACAATCGAGCCCTCGTGCCCACCCCGCCTAGCTTGCAATTTGTCCGTAGTCATGTGCTTGTAGCTCACTGACAGCGGGTGGAAATTCTGGCGTTAACCATGCTTGGTTAATCGCGGGGCATCCCATTCGCATGCGATCACAATCAGCGGTTCCGGCCAGGTGGCCTTGGACCGCAGGGGCGAGGGTGAGTTATGCGATACGAAGATGCTTCCCAGATGGGTTCGGGCCAGGTCGATGCGCGCAACGACGCAGATCATCTCGCGGCCCGGGACTACGGCCCCGCCACTGGTAACGTCATTTCCGGTGCCGGTACCATCACCGGTTCGGCCGGGCTCGACATTGTTGGGGCCGGTCCAGGCCGGATTACCGCGATTGAGGGCGCCGGCGGAAGTGACGTCAGCTTCTCGGGCGGCAAGCTCTCGGTCCAAGGTCAATATGGAACCCTCAGTATCGATGCTCGCGGCAACTACAGCTACGAGCGCGAGGCTGGCACGCCCGCCGGTGTAGCGGACACTTTTCGTTACACCCTGACCACCAAAACCGGCGCGACCGATAGCGCCCGACTGGTCATCAACATCGGCGATTTGCCCAAGCTGGCGACAGACGCCACGCGGGTCGTCCCGGGTGCCGACGGTGTTGTCACGCTCCCGCCTGGAGTCGAACTTAGTGATATCCGGATCGTCGGCCGTGACCTGGTCGTCACGCTGCCCGACGGATCGACGATGATTATCGTCGATGGCGCTATTTTCGTCCCGCAGCTGGTGCTTGGCGGGGTCGAAGTGCCCGCCACCAACCTTGCGGCGCTGCTGATCGGATCGGAACCCAGTCCGGCGGCCGGCGACCTCGGCTCGAGCCAGCCGAGCAGCGGCGGCAATTTCGGGGTGCCGGTGGCGCCGCTCGATCCGGGCGTGCCGTTGGGCGATCTGCTGCCCCCGACCGAGCTCGACTATACGCCGCCCGAATATGAGGAGCTCGGCGATATTCTCGAGGAGAATGATCCCCCGTTCATCGGGGTCTCGTCGGTGAACGTGTCTGAAGAAGGCGTTCAGTCAGTCAGTCCACCAAATCCGGATTCGACCGGCTCGCCCGACACGACCAATTCGCCCACCAACGGCGGAACCATTCCGATTTCCGACCCCGATGGGGATTCCCTGACGGTCATTCTTGGGACTCCGAGTGACGCATTGACGTCGGCCGGCGTGGCAATGACTTGGTCGGTCAGCCCGGACGGGCATACGTTGACTGGCTCGGCGGGAAGCAACATTGTTATCACAGTCGTTATCAACAATGCCGGATCCTATACGGTAAACCTGCTTCGACCGGTCGATCACCCCAACGGCGGCGGGGAACAGGGCACGAGCTTCGTGGTTCCCGTCTCCGTCAGCGATGGTGAGGACATCACCGCCGGCGGTTCGATCACGGTAACTATCGAAGACGATTCTCCGACTATTGTTGGGCAGATCGGCGAGCCGAATCTGGTCGTCGATGATACTAACCTGGGCGTGAATGACACCGACAGTTTCAGCGGCGCGTTCACAGTCAGCTTCGGTGCGGATGGTCCGGCGGCCTCCAATTCGCTGACCTATGTCCTTGGCGCAACCGCCGGCCCCTCGGGGATCGTCGACGTTGCGACAGGGGAGCAAGTCAATCTGGTTATGAATGGCGGCGTGGTCGAGGGCCGCACCGCGACGACCAATTTGTTGGTATTTGCGGTGACGGTCGACGCGTCCGGCAACGTGACGTTGGACCAGCTGCGTGCGGTCCGCCACGATGATCCGGCCGACCCGGTCGAAACCGGCGGTAGCGCCGCGACGCTATCGGCCGACAGCTTGGTCACACTGAGCATTGTCGCCACTGATCGCGATGGGGACACCGCAAGTATCTCGATCAACATTGGCCAAAACCTAAGGTTCGAGGATGATGGACCGTCGATCGGGGTCAACGGCAGCCTGTCGGAGCCCAACATCATTGTTGATGAAACCTTGCTTGGGACCAATGCGAGCGCGAG
>Ga0307505_10002586_pt1 | contig 12395 bp, 12 predicted proteins | sample 23_S_MG_FD_202183 | JGI IMG/M metagenome (GOLD analysis project Ga0307505, IMG submission 202183) | Soil microbial communities from Populus trichocarpa stands in riparian zone in the Pacific Northwest, United States - 23_S | ecosystem: Environmental > Terrestrial > Soil > Riparian zone > Trees...
GCCTTCAGTCGGAAGGCAAGACGGTCAAGTTCTTCTGCGTCGGCCGCAAGGGCTATGACCAGCTGCGACGCCAGTACGAAAAACAGATCGTCGAGGTGGTCGACCTCAAGTCGGTGCGCTCGCTCGCCTACGAACATGCCAACGAAGTCGCGCGCAAGATCGTCTCGCGTTTCGAAGCGGGCGAATTCGATGTCTGCACGGTGTTTTATTCGCGGTTCAAATCGGTGATCGCGCAGATCCCGACCGCGCAACAGGTTATTCCGCCGGTATTCGAGAACAAGGATACGGGAGCGGGCGGCGCTGTCTACGAATACGAGCCGGAAGAGGAAGATATCCTCGCCGACCTCCTGCCGCGCAATCTCGCGACGCAGATCTTCCGCGCGCTCCTCGAGAACGCGGCATCTGAGCAGGGCGCGCGCATGAGCGCCATGGACAACGCGACCCGCAACGCGGGCGACATGATCAAGAAGCAGACCATCACCTATAACCGCACGCGCCAGGCCATGATCACGAAGGAACTCATCGAGATCATTTCCGGCGCGGAAGCGCTTTGAGCTAGAGCCCGAGACGAGGAAGCAATGGCTACCAATCAGAACGGACAAATCACCCAGGTCATCGGCGCCGTCGTCGACGTGAAATTCGACGGGCATCTGCCGGAGATCCTCAACGCCCTGGAGACGAAGAACCAGGGGCAAAGGCTCGTGCTGGAAGTCGCGCAGCATCTCGGCGAGTCGACCGTGCGTACGGTCGCCATGGACTCGACCGAAGGTCTCGTGCGCGGGCAAGGCGTGTCCGACACAGGCAAGCCGATCGCGGTGCCCGTCGGCGAAGGCACGCTCGGCCGCATCATGAACGTCATCGGCGAGCCGGTCGACGAAGCGGGTCCGATCAAGTCGACGGACAGGCGCCCGATCCATGCGCCGGCGCCGAGCTATACCGACCAGTCGACCGAAGGCGAGATCCTCATCACCGGGATCAAGGTCGTGGACCTGCTCGCGCCCTACGCCAAGGGCGGCAAGGTCGGCCTGTTCGGCGGCGCGGGCGTCGGCAAGACCGTGCTCATTCAGGAGCTGATCAACAACGTCGCGAAAGCCCACGGCGGCTTCTCGGTGTTCGCCGGCGTCGGCGAGCGCACGCGCGAGGGCAACGACCTCTATCACGAGTTCATCGAGTCGGGCGTCAACAAGAAGGGCGGCGGCGCGGGCTCGAAGTGCGCGCTGGTCTTCGGCCAGATGAACGAGCCGCCCGGCGCCCGTGCGCGCGTGGGTCTTACCGGCCTCACGGTCGCCGAAAGCTTCCGCGACCAGGGCCAGGACGTGCTGTTCTTCGTCGACAACATCTTCCGCTTCACTCAGGCGGGCTCGGAAGTGTCGGCGCTGCTCGGCCGCATTCCTTCGGCGGTGGGTTACCAGCCGACGCTTGCGACCGACATGGGGGCGCTGCAGGAGCGCATCACCACGACCCAGAAGGGCTCGATCACCTCGGTGCAGGCGATTTATGTGCCGGCCGACGACTTGACCGACCCGGCGCCCGCGACCTCGTTCGCGCACTTGGACGCGACGACCGTGCTGTCGCGCGGCATCGCCGAAAAGGGCATCTACCCGGCGGTCGACCCGCTCGACTCCACCTCGCGCATGCTGACCCCGCTTGTCGTCGGCGAAGAGCACTACGCGACGGCCCGTCAGGTGCAGCAGATCCTCCAGCGCTACAAGGCGCTGCAGGACATCATCGCCATTCTCGGCATGGACGAGCTCTCGGAAGAGGACAAGGTGGCGGTGGCCCGCGCCCGAAAGATCGAGCGCTTCCTTAGTCAGCCGTTCTTCGTGGCCGAAGTCTTCACCGGATCGCCCGGCAAGTTCGTGGAACTCGCGGACACCATCAAGGGTTTCAAGGGCCTGTGCGAAGGCAAGTACGACCACCTGCCGGAAGCCGCCTTCTATATGGTAGGAACGATTGAAGAGGCCGTTGAAAAGGGCAAACGGCTCGCCGCGGAGGCGGCATAAAGATGTTCGGACGCGCGAATGCGGTGGTCGCCTATGCGGTCATCGGCCTACTGATCGGTGCGCTCGGCGGGTATCTCACCCGGCCTGAGTCGACCGAGATCCGTATCGGGCCGGTGCAGATCGAGGTCACCGGCAAGGGAATCGCGCGCGACGGCGGCGACCTGACGTCGAGCCAGGTGCAGCACGTTCTTCTGATCGCTCTCATCGGCGGATTGATCGGAGCCGGCTTCGGCTACGCGGTCGATCGCGGCAAGTTCAGGGCCTGACCCAAGCCATGGCTACATTTCCGTTCGAACTCGTTTCGCCGACCCGTCTCGTTTTTTCCGGCGAGGTGGAGCAGGTGGACGTGCCGGGCGCCGAGGGCGATTTCGGCGTGCTCGCGGGCCACGCACCGTTTATTTCGGCTTTGCGTCCCGGGGTGCTCACGATCCGCGGCGGCAGCAACATCGCGCGTTTCTTCGTGCGCGGCGGCTTCGCGGAAGTGAATCCGGCGGGCCTGACGGTCCTCGCGGAATCGGCGGTTCCCGTCGAAGAAGTCGGGCAGGATGTCCTGATGCAGGAAATTCGGGCCGCGGAGAAAGCGCTCGCCGAAGCCAAAGACGACGCCGAGCGATGGAAGCTCACGGAAGCGGCCGAGCAGCTCAGAGCTGCCGCCGTTCAGATCGGTCAGGCTTCTTCCTCGGCCGCGGCGCACTGATCAACGCTTCGCAAACCTTCCGAATTCCTCGACGACACGTTCATAGACCGGCCGTTTGAACGGAATGATCAGGTCGGGGGTGCGCTCGAGTTTTTCCCAGCGCCATTCGATGAATTCCGGCTCGTGCTTGCCGCCGCCCGGATGCTCCACGTCGATCTCGCTCTCCTTGCCGGTGAAGCGCAGCGCGTACCATTTCTGCTTCTGGCCGCGGTACTTGCCCTTCCACGCGTCGCCAACGATCTCGCGCGGGATGTCGTATTTGAGCCAGCCCTTCGATTCCCCGAGCGTCTCCACCGAGCGCACGTTGGTTTCCTCGTAGAGCTCGCGCAGCGCCGCGGGCCACGGATCCTCGCCCTTGTCGATGCCGCCCTGCGGCATCTGCCAGGCATGCGTGTCGTCAACATGCTCGGGACCGTCGGTACGGCGCCCGATAAAGACGCGGCCGTCACGATTGAACAGCGCCAGCCCGACACAGGGACGGTAGGGGAGGTCTTCGAAGCGGGGCATGCCACAAACGATCCGGGCGGGCTGAACGTCAGCTTTGTTTAGTCCGCGTGGCGACGGCGCTCAAGGGAACGATGCGGATCCCGCGGCCTTCTGCTTCCTTCGCCCAGCGCGCGATACGCTCGATCGTGACCGGGAGCGCGTTGGCCGAGCCGACGGCAAAGCCCTGTTCGATGGCAAGGCGTTCAAGCTTCTCAAGAGCAGCGTCGATGTCGGACCAGTTGGCTTTGGTGTCGATCACGACATCGGCCTTGAGGAACGGCGCCTTCGAGTTTGCGGCCGACTTCTGGGTGAGGCTGCGCGGTGAGGTGCCGTCGTCAAAATAGAGCAGCCCGCGCTGGCTGACATCGGCGATGATGGGGGCAAAGGCCGCTTCGCTCGAGGTGAAGCGCGCGCCCATAAGATTGGTGACGCCGACATAGCCCTGTGCACGGCTCATGAACCAGTGCAGCCGGTCGACGTTTTGTGCGGCCGTGAGGCTGGAGAGCAGTGTCTGCGGGCCCGGATCGTTGTCGGGGTAATCGAACGGCTCCATCGGCACTTGCAGCAGGACTTCGTGACCTGCGCCGCGCGCCTTGGCGATCCAGCGCGGCAGTTCCGTTCCGTAAGGGACGAAGGCGAGCGTCGTCGCGTTCGGCAGCTTCGCAAGCGCCTCGCCGGTCGTGCTCGCTCCGATGCCGAGGCCGGAGATGACGATGGCGATCTGAGGTCCCTTGCGCGCGGCCGCGGGCACCGCGCGAGCATAGGCTTCCAGCGCGCGTTTGCCGTCCGCAGCGACGCGCGGAATCGGTCCGTGGCGCGACGGCTCCGTCAGGCGCTCATCTGCCGGCGGCGCGGTGCCGACCGCGCTTTCGCCCGCGTCGTCGCTACCTTTGACGGGAACCGACGTGCGCGTGCCGCTCTTGCCGTCGATGATGGTGACCGTCTGCTCGCCCGCCGGTGATTTTTCCGCGCTGCGCGGGGTTTCGGCTTTTGCAGTCTGGGCTGAGCCCTGGTTTTCGAACTTCGAGGGAGGAGCACCGATCGCAACTCGCGCCATCGGCTCGCCGCCGAGCGGATCGTCGACAACGGCGATCCAGACGAGCCCTACCGCAATGAGCGACGCGAGTGCGCCTGCGACGAGCGGCAGCACGGGCACACTCCAGCGAGGCTGCGTGCGCGCGGAGCGCTTGGAGCCGAGAGGTTTATCGAGGTCGTCGGGCGCCAGGGTACGGTCCTCATTGGCGAATCGCGCGCAGTTTAGCATGGGGTCCCGCGCGGCCTGCGCAAAGCAAAACCCCGCCGAACCGGCGGGGTCTTGTACTTTCGGATCGGCAGATCAGTTCGGTATCGGCGCCTTCGGGTTCGGCGGGAAGGCCGAGTTCTTCTGGACACCACGCAGCAGATCGAGGGCGAGGTGCAACTGCTTGTCGTCCTTTGCGTCGAGCGGAACATAGGCAGGCGAGCCGCCCTTTTCCTCTTCCGCATCTCCCGCCTTGAGATGTCCGCGCAGCGAGGATTCGCCCCGCATCTCAACCTTGCCCTTCAGTTCTTCGGGCAGGTCCTGGACGAACTCGATGTCCGGCTGAATTCCCTTCGCCTGAATCGAGCGGCCCGAGGGCGTGTAGTAGAGCGCCGTGGTGAGCTTGAGCGCGCCGAACTGGCCGATCGGGATCACCGTCTGGACGGAACCCTTGCCGAACGATCGGCTGCCGAGCAGCGTCGCCCGCTTGTGATCCTGCAATGCGCCGGCGACGATTTCCGATGCCGAAGCGGAGCCGCCGTTCACCAGCACGATGAGCGGCTTGCCGCTGGTCAGGTCGCCGGGCCGCGCATTGTGGCGATGCGTGTCGTCGGGATTGCGCCCGCGGGTCGAGACGATCTCGCCCCGATCGAGGAACGTATCCGTCACGGAAATCGCCTGATCGAGCAGGCCGCCGCCGTTGTTGCGAAGATCGAGAATGTAGCCCTTCAGTTTATCGGCCGGCACCTGCTTGTTGATGTCGGCGATCGCGGCCTGAAGCTGATTGAGCGTGCGTTCGCCCTGGAAGCTGGAAATGCGGATGTAACCGGTGTCTTCGCCTTCGATGCGCGAGCGCACGTTGCGGATCGAGATGATCTCGCGGACGATCGTCACTTCGATCGGGGCTTCGACGCCCTTGCGGTCGATCTTCAGCTTGATCGAGGAGTTCACCGGACCGCGCATCTTGTCGACTGCCTGCTCGAGCGTCAGACCCTTCACCGCCTCGCCGTTGAGGTGGGTGATGAGGTCGTTCGGCTGAATGCCGGCGCGGTGCGCGGGGGTTCCGTCCATCGGCGACTGGACCTTGACCAGGCCGTTCTCCATCGTGACCTCGATGCCGAGGCCGCCGAACTCTCCGCGCGTCTGCGTCTGCATATCGCGGAAATTCTTGATGTCGAGGAAGGACGAGTGCGGATCGAGATTCGTCAACATGCCGTTGATCGCGTTCTCGATCATCTTGGCTTCGTCGGGCTTCTCCACATACTGCGCGCGCACGTGCTCGAAGATGTCGCCGAAGAGATTGAGTTGCCGGTAGACGTCGGAGCTGGCCGCCTTGGCGGTTGCGTTCAGCACCAGGCGCGGCTGGGTCACCATCACGGCTGCGAGAGCACCCGCCACCGCTCCGATAAAAAATAACGATGTTCTCTTCATTATCCGCGCGCCTTTTCGCTGCTGCTTTCAGCCCACCAAGGAGTAGGGTCGATCGAGTTTCCGTCCTTGCGGAACTCGACGTAAAGAACGGGTTGTGAGGCAGTCGCCGCTGTCGCGGTAGCCGCCTTCAGCCCACTTCCCATCACCGCAACGGGCTCCCCGGTGAGCACGAACTGCCCGAGTTCGACGGTGATTTGTTCCATCCCGGCTAACAGCACATGATAACCGCCGCCGCCGTTGATGATCAATAGTCGGCCGTAGGAACGAAAAGGCCCGGCATAAACGACCCAGCCGTCGCAGGGCGCGGTTACCTGAGCGCCTGTACGAGCCGCAATCTGGATTCCTTTCGCCGCTGCGCCGCCGCCATCGGCCGCGCCGTAGTCACGAACGCGTGTTCCCGACACGGGCAAAACCAGGCGGCCTTTCGCCTGGGCGAACGGGACGGCGGGATTGATACGGCCTTGATCGGTTAGCGCGGCAACCGTTGCCTTGGTTTCGGCCTCGCGACGCGCCGCCTCGGCTGCTTTTGCGGCGCTCTCGATTTCCTTTTCCATGCGGGCGACGAGTTCGCCCACGGTCTGAACTTGCCTCGAGAGCGCGGCGGCGCGTGCCCGCTCGGTTTCGAGAGCCTTTTCGCTGGTCACCTGAAATCGCTGACGCTCGTCCACGAGTGCTGCGAGGCGCGTGCGTTCCTGTTCGAGATCGGCACGATTGTCGTTCAGCACGCTGCGCTCGGCGACGATGTCGGCGCGCACCCGTGCAAGCTCGGTAAGGTCCGTGGCAAGCGTCTCGGTCTCGCTCTTCAGTTCCGGCACGACCGCACCGAGCAGCATGGCAGCGCGGATCGAGGAAAGGGCGTCTTCGGGCTTCAGAAACACCGCGGGTGCGGGATTCCGGGAGAGGCGGGCGGCGGCCGCCAGAACCTCTGCGAGCACCGCCTTGCGCGCGTCGAGCGAGCCCTGGATCTGCGCCTCGCGGCCGTCGAGCGGTTTCAGACGTGCTTCCGCGGCGGTGAGCCGACCTTCGATCGCTTTCATGCGGGCGGCGGTGTCGACCAGGGCCTGCGAGAATTTCTGCCGGTCGGTCTTCAGCACTTCGACTTCGGCCTTGAGCTTCGCCTCCGCTGCCTGGCGGCGTTCGAGGTCGCTGCGCAGGATTTCGAGCTCGCGCTGGCGCTCGACCTTCTCGACCTCGCGCGCGCTTTCCGGCGTCTTGTCCTGCGCGTAAGCGCCGGACGCGATCAGGGCGGAGATCGCGAGCACGAAGGTGGACGCGCCGGCGCGCCGCCCCTTGATCGGGGGGCGTTGTCCGCTTGAAGCGGTCGGAGTCGTTTCAGGCGCGGTGATAGGGGTGCCCCGAAAGAATGGTGATGGCGCGATAAATCTGTTCAGCCAGCAGAATGCGGACGATCTGGTGCGGAAACGTGGCGGCACCAAGGGAAATCGTTAACTCCGCGCCAGACTTGGACTTTATGCCAAGCCCATCGGCGCCGCCGATTACAAAGGCGGCTCCCGGAACGCCCTGATCGCGCAGCGCGGCGAGTTTCGCGGCGAATTCCTCGCTGGTCAGGTTCCGTCCCCGCGCATCCAGCAGGATGCGGCGCGCGCCATCCGGAATCGAAGCATCAAGTTTTTCGGCTTCTTCGGCCATACGGTCGGCCGGGCGACGCGCCTGGCTTTCGGGAACCTCGGCGATCTCGAGCGGCGCGAGACTGACCGCGCGCCCCGCGGCATTGGCGCGGTCGAGATACCGCTCGAGGAGCTCCCGTTCCGGCCCGGCCTTGAGACGCCCGACAGCCGCGATCAGGAGCCGCATCGACGTTCAGCGTTCAGCCGGCTGGGCGCGCAACCACATTTTTTCGAGATTGTAGAAGTCGCGCACCTCGGGTCGGAACACATGCACGATGATGTCGCCGGCGTCGATCAGGACCCAATCGCAGTTGGGCATTCCCTCGGTGCGAACGCCGGAAACGCCGGATTTTCCCAGCGCCTCGAGCAGATGCTCCGCGATCGCCGAAACATGGCGGCTCGAGCCGCCGGAGGCGACCACCATGAAATCCGCGAGCGATGTTTTTCCGTTGAGATCGATCGTGGCCGTGTCGACCGCCTTGCTGTCGTCGAGGCGCGCCAGGATCAGTTTGAGGGTCTCGTCGGGGCTCGGTCGTCCCCGCGGGACCGGTGCAGCCTTTCGTCGGGCTGCCACATTCAATGTGGGTGACAGGGGTGCTTGCCTCTCATGCTGCTTGCGACGCGACGGCCGCGACTCAGTGGAAACTCGCCGTCCTTTGGATGATATCGGTCGCCGGGGAATGGTTTCAACCCTCCGGCCTTGAGGCGGCCGCCTTTCTTAAGGCGGTCGACGACTGCGCGAGTTTCAATCCGTGCAGGAACACCCAGGCCGGCGGCCTGCGTGACCCGAGGGCGAGTGCGTCCGATTCCTGGACACGGGCCGACGCAAGAGCGAGTGCCGCCGGCGAAGCGAGCGCCCGGCTGGTCCAGCCGGGCCGGTCGATCACTGCGAAGGGGATTAGGCCGGCCAATTCCCGCCAGCGCTTCCAGTGATGGAACTCAGCCAGAATGTCGGCTCCCATAAGGAAGACGAAGCGCACCGAGGGATAAGAGGCGGTCAGCCGGGACACCGTGTCGAACGTGAAGCGTGTCCCGAGGGTACGCTCGATTCCTGTCACTACGATGAAAGGGCTCTGCGCCGCCTGCCGTGCGCGCTTAAGACGTTCGTCGAGAGGCGGCAGGCTGCTCGTATCCTTCAGCGGATTGCCGGGGGTGACGAGCCACCAGACGCTGTCCAGACCGAGCTTTTTCCATGCGAGTAGGCTCGCGGCGCGGTGAGCCTCATGGGGCGGGTTGAAGCTTCCGCCAAGAAGTCCGATGCGCTGGCCCGGTGAGGCGAGCGGGCGACTCACGGGCGCGTCTGCCCGTTGCCCAGCACGCGGTACTTGAACGAGGTGAGCTGCTCGACGCCGACCGGGCCGCGTGCGTGCAGGCGGCCCGTGGCAATGCCGATCTCGGCGCCAAAACCGAACTCGCCGCCGTCCGCGAACTGGGTGGACGCGTTGTGCAGCACGATCGCCGAATCCACTTCGCTCAGGAACTTCTCGGCCGCCTCGCGGTCGCCGGTCACGATCGAATCGGTGTGATGGGTGCCGTGGCGTTCGATGTGATCGATTGCAGCCTGGATGCCGTCCACGACCTTCACGGACAGGATCGCGTCCAGATACTCGGTCGACCAGTCCTGCTCCGTCGCGGCAATGACGCGCTTGTCGGCGGCGCGAGTGGCCTCGTCGCCGCGAATCTCGCATCCGGCAGCGATCAGCATCTCGACGAGCGGTTTCAGATGTGTCGAAGCGGTCGCGCGATCGACGAGCAGCGTTTCGGCCGAGCCGCACACGCCGGTGCGCCGCATCTTCGCGTTGAGAACGATTTTCTTCGCCATTTCGAGATCGGCGGCGCTGTGAACGTACACATGACACACGCCTTCAAGATGCGCGAAGACGGGCACGCGCGCCTCGGCCTCGACCCGGCCGACAAGCGCCTTGCCGCCGCGCGGCACGACCACATCGATCGAGCCGCCGAGGCCGGACAAGAGTTCACCGACGGCTGCGCGGTCGCGCGTCGGCACAAGCTGAATGGCGTCCGCGGGAAGTCCCTGACTTTCCAGACCGTTCACGAGCGCCCGATGAATCGCCCGCGAGGAATGGAAGCTTTCGGATCCACCACGGAGAATGACGGCGTTGCCGGACTTGACGCAAAGGGCGCCGGCGTCGGCCGTGACGTTCGGGCGGCTCTCATAAATCACCGCGATCACGCCGAGCGGCGTGCGAACGCGTTCGATCTTGAGGCCGTTCGGACGATCCCACGATGACGTGACGACGCCGACGGGATCGGGGAGTGCGGCAACGATATCGACGCTTTCCGCCATGGCGGCGACGCGTTTAGCATCGAGCGACAGGCGGTCACGGAAAGCATCGGTCAGCTTGTCCGCTGCGGCGGCGGCAATGTCTTCGGCATTCGCCTGAAGAATCGCGGAGGCATTGTCGCGGATCGCCTGCGCCGCCGCTTTCAAAGCGGCCGTCTTCTTGTCGGGCGCAGCGAGTGCGAGCGCACGCGCGGACGCACGGGCGCGGCGGCCCATGTCCTTCATCAGGACGGCCACGTCGCCTTTCGCATCCACGCTTTCGAGCTTCGCGCTCATGCTCACTCTCCGGCCATCACGAGGTCGTCGCGATGGATCATCTCCGAGCGGCCACGATAGCCCAGCAGCGCTTCGATCTTCTCGCTGTTCTGGCCGACGAGCCGTTCGGCGTCTTCTTTATCATAGGCGACAAGCCCACGGGCGACCTCGGCGCCTTCCGGCCCGCGGATGAACACCGCGTCGCCGCGCTCGAAGATGCCTTCAACACGGACGACGCCTGCGGGAAGGAGGCTCTTGCCACGACGCAATGCCGCAACCGCGCCGGCGTCGACATGAATGGTGCCTTTCGGCTCAAGGCTTCCGCCGATCCATTTCTTGCGAGCGGTCACGGGATTGGCCGGCGTGAGGAACCAGGTGCAGGCACCGCCGTCGGCGATGGCGCGCAAGGGATTCAACTTGTGCCCGGAAGCAATCACCATGTGGACGCCGGCGCCGGTGGCGATCTTCGCGGCCTCGATCTTGGTGCGCATGCCGCCGCGCGAAAGCTCCGAACCCGCGCTTCCGGCCATGCTCTCGATCGAAGCATTGATACGCTCGACGACCGGAATGAGTTTCGCATCCTTCTTCTCTCCGGGCGGCGCGTCATAGAGACCGTCGACATCGGAAAGAAGAATGAGGAGGTCGGCGCTTGTCATGGTGGCGACACGCGCGGCCAGGCGATCGTTGTCGCCGTAGCGGATCTCTGTCGTCGCGACCGTATCGTTCTCGTTGATGATCGGCACCGCGCGCAATTCGAGAAGCTTCGCGATGGTCGAGCGGGCGTTGAGATAACGGCGCCGCTCTTCGGTGTCGCCGAGCGTGAGCAAGACCTGTGCACCGGTGAGCTTGTGGCTCGCGAGCGCGTCGGCCCAGACGCGCGCAAGCGCGATCTGCCCGACGGCGGCCGCAGCCTGGCTTTCCTCGAGCCGCAGCGCGCCGCGCGGCAGCTTCAGCACGTTGCGGCCCATGGCGATGGCGCCCGAGGAGACGATCAGCAGTTCGACGCCGTCCTTCGCCCGGTTGGCGAGATCCTCGACCAGGGCTTCGAGCCACGCCTGACGCAGTTCGCCCTTGGCGGAATCGACAAGCAAGGACGAACCGACCTTGACGACGATCCGCCGGAAGCCGGCGAGTTTTGGCGTTGCGGTTGACATAACGTGCCCGGGTGCAGGGGCAGGAGGGATAGGCGGGAATCAGGGCGGAGCCAAGCGTGGCCATGGCGGATGGTGTATGCGGCGAGAACAGGCCGCCTATCCGTTCATTCCCGCGAAGGCGGGAATCCAGCGATCTCGGTTCTGGGTCCCCGCTTTCGCGGGGACGAACGGAAATCCCAGGGCGCCTTGCGGCAAGAGCCTCAAACCCCGTGCGTCTGCATCCAGGCTTCGAGTGCGGCCACCTGCCAGAGCAAGGAATTACCCTTCGGCGACAAATGCGCCTCGGGCTCGTCGAGCAGCCTGTCGACATAGCCGCGATTGAAGATACCGCGCTCGCGGGCAGGGCGGCTGTTCAGGGTATCGCGAACGTAATCGAGATAGGGGCCGCGCAGATATTTGAGCGCCGGCACCGGGAAATAGCCTTTGGGCCGGTCGATGATTTCGGCCGGCACGACAGCGCGTGCGGCCTCCTTGAGGATGTGCTTGCCGCCGTCCCGCACCTTGAGATCGGCCGGAATACGCGCGGCGAGTTCGACCAGTTCGTGATCGATGAACGGCACGCGTGCTTCCAGCCCGAAGGCCATGGTCATGTTGTCAACACGCTTCACCGGGTCGTCGACCATCATGATCTTCTGATCCAGCTCGAGCGTCTTGTCGATCGCGCGCGCGGCGGAGGAGTTCGCAAAATACTCCTCGACAAACTCATAGCTCGAATTGCCGTTCATCATCTCCGGCGCCAGGACCTCGGCCATCTCTTCGTGGTCACGGTCGAAATAGACCTGGGCATACTGGCCGACGGGGTCGTTCGTGCGCAGCATGTGCGGATACCAGTGGTAGCCGCCGAACACTTCGTCGGCTCCCTGACCGCTTTGCACGACCTTCACGTGTTTCGAAACCTCCTCGGACAGGAGATAGAAGGCGACGGTATCGTGGCTGACCATCGGCTCGCTCATGGCTGCGATCGCGCCGGGAAGGGCGTCGATCATCCTCGAGCTTTCGATTTCGATGCGCTGGTGATCCGTGCCGAAGCGCTCGGCGATGATGTCGGAATACTTGAACTCGTCGCCGGCGATGCCATTGAGGCTTTCGAAACCGATCGAAAACGTCTTCAGGCCGCGCGGGCTTTTTTCCGCCAGCAGCGCAACGATCAGCGAACTATCGAGACCGCCCGACAGCAACGTTCCGAATGGAACGTC
>Ga0307505_10002587_pt1 | contig 12391 bp, 14 predicted proteins | sample 23_S_MG_FD_202183 | JGI IMG/M metagenome (GOLD analysis project Ga0307505, IMG submission 202183) | Soil microbial communities from Populus trichocarpa stands in riparian zone in the Pacific Northwest, United States - 23_S | ecosystem: Environmental > Terrestrial > Soil > Riparian zone > Trees...
CCAACGGCGCATCGAAGCTGTTGGATTTAGAGAATCGCGAAGGGTAGAAGCGGTTTAATGAACCAGTCTCGCTTGTCCTCGCTACGGCGAGGTTGGCTCAGGAATTGGGATCGACCGAAGCATTCTCTTCTTGAGACCAAGTCTTCCGCCAAGCCGCAGACTCCTCCCAGACCCAAGCCGCGGTGAGTGAGGCGCCGATTCCTAGGATGAAGCCAATGCCGATGGAGAGCGCTTGACGACGCAGTTTCAACAGAAAAATCCGTATCTTGCGATCTCGGCTGGCGGCGGGATAGGCCTTTTGAACTTCGTCCAAGAACTCCGTCGCGGTTATATACACTTGCTGGAGCCTAACGGTCGCGTCGGAATGGCCAGATGACTCTGCACGGTAGGCATCCGCTCTCGCAGTGACCAATTCTGAGCGTCGAACGATGAGGGCCGGCGGTATGCTCCCGTAGTGGTACTCCGCACTCTTCAGAAGGTGGGAAAGATGATCAAATAGGCCGATGATCGCAAGCTTAAGGGAATCGCGCTTTGCTCGCTTTATGTGCCTATGCGCAGCGGCAAGGTCGTCTTGCGCGTCTGCCATGCTGTCGCACTCATAAGCTCGCGCCAAATGGTTGAGCGCGTTGCGAATTTCGTTGTTAGGCTGTTCAGGCTTCTTGTTGTCGCCAAAAAAGACTGCCGCCGCATAATACTCGGCGATTTCAACACCTACGTCATCGCGAATGATGCCGAGCGCAATCTGGTCGCACTCGGCGACTTCCGCCGCCGTCAGCGCCACCGTGTTAGATTTTCAGCTTCTTGAAACGACGTTCGATCTGGGCATGAGAAATCGTCCTCTCCGACCCCCAGAAAGTGTCTCCACTCATGGGAACCAGATGAGAGTTCTGGTAGACAGGGCTACCAGCCGCCTCTTCCTTGGCGGGATCAATGCCCACAGACCGATTCAATCGAACGATCTTCTCAAAATTGCTCATCTCATTGACTTCATCATCAGATTGCTCGCCATCTGGTACGGCAGCATCTCGAGTGATTTCCGAACTGGAAGCCCGCAAAACCAACGATTTAAGACCGATAACCAGCCGACGCAGTGTCCCCGAACTGCGCTCGACATATACAGACATTCTTGCCTCCGCTTTCAACTCGCAGGAGTCAAATTAGCGCCGACCCAAAGGGAGGCGCTAGGTTTGAACGCGTGTCGCAGATATCCACCGGCTTGTCAAAATTTGATGAACCCACTTGTGGACTAGTTGGCATTGACCTCAACCATTTCAAGGTGCTGCCCTTCATCAAGCAGGCGACTCTACAAACGTTAGCTTCGCGAATTCAGCTAGCGGAAACTCCATGCGCCATGGCCGTTCCGATCCTTCAGGCAGGCGCCTAGTCAGTTTTGATCTGAGAGATCGGAGCCCACATAGAGCTCACTTCCAACCTCCCGAAACTTCTCGCTCATCTCTGCCATCCCAGCTTCGGCGTCGGCGAGTGTGGCGGGTGCCCCTCCATCCTTCGACGAGCTCAGGACTTGCGCATGGTCCCCCTCCCCGTTCCGGAGAGGAATTGCGGCAATGTAAAATCCGGCAATAAAATCCGGGGACAGTATACCTGGCAATAAAATCCGGCAAAATCCGGGGACAGCAAAATCCGGGGACAGTATACCTAATTCAAGCCGCCTTCCCAACCGGTTCAAACCACACCCGCAGCTTCGTTCCCGTCGCTGCGGCCAGCTTGGCGAGCGTGGTCGTCGAGGGGTGCGAGCGGCCGCTTTCGAGGCGGGCGATGGCGCTCTGGCTGGTGCCCATGCGCTCGGCCAGTTCCTCCTGGGTAAGCCCGGCGTGGGCGCGCGCTCCGATCAATGCGCTCGCAAGGGCAAATTCTTCCTCCAGCGCATCGTAGGCGGCGACATATTCGGGATCCTTGCGCCATTCATCGAAAAGCACCTTTGCGGGAATGAATTTCTTCCTGCTCATTTCACATCCTTCGCCCTTGCAAGTGCCAATTCTATCTCGCGCCGCGGGGCCTTCTGGGTCTTCTTCACGAACGTCCGGAGGACCACGACGCGCCGCCCCGATGCCGTGACATACAATGACCGAGCAATGCCTTCGCTCCCTATGAGCCGCATCTCCCAGAGCTTGCCTTCGACATGCTTGACGTAAGGCTCGCGCATCCGCTCCAGTCCGTGCGCTTCGATCATGTTGACAATCCGCTCGAACTTCGTCTGCATGTCCCGCGGCAGCGCCCTGACTTCCGCCAGGGCGGCATCGCTGAAGAAGCCAACTGTCCAATTCATCTATATATCATTTTTGAGATATTGCAACCCCCGCATTGCTTTCAATCGTGCTCGCGGCCGTTCGCGCCGACGTAAAGCTCGCTGCCGATCTCGCGGAACTTCTCGCTCATCTCGGCCATCCCCGCTTCGGCGTCTTCCGCGAGGATGAAGCCAGTGCTCTCCTGATTCTGCTTTGCCGCAAAATCCCGCACTTCTTGGGTGATCTTCATCGAGCAGAACTTGGGGCCGCACATGCTGCAGAAGTGCGCCGTCTTCGCCCCTTCGGCGGGAAGTGTCTGGTCGTGGTATTGCTCGGCGGTGTCGGGGTCGAGCGAGAGGTTGAACTGGTCGCGCCAGCGGAATTCGAACCGCGCCCGGCTTAGCGCGTCGTCGCGGACCTTTGCCGCCGGATGCCCCTTGGCCAGGTCCGCCGCGTGGGCAGCGAGCTTGTAGGTCACCACGCCGACTTTGACGTCGTCGCGGTCGGGCAGGCCCAGGTGTTCCTTGGGGGTGACGTAGCAGAGCATGGCGGTGCCGAACCAGCCGATCATCGCCGCGCCGATGCCGCTGGTGATGTGGTCGTAGCCGGGCGCGATGTCGGTCACCAGCGGGCCGAGGGTGTAGAACGGCGCCTCGCCGCACACCGCCAGCTGCTTGTCCATGTTCTCCTTGATCTTGTGCATCGGCACGTGGCCGGGGCCCTCGATCATCACCTGCACGTCTTGCGCCCAGGCACGCTTGGTCAGCTCGCCGAGGGTATAGAGCTCGGCAAATTGCGCCTCGTCGTTGGCGTCGGCGATCGAGCCGGGGCGCAGGCCGTCGCCGAGCGAATAGGCGATGTCATAGGCGGCGCAGATCTCGCTGATCTCGTCGAAGTGTTCGTAGAGGAACGATTCCTTGTGGTGGCTGAGGCACCACTTGGCCATGATCGAGCCGCCGCGCGAAACGATGCCGGTGACGCGCTTGGCGGTCATCGGGATGTACGGCAGCCGCACCCCGGCGTGGATGGTGAAGTAGTCGACGCCCTGTTCGGCCTGCTCGATCAGGGTGTCGCGGAAGATTTCCCAGGTGAGGTCCTCGGCGACGCCGCCGACCTTTTCCAGCGCCTGGTAGATCGGCACGGTGCCGATGGGCACGGGGCTGTTGCGGATGATCCATTCGCGGGTGTCGTGGATGTTGCGGCCGGTGGAGAGGTCCATGACGGTGTCCGCGCCCCAGCGGATCGACCAGACCATCTTGTCGACTTCCTGCGCCACGTCGCTGGCCACCGCCGAGTTGCCGATATTGGCGTTGATCTTGACCAGGAAGTTGCGCCCGATGGCCATCGGCTCGGCTTCAGGGTGGTTGACGTTGGAGGGGATGATCGCGCGGCCCCGCGCCACTTCGTCGCGGACGAATTCGGGGGTGACGTAGTCGGGGATGCTGGCGCCCCAGTCCTGGCCGTCGCGCTGGTGCGCGACCTGTGCGCGGCCGAGGTTCTCGCGCTCGGCGACGTATTCCATCTCGGGCGTGATGATGCCACGGCGGGCGTAGTGCATCTGGCTCAGGTTCATGCCCGCTTTGGCGCGCAAGGGGCGGCGCAGCGCGGTCGGGAACGGGGGCACTCCGCCCGAACGGTCGGGGCCTAGCTGGCCGTTGTCCTCGGGGCGCACTTCGCGCGGGGCGTATTCCTCGACATCGCCGCGCGCGAGCTGCCATTCGCGGCGCAGCGGCGGCAGGCCGCCGGCGATGTCGATGGTCGCGGCCGGGTCGGTGTAGGGCCCACTGGTGTCGTAAACCCGCACCGGCGCCTCGCCGCTCGACGGTTCGAGGTCGATCTCGCGCATCGCCACCCTGAGCGGCCCGACATGGACCTTGCGGCTGCCACGAATGGCCCCGGTGGTGACGCCAATTTCGAGGTGGGAAGCTACATCGGCCATAATGCTCTCCAATCGGAGGAAGAGCGCGAGGGGGCCGCGTCTCCCTCCCTACGCCGGTGTCAGCCGGATCAGGTTCGGCGGGTCGGAGGCTGCTGCCTCCCTCTCAACCGCGCTGAGCGGTCCCCCGGGGAAGTGGGCACCCTAGGGCCTGTCCCCTTCCCCGCCTAGGCCCCGCAAAAGAATTTCTCCGGCCAGCGTGGGTTGCGGTTAACGGGCTCGGGGGGCAATTCGCACCCATGCAGCGATTGACGCATCTCGACCGCCTCGAGGCGGAGAGCATTCACATCATGCGCGAGGTGGTGGCCGAGGCCGCCAACCCGGTGATGCTCTATTCGGTCGGCAAGGACAGCGCGGTGATGCTGCACCTGGCGCGCAAGGCGTTTTACCCGGCGCCGCCGCCCTTTCCGCTGCTGCATGTCGATACGACGTGGAAGTTCAAGGCCATGTACGCACTGCGCGACAAGGCCGCCAAAGAGGCCAGCATGGAGCTGCTGGTCTATCAAAATCCCGAGGCCATGGAGCGCGGGATCAACCCGTTCGATCACGGCCCCCTGCACACCGATATGTGGAAAACCGAGGGGCTCAAGCAGGCGCTCGACAAGTGGCAGTTCGATGCCGCGTTCGGCGGGGCGCGGCGCGACGAGGAGAAAAGCCGCGCCAAGGAGCGCATCTTCAGCTTCCGCACCGCTACCCACGGCTGGGATCCGAAGAAACAGCGGCCCGAACTGTGGAGCCTCTACAACGCCCGCAAGAACAAGGGCGAGTCCATCCGTGTGTTTCCGCTGAGCAACTGGACCGAGCTCGACGTGTGGCAATACATCATGGCCGAGCGGATCGAGATCGTCCCGCTCTACATGGCCGCTCCGCGCCCGACGGTGGAGCGCGATGGCCTGCTGCTGATGGTCGACGACGAGCGCTTTCCGCTGGCGCCCGGCGAAGTGCCGGTGACACGCTCGATCCGCTTCCGCACGCTCGGCTGCTATCCGCTGACCGGCGCGATCGAGAGCGAGGCGGCGACTCTGGCCGGCGTAGTGCAGGAAATGCTGCTGACCACCACCAGCGAACGCCAGGGCCGCGCCATCGACAAGGACGCCGGCGGCGCGGGCATGGAGAAGAAGAAGCAGGAGGGGTATTTCTGATGGGGGTCCTCCGAGTCCTCCCCGGCACGGGGAGGGGGACCATGCGAAGCATGGTGGAGGGGGCCCTCCACCCGCGCCGCGCATGGGGCGGGCCCCCTCCACCGTCCTGCGGACGGTCCCCCTCCCCGTTTCGGGGAGGAACGGCATGACCGACTCCTTCCGCCCTGACGCGCTGATTGCACAGGACATCGAAGCCTACCTCGAACTCCACCAGAACAAGGGCCTGCTGCGCTTCATCACCTGCGGCAGCGTCGACGACGGCAAGTCGACGCTGATCGGGCGGCTGCTGTACGATTCCAAGCTGATCTTCGAGGACCAGCTGGCCGCGCTCGAGGCCGACAGCGCGCGAGTCGGCACGCAAGGCAAGGCGATCGACTTCGCGCTCTTGGTCGACGGCCTCGCCGCCGAGCGCGAGCAGGGCATCACCATCGACGTCGCCTATCGCTTCTTCGCCACCGAGAAACGCAAGTTCATCGTCGCCGACACGCCGGGCCACGAACAGTACACCCGCAACATGGTCACCGGCGCCAGCACCGCCGACCTGGCGGTGATCCTGGTCGATGCGCGCAAGGGCGTGCTGGTGCAGACGCGGCGCCACTCGTACCTCGCGCACCTGCTCGGCATTCGCCACCTGGTGCTGGCGGTCAACAAGATGGACCTGGTCGATTACGACCAGTCGGTTTTCGACGCGATTGTAAGCAATTACCGCAGCTTTGCCGACGAGATCGGCATCGGCGAAGTGACCGCGATCCCGATCAGCGGGTTCATGGGCGACAACATCACGTCAGCGCCGTCGGACAACACGCCGTGGTATGCGGGCCCGAGCCTGATCGAGCATCTCGAAACGGTGGAGATCGAACAGGCGGCGGCGCAAACGCGCCCGTTCCGCCTGCCGGTGCAGTGGGTCAACCGCCCCAACCTCGATTTTCGCGGTTTCGCCGGGCAGATCGCCAGCGGCACCGTCAAGCCGGGCGACGCCGTGCGGGTGCTGCCCTCGGGCAAGACCAGCACGGTCAAGCGCGTGGTCACCTTCGACGGAGATCTGGACGAGGCCGTCGCCGGCCAGTCGGTCACGCTGACGCTGGCCGACGAGATCGATTGCAGCCGCGGCGATGTGCTGGCCTTGGCCGACGACCCGCCGCAGAGCGCCGACCAGTTCGAGGCCACCGTGGTGTGGATGAGCGACGACGCGCTGATTCCCGGGCGCGGCTACTGGCTGAAGCTGGCAACGCAGACGGTCAGCGCCACCGTCGCGCACCCGAAGTACGAAGTGAACGTCAACGATCCGTCGGGTCTGGGGTCGCACCTGGCGGCGGACACCCTGCGGCTGAACTCGATCGGCGTGGCCCAGGTGACCACCGACAAGCCGATTGTGTTCGAGCCGTATGAGCAGAGCCGCGAGCTGGGCGGGTTCATCCTGATCGACAAGCTGACCAACGCCACCGTCGCCGCCGGCATGATCCAGTTCAGCCTGCGCCGGGCGCAGAACGTCCACTGGCAGGCGCTCGAAGTCGGCCGCGAGGGGCACGCCGCGCTCAAGGGCCAGCAACCGGCAGTGCTGTGGTTCACCGGACTTTCGGGCTCGGGCAAGTCGACCATCGCCAACCTGGTCGAAAAGAAGCTCCACGCCGCCGGACGCCACACCTTCCTGCTCGACGGCGACAACGTCCGCCACGGCCTCAACAAGGACCTCGGGTTCACCGAGGCCGACCGGATCGAGAACATCCGCCGGGTCGGCGAAGTGGCCAGGCTGATGGCCGATGCCGGGCTGATCGTGCTGACCGCGTTCATCAGCCCGTTCCGCGCCGAGCGCGAGCTGGTCCGCGCCATGCTGCCCGCGGGCGAATTCGTCGAGATCTTCGTCGACACGCCGCTGGCGGTGGCCGAGAGCCGCGACGTCAAGGGCCTGTACAAGAAGGCCCGCGCCGGCGAACTGAAGAACTTCACCGGCATCGACAGCCCCTACGAGCGGCCCGAAAGCCCCGAGATGCGCATCGACACCACCGCGATGAGCCCCGAGCTCGCCGCCGAGGCGATCGTCCACCGTTTGCTCGGCGAATGGGCGCCCGACTTGTGACCGACGCCGAACTTGCCGCGGAACTGGCGGAGGGGGCGGGAAAGAGACTGCTCGACTTGCGCGCCAATGGCGGGCTCGAAGGCAAGGCGCTGGGGGAAGCGGGCGACCGGTTGGCCAACCGCTATCTGATCAGGCGGCTCGCCGCCGAGCGGCCCGACGATGGCCTGCTGTCCGAGGAGAGCAAGGACACCGAGAAGCGCCTCGGCAAGTCACGCGTGTGGATCGTCGATCCGCTCGACGGCACCCGCGAATACGGCGAGGAGCGGTCCGACTGGGCGGTCCATGTCGGGCTCGCGGTTGATGGCGTGGCGCAGGTCGGCGCGGTGGCGCTGCCGGGGCTCGGCCTGGTGCTCCGCTCGGACGAGACCGCGCCGCCCGCCGCCCACGCCGGACCCCCGCGCACACTGGTCAGCCGCACGCGGCCCGCGGCCGAAGCGCTGGCGGTCGCGGAAAAGCTCGGCTGCGAGCTGGTGCCTATGGGCTCGGCTGGGGCCAAGGCGATGGCGGTGGTGCTTGGGCAGGCGGAAATCTACCTCCACTCGGGCGGCCAGTACGAATGGGACAACTGCGCGCCGGTGGCGGTCGCCCGGGCGCACGGCCTGCACTGCTCGCGCATCGACGGCAGTGCGCTCGCCTACAACCGCAAGGACACGTACCTGCCCGACCTGCTGATCTGCCGGCCGGAATGGGCCGAGCCGGTGCTGGCGGCGGTGGCGGCGCTCTAGATCGGGAAGGGCGTCCACTCCTCGCCCGCGGGCAGGGGAGCGAAAATCGCGTCGAGCATCTCCTCGGTCACACCCGCTGGCGTCGCCGGGTCCCAGCGCGGCGCGTTGTCCTTGTCGACCAGCACCGCGCGCACGCCTTCAATGAAGTCGGGCCGCAGCATCATCCGCGCCGCGAGACGATATTCGAGCTCCATTTCGGCGGCGAAATCGGCGCGCGTCGCGGCGAATTGCCGCAACGCGACCTTGGCCGTGGTCGGGCATTTCGCCGCTACCGCCTGCCGCTCCTTGGCTGCCCATTCGGACGGATCGTCGGCCAGCGCGGCCAGCACATCCTCGAGCCGGTCGGACGCGAACAGCCGGGCGATCCGCTCGGCGTTGGCGGCCAGCCGCGCGGGTGGCGGTGCCACCGCCAGCTCGTCGAGAATGGCTTCGATCGTGGTCGGATTGCGCGCAATTCGCGATTTCGCCTGCGGCAGCGCGTCGAACCCCAGGTAATGCGTGGCGAGGCCGGCCCACAGGCATTCCGCCCCGTCGAGCCGCGCCCCGGTCAGCGCCAGGAACTGCCCGACCCGGCCCTTGAGGCGCGGCAGGTACCAGCCGGCACCTACATCGGGAAACAGCCCGATCGCGCCCTCGGGCATGGCGAACAGCGTGTTCGGCATGGCCACGCGCCAGCGGCAGGGCAGGGCCAGGCCGACGCCGCCGCCCATCGTCACCCCGTCCATGAATGCCACTACCGGCTTGGGATAGGTGAACAGCAGGTGGTTCATCCGGTACTCGGCGCGGAAGAACGCGCGGCCCGCCGCGCCGTCATCCAGCGCCGAATTGCGCACTTGTCCCACGTCGCCGCCGGCGCAGAACCCGCGCCCTTCGGCATGGTCGAGAATGACTGCCTCGATGCGCGGATCGTCGCGCCAGCCGAGCAGCGCCACCGAGATATCCTCGCACATCCGCTGGGTCAGCGCGTGGAGCGCTTCGGGCCGGTTGAGCGAGATCCAGCCGACCGGGCCGTCGCGCCGGATCAGGACGTCGTCGCTCATTGCCGCAGCAGATCCCGCCCGACGATCAGCCGCATGATCTGGTTGGTGCCTTCGAGGATCGAATGGACCCGCAAGTCGCGCCAGAAGCGCTCGACCGGATAATCCTGCAGGTAGCCATAGCCGCCGTGGAGCTGGAGCGCGCGGTCGGCCACCGCGCTGCCGGTGTCGGTGGCGAGGCGCTTGGCCATCGCCGCGAACCGCGTCTTGTCGGGTGCTTCGGCGGTCACTTTGGCGGCGGCGAGGTAGAGCAACGCCCGCGCCGCCTCCAGTTCGGTGGCCATGTCGGCGAGCATGAACTGGGTATTCTGGAAATCCGCAATGGCCCGGCCGAATTGCTGGCGTTCCTTGGTGTAACGCAAGGCCTCGTCGAGGCAGCGCTGGCCGCCGCCAAGCGAGCAGGCGCCGATGTTGATCCGCCCGCCGTCGAGCCCGGCCATGGCGATGCGGAAGCCTTCGCCGAGGCCGCCGACGAGGTTCTCGGCCGGCACCCGCACGTTGTCGAGGATCAGCGCCGCGGTCGGCTGCGAATGCCAGCCGAGCTTCTTCTCGGGCGCGCCGAAGCTGACGCCGGGCATGTCCTTCTCGATCGCGAGGCACGAGATACCTTTCGGCCCTTCCTCGCCGGTGCGGACCATGGTCAGGTAAAGCTCGTTCTCGCCGGCGCCGCTGATGAACTGCTTGGTGCCGTTGACCACCCAGTGGTCGCCGTCGCGCACCGCGGTGGTCTTGAGCGCGGCGGCGTCGGAGCCCGAGCTCGGCTCGGTCAGGCAATAGCTCGCCATCCACTCCATCCCGACCAGCTTCGGCAGGTACTTCGCCTTGACCGCCGCCGAGCCGAACCGGTCGAGCATCCACCCGGCCATGTTGTGGATCGAGATGAAGGCGCTGGTCGAGGGGCAGCCATAGGCCATCGCCTCCATGATCAGCGCCGCCTCGAGCCGCCCTAGCCCGATCCCGCCGCTCTCTTCCGAGACATAGATCGCCGCGAAGCCCAGCTCGGCGGCGGCCTTGATCGTGTCGCGCGGAAAGACGTGCTTCTCGTCCCACTCGGCGGCATGGGGCGTGATGTTGTCCGCCGTAAACCGTCGCGCCATGTCCTGAATGGCGAGCTGGTCGTCGCTAAGCTCGAACTGGCTCATCCGGGTCAAGGCTACTGCCCGCTGCCGATCACCGCGTCCGCCTCGATCTCGACCTTGAACTGCGGGCCGTAGAGCGCGACGATCTGGACCAGCGTGCCGCACGGGCGGGTCGGCTTGAGGAACTTGGTGAAGGCGGCGCTGACCGCGTCGCCGTCGGCGATGTCGGTGACGAACATCCGCACCCGCACCACGTCGCCCATGTGGCCGCCGAGCTCTTCGATGTGTTCCTTGATCAGCTCGTAGCAGCGCTCGGCCTGACGGCCGCCGTCGGGCGAAACCGAGCCGTCGGCCTCGACGCCTATGGTACCCGAGATGAAGATCTGGTTGCCCACGCGCAGCCCGCGGGTGAAGCCGATCTCTTCCTCGAGCGGCGAGCGGGCCGGGATGCGCTGGCGGCCATCCTGCGGCTCAGCCACCGCGCGTGTCCTCAAAGCGTGCCGTCATCGTTGCCTCCCCCGTTGTTGTCGGGTTCCGCTTTAGACCCAGGGCACGCCTTAGCTCAACCGCAGGTGACCGAGGTGATGTTCATGGCGTCGTCATAGGCCACGGTCACGCGGCCTTCGGAGAAGTCCATCGTCACCGCGGTGCGCGGCGGCACCCAGCGGACCACGTCCGCCCCGGTCGCCTGGCGGATGGCGAGGCCGGATCCGGCGTCGGCCTTCTGGCCCAAGAACAGCTGGCCCGCAGCGGCGTTGCAGAAGTTGTTTTCGGCGGTGGTCGTCGCGCAGGCCGCAAGCGCGAGCGCGGCCACAGAGATCGTCAGAACCTGGATTCTCATGCTCAATTCCCCTGGTTGCATTCGGTGTAACGATATGGCGCGGGCGCGGCGTCGAGCCCGTAATCACGGCGGACCAGCGTGTCCCCGCCATCCTGGACCTCGAGCATGACCTCGCGTTGCCAGGTCATCCCTTCGCCTTCGAAATCGAACGCGGCGCGGATGCGGGTCGGCCCGGCTTCGGTGACCGCATCGAGCGTGCCGACCGATTCGTAGAATTCGAGGGTCGTGGCATCGATGGTCAGCAGCCCCTTGGCGTCGTCGCGGCCCGGCTCGCAGTCGGCGGGGACCAGGCCCCAGCGGCCGCGAATGGCGACGGGGATTGCCGTGAATGCCGCCGTTTCGGTGGCGGTCGGCTCCGCTGCAGGGGTGGCCGTTGCCGCCGGCGTGCCGCCGTCGCAACCGGCAAGCGCGGCGAGCGCGAGGACAGGGAGGACGATCGATTTCATGGCGGCTCCGTGATGGCGTCCCACGCACAACGGGCGAAGCGCCATTCCTTTCCCCGGCGCCTTAGCCACGCTAAAGGCGCTCCAGCTTGAGGAGCGGGCGATGGCCGGATTGTGGTTCGAGGAATTCGCGGTGGGGGAAGTGTTCGATCACCCGCTGCGCCGCACGGTGACCGAAACCGACAACCTGCTGATGAGCACGCTGACGCACAATCCGGCGCCGCTCCACCTCGATGCCGAGTACATGAAGGGCACCGAATACGGCCGCGTGCTGCTCAATTCGTGCTTCACCTTGGGGCTGATGGTGGGGATTTCGGTCAACGACACCACCCAGGGCACGGCGGTCGCCAACCTCGGCTGGGACGAAGTGCGCTTCCCCAAGCCGATCTTCATCGGCGACACGCTGCGGATCGAGACCGAGGTGCTGGAGGTTCGGGAATCGAAGTCGCGGCCCGACCAGGGTATCGTCACTTTCGCCCATCGGGCCTATAATCAGGACGATGTGCTGGTCGCGCATTGCAAGCGGATGTCCTTGCAGCGCAAGCGCCCGGTGCGTATGTAATTAGCTTGCTAATTAAATCTGGAGAGTGAGATGCCGCTCAAAGTCGAACCCATCCTGCCGCGCTTCGGCGCCGTTTGCTCGGGCCTCGACCTGACCCGCAAGCTGACCGAGGACGAGGTCAAACAGGTCACCGACGCGATGGACACCTGGGGCATCACGGTGTGGCGCAACACCGGCATGTCCGATGCCGACCACGTCGAGTTCAGCCGCAACTTCGGCTATCTCGAGCGCGTGCCGCGGCGCGAGGGCGTCAAGTATCGCCTGCCGTTCCGCGAGCTGTTCGATGCCTCGAACCTCAACGTC
>Ga0307505_10002588_pt1 | contig 12390 bp, 14 predicted proteins | sample 23_S_MG_FD_202183 | JGI IMG/M metagenome (GOLD analysis project Ga0307505, IMG submission 202183) | Soil microbial communities from Populus trichocarpa stands in riparian zone in the Pacific Northwest, United States - 23_S | ecosystem: Environmental > Terrestrial > Soil > Riparian zone > Trees...
GTCGCTATCGACAGCAGGCGTTTCACAGCTTGCGGACCAGCATCTCCGCGACGGCCAGCCAGGCCGGGTTGTCGACCACGATCTGCCGCTGGCCGGCGCCCGGCGGCAGCAGGCCGACGCGCGTGCCCTGGCGGTCGATCAGCCGGCCGAACGCGAACCGCCCGCCGGCGCGCGGCGCCAGCACGTCGCGGTTGATCAGCCGGGGCGCGTCCTCGGGCGGATGCTGGCGCAGCCACAACTGGTCGCCGGCGCGGTACTCGCCTTGCGGCGCGTCGATGGCGAGGCACATGAGCGGCCCGCGATCCGGGCCATTTGGACCCAGCTCGACCGGCAGGATCGCGTCGCGGGGCGAGGGCAGGGCTTCGGCACCTGCCTCGGTCAGGCGGGCGACGACCATCGGCTGTTCGCTCGCGTCGCCCTTGACCAGCAGCTCAGGGTCGACGCCTAAAGCCGCGCCGATCCTGTTCATCCAGGTTAGCGAAAGATTGCGCATCCCGGTCTCGAGCCGGCCGATGGTTTGCGCGGTGGTTGGCGGCGAGCAGGCCGCCCCGACTTCGGCCAGCGTCAGGCCCTTTTGCTTGCGGATGTCGCGGATGCGGTTGATCACGGCAGGACTCCAGATAACCGATATGGTTTTTCCGTTTTCCTACAACCCGGTTGTTTTGGCAAGGCCTGCGATCACGCAACAGGGGAGATTCGCATGCGCCGCAAACTGGTCGACCGCGAGCTGACGAGCGAGGGGCCAAGGCGTCGCGGAGGCGTGGCGGCAAGGCGCCGCAGCGTCACCGTTAACCTGGCCGAATCTCCGCTCGGCTGGCTTCATGCCCACGGCCATCTCGCCGACCGCCTGTTCGATGCCGGCGAGCGGCTGCGCGGCGATTACGAAGTGGCGCAGATTGCGCCCGCCATCACCATGCGCTGGGATGCGGTGCGGATACGCGGCACCGGGGCGGGCCTGGCTCCCGGCGAGCGGCAGATAGCGGCGCGCGCGCGCTTCGATGGCGCCATCGGGGCCGCCGGCAAAGGGCTGGAGGACATTCTGTGGCGCGTGGTCTGCGCCTGCGAGACGCTGCCGGTGGCCGAAAAGGCGCTCGCCTGGCCCAGCCGCAGCGGCAAGCTGGTGCTCCGCCTGGCGCTCGACCGCGTGGCGGATTTCTACCGGTTGCCCTAGCCCTCGACCTGTTCCGCCAGTGCCAGCCAGCGTTGCTCCGCCGCCTCCTTTTCGGCGCGTAGCTTGTCGAGCAATTCGGTGGCCCGCGCGAACAGGTCGGGATCGCGGCCATAAAGATCGGGATCGGCCAGCGCGTGCTCGCCCTTGGCGATCTCGGTGTCGATTTCTTCGATCCGCGCCGGCAGCAGGTCGTAGTCGCGCTGGTCCTTGTAGGAGAGCTTGGCGCGCCTCGGCAGTGGTGCCTCGGGCGGTGCTGGCGCCGGGGCCGCCGGCTTCCTCGTCGGCACCGCGACGGGTTTCCTCCGCTTCGCTTCCCAGTCCGCGTAGCCGCCGGCCACGATGTCGACCTTGCCGCTGCCATCGAGCCCGAGCGTCACCGTGACCGTGCGGTCGAGGAAGTCGCGGTCGTGGCTGACGATCAGCACCGTGCCGTCGTAATCGGCGATCACTTCCTGCAGCAGGTCGAGCGTTTCGAGATCGAGGTCGTTGGTCGGCTCGTCGAGCACCAGCAGGTTCGATTTTCGGGCGAATTCGCGCGCCAGCAGCAGCCGCGAGCGCTCGCCGCCCGAGAGCATGGCGATCGGCGTGTCGACCAGCTCGGGCGAGAACAGGAACTCCTTGAGATAGCCCTGGACGTGCTTGCGCACCCCGCGCACGTCGATCCAGTCGCCACCCTCGGCGAGAATGTCGCGCACCGTCTTGCCCGGCGCCATCAGGCTGCGCTGCTGGTCGATCATCACCCCGTGGAGCGTCTTGGCCAAGGTCACCGTGCCCTCGTCGGGCGCGAGATCGCCGGTCAGCAGCTTGAGCAGCGTGGTCTTGCCGGTGCCGTTGGCGCCGACCACGCCGATCCGGTCGCCGCGCTGGATGCGCAGGGTGAAGTTCTTGATGATGGCGCGCTCGCCAAACCGCTTCGAGACGGCCTCGGCCACGATCACCGACTTGGTCCGCACTTCCTCGTCGCTCGCCAGCGCCAGCCTGGCGGTGCCGGCCTTGCCGAGCATCGCCGCGCGCTGGGCGCGCATGCGGTGGAGCTGTTCGAGCCGCCCCTGGTTGCGCTTGCGCCGCGCGGTCACCCCGCGTTCGAGCCAGTGCGCCTCGATCTTGAGCCGGGCGTCGAGCTTTTCGGCCGCGCGCGCTTCCTCGGCGTAGACCGCTTCCTCCCACACCTCGTAGCCGCCGAAGCCCACTTCCTTGCGCCGCAGCTGGCCGCGGTCGAGCCACAGGGTGGCCCGGGTCAGGCGCTTGAGGAAGGTGCGGTCGTGGCTGATGGCGATGAAGGCGCCCTTGTAGCGCTCGAGCCAGCCTTCGAGCCAGTCGATCGCGGCGAGGTCGAGGTGGTTGGTCGGTTCGTCGAGCAGCAGCAGGTCGGGTGCCTGCGCCAGCGCGCGGGCGAGCGCGGCGCGGCGCCGCTCGCCGCCGCTGGCGCTTTCCGCCGGGCCCGCCATGTCGATCCCCAGCTGGCCGGCGATCGCCTCGACATCATGCCTGGCCGGCGCATCGGGGCCGTGCAGCGCGTAGTCCATCAGCGTCGCATAGCCGGTGAAGAACGGGTCCTGCTCGAGCAGCACGATGCGCAGGCCCGGCTGGAGCGAGCGCTTGCCGCGGTCGGCCTCGATCAGGTCGGCGACCAGGCGAAAAAGCGTGGTCTTGCCGACGCCGTTGCGGCCGATCAGCGCCAGCCGGTCCCGCGGGCCGATGTTGAGGTCGAGTTCGCGAAACAGCCAGCGGCCGCCCTGCTGCAGGCCCAGGCCTTCCCAGGAGAGGATCGGTGCGTCGGCCATCGGGCGGGGCGATTAGGCGGTCGGTCCCTTAACCGCAAGGAACCGCCGGGTTCACTGGCGCGTAATCGCCCCGCACGCATCCCTCGCGTCAACCGATTTGGAGAATTGCCATGCACCGTTATGCCCTGCCGCTGCTTGCGGCGTCGTTCCTTGCCGCCCCCGCCGCCGCCGAAGTCCAGGTGACCAATAATGGCCCGGTGGTCGAGCTGACGGTCAACGAGAGCGTCGAGGCCGAGCCCGACCTGGTCAACGTCAGCGCCGGGGTAACCACCCAGGCGCGCACCGCGGTCGAGGCGATGCGCACCAACGCCACGGCGATGACCGGGGTGATCGAGCGGATCAAGGCGCTCGGCGTGCCCGAGCGCGACATCCAGACCGCCGGCATCAGCCTGGGCGCGATGTACGATTACAACCAGACGACGCAGCGCCAGGTATTCCGCGGCTACCAGGCTTCGAACCGCGTCAGCGTCAAGCTGCGCGACATCCCGCGCACCGGCGAAGTGCTCGACGCGCTGGTCGCGGCCGGCGCCACCGACCTCGGCGGTCCCGACTGGTCGATCGACGACGACACCGCCGCGCGTGCCCAGGCGCGACGCCAGGCGATGGCGACGGCGCGCGCGCAGGCGCTCGAATATGCCCGCGCGGCCGGCTATGCCGACATCCGCTTGCTCGAGGTCAGCGAGACGATCGCCCCGCAGCCGGTGATGATGCTCCAGCGCGCCTTGCGGGCCGAGGCCGCCGCCGATGCTTCAACCCCGGTGCAGCCGGGCATGGTGCAGGCCGGAGTGACCGTGCGGGTGACTTACGAAATGACCCGTTAGGGCAGCGACCGTTTGGCCACACCTGTGGCTGAATGGCGCCGCACCGCGGCATTCAGTCCTTGTTCAATGGCTTGCGCCTAGGCACACGCCAGCCATGCGCAAGCTGTTCGCCTCCTTTCTTGCCGCCGCTCTCGTCGCGGGCGGGCTTGCCGCGCCCGTCGGCGCGCAGACGCGTGCCGACCAGCAGAACGCGCGCGAGGAGATGCGGGCCGGGCGCACCATGCCCATTCGTGAGATCGAGCGGCGCGTGCTGCCCGACATGCGCGGGCAGGGGTACGCCTATCTCGGCTTCGAGTACGACCGCGCGGCCAGCGCCTATCGCCTCAAGTTCATCCGCGAGACGCACGTCATGTGGGTCGATGTCGACGCCCGCACGGCGCGGATCCTGCGCGTTTCCCGATAGTCCCGGAAACGGCCACCCCGTTGACGCGTTCATGTCTAAAGCCCACATCGTGAGCTGCGTAAAAGCAGGGGAATTCGTCAAGCCATGCGCATCCTGATCGTCGAGGACGAGCCGACGCTCGGACAACAGCTCAAGTCGACGCTCGAGCAGACCGGTTATGCCGTCGACCTCTCCACCGACGGCGAGGACGGCCATTTCCTCGGCTCGACCGAGCAATACGACGCGGCGATCCTCGACCTCGGCCTGCCCGAGATCGACGGGCTCACGGTGCTCGGCATGTGGCGCAAGGAAGGGCGCAACTTCCCCGTGCTGGTGCTGACCGCGCGCGACAGCTGGTCGGACAAGGTTGCCGGGCTCGATGCCGGCGCCGACGACTACCTGGCCAAGCCGTTCCAGACCGAGGAGCTGATTGCCCGCCTGCGCGCGCTGATCCGCCGCGCCTCGGGCAATGCCAGCTCCGAGCTCATTGCAGGCGATGTGCGGCTCGACACCCGTTCGGGCCGCGTCACGCTGGCCGGCGAGCCGGTCAAGCTGACCGCGCAGGAATACAAGCTCTTGAGCTACCTGATGCACCACAAGGGCAAGGTGGTCAGCCGCACCGAGCTGATCGAGCACATCTACGACCAGGACTTCGACCGCGATTCCAACACCATCGAGGTGTTCGTTACTCGCATCCGCAAGAAGCTTGGCGCCAACGTGATCACCACCATCCGTGGACTCGGTTACAGCCTCGACGACCCTGACGAGCCCGGCCGCGGCCAGTGAGCCCGTCGCCGTAGCATCCGGCGGCCCCGCGCCGCCGGCTGCCACGGTCGACGAGGCCCCCCGAGCCGACGCCGTGCCCGCGCCGCATACCGGCAGCCTGTCGCGGCGGATGATGCTGATCGCAGCGGGGTGGATCACTGTGCTGCTGCTGGTCGGCGGCGTCGCGCTCGACCGCACGCTCGCCGGCCTGCTGACCCGCCAGTTCGACGAGCAGCTGCAATACACCATGGTGGCGATGATCGGCTCGACGGAAATAGGCCCCGAGGGCGAGGTCTATTACAACCGCCAGCTCGGCGAGCAGCGCTTCCTCGAGCCCAACAGCGGCTATTACTGGCAGATCAGCGGCGATGGGCACGAGGACTTCCCCTCGCGCTCGCTGTGGGATCGCACGCTCAGGATCAGCGGCCGCCCGGCGCCCGAGCCCTATTACTACGATTCCGAACAGTTCGCCGAAGAGCCGTTGCGGGTGATCGAGCGCACCGTGCGGCTGCCCGGCAGCGAGGTCGACTGGCAATTCGTCGTCGCCGGCGCGCGCGACGAGCTCGACACACAGATCGCCAACATCCGCTCGATCCTGGTGTGGAGCTTCGCCGTCCTCGGCATCGGCCTGTTCCTCATGGCCATGCTGCAGACCTGGTATGGCCTCGGCCCGCTGCGCCGGGTGCGCAAGGCGATCGCCCGCATCCGTTCGACCGGCGCCAACCGCGTCACCGACCCGCTGCCGGCCGAAGTGCTGCCGATGGTCGAGGAGCTGAACTTGCTGCTCGCCCACTCCGAGCGCCAGGCCGAGGAAGCGAGGCGGCACGCGGGCAACCTTGCCCATGCGCTCAAGACTCCGCTCACCGTGCTGACCGGCGCAGCGAGCGCCCATTCGCCCGACCTCGACGAGACCGTGCTGCGCGAGGCGGCGACGATGCGCCGCCAGGTCGACCATCACCTCGCCCGCGCCCGTGCCGCCGGGCGGCGCGCACTCGGGCACGCGAGGACCAACCTGTTCGAAGCCGTCGAAGGCGTCGAGCGCGCCGTGGCCCGGCTCCATCCAGGTGTGCGCTTCGACAGCGCCGGGTCCTCCAACGCGCAAGTCGCGATGGAGCGGCAGGACCTCGACGAAATCCTCGGCAACGTCATCGACAATGCCGCCAAGTACGGCGGCGGCAGCGTGTTCGTGACCGTCGATTCCGATCCCGCTGCTGCGCGATGCGAAGTGTGGATCGAGGACGACGGCCGCGGCATCTCGCCAGCCGACCGCGCCAAGCTGTTCAGCCGCGGCGCGCGGCTCGACACCGAACAGCCCGGCACTGGCCTCGGCCTCGCCATCGTGCGCGACGTGGTCGAGATCTACGGCGGCGAAGTCGAACTGGGCGAAAGCGAGGACCTGGGCGGGCTGCTGGTCACGCTCAAGCTGCCGCGGGCCGGCTAGCTTGTTTGCCGGAAGCTCAGATCGCTAAACTTGAATTGACCGGACGAGCAAAGCGCGGCTGCGGTACTGGCTTCCAGCGGGCCAAAGTCGCGCGTGGCGGTAAAGCTGCCAACTTGAACATTGATAGAACCGTCCTCCGCAAGGAACAATTTCAACTCGATCGGGCCATCAATGTCGATGCGGCCTAGCAGCGTCCGATTTGGGGCTCCTCCTGTCGATAGTGACAGAAAGACATCGAATTGCCGTGCCCTGTTGTTCGGAGCAACAAGCTGAAGCGAAACAGAGCGGCTGTCATCGCCATTGGAGATCCGCAACGCAGCCAGAGGCAGGTAATCGTCTGCCCTAAACACGAGCTTTTCGACCTTGGCTTGGATTGATGGCAACGAGTCCCCATCGTCCACGACCGAAGAAAACCGGTTCGCGGGAACGTCACAGTCAAACTCAAGGGCAGCCGCCGGCGCAGCATAAGCCACCAAACTGATGGCTAACGCGGCTCTTCCGAGGAGGCCCTTGCCGGGCATCATGGCTGTTCCATCATTGGTGTAACCTACTTCCCCGCCGCGTGCTGCTGGTGGTGGCGGATCACTTCCTCGATCACGAAGCGGATGAACTTCTCGCTGAATTCGGGATCGAGCTCGGCGTCGATGGCGAGGGCGCGCAGGCGCTCGACCTGGCGGGCCTCGCGGCCGGGATCGCTGGCGGGCAGGCCGGCCTCGGCCTTGTACTCGCCGACCGCCTGGGTGATGCGGAACCGCTCGGCCAGCATGTGGATCAGCGCGGCATCGATGTTGTCGATGCTCTTGCGGAAGGTGGCGAGCACCGGATCGGCTTGCTGGGACTGCGGTTTGCTGGCCATGACCGAAGGCTAGCAGGGAATCCGCGCTTGCCAAGCGGGCGCCGGAACGCCAGATGCGCCCCATGAGCGCCGAGGTCGTCCCGCTGCCCCTCAAGGAACCCTCGCTCGCCCCCATCCTGTCGCTGACGGCGAGCGCGATGAACGCGGTCAACGCGATCATCCTCGACCGCATGCAGAGCGAAATTCCGCTCATTCCCGCGCTCGCCGGGCACCTCATCGCCGGCGGCGGCAAGCGGATGCGGCCGATGCTGACCCTGGCCGGGGCGGACCTGGTCGGCTACCACGGCGCGCGCCACCACAAGCTCGCCGCGGCTGTCGAATTCATTCACACCGCGACGCTGCTGCACGACGACGTGGTCGACGGCAGCGAGACGCGGCGCGGCAAGGAGGCGGCCAACATCATTTTCGGCAACCCAGCCACCGTGCTGGTCGGCGATTTTCTTTTCTCCCGCGCCTTCGAGCTGATGGTCGAGGACGGCAGCCTCAAGGTTCTCAAGATCCTCAGCGGAGCGAGCGCGATCATCGCCCAGGGCGAAGTCGACCAGCTGACCGCGCAGCGCAAGATCGAGACCAGCGAGGAGCGCTACCTGCACATCGTCGGTGCCAAGACCGCGGCGCTGTTCGCCGCCGCCAGCCGCATCGCCGCGGTGGTCGCCGAATGCGGCGAGGCCGAGGAACGCGCGCTCGACGATTACGGCCGCAACCTCGGCGTCGCCTTCCAGCTGGTCGACGACGCGATCGATTACGACACCGGCACCGCCGCCATGGGCAAGGACCGCGGCGACGATTTCCGCGAGGGCAAGATGACCCTGCCGGTGATCTTTGCCTATGCCCGCGGCACGCCCGAAGAGCGGCGCTTCTGGGAGGAAGCCATCGCCGGCTTCCGCACCGAGGACGAGGACCTGGCCCACGCCACGCATCTGATCCGCCGCCACGGCGTGATCGAGGCGACCCGCGAGCGCGCCCGCCACTTCGCCGAGCGGGCCTGCGACGCGCTGTCGATGTTCCCCGACGGCCGGGCGCGCCAGGCGATGGTCGAGGCGGCGCGGTTCGCGGTCAGCCGGGGCTACTGAGGCATGAAGATGAAGGCGGCCGCCGGCCCGGACGCCTTCGTCGCCGAGCTATCCGGGTGGCGTCGCGAGCTGGTCGAGATGCTGCGCGCGGCGGTGAACGCTGGGGCGGAGTTTGACGAGATCATCAAGTGGGGCAACCTGGTGTTCGTCCACCACGGCCTGTGCATCCTGATCCACGTCGAGGACCATCGCGTCGTGTTCGGGTTCTTTCGCGGCAAGCGGCTGACGGGGATCGAGCCACGCATCAAGCCGAGCGGCAAGTACGAGCTTGGCAACGTGGTATTCTTCGAAGGCGACACGATCGGAACCGCGCAGGTCGAACGGCTGGCGCACGAAGCCGCGCGGCTCAACCGCGAACTGGGCGATCCTACCGTCCTCGCCTGACCGGCGTGGCTACCTTAGCGAGAGCCGGCCCTGCTCGAAGGCGGTCCGGCAATCGGTGGCGTCGTGCCTGATGTCCGTGTCGAGCAACGGGGTGGAGGTCATCCCGGCTCCCTGGAAACGACTGTCGTCACATTCGCCGTCGTTGGCGAAGGCGCCGTTGTCGTCGCCCCACTGCACGCGGTTAACTTCTGCCACGGGGGGGCGCAGGCTGGCGGCGGTGACGTTGTCGCCCTTGAACGTCAGCCGGCCCTGCTCGAAGGCCGAGCGGCAATCGCTGGCATCGTGCCTGATGTCCTCGTCGAGCAGCACCGTGCTGGTCATCCCGGCGCCTTCGAACCGCATGTCGTCGCACTCGCCGTCCTTGGCGAAACGGCCATTGTCGTCGCCGAAATCGGGCGTGGCCGCGGCGGCCACGGCTGACGTGCCGGTGGCATCGCCCGCCAGGTTGGCGGTCTCGGCGGCCGCTTCCTCGGCTTTATCGGCGAGGCCCAGCGGATCGCAGGCCGACAGGCCGACCAGAGCGATGCCGGCGAGCAGTAGATCGCGAGTGCGATGTTTCATGTCTTTCCCCCCTGTGTTGCGACTGTTTACTCCAAAACGAGCCGATGCTCCATCGCCAAGGTCGGGACCCGACGGCAATCACTCCTGCAGCGACAAACGGCCTTGCCGGTAGGCGACGCGGCAATCGGTTGCGTCGTGCTTGACGTCGGTATCAAGCAGTCGCGTTTCGGTCATGCCGGGGCCGGTAAAGCGCATGTCGTCGCATTCGCCGTCCCTGGCGAACGGACTGCTGTCGTCGCCCCACTGGATCCGGTTCAAGTCATCCCGGACCGTGTCGGCCACGTCTGCAACCGCCTCGGCAACGTCGGCACCCTTGAACGTCAGTCGGCCCTGGTCGAAGGCGGTGCGGCAATCGGTGGCATCGTGCCCGACATCCTCGTCGAGTAGCGGCGTGCTGGTCATGCCTGGGCCTTCGAAGCGCATGTCGTCGCACTCGTCGTCATTGGCAAAGGCACTACTGTCGTCGCCGAAGTCGGGCGGGGCGTCGGCAGCCACGGCCGTGGTTGCAGCCAGAGCCGTGGATGCGACAAAGGCGAATAGCAAACAGTTGCCGCGACGAAGCATTGTTCCCCTCCCTGACCGGAATTGCAGAACCTAGGTCCAAACCCGTTTCTCGCAAAGGCAGAATGCGGTCCGGCTTGGTCATCGTCGGGCATCGACGTTAGGAAGCCCTGGTGAATGGTCTTCCGATCCACTCCGTCCTGCCAGACCTGCTGGCCGCCTTGCACGAGCGAGCATCGGCGGTGCTGGTCGCGCCGCCGGGCGCGGGCAAGACCACCGCGGTGGCGCCGGCGCTGCTGACCGAGGACTGGTGCAGCGGCCAGATCATCCTGCTGAGCCCGCGCCGCGTGGCTGCTCGCGCGGCGGCTGAACGGATCGCCGAGCTGCTCGGCGAGTCGGTGGGCGAGCAGGTGGGCTACCTGACCCGGCTCGACAGCAAGCAATCGGCCGCCACTCGCATCCTCGTCGTCACCGAAGCGATTTTCGTCTCGCGCGTGCTCGGCGACCAGGAGCTGGCAGGCACCTCGGCGGTGCTGTTCGACGAGGCGCACGAGCGGCATCTCGACAGCGATCTTGGCTTGGCGCTGGCGCTCGAGAGCCAGGCGGTGCTGCGGCCGGACCTGCGGATCGTGGTAATGTCGGCGACCATCGACGGGGCGCGCTTTGCCCGGCTGCTCGGTAATGCCCCGGTAGTCGAAAGCCAGGGCCGCGCGCACCCGCTGCGCATCGAATGGCTCGGCAGCCGTGCCGAGCAGCGCACCGACGAAGCGATGGCGGGCGCGATCCTGACCGCCTGGCGCGCAGAGCTTGGGGCCCAAGCAGGTGATGTGCTGGCCTTCCTCCCCGGCGTCGGCGAGATCGAGCGGACCCGCGAGCGGCTGGTAGAACGACTGCCCCAGGTGCCGATCCTGCCGCTCCACGGACAGGTCGACCCCGCCGCACAGCGCGCCGCGATCCGCCGCGATCCCGACGGCCGCCGCCGGATCGTGCTGGCGACCGCCATCGCCGAGACCTCGATCACGCTCGACGGCGTCTCGGTGGTGGTCGATGCCGGTCTCTCGCGCCGCGCCGAGTTCGATCTCGCCGCGGGCGTCACTCACCTCGTCACCCGCCGCGCCAGCCAGGCCACCGCCGCGCAACGTGCGGGACGCGCCGCGCGGCAGGGGCCGGGTGTCGCCTACCGGCTCTGGGAAGAAGCCGCGCATCCGGGCCGCGAGAAGTTCGATCCGCCGGAGATGCTGACCGCCGATCTTGCCCCGTTGGTGCTGGCGCTGGCGCAATGGGGCGTCGCCGATCCAGCTTCGCTCGCCTGGCTCGACCCGCCGCCGGCAGCGGCGCTGGCGGCCGCCCGCGAGCGGCTGGGCCAATTGGGTGCGCTCGTCCTTCGACAGGCTCAGGATGGGCGGAGTTGGGACATCACCGAACGCGGGCGAAACATCGCGGCGCTACCCATGGCGCCCTGGCAATCGGCGATGCTGCTGTTCGGCGCCGAGCATGGGGCAGCGCCGGAAGCCGCCAAGCTCGCGCTCCTGCTGCAAGAGCGCGGCCTCGGCGGACGTGGCGAGGACCTGGCGCAACGGCTCGCCCGCTGGAATGCCGACCGCTCGCCCCGAGCCGAAGCATCGCGCAAGCTTGCGGCGGGTTGGGCCAAGCGGGCCCAATCCCTTACTTCCGCTCATCCTGAGCCTGTCGAAAGACGCGCTCCACCTCTCGGCATAATTCTCGCCAGCGCCTTGCCCGACAATCTCGCCCGCCGCCGCGATGCCTCAGGCGAAACATGGCTTTCGGTCGGCGGGCGCGGCTATTCGCTAGACGCGACCTCGCCGCTGGCCACTGCCGAGTGGCTGGTGATCGGCGATGCGCAGGGGCGGGCGCAGGCGGCCCGGATCACCGCCGCGCTGCCGCTGACCACCGAGGAGGTCGAACGCTGGCTGGCGGAGCGGATCGAGCGCCGCTCGGTGCTGCGCTGGAGCGGCGAGCGGGTCGAGGCGCGGCTGGAGCGCAGGGTCGGGGCGATTACCCTGGCGAGCGGGCCGGACCCGTCGCCCGATGCCGCGGCGGTTGCGGATATGCTTGTCGGCAAGGCTGTTGAGAACCTGGGGAAATGGCTGCCCGTCGATCTCCTTGCCCGCGCGCGGTTTGTAGGGATCGAAGCGCTCGCTCCGGTACGGCTGGCACAGGAGGCCGGCGACTGGCTTGTCCGGCTGCTCGAAGGCCGCCGCGATCTCGATGTGCCTCAGGGCGCGCTGGTCGAAGCCCTGCTGAACCGCCTTTCGTGGGACGAGCGCCAGCAGCTCGACAATGCCGCCCCGCGCGAGTTTGCCACCCCGGCGGGCACCCGCCACGCGATCGATTATGCCGGCGACGACGCGCCCAGTGTCGAGGTGCGCGTGCAGGCGCTGTTCGGGCTCGAGGCGCATCCGATGATCGGTGACACGCCGCTGCTGCTCAAGCTGACCAGCCCGGCCGGCCGCCCGCTCCAGGCGACGCGCGACTTGCCGGGTTTCTGGCGCGGCTCGTGGGCCGAGGTGCGCAAGGAGATGAAGGGCCGCTATCCCAAGCACCGCTGGCCCGAGGAACCGTGGACCGAGGCGCCGAGCCTGAAGACGAAAAGCGCTTTCCTCCGCTCTTGATTTCGCGCCCCATCCGCC
>Ga0307505_10002589_pt1 | contig 12390 bp, 21 predicted proteins | sample 23_S_MG_FD_202183 | JGI IMG/M metagenome (GOLD analysis project Ga0307505, IMG submission 202183) | Soil microbial communities from Populus trichocarpa stands in riparian zone in the Pacific Northwest, United States - 23_S | ecosystem: Environmental > Terrestrial > Soil > Riparian zone > Trees...
CTAGCGTCGGCCGCGTGGGCACACTCCGCGATCTCCACCAGATCGCAGAGGCAGGACGTCGTCTAGCCGACTCCGGCGACGTCCTGCCTCACGGTCTGGACCGCGCGATTCGCGAGCTCCGACAGCTCTCGCGCGGCGTGGCCGTGGTCGCCGTGGGGGTCGGGGTGCTCCTGCTCGTCGCCCTGGCCGCCGTGGTCCTGGCCGCGGAGCAGAACCGACCCCGGGGCGTCGCTCCCCAGCTCGGCCCGTGGTCGCGGCGGGTACCGGAGCAGGAGCGCGCCGAATGAGCGATTGGCGAGCGGGACCGCCGGGGGCGTATCCGCCGGCCGCTCACCGATGCTCCGACGCGGTCCGGCTACACATCGTCTGCGGAAACGTCGGCCGATGGGTCGCTATCCGGCTATCCGATGGCGGAACCGATGGAGTCATCTACGACACCCGCGCGCACGCCATTGCCCACCAATTGCACGAGACGCAATGCGCGTATGTGCGGGTGCCGCCCGATGACATGAGTCCGGCCGCCGCATACAGCTACCTCACGACCGTTCGCGCGCTGTATGACGCGGGCATTCCCCTAGCCGACCCGGACCGAGACGTGCAAATGCCCGTCCGCCGGGAATTGCTGCCGCGGTTGGCCACCCGGCCACCCGCACCACGGGGGGGATAACCACATGAGCACCATCACCGAGGAACCACCGCCGGCGCCGCCGGCGAGCGCCGCGCCGTATGGGGTCCGCGCCGATGGGTCGCCCCGGCGTCGACCCGGGCCGGCTAAGGGCACCCGCGCGGGTGCCGCGGTCGGGGGCGGTCCGGGTCGACCCCGTAAGAGCGCCGCTGCCGGCCGTTCGGCCCGCCGGGGTGGGGCGGACTACGCCGCCGCCGTCGCCGGTCTGCTGACCCTGCCAACGGCAGCGTTGACCATGCTCGCCGCTGCCACCCCGGCCCCGCTGTCGGTGGCGCTCGCCGCGGACGCGGCAACGATCGACGTCTACCGGCCCCAGTTGGCCGAGGCGTTGGGCGCGGTTGCCGCCGAGCAACCGGCCGTCGCGCGGATGTTGGATCGGATCATCACGGTCGGGCCGTACGCCGCGGTTTTCGCGGCCGTCCTGCCGATCACGGTCCAGCTCGCCGTCAATCACGGCGCCGTGCCGGCCGGGACCATGGGCAGCGTCGCACCTGAGGCAATCCTGTCTGCCGCCGCGCGCTCGGCCCCGACGGCCGCCACCCCGGGGCCGAGCGATGGGGGGGAAGCGGCGGCACCGCGTGCCGGGTCGGGGGCGCCGGGGGACGCGCCCGACCCGGCACCGTTCCCGCCGGCACCGCCGGATCTGCTGTGACCCGCCGGGCCGATGTGGTGGAGATTCCGTCACCGCTGGTTGTGCCCCGTGATGACTTCCTGGCCCACCGTTGGGCGTACCGGCCCGGCGAGCATGTGACCATTCTGGGGCCGACTCAGAGCGGTAAGACGACGCTGGGGTTTCAGCTACTCGGCCGGACCGCCACGAGACAGTTGCCGGCGATCGTGTTGTGTATGAAGGCCCGCGACGCGGTACCGAAAGCGTGGGGCAAGCGGTTGGGGTTTCCGCGGATTCCGTCGTGGCCCCCGGCCCCGCGGTTCACGAAACCGGCGGGGTGGTTGCTGTGGCCCAAACCGACGTTCGATCCGGAGCGGGACGACCACGAACTGTACCGACAGTTTCGGTCCGCGATCCTGGACAGTTACCGGCGCGGTCACCGAATCCTGTTCGCCGATGAACTAGTCGGCATCTGCGACGAACTGGGATTGCACCGTGAATGCCGGGTGTTGTGGACCCGCGGATCATCCGGTGGCGCCGGTCTGTGGGGGGCGACACAGAAACCGAGCCACGTTCCGACGTGGGCGTACAACTCCGCCGAACATCTGTTCTTGGCGAACGATCCGGACAAGAGAAACCGTGACCGGTTCTCGGAAATCGGTGGTATCGACCCGGATGTACTGAAGTCGGCTGTTCTGCGGTTGCGGAAATACCAGTGGCTCTACATTCGCCGTTCCGGCCCGCACATGTGCATCGTGGATGCACAATGACCGCACGCTCTATCGCGTCCGCGTAGCGCGGAATCCCCCCGCGAAAGATCCGTCCGAAAATCCTGGGGGAGTAATGACGACTGCCGTAAAGAGCGGCCAGGGTAAGGCCGCGGCCCCGGTCGCTACCCGCGCATTCCGTATCGGTGTGCAGAGGGTCGACGAGACCGGAACCTACGATGAGTCCCGGCCGATGACGACGTCCAGCCAAGACCTGCCCACCCTGTCCGTACCGGCCACCGGATTTTTGAATGGCCTTTACGTGTGGGTGACCGTCACCACGGCGGGCAACTCGGCCACGACAGCGTTTCAGGCTGACGGGCCGTGGTCCGCAATCGACACCATCGAGTTTGATGACGTCAACACCAAACCCATCATCGGCCCGTTTGGTGGTTGGGATGTGTATTGCCTCAACAAATTCGGCGGATACGCATTCCAAGATGACCCGTCGTCGTCGCCGACCTACGCGGCCACGACCGGTTCCGGAGGTACCGGCGGATCGGCCGGATTCTGCCTGTTCCTGCCGCTGGAACTGTGCCCGCGTGACGGCCTGGGCAGCCTCCCGAACAAGGCCAGCAACTCCACATTCAAGCTGAAGATCCGGCTGGCCCCATCCACCGCGGTGTACTCCACCGCCCCGACGACGCTCGGGACTGTGCGCGTGCGGGTACTCCCCAAGAGCTATTGGGACCCCGACGCCGCGGACATGAAGGGGCGTCCGCTGTCGCAGCAACCGCCGGCCGTGACCACTACTCAATTCTGGTCGAAGACTGATCTTGTGGTGCCTGCCGGCGCGATTTCGCCCATGCTGCCCCGGGTGGGTTTCCTGCTCCGCAACCTCGTTTTCGTGCTCCGCGACAACGCCGGTTCCCGCACCGTCGGGGAGGCGGATTTCCCGGACCCGTTCATGCTCCAATATGAAGCAAACATCATGATCAACCGGTATCGGGACGTGTGGCGTCACCAGATCGCACGGGACTATGGCTACTCCGGAGCAGTCGCCAACGCGGCCGGCGCGAAGGACCTCGGGGTGTATGTGGAGAACTACTGCCACGATTTCGGCTCGCGCCCGGGGTGGGAGTCCCGGCGCGGCTACCTGCCCACCTCGTCTACGTCCCGGCTGCAAGTCAAGGGCACCGTCGGCGGTACCGGAAACCACACCCTGACCGTCCTCACAAACGACGTGTCCCCAGCCGCGGGCGACGATGCCGCAATCACGGTCTAGGCCCGACCTCTCATATGGAAGGTGAGATCATGCCCGAGATTCTCCGACCCGATGTCAAGGCCCTCGTGTGGGCGGCAATCGGCTTTCTCGTCGTCCCCTACGTACTCAAACTCGTTCGCTGACGGGGGCTAGGGGGCTGCTGTGGTGGACGCGGGACAAGCGTTGCGGAACCGCGGCATATCCGGCCCGGCGCTACTGGCTGTTGGTCTGGGCATCTACACCGTCTGGGCAGGCATCAATAACGTCGGGTGGTTGCGCGGTCTGTTCGATCTGGCCCAAGGGAAAACACCCGTCAAGGTCAAGGCGGCATCACGACCGATCGGCGAATATCTACGATCCGGCAGCGGATCAACGACGACGACGACCGGCGGGACATCCGTCCCGGCCGCCGGGGCACTGGGACAGCGGATCGTCACCGCGGCCCGCCGGCACCTGGGCGCCCCGTACGTGTGGGGGGCAGCCGGACCCAACACGTTCGACTGCTCCGGCCTTGTGTCCTATGTGCTATCCCATGATCTGGGGATGCCAGTAAAGCGCATGGTGACACAGGAGTTTCTTGTGTGGCGCGGCGCCCGAACGGTGCCGGCCGCGCAGGAATCTCCGGGTGATCTCGCGTGCTGGTCGGGGCACATCGGTATCTGTATCGGCGGAGGCAAGATGATTGCCGCACCGAAACCGGGGGGGCATGTGCAGATCGACAAGATATGGCGCGCACCCACGCCGCTGATCCGGCGCGTGCTCGCGGTAAAGAGCGCGTGACATGGCTGCGACAACCGGCCCCGTCCTCGCTGCCGCAGCGGTCCGCACCCTGACCGACTCGTTTCAGGCTGGGGCACCGCAGATCCGATATCAGGTAGTGGCGGCAACCGTCGTCGCGGCCGTCGGCCTGGCGCTCGCCGAGCGGGCATGGCCCGCGGGTGCGCGTGCTCTGGCATGGGCGCTACTGCTGTCAACGCTGATGATTCAGCCACCCGGACGGCTGTCACCGATCGAAGTTCTGCTTAAGCAGATCGGCGAGCTACCGGCAGCGAAACCCGAGAAAGTCGCGTAAGGGGGAGGAAAGCAATGGGCACGCTTCAGAAAGTCGCGCTAGGGCTCGTCGCAATCGGGATGATCACCACTCTGATTCTGCCCAAGCGGCAGACACCCGCCGTCATCGGCGCAGCCGACAAGCTGATTCGCGGCGCGTTCGGCACCGTGATGGGCACCGCCCGACCGGCCTAGATCCGCACCACATGGGGGGGCAAGCCAATGGCTACATACGCGGGTGCCTGGTCGACCAAGACCCGGGCGGCACCGTCGGGCACGCTGGGGCGCGGCCCGGCCGACCCGGTCGACGTCGGCCACGCCATCCCACCCACGGACCTGGGCATGGACGCGGCCGTCGTGATGGCACCACCACAGCCGGACTCCGGGCAGCTCGCCGAGCGGCTACCCGGCTACTCGCGCGGGGGTCCGCCCAATCCGCCGATCGACCGGACACCCGACGACCACCGAATCGGGGCGGAGGGACAGCGCCAGGGAACGTGGAGAGCGCACGACAAAGACCAGGGTGCCGCGCGCGCACGCCAATACGGCCCGCTGCCGGCATGGTCCGTCCATCACCGTGAGGCGACCACCCGGGTCGAGACGCTGCCCGTGTCGATGGGATCGACCCGACAGCTCAAATATGCGGCCACGTCCCGCGCGGACAACCTCGCCGACAGCCGCAACGGATTCGAGACCGCCCGATGGATCTTCGACAAATTCCGCTACGCATGGCGCCGCCCGGACATGCGGCCCGTCCATTTCGACGGGGCATGGAATCCGGCCGACTCGCCGCCGCTGCCCGAACAACTCGGCAGCCCCTATGCGAGCCCGTATCCGACGCTGGGGCACGGCCGCCGCCGTACCGGCATGACACCACAGGTGCGGCGCGTACCGCGCCCGTGGGATGAGGCTGCCCGGGTCGACGGCACCGAGACCGCCACGGGTGGCCAATTCCAATCCTGGGGGCTGTAAATGCCGGACACCGTGAAACTGCCCTACGTTGGCCCGGTCCGCCGTAACGCCCTGTACGTCGCCGCCGCCGCCATCCTCGGCTACGTCGGCTATGCGTGGTGGCGCTCGCGGTCCGATTCGATCGGGGAAGGCGAGGCGGTCGCCACGCAACCGGCCGACGAATTCGGCGACGACTTCTCCTCGGAAGCGGGCGGTCCGACGTCCGGCCCGGCGACAAGCGGCAGCGGGGGCGGATTCCAACTCGTCGCACCCGATGGGGAAATCCCGCCGTCCAGTAACGCCGAGTGGACCGCGCGCGCGATCTCGGCACTCGGTGACATCGGCTACGAACCGTCCGCGGTAGCCTCCGCCATCGGCAAATACTTGGCGCGTAAGGGACTGACTCAGGCTGAGGCGGAACTGATCAACGTTGCGCGCGCCCGGCTCGGCCCGCCACCCATCGGCGATTTCCCGGTGACGATGGTCGAGCCGACCCCGACCCCGCCGGTAGTGACACCGCCCGTGACGAAACCGCGGGTGACTCCGCCCAAGGCACCGACCGGCGTGCGGGTAGTCAGCGCCACCCGAAACACCATCACGCTCCGGTGGAATGGCGTTTCGGGCGCCACGATGTATCAAACCCATATGGACGGCCGCGCCGGCTACGTACGCCGCTCCGGCGCCACGATCACCATCGTGAGTTTGCGGCCCGGCCGCCGCTATGTCTTCCGGGTCCGCGCGGTCAACTCCGCCGGGGTAGGCCCGGTCGCCCCGCCGGTAGTCGGGGTAACCCGCACCTGAACCGAATAGGAGATCAACCCATGGCACTCCCACGCGCAACGTCCATCGGAACCGGCCTGGCCGTCGCCGGACTCGTCGTCGCACTTTTCATGTCCAACACGCCGAACCTGGCCGACATCCGGGTATCCAATCCGGCCGACGACGATATCGACGCGGCAGAGCGGGCAACGGCCTGGCAGGCTGCCGCAGTCGTCGCGGGAATCAGCCTCCTGGCGCAGGACCCGACCATTTTCGTGATCGGCGGGACCACCGTCATCGGAATGGCCTGGATCACCCGGCACGCCAACCAAGTCGACCCGGAAACCGGTAGGGCAGCCAACGGCCAGCCGGGAATGTTCAACAGATACGCGCCGGGCGGAGACGAGACCGAAACCGCGTCCGGTGACGGCGGACTGTATGCCGTCGGATAGCCAATGAAGCTGACCGCGGGGCAGATCGCTGGACACGCCAAGGCCGCAGGATGGAGCGGCAACGACGTGGCGATAGCCGTTGCTGTCGCGCTCGCCGAGTCCGGGGGTCGCAGCGACGCCCGGGGCGACATCGCGCTACAGACCGGCACCTGGGGACCATCGGTCGGACTGTGGCAAATCCGGTCGCTGAAATCGGAGACGGGGACCGGCGGCACCCGCGACGAATCGGCGAACATGGACCCGGGCACGAACGCGAAACACGCCTATCAGATCTGGCGTTCGCAAGGATGGTCACGCGGGTGGACCACCTACCGCACGGGCGCCTACCGCCTGTATATGACGGCCGCGCGTACCGGTGCGGCGAATCCGGTCGGGACCGCCTCGACCACCGACGGGGTCACGTCCGTGGTTGGCCTGCCCGACATTCCCGGACCCATCGACGATGTGATACGCGCATTCACGAACGCGGACGACGTGGTGGACGTGCTGAAGGGAATGGCTGTCTTCCCGATCAAGGTTTTCGACTGGGTGAGCGAGCGGCGGAACTGGACGCGCGTCGGGTGGGTTTTCCTCGGTGGCGCCCTGGTCGTCGTCGGCGTGGTCAAGATCAGCGTTGATCAGGGGATGGCTGTGGTGGACAAGGCGTCGAAGTTGGTCGGCGGGGCGGGGACCGCGGTAACCAAGGTCGGTAAGGCCGCTGGGAAGGCCGCTACGGCGGTCAAGGGTGCGGGGGGTCAGTGATGGTCGACTATCAGCCGGACAGCGCGCAGGAGCTGCTACAGCGCGACGACGACGCGCCCCGGGCGGTAGACGTCGAAGTCATCGCCCCGATGTCGGTGCGGCGGGTACCGACCCGGTCAGGCGCGGCAATCGGTCACGTTCTTCAAGCCAACGTGCCGAGCATGGTTCTCCCGGGTGATCCGACCCGTAGCCGCGCGCGGCTGTCCGTGTATGACGACGTTCACCTTGCTGGTGACCCGAACGATTTCGGCACCATCAACCATGTGCAAGGCACCATCACCGGTGGGCCGTTCCTGCTCGCCCCGCCAGGCTCGCAACTCGCGCATATGGAAATGTTCCACCGTGATCCTGTGTGGGCGCTGTATCTGGCGCCCAATCCGGCGCCCGGTCTAGGTACACAGATCCAGCTCATTACCGAACACTGGGCCGACTAAGGGGGGAATCGGGGATGCCGCAGCATGAGGAGTATCAGCCGGACACGGTTGAGGAACTACAGCAGGAAGACGAAACGGCGCCGGCCGCGGTAGACGTCGAAGTCATCCGGCCGGTTTCGGTCCGGCACGTTCCGACCCGGCTCGGTGCGCTGTCGACTCTGGTCGTCACGCCGATGGTCCCTACGCTAATCCTGCCGGCCGACCCGACCCGATCTCGGGCATTGCTGCGGGTCTACGCTAGTTCACCGATGGATGTGCAACTCGCCAGCGACCCGGGCGCGTTCGGCAGCTACGATCCGAATATGGGATCGTTGGGCGGGTTCACGTACTATCTGGACGATGACACGCCGCTGGAGCTGTTTCACCGCGACGCGGTCTATGGGATGGTCCCGACCGACAACCCGGATAATGCCGCCATCCTCGGAATCTATACCGAGCATTGGGCGGACTGAGACCCCCGGCCATGTCTACCGACCCGTTCGGCGGGGAAGTCGCCAACGAAACCCGCACCGAGGCAGTGACCGGTGCGGGCACGGCGACCGTGCGATTCAAACCGCCGTACGGGGAGGCGTGGACCGTCACACAGGTGTCGATTGAAATGGCCACCACCGAATCCGCGTCGGCCGCATCGTTGCGCCGTAACGGCTACCTCGTGGCGCCGTTGGTGCCAACGGCGGACGCTGCCGCTGGTGATCCGCCCGTGGTCCTCTGGCCGCAAGACGTCCTCACCGTGGAATGGTCCGGGTGTACGCCGGGCGCCCTGGCCCGCGTCCTGATCTTCTACACCAGGGCGGTGTACCCGTGAGATCGATTGCCGCCGGAATCCGTATGCTCACGTTGCCGTGGGGGGCACCCGCGGATCAACCGGCACTCGTGATCGGCCCCGACGTCCCGGACCTGATCGCCGTTGACCCGTACGGCCGCGCGGTCGTGTCGGCGATCATCTGGCGCAGCGGTCTAACGGTCCGGTACTTCCAAGCGTTGGCCGGCGACGATTTCGGCCACACACTGTGGTATGGGGCGTGGGATGAGACCGACGCGGTAAACGCCAATGACGTGATCTGGCATACCGCCGTGGCCGGGGCAACCAGCGGAAGCGCGCCGTTCAAATTCAACATCACCGAGCAATTCGGCAGCTTCAAGGGCACCGGCCACGTAGCCACGTACGAGTTTGACAAGACCAGCGACGTAAACGTCTACGGTGGATTCAACGTGTTCACCTCGACCACGAATGCGCTGTTCGGGGAACCGACGTTCGATTACACGCCGATGGCCCGGGGCATCCGAAACGCTGTATCCCTGACCTCAAACTCTGCCGTGGTCGGCACCACCGAAACGGCAGTGCTCACCACCCCGTACCCGTTCGATTTCACGCCCGGCCGCGCGTACGCCGTCTATGTGGCCGGGCGATTCAACTGCACAGCCGTCAGCTACGTGACCACCCGGGTAAGGAAGAACACCGCCGCGGGCGCCATCGTCTGCGACATCGGGGCGTTCTACAGTCCGACAGTCGGGCCGATCCTGCCAATGGATGGCCGGTTTGTCGTCGGCAACTTCACCGGTTTTCCCATCACGCTCGCGCTCGCACAGACCATCGTTTGTACCGGCGCCAACACGGCGGTTCACGTCGGGAACTCCACCCGGCCGCGGTCAATCGAAATCCATGACGTTGGGACAACCGACTACTTTCCCAACGCCATCCCACTATGAGGGGGTGTAATCCCATCATGACCACGACGAGCACCACACCGACACCGACACCCGACCCGGCACCGACACCGACGCCCGACCCGGCACCGACACCCGCGGCTGTCGCCCCGGCGCCGGCCGCCGACCCGGGGGCGACCCGCGCCGATCTCCAAGCGTTCGGCGAGCAGCTCGCCAAGGGGATTCAGCAAGGCGTGGCGGATATCGCTGCCGCGCTTAAGCCGGTCGACCCGGCGCCCGGCGGCATTACGGCCCCGCCGGCACGGGTCGACCCCGGACCCGGGGTAGCGGCCCCCGCGGCAGCCCCGGCCGCTACCCCGGCCCCAGCCGACCCGGCACCGCCGGCCGATGACCCAACGCCTAAGCGCCGGCTGTGGTGGGGAGAGGGGCAGTAATGCCGAGGATGGAACCGGCGCAGGCAGTCGGACTCACGCTGACCACCATCGGTACCGCCGTCGGTCTATTCGGCCAGACGATGCCCTCTCAGCAATCGCTTGCCGCCGCGCCGGCCGACGCCGGGACACTCGCGTGGACCCGGCGGAAAGCAACCACAACCGCGATGATGGTCGGGGCAATCGGGATCGGGGCAAGCCTGCTCGCCGGTTCCCCATGGCCCGCTCTGGGCGCCGCAGGCGTCGCCGCCTATCTGTGGCACTCCTACTGTGAGGCGGCACTAGTTGACGCGGCGGTGAGGCTGTGAACGGGCGGGGGGGGTACACATGGCCGTTAGTGGCACTCGCCGCGGTATTGGTCGCCGGAATCGTCGCCGTACTCCTGACTACCGACGCAACCGACGGGCGTTCAGGACCAATCATCATCATGCTGGTATCCGCGATCGGCGCACTTCTCGCCGTGCGGCCGGTAACCCAGAAGGTTGACCAGCTCGCCGCGCACATCGACCCGATGGCGCACGTCGGGGGGACGGCTGAGGCGTGCCCGGTGTGCCAGACCGTGGCCGACCCGGTCGCCCGCGCGTCGCTGTACCGGCAGCACCACCCGCCCGTGTAAGGATCGGACCCGGTCCGGGGTGGCCGATCTCCACTCCACCCGGCGCCGGCCTGGCAGGGTGCGCCTGAACACCGTTCCTGCCCGGGGTAAGGGCCGCGCCGAGCGGGGGCCTCTACGCGGCCACCCCGGACCACCACCCCCCCGGCGTGTCCACCCGCCACGGTCGTTACGTGCGATACGATCGACACATGGCAACCACTGACCCGCTAGTCGTCCTACCGACCCGAGTAGATCGACACATCGCGGCAATGCTCCTGTCCCGCGCAGTCACCGAGGATCGGCCGGTCGCACAGATCGTGCGCCGCATCATCCGTGAATGGGCCAAGACTCAGCCCGACTATCAGAGCACTTTGGAATCGCTCGAAACACAACGCGCCGCACTCGACTACATCACCGAGACCGACCAAGGTGAGAGCGCCGCATGAGCACACAGGCCAGAGAACGCGCATGGTTCGATTCGCGGACCCGCGAGGTAACCGACAAGGCCCGTGAATCACTGTTGCGATGGGCAGCTAAGCAACTCCGCGAGGGTGGCACCGTTCGCGCGCTGGGGGCACTGGAAACGGCCTACTGTCCGACGCGGCAACGTGAGGACGGACCGCGCGGTATTCAGTCCCCGCCGATGTGGCGGCCAGAATGGACCGATGGTGTCGGCGACGCAGCGACACTAGCCCTCAGTTTCTCCACATCCGGATGGGCGTGGGAACGCCCATATACCGGCGACGTGTTCCGGCTGGACCGTAACGGCGCTTTCATTTCGGCGGCGTCATCGGTGAGCGTCGCCCACGGGAGGCTCACACACACCGGACCGGGCGACAGCTCTACTCTCCGACCCGGGCTGTATCAGGTCCGGGTATGGAATTGGAACGAATGGGATCGGTTGCCGTCGCCGTTGGGACACGCCCCCGTAGGTAGCCGGGTATGGGTGTCGCACGTCCGGGCCGGCAAGTTGGCGAAACTGTTTGAGGATGGCCGTTGGCCTGATTGCACGGTTGAGGATTCGTGGACGTCCGGTGCGCCCGTACGCATACGGGATTGGGCTAAGAGCTATGTGCAGGCACTCAGAGACCACGCCATCAACAAGTACGGCTACAAGAGCCCCGAATACAACGAGGTAAAAGACAGCTTCTCTAAGGCCGTGACGATGATGGGCGGAACACTTGGCGAGCACGGTCGCCGGCAATGGCTGCCGGACGTGACTGCCAGACGGCCAGACTGGACGGTCGCAATCCGCGATCTGAACGCTGTCACCATTTGGAACGCCGCGGACCGCTGCCACGAACTACTGCCGCACCTCGGCCCGGTCGCGTTGGGCATCGTTGATGAAATGTGGGTGCCGCAAGAGGCGTACACCATCCTGACCACTCGGCCCGTGTCGACGGCACGCGGCCAGGAACCGCGGATCATCATCGACGAGACCGGCCGCAAGCTGGGAACGTGGGAAGTCAAGTCAATGGACGACGACGGCAACGCGCAAGCTGAGCCATGGGTCAGCCGATACCGGCCGCGCGCGGGTGCCCGATGACCGGCGAACCGACCGAGTACGACGGCGACGACCTCTCCCACCTGATCGAAGAGGCACTATCCGCCGTAGCCGAATACGACGTCGAAGACTACGGCGGACCCGACGTCGGCGACGACTGGGATTATGACGAGATCGACGACGTGGACGACATCCCCGGCGGAGACAAGGGGCCGAGCGTCTTTACACGAATCACAGTCAGCGCCCGAATCCAATGGGCAGGCGACTACAACAAGAAAGACGACGGGTTCCGCACAACCACACTGGACGGATTAGACCTACGCGCCGCGCTCGCCGCGCTCGCTCAGGTTGAGAAAGTCACGGGCCGGTCGCAGCCTCTTCGGTCCTACTCGGCTAAGACGTGGCGCGGCCAGCTCGGTCAGCTCGGCCGGACACGCGCCGGGCGGGAGGCACTCGCTGATATCGCCGGTCCGCGTGCGCGTGCGGGGTGGGCGAGTGGTGGCACTCCATCGGCAGCTAACCGCCAGAGGATTGAACAG
>Ga0307505_10002590_pt1 | contig 12382 bp, 8 predicted proteins | sample 23_S_MG_FD_202183 | JGI IMG/M metagenome (GOLD analysis project Ga0307505, IMG submission 202183) | Soil microbial communities from Populus trichocarpa stands in riparian zone in the Pacific Northwest, United States - 23_S | ecosystem: Environmental > Terrestrial > Soil > Riparian zone > Trees...
CGCCGCCGCCGGCTGGCTGGCCGGCCAGTTCGTCGACGACGAACGCATCGAGACCACCTTCGACGGCGTGACCTATCCGGACCACGGGGTCACCGCCGACGCCCTGCTGGCCCTGGCCGGCGCCGGTTCGGCCGGCCACACGATCGAGAACGCGACCAACTGGCTGGCCGCCGAGGTGGGCACCTACACCGGGGACGGCGAGGGCGACGCCTACGCGGGCGCCACCGCGAAGCTCGCCGTCGTCGCCGGGGCCACCGGCCGCGACGCGACCGACTTCGGCGGTCGCGACCTGGTCGCCCAGCTCCTCGACCTCGAGGCCGACTCGGGCCGTTTCGAGGACCGCAGCCTCTGGGGCGACTGGAGCAACGTCCTGTCCCAGTCGCTGGCCGTGATCGCGCTCGAGCGGACCACCGACGCGGGCCCGTCCGCGGCCGCGGTCGACTACCTCGCCGACGCCGCCTGCCCCGACGGCGGCTTCCCGGTCGCCTTCGGTGGTGCGTGCACCTCCAGCGCCGACGCGACCGGGTTCGCCGTCCAGGCGCTGCTGGCCGCCGGTGAGCAGGACGCCGCCGGCGCCGCCGTGCAGTGGCTGCTCCGGACCCAGTCCGCGCAGGGCAGCTTCGGGAGCCCCGACGCCGCCGCGAACGCCAACTCGACCGGCCTCGCCGGCGTCGCGCTGCGGGTCGCCGGCCAGCGGGCCGCTGCGGACGCCGCCGCCGGATGGCTCGCCCGGGCCCAGCTCGACTGCACGACCGACGACGCGGGTGCGCTGCCCTTCGCGCCGGCCGAGCCCGGCGACCTCACCCGCGCCACCGCACAGGGCCTGCCCGGCCTGACCGGCGTCGGCCTGCTCACCGTCACCACCGACGGCGTGTCGGACGCCCCCGTCGAGGTCGTCTGCACACCGTTCGCGGACGTCGACTTCCGTTCGCCGCACGCCCGGCCGATCACGGAGCTGACCGCCCGCGAGGTGATCGAGGGCTACGGCGACGGCACGTTCCGGCCCGGAGCGGCGGTGACCCGCGCGCAACTCGCCGCGCTGATCGGCCGCGCCGGTGGCTTCACGCCGGCGACCGGGCCGACCGACTTCCCGGACGTGGCCGCGAGCCAGGCCCACGCCGGCTGGATCCAGGCCCTGGCCGACGCGGACGTCGTGCGAGGGTTTCAGGACGGCACCTTCCGGCCCGGTGAGACGGTCCGACGCGACCAGGCCGCGGCGATACTGACCCGCTGGCTGGAGCTCGCGCCGCGCGAGGCGGACGCGTTCACCGACCTCGCGGCGAACGTGCACCGGCGCGACATCAACGCCCTCGCGCACGTCGAGGTCGCGCGGGGGACCGGTGACGGCACCTACGACCCGGCCCGCCTGCTGCAGCGGGACCAGATCGCCTCGCTGTTGTTCCGCGCCCTCGAGTTCCAGGACGGCGCATGACCCCTGCCCACCCCGGTCTGCGAGCACGGCTGCTCGTCGTCGTCCTGGCCCTCGTGGTCGGGACGGCGGCGGGCGCCGCGCCCGCGGCCAGCCCGGCGCTGGCGGCCGACGAGTGCGACGGCGTCTGGGTGGTGATCGACGCGACCCGACTCGGCGGCAGCGTGCGAACGCTGTGCTCGTCGGCACCCGTGAGCAACGGTCTGGCGATGCTGCGACAAGTCGCTGCCGCCACCGACCATCCGCGCCAGCCGGGCATGGTCTGCACCATCGACCGGCAGCCCGACCCGTGCAACGGCGCCCCCAGCGACGCGTACTGGTCGTACTGGCATGCCCCGGCCGGCGGGAACTGGACCTACAGCAACCAGGGTGCTGGGAGCCGGACCCCGCCCAAGGGCAGCGTCGAGGGGTGGGCGTTCGGCGCCGGCGAGCGGCCGGGACGCAATCCTCCCGCGGCCCCGGCACCCGCCCCCGCGCCGAGCCCGACCGAGACCTCGTCGCCGACACCGACTTCGAAGCCGAGCGAGACGTCGTCCCCGACGCCGAGTCCGAAGTCGCCGACCGCGACGTCCTCGCCGACGCCGCGTCCGTCGCCGACCGCATCCGCCGCGCCGTCGCCCACGGGTGAGTCGTCACCGTCGCGGCGCTCGTCGACCTCGGGCGGCGGTTCGGGCAACGGGTCGGACGGCGGCGCCGACGGCACCGGCTCGTCGGGCACGGCGGCCGGGGACGCCGCTGGTCCGGGCGGTGAGCGCGCCGACCCCGGGACCGCCGACGACGCGACCGATCGCGCGACCGACCGGGCGGCCAGCGGCGCGGACGACGCGGGTTCCGACGGCACCGCGGCCACCGCGGACGCGGACACCTCGGCGTCGGACGAGCCGGGCGACGACGCGGCCACCGGCGGCGACGCGGCCACCGGCGACGCCCCGGACGACGACCGCGCACCCGACGCCGATGCCGAGGTGGCGCTCGGCGAGGTCCCCGGCCGCCGTGGTGGCGTGCCGGTCGGCGCGGTCGCCGGCGGTGTGCTGGTCGCCGGCCTCGGCGTCGCCGGCGTGCTGCGCACCCGCCGCCGCGACGACCCGATCGGCGACTGAGCGGTGGCCACGCGCCCCCGCGCCCCTCGGCTGCCACGGCCCCTGCACCCGGGGGCCTGGTGGCTGTGGGCGCTGGGGCTGGCCACCGTCGCCAGCCGCACGTTCAACCCGCTGCTGCTGGGGCTCGTGCTGGTCGTGGCCGGCTACGTCGTCGCGGCTCGTCGCGGCTCGGCCCCGTGGGCGCGTTCGTTCGCGATGTTCCTCAAGCTCGGGCTGGTCGTCCTTGCCGTACGCCTGGTGTTCCAGGTCGTGCTCGGCCTGCCGCAGGGCACGACCGTGGTGTTCGTGCTGCCCGAGGTCGGCCTGCCCGCGTGGGCGGCGGGCGTCCGGCTCGGTGGCGCGGTCACGCTCGAGTCGTTGACCACCGCACTCGTGGACGGTCTGCGGCTGGCGACCATCCTGGCCTGCATCGGTGCCGCCAACGCACTGGCCAACCCGAAGCGGTTGCTGGCCTCGATGCCGGCGGCGTTGTACGAGGTCGGCGTCGCCGTCGTGGTGGCGTTGTCGTTCGCGCCGTCGCTGATCTCCAGCGTGCAACGCATCCGGGCCGCGCGTCGGCTGCGCGGTCGGCCGGACCGGGGGCTGCGCAGCATCCTGTCGGTGGCGTTGCCGGTCGTCGAGGACGCGCTCGACCGCTCCCTGTCGTTGGCTGCCGCCATGGACTCACGGGGGTACGGCCGCCGAGCCGACGTGTCCGCCCGTGTCCGCCGCGTGACCGGGATCCTGACGCTGACCGGGCTGCTCGGCATCAGCGTCGGGGTGTACGGCGTCCTGGATGCGGGCAGTCCCGTCGTGATGGGCCTGCCGGCGTTGGCGTTCGGGCTGGCCGCCGCCGCGGTGGGCATCCGCCTCGCCGGCCGGCGTGCGGTCCGCAGCCGCTACCGCCCCGACCCGTGGGCCGGACCGGAACGGCTGACGGCCGCGTGCGGGGCGGCCGCGGTCGTCGGCGCGTTCGTCGGCACCGCGATGGACCCCGCCGGCATGACGCCGTCGTGGGTGCCGCTGGCGGTCCCGTCGCTGCCGCTCGCCCCGGTCATCGGGCTGCTGGTGGCGCTGCTGCCGGCCTGGTGCACCCCACCGCCGGGCACACCCGCCGGTTCCCGGGGCGCGCCGGCCGACGGCGCCACGACCACTCGTTCCGGCCCACCCCGCGTGGAGGTGGACGCGTGATCCGCTTCGAACAGGTCGCCGTCACCTACCACGGCGCCGACCGTCCGGCGCTGCAGGGCGTGGACCTCGAGGTCCCCGAGGGCGAGCTCTGCCTCGTCGTCGGCCGGACCGGCTCGGGCAAGTCCACCCTGCTCAAGACCGTCAACGGACTGGTCCCGCACTTCACCGGCGGCACGCTGTCCGGGCGGGTCACCGTCGCCGGCCGCGACACCCGCACCCACCCGCCGCGCGAACTGGCCGACGTGGTCGGGATGGTCGGCCAGGACCCGCGGTCCGGGTTCGTCACCGACACCGTCGAGGAGGAGCTGGCCTACGGGATGGAGTCGCTCGGGCTGGCCGGCGACGTGATGCGCCGGCGGGTCGAGGAGACCCTGGACCTGCTGGGGCTCGCCGACCTGCGTGCCCGCCCGCTCGAGCAGCTCTCGGGCGGACAGCGGCAACGGGTCGCGATCGGGGCCGTGCTGACCGCCCACCCCCGGGTCCTGGTGCTCGACGAGCCGACCTCGGCATTGGACCCGCCCGCCGCCGAGGAGGTGCTGGCCGCGCTGCAGCGACTGGTCCACGACCTCGGCGTGACCGTGCTGCTGGCCGAGCACCGGCTGGAACGGGTCGTGCAGTACGCCGACCGGGTCGTGTACGTGCCCGGCGACGGCCGCGCGCTGCAGGTCGGGGCTCCGGCCGACATCCTGCGCTCCATCCCCGTCGCGCCGCCCGTGGTGGAGCTCGGCCGGCTGGCCGGCTGGGAGCCGCTGCCGCTGTCGGTACGCGACGCCCGCCGGCAGGCGCCCGAGTTGCGCGAGCGGCTCGCCGACCGCCCGCGCCGCGCCCGCCGCGCCCGGGCCGTCGACGCACCCGTCGTCGGCTCCGCGCGTGGGTTGACCGTCCGCCTCGGGCCCGTCCCCGCGCTGGTGGAGGTCGACCTCGACGTGGCCGCCGGCGAGGTGGTGGCCGTCATGGGCCGCAACGGCGCCGGCAAGTCGACCCTGCTGCGCAGCTTCGTCGGGTTGCATCGGCCGCTGCACGGCCAGGTCACCGTGGCCGGCGAGGATCCCGTCGCGATGGCGCCGCGCGACCTGGTCCGACGGGTCGGGCTGGTCCCGCAGGAGCCCGCCGACCTGCTCTACGCGGAGACCGTCACGCAGGAGTGCGCCCAGGCCGACCGCGACGCGGGCGTGGCGGCCGGTACCTGCCGTGACCTGCTCGAGACGTTGGTGCCCGGACTCGACGACGCGCGCCATCCCCGCGATCTGTCGGAGGGCCAGCGACTCGGGCTCGTCCTGGCGCTGGTGCTGGCCGCCGCACCACCGCTGCTCCTGCTCGACGAGCCCACCCGCGGGCTGGACTACCGGGCGAAGGAACGCCTCGCCGGGGTCGTCGCCGACCTCGCCGCCGACGGCACCGCGATCGTGCTGGCCACCCACGACGTCGAATTGGCGGCCGAGATCGCCACCCGCACCGTCGTGATCGCCGACGGCGAGATCGTCGCCGACGGGGTCACCGACGAGATCGTGGTCGGGTCGCCGGCGTTCGCGCCGCAGGTCGCGAAGGTGCTGGCGCCGGCGGTGTGGCTGACTCCCGGCGAGGTCGCGGACGCGCTGGCGGTGCTGCCGTGACCACCGCTGCCGCCGGGCCGCGCACACCGGGACGTCGAGGTGGTGCGGTCCGCTCGATCCGGTTGCGGCCGCGGGCGACGCTGGCGCTGCTGCTGGCCACCACGATCGGCGTGGCCGCGTTCACCTGGCCCCTGCTGGTCGGGCCCGACACGGTGCTCGGCAACCTGCGCGACGCGCCACTGGTGTTCACGCTGCTGCTGCCGCTGGTGCTGATGGTCGTGCTGACCGAGATCGCCGAGGGCGGCATCGACGCGAAGGCGGTCGCCATGCTGGGCGTGCTGACCGCCGTCGGCGCGGCGCTGCGACCGCTCGGCACCGGGATCGCCGGCTTCGAGCCGGTGTTCTTCCTGCTGGTGCTGGCCGGCCGGGTACATGGCCCGGGGTTCGGGTTCGTGCTCGGCGCGACGACGCTGTTCGCATCGGCGTTGACGACCGGCGGCGTGGGGCCGTGGCTGCCGTTCCAGATGCTGGGTGCCGCGTGGGTGGGCGCCGGCGCGGGGCTGCTGCCGCCGTTGCGTGGCCGGGCCGAGCTCGGGTTGCTGGCCGCCTACGGCGCCGTGGCCGGGCTGCTGTACGGACTGCTGCTCAACCTGACGTTCTGGCCGTTCACACTCCAGGAGACGACCGCGATCTCGTACATCGCGGGCGACCCGCTCGGCGACAACCTGCGCCGGTTCGTCACCTTCACGCTGGTCACGTCGCTGGGGTTCGACGTCCCGCGGGCGGTGGTCACGGCCGGCCTGGTCCTGGTGACGGGCCGGCCGCTGCTGCGGGCGCTGCGCCGGGCCGCCCGCAAGGCCGCCTTCGACGTCCCGGTCGACTTCGTCCCGGCGCCGTCGGCAACGGGAGGGCCGGCAGTGGGGGCGGGGCCGGACGGCGCGGCGCCCGGCGCCGCCCCCGATCACCTCAGCGCGGGTGGCGGTACAGCCACATCGTCAGCGGACCGAACACCGCGACCAGACCGGCGCTGATCACCAGCACCAACGTCGTTGCCGACCAGTCGGGGGTGCCGTGCACGAACCCGCGCACCGAGCTCACGACCAGCGTGATCGGGTTGACCCGGACGAAGCCCTGGAGCCAGCCCGGCAGCGTCTCGACGGGTACGAACACGTTGCTGACGAACGTCAGCGGGAACATGACCATGTTCCCGACGCTGAACACGGCGTTCTCCGACCGCAGCCACAGTCCGGCCGACGTCCAGATCCACGACAGGCCGAACGAGAACCCCAGCAGCACGGCGATGCCGGCCAGCAACCCAGGCAGCCCCGCGTCCGGCCGGAACCCGAGCACCCAGCCGAGGCCGAGGATCACCACCGACGCCAGCGTGTAGCGCACGGTGTCGGCCAGCAACGGCCCGACCAGCGTGGCGGGACGCCAGATCGGCAGCGATCGGAACCGGTCGTGCACGCCCTTGGTGATGTCGCGGTTGAGCGTGTGGCCGGTGTACATGCTGATCCAGGCGATCTGCATGACGAGGATGCCGGGGACGACCTCCTGCAGGTACGCGCCGGTCGAGCCGGCGACGGCGCCACCGAACAGGAACGTGAACATCAGCAGGAACATGACCGGAAACAGCGTCACGTCGAGGAGTTGTTCGGGGACGTGACGGATCTTGAGCAGCGCCCGCCAGGTGAACGTCAGCGAGGTCGACAGCGGCGACGGCCGCGGGGGCCGCTCGTCGGTGGTCACCGCGACGCGCACGATCGCGTCGAGGTCGTAGGTCGGGTCGGCAGTGGGGGTGGCGCTCATACGGCGGCCTCCTCGCGGTCGTCGTCGGCCGTGTCGGCGGCGTCCGCCGGCCGACCGGTCAGGGCCAGGAACACCTCGTCGAGACTGGGTTGCCCGAGGGCGAACTCGCCCGGGACGATGCCGGCGTCGGTCAGCCGCCCGAGGGCGTGGGCGACCCGTGCGGGGTCGTCGATCTGGGCCGACAGGGCCACCGGTTCGGGCTCCAGCAGCACGCTGGTGCCGAGCGCCTCGGTCAGCAGCGCCTGGGCGGCCGGGCGCTCCTCGGGGGTGCGCAGCCGGACGTGCAGCGTCCCGCCGCCGATCGACGCCTTCAGTTCGCCGGCGGTGCCCTCGGCGATGACGCGTCCGTGGTCGACGACGGCGATCCGCTGCGCGAGCTTGTCGGCCTCGTCGAGGTACTGCGTGGTCAGCAGCACCGTCGTGCCCGCGGCGACCAAGGCGCGGATGATGCCCCAGACCTGGCCTCGGCTGGTCGGGTCCAGCCCGGTCGTCGGTTCGTCGAGGAACAGCAACTCCGGCCGCACGACGATCGACGCCGAGATGTCCAGGCGCCGCCGCATGCCGCCCGAGTAGTTCTTGACCTGGCGGCCGGCGGCGTCGGTCAGTCCGAAGGCGCCGAGCAGGTCGCGGGCGCGGCGGTCGGCCGCCCGTCGGTCGAAGCCGAGCAACCGGGCGACCAGGACGAGGTTCTCCAGCCCGGTCAGGTCCTCGTCCAACGACGCGAACTGTCCGGTCAGGCTCACCCGCGCGCGGACCTGGTCGGCGGCCGCGGCGACGTCGTGCCCGAGCACGGTCGCGCGGCCGCTGTCGGCGGAGATCAAGGTCGCCAGGGCCCGGATCGCGGTCGTCTTGCCCGCGCCGTTGGGTCCGAGTACGCCGTAGACCCCGCCGGCCGGGACCCGGAGGTCCAGGCCGTCGAGGGCACGCACGTCGCCGTAGGTCTTGACCAGTCCGATTGCTTCGATCGCGAGCGCGTCGTCACCGCGCATGGTTCACCTCCAGGTCGGTCGTGCCGGCGTGTTCCCTCCGGCAACGACGGGGATCGTAGAACCTCGAGGTAACTCGAGGTCAAGCCGGATCGTCGTGGGCAGGCCGGCTCGTCGTTGGATGGACGCCGGACCGGCGGAGAACTCATCGGCGTCGCGATGGGCCGGGTGACCTCGGCCGGGGACAACGCCACGATGGAGTCGTCTTCGCGCTGGGTGACGGTGCGGCCCGCCTGTGAGGACTCGCGCGCGGGGCGGCGAGCAGCGGGACTCAATCCGGGTCACGTCGGCACCAGCTACGAGGGCCCCTGCCAGCAGGCTCGAAACCAGCGTGGCCAGCTTGCGTCCCGGTCTGTAGCCGAGACTGACCATGCCGTCGGCCGCGTTCTCGAGTCCCAGCCGGCCATCAACGTGCCGGTCAACAACAGCCCCGCATTCGCGCCCGCCCGCTCGTCGTCGAAGGTCACCTGGAGCGAGTCGAGAATCTGCGAAGACGCTGGGATCCTGAAGATGCCTCCGGCGCAGCGGTCTGGTTTGCGTAGGAACCGCCATTCTGTCCGCTACGGAGGCACGTTCAGCTCAACCCCGCCCACTCGCTTCGGTGAATTCAGGCTCAGGCGCTCCGGCGGCCTTGCGCCACGAGGTGCTGCGGGTGCGAGCTACCGCTCCAACCGCGGGGCGCCCGGGGTGGACACCAGGTGGCGAGCGACCTCACGCACCCCTTCGCGGCCGTGATGGGCGATTACGACCTCGTCACCATCGACCCTGACGTAACGGTCTGGTGGGAGGCGGCCCTGCGCCAACTTCGTCCACTGGCGCATCCGAGTGCTGCCCTACGCCGGACGCCCGAACTGGTCGCACCTCAGCCTCGTGGTATTCCGTGACCCCGCGGAAATCCGAAGCGCTCCCAACCGAGTCGCGGCCGCCGTCCCGTGCTCCCGGCGCGTCCGGACCGTAGGAGCAGCAGCCGTCGGGTGGGGTGACGGTCGCGAACTTGGCAGGCTCCGGGACTGGCGCTGGCGCAGCGGCCGGGATAGTTCAGGACGCCCGCGGTCCAGGCTGCGCCGTCAGATCCGGCCACGACCCGACAGACTGCAAGAACTCGGTCGCATCGGCATGTTCGGAGAACTCGAGCAGGTTGCCGACCTTCGCGGTCAGAACTTTGCGCACCTCGGCAGGCGTGGCAAAGAAGAACTCCTTGCGCGGGTTCGCCCGGTTCACGGCTCGGTCCGCGAAATGGGCGTGCAGCTCGTTCTCCAACGTGACCGCATCCTCGGAGAAGAACAGCGCGTGCACGTCGAACCGGAACGGGACCGACGCGCCACCAAGTTCCGTGACTCGGTCCAACGGCTCCAGTCGGCGGGTCAGCCCGATCTTGACCACGTTCTCCCCGAACGCACCCCGGTTCGAGATCACGTAGACGTACCCGGCCCGGATGTTCGCCGCCCGGAAGTCGTTTTGCTCGATGGCGTCATCGACCGCCGCCAGCCGCGCCTCGAGTTCCGCGTCGGAACCGCCCGAGGCCTGCAGCGACGTCAGCGCGTTGACCAGATGCGAACGCTCCTTGTCGAGCCGTTCGCGCTCCTCGGCCAGCTCTCGTTCAACTCGCCGCTCCTCCCGCAGCCGGGCCCGCGCGGCTTCCTTTTCCTCCTGCTTCTTCATCAGCCAGTCGGCGGTCAGCTCGATCTCCTGCAGTCGCAGCGCGTGGAACTCGTCCGAGATGTGCATCTCCATCATTCGGCCGAGCCTCGCGATCGCCGTCCGTGACGCCTCCAACCGCTTCCTCGCCGTGACAACGTTCCCGGCGCGCAATGACCGGATCGAGTTGTCCGCCTCAGCGTTGTACGCCCGCAGCATCAGCTTGCCAAGATCGCCCGTCATCCTGCGGCCCTTGGCGAGCGAGTTGTCGTAGGTGAACAGGTTCGACGCCACGATCGCTCGCCCGTCACGGACCAGCTCCGCCACCTGCCGGCCAAGTTCGTCGAGCCGGTCTAGGTATGCCGCCGCGTGCTCCAGCGGATGGTGGTAGCGGTAGATCCCAACCTCTTGCAACACCACGTCGTCGTCGAGGACGACCAGCTCGACATCGCCTTCGGCTGCCAGCTGTGCCCGCAACGCTGCATTCTGCGCCTCGAGCACCGCGAGACGTGCCGCCATGCCGGCATCGCCCGTGGCGTCCGTTTCCGGCGCCGGCGGGGGAGACGTCGGCGCGGCCAGATCGTCTGGCGTGACGGCCGGCGACTCGATGCGCGGGGTCGTCGGCGGCGTTGCAGCGTCGGCGGTGTCGCCGCCGCCGGCAGGCACCCACAGCTGCCACCCGTCCGGTGGCGCGGGCCACGCCGGGTCGGGAGTCCATCCGGCCGGCGGGGTCCAACCCACCGGCGGTTTCGGCCACCCCGGCGGCGGGTTGAACACCATCGGCCCGGTCATGACCGGCGAATCCCGGACGTGTCCGCTGCGACCAGCCCCAGCGGGTTCTTCGACACGGAGGCGCCGAGATGCTCGAGCGTCGCGGCCGGCACAACCCCGGACAGGTCGAAGCTCAGGAACGTGTCCCGAGCCGCGGCGACCGCCACGAACGGGATATAGGTCTCGTGGCCCGTCGCCGGATCGGTCGTCTCCGTACCAACCTCGAGCGAGATGGCCTTGATCAGCCCACGGCGGTCCGCCTCGAACGTCTCGTGCAACGTGCGCAACGCAACCTGATGCACCGCACCGGCGTAACGGTCCTTGCATGCCTTCTGTGACAGCTCCGTCGAGGTGATCTCGTCTGCCGCCTTGGTGTACTTGAACGCCTTGAGCGTCGACATCTTGTCCGGGCCCGGCACCAACGCGCGCAACAGCAACTCGGCTGTGGTCGGCTCGAACGTTGCGGAGTGTTCGACCTCGAAATGGTCCGGGTAGACAGAGTTGGAAAGCACGATCCCGACGTATTCCTCGACCGCATCCTGCGTGCCATACCCGAGGTTCGCGATCAGCGTGTCGATGGACGCGTTGTGCGCCTCGACTTCAGCCTCACGAGCAGCACATTCCTTCTCGAACCTCGCCAGCTCTGCCTCCAGCTGCTCCTGCCGCTGCCGTTCCTGTTCGGCGTGCTCCTCAGCAGCTGCAGCTCGCCGGCCTGGCAGTGCTGCCATCTGCTTCTGCCACGCTGCATGGTCATCTTCGAACTCCGCCTGCGCGGCCGCCTGCGCCTCCGCCAGCTTCTTCTTCCGGCCGAAGAGTCCCGTGGGACGCTCGACCGGCTCCAAGACCGGCTCGTAAGGCTCGAGGATCGGTGGCGGTGGCGGGACCGGCGTCTCGAGATCGGCACGGTCGAAGGGTGGATGCTCGACCGTCCGGCGTAGCGTGTCCAGGTCGACGTAGTCATCGACCCCCAATGTGGCCTCGAGCAGCCCGTCGATGTCGTCGTATCGAGCAGCCAGCTCGGCGTTCATCGCCTCGGCCTGAGCCTGCATTGCCGCGATGTGAGCGTCACGCGCCGCCTTTTCCAGCCGTTTGCGTTCCTGCTCCGACGCCCGCCTCGCCGCCGCAGCGGCGCGCTGTTCGGCCTTGCGTGCCTGCTCTGCCCGCCGAACCGCCGCCTCGTGCTCGCGGATTGCGGCTCGCTGACGCCGTTCGGTTTCGCGTGCCGCGACCCGTGCCTGATGCTGCATCTCCGCGAGGAACCCCCGCCGCCCCATCTACAAACCTCCCCATCGTGCCCGACCCGAAGTCGATCGCGGCTTGGACGTCCCACCATTGAGGCTGCCCCGTCACCAGCCTCACGCGCACGCCATCCGGACCGGTACCGGCACGGCACGTGCAACGTCTCCCTGGCGACGCCCCTGCAACCTCACCGTGACCCTACCCGCCATCAGTGACAATCGGGCTGGGAGCGCCGCACCGCAGCTGCTGCACAGCGGGTCACGGGCCGGGATCGGCGGCCGGCGCCCCACCCACCCGTTGGGACCGTGTGCGTCACCACCTGAAGGAACCTCCGTCACCGCAGCGCAATGGCGGTCAGCGCGGCTTCGATGTCCTTCCAACGGCGTGCGATCTCGTCAGCACGCGACCGAACGTGCCGTCGTTGGCAGCGCTCCCGCCGTCCAGTCGCTTCGGACCGGCAGATCGCGCGCGACGATGTGGTCGTTCGTCGTGCGGCCGTCGGCGCGTTTCCCGACATCGGCGAGGCCCTTAGGAGCTCGGGATTGCTCGAGGCCGCGCCCCCGGTGGGGTCGTCGACAGTCGTGGGTGGCCGTCGTTCCCGGTTGTGAACGTCGATGCCGGCGCGAACTCCATCGGCCCGGGAAGGGGGCCCGCGCCGCGGCCGATAGGCTGGTGCGCTCGCCGCCG
>Ga0307505_10002591_pt1 | contig 12364 bp, 9 predicted proteins | sample 23_S_MG_FD_202183 | JGI IMG/M metagenome (GOLD analysis project Ga0307505, IMG submission 202183) | Soil microbial communities from Populus trichocarpa stands in riparian zone in the Pacific Northwest, United States - 23_S | ecosystem: Environmental > Terrestrial > Soil > Riparian zone > Trees...
TCCGGAAACTTCAGGCGTCGCTTCTGGGAAAACGACTCCCGAGGTCGTTGGTCCGCGGAAAACGACTCCCGAGGTCGGTTCAGCCGTCGGTTTCCTGCGCGATCGCGTACTGTTCGAGCTTCTTGTAGAGGTTACTGCGGGGCGTGTCGATCACCTCGGCCGTCTTCGAAATGTTCCATTCGTGCTCGCGCAGTTTCTCCACCAGGAACGCGCGCTCCGACCACTCCTTGAACTCCCGCAGCGTCGCTGGCTGGCCGGCGGTGTTGCCCGCAAGTCGCGCCGCCGGGCTCACCGCCCCGCCAGCCGTGTCCGGCCTGATCACCCGCCGCACGTCGTCCGCCTCGACCACGTCGCGCTCGCTCATGATGAGCAGACGTTCGACGATGTTACGGAGCTCGCGGATGTTGCCGCGCCAGCGCGCCGCGCGCAGCGCGTCGATCGCGCCGGGCGCGAACCGCGCCGGCCGCCGGTTGTTCTCCTTCACGAACTGCGTCACGAAGTGCTGCACCAGCGCCGGAATGTCCTCGACCCGCTCGCGCAACGGCGGCACGGAAATCGGGATCACGCTCAGCCGGAAGAACAGGTCCTCGCGAAAGCGGTTCTCCGCGATCTCCGCATCCAGATCTTTGTTCGTCGCCGCGATGACCCGCACGTCCACTTTGATCGTGCGCGACGATCCGAGCCGCTCGACCTCGCCCTCCTGCAGCACGCGGAGGACCTTGGCCTGGGTCTTGGGGCTCATGTCGCCCACCTCGTCCAGAAAGATCGTGCCTTTGTCGGCCATCTCGAACTTGCCGACCTGCTTCTCCGTGGCGCCGGTGAACGCGCCGCGTTCGTGCCCGAACAGTTCCGATTCGATCAACTCCTCGGGAATCGCCGCGCAATTGACCTGAATGAACCGCTCCCGCGATCGCAGACTGGCGCGATGAATCGCACGGGCGATGAGTTCCTTGCCGACGCCGCTTTCGCCCAGAATCAGCACGGTCGCATTCGTCGGCGCCGCGCGGCGGATCTGGTCGAACACCTGGGCCAGCGCGGGACTGCCGCCGACCATCTCGTGCTTGTGCTCGAGCGCCGACTTCATCTGCCGGTTTTCCTGGCGGAGCGCGCCAAGCGCCAGGCCTTCGCGCGCCGCATCGAGCACGTAGTCCTTGGACAACGGCTTTTCAATGAACCGGAATGCGCCGAGCCGGCCCGCGTCGAGCGCGGTCTTCGCTGTGCCGTGTGCGGACACGATCACGACCGGCAGCGTGTCGCTCGACTTGCGGATCTTCTCGAGCGTTTCGAGGCCGTCCATGCCGGGCATCTTGATGTCGAGAAACACCAGATCGACCGGCTCGCGCTCAATGACCGCCAGCGCCTCCGCGCCGGTTCCGGCCGTCAGACACTCGTAGCCGTCGTATTCGAGCGTCATCCGCATCGTGTCGCGGATCGCCGGCTCATCGTCCACGATCAGGACCCGCGACGTCATGTGCCCCCATCCGACACAATGGCGACCAGGATGCGCTGGTCGGTGATCGGGTCGTAGATCCGCATCGCCGCCGTCTCTCCCGGTTTGACGCGCGCCACCGCAGCCTGGAAGGCGGCCACCGTCAACGTCGGCAGCCGGTTGACCTCGAGCACGACCTGCCCTGGCCGGAGGCGCGCGAGACGCGCCGGTCCGGCCGCGTCCACGCCGACCACCACCACGCCCTGCACGGTCTCGGGGATCGCCCGGCGGAGCGCAGACGAGGCGTCCAGTTCGCGGACGGTGAGGCCGAGCGGTCCCTGCTCCCGCGCGGCGGCCTGGCGTGCGTCCGTCGAACGCAGCCGGCCGGCCGCCGACGCCGGAATCGGACGCTCGGTCAGTTTCACCTGCAGCGCGTGGCGCTCACTGCCCCGCTGAATCCGCAGATGCGTGATCGTTCCGGGCGCCCTGGCCGTCACGTAGCGAATCACATCGTCATCGGAGTGCACGTCCAGATCGTCGACGCCCGTGATGATGTCGTATGGCCGCAGGCCCGCCCGTTCGGCCGCGGAGTCCGCGGTCACGTCCTGCACCAGCGCACCTCGACCGACCGACAGGCCCAGCGCCCGCTCAATCGGCGCCGTGATGGGCGTGAGGCCGACACCCAGAAATCCCCTCGAGACGCGGCCGCGTTCCCGCAACTGCGGCAAGATCGCCAGCACCTGGTTGATGGGAATGGCAAAGCCAATGTTCGCTGCCTGCGAACTCACGGCCGTGGTCATGCCGATCACCCGCCCCTCCGCGTCGATGAGCGGGCCGCCGCTGTTGCCCAGGCTGATCGCCGCATCGGTCTGAATGTAGGCATCGAGGGTCTGATCGAAGAGCTTGCGTCCGAGGAAGCTCACCACGCCCACCGTCACCGAATGCACGTACCCGAGCGGATTGCCGATCGCGCACACCCACTGCCCCGCTCGCAACTGCTGCGAATCGCCCATCACGGCGACCGGCAGCGCGCCGGACCCGGCGATCTTGAGCAGCGCGACGTCCAGCGCGGGGTCGATGCCGGCGATCTCGGCGCGGAACGCGCGGCCATCGCCGAGCGTGACCGTCAGGCGATCCGCGCCATCGACGACGTGAAAGTTGGTCAGGATGTAGCCCGTGGCGTCGATGATGAATCCGCTGCCCTTGCCCTCGCGCGGCGCGGCGCCATCGTCGGACAGATCGCGGCGCCACGCCTGAACACCGCGCGCGCCGGCAGCGCCCCGGACCGCGGCGTCCACGTTCACGACCGCGGCATTCACCCGCGCGGCAACCGCCGCGAAGTCCACAGCCACCGCCGTCCCGGTCGCCCGGCCGGTCTCGACGACCGGCATCAGGGGCTGGGCGGCCGTCATGCGAGCGGACGCGATGGCGCGCGGCGCCGGATCGGTTCTGAGCGCGACCAGGCCCAGCAGAAACCCGACGGTGCCGGTCAGCGTCGCGACGAGCCAGCCTGCGCGATTCATGAAGATGCGTTCATTATAAGCGTCCGAAACGCCGCCTCATCGAGCAGGGGCACGCCCGCGGCGCGCGCCTTGTCGAGTTTGGTCCCGGCGTCGGCACCGACGATGACGCCGGTCGTCTTCTTGCTGACCGAGCCGGAGACTTTCGCGCCGAGCGCCTGCAGCGCTTCGGTCGCCGCTTCGCGGCTCATGGACTCCAGAGTGCCGGTAATCACGTATGTTTTTCCGGCGAGCGGACCCGGCCCGGTGCGGCCTGACGCCGGTGCGTCATCTTCCATGCGCACGCCGGCGGCCTCCAGCCGATCGACCAGCGAGGCATTGGCGGGCGCGTCAAAGAAACTCCGGACCGAGCGCGCCACCACCGGCCCGACCTCGGGTACGGTTTCGATCGCCTCAACCGGCGCCCGGCGAATCGCATCCATGGTGCCGAAGGCCGCGGCCAGCGCCCGCGCGCCGCCCTCGCCGACGTGGCGGATACCGATGCCATGCAGCAGTCGCCACAGATCCACGCGCCGGCTGCGGTCGATCTCCTGCACCAGATTGGCGGCTGACTTCTCGCCCATGCGGTCGAGCCCGGCGAGTGTCTCCGCGGTGAGCCCGTACAGATCGGCGAAGTCTCGCACGAGACCGCTCGTAACTAATTGATCCGCAAGGGATTCCCCGAGGCCCTCAATATTCAGCGCTCGCCGTGATGAAAAATGCAGCAGCCCGCGCCGGAGCCGCGCCGGGCACGACACGTTGTCGCAGCGCCAGACCACTTCGTCGTCCGGTTTCACCAACGCGCGCGCGCAGGACGGGCACTCGCGCGGCATCTGCCAGATCACCGAGTCCGCGCGGCGTTCGGCCAGCACGGGGCCCACGACCTTCGGAATGATGTCTCCGCCTTTCTCGACCACGACCAGGTCGCCCGGCCGGATATCGCGGCGCGCCACTTCCTGCTCGTTGTGCAGGGTGGCCAACTGCACGGTGGTGCCGCCCAGTTTCACCGGATCGAGCACCGCGAAAGGCGTGACGGCTCCCGTGCGCCCCACGTTCACGTGGATGCGCAGCAACCGCGTCGTGGCCTGTTCCGCGGGGAACTTGAACGCGGTCGCCCATCGTGGGAACTTGGCCGTGAACCCCAATCGCTCACGCAGCGCGAGTTCGTCGAGTTTGATGACGACGCCGTCGGTTTCAAAGGGCAGGTTGTGCCGTTCGTCGCGCCAGCGGCGGCAGTAGTCGGCCAGTGCGTCGACGCCCAGGCACGATTCCCAGTGTGTTTCGACCGGACAACCCCACTGTTTCAGGCGGCCGAGGACGTCCGCGTGCGTACCGGCAACCGGCGGATCGCCCGCCGGTTGCACAATCTGGTACGTGAACGCGCGCAGGCCGCGGCGCGCCACGGCGGCCGAGTCGAGTGTGCGAACTGCGCCGGCCGCCGCATTGCGCGGATTGGCGAACACGGGATCGCCGGCCTGCTCCCGCTCGTCATTCATCTTCGCGAACGCAGCCCTGGGCAAGTAGATTTCGCCGCGGATCTCCAAACGCGCGGGCGCGTCGCCGCGCAGGAGGAGCGGCACGGACCGGATGACCCGGATATTCGACGTGACGTCCTCGCCCTGGACACCGTCGCCGCGTGTCGCGCCGCGCACGAGGCGTCCCTGCTCGTAGGTGAGGGCCATGCTGAGGCCGTCGATCTTGAGTTCCGCGACGTAGGCGATCGGCGTCTCGACCGGCACCTCGAGCCCGCGACACACCCGGCCGTGAAACTCGCGCAACTCGTCTTCGCTGTAGGCGTTGTCCAGGCTCAGCATCGGGGTCAGATGCTGCACCGTCTCGACGCCTTCGGCCGGGCGACCGCCGACCCGCGCCGTGGGCGACGCGGGGTCCTGATACTCGGGGTGCTTCGCTTCGAGATCCGCCAGTTCGCGCATCAGCGCGTCGAACTCGGCGTCGCTGATCTCCGGGGCGTCGTGGACGTAGTACAGGTCTTCGTGCCTGCGGATCCCCTCGCGAAGTCTCTCGATCCGTTCAGCGATGGTCATGCGCACTGGAGCACGTGAGCGGGATTGTTCTGCCTTCTGCCCTTTGCCTTCTTCAGGCCGCGAGTGTTCGCGGCCTGTCAGCGATCGCGATTGACGACGTAGTCGGCCAGCGCGATGAGGCCATCGCGTTCCGGTGAACTCGGGAACGCGCCGATCAGATGCTGCTTCGCCCGCCCGGCAAAGTCCACCGCGCGTTCGAAAGCCGAATCCACGGCGCCTTCGCGGCGCAGCAGGTCCTTGATCGTCCGCCAGGTTTCCGGTTCCACCTCGCCGTCGGCGATGACCTTCTGGACCATGGCCGTGATTTCCGGCCCCGTCCGTTGCAGCAGAAGGATGATCGGCAGCGTCACTTTGCCTTCGCGCAGGTCGCCGCCGAGCGGTTTGCCCAGCACCACCTCATCGGCCATAAAGTCCAGGACGTCGTCCACGATCTGAAATGCGATGCCGAGGTCGAACCCGTAGTCGCGGAGGGCCGCGCGCTCGGCGGGCGTCGCCGTCCCGAGCACCGCGCCAATCTCGGCGCAGCCGGAGAAGAGGAACGCCGTCTTGCGGCGGATGATCTCGATGTGCTCGTCCTCGGTGATGCTGGCATCACCGGCCTTGGTCAGCTGATAGAGCTCGCCTTCAATCATCCGCAGAGTGACGTCACAGAGCAGCCGGACGACGTCAAGCGTGTCCTGCGTGAGCGCCATCGCCATCGAGCGGATGTAGAGGTAATCGCCCAGGAGGACGGTGATGTCGCTGCCCCATCGCGAGTGGGCGGTGAGGCGGCCGCGTCGCGTCTCGGCGCCGTCGATGATGTCGTCGTGGACGAGCGTCGCGGTGTGGATGAATTCGACCACCGCCGCGTTCAGCACCGCGCGGTCGCCGGTGTAGCGGCACAGCCGCGAGGCCATCAGCAGAACCGCGGGTCGTACGCGCTTGCCGCCGCTCATCTGGACGTACTTCCCCATCTGGGGAATCAGTTCGACGCGCGATTGACACGCGCCAATTCCTCGCGGACCGGCTCAAAAATCTCGGCGAGACCCGGAATGGACGTGACGGATGGATTCACCGGGATCGATCGGGCCTGCAAGCTCACCGTGGCAAAAACCTGCGGAAATCAGACCATAGGACTCGCCGGGGTGTCAACGCGCGGACGGCGCGCCCGCGCTCACGCACCGGTGGCCGGCCCGGCGACCCACGACTGAAAGTTCAGGATGATCTGCTGCGCCATCGCATCCGGCGTCACGCCACGCGCCTCGGCCAGCGCCTCGAGCGTGGCCCGGACCCACGCCGGCTCGTTGCGCCGGCCGCGATGGGGCACCGGCGCGAGAAACGGCGCGTCGGTCTCGATGAGGATCCGATCGGCCGGCAGCGCGTGCGCGAGCGCACGCAAGTCAGACGCCTTCGGGAACGTCAGAATCCCCGACAGCGAGATGTAGAAGCCCAGATCGAGCGCCAGGCGCGCCTCCTCCAGCGTCCCGCTGAAACAGTGCATGACGCCGCGCACCCGACCTGCGCCGGCCTCGCGCAACACCGCCACCGTGTCGTCGGCCGCTAGGCGCGCGTGGATGGCAACCGGGCGCCCCGTGTCAACCGCCACGGCAATCTGCGCGGCGAAGACCTCGCGCTGGACGTCTTTCGGCGCGAAATCGTAGTGATAGTCGAGCCCGATTTCGCCGATGACGATGGCGCCCACGGCCTCGGCCGATTGGCGCGTCACGGCCGCCGCATCGAGCGGCCGCCCCTGGTACGCGCCCGCGCGATGAGGGTGCACGCCGACCGCGAACGTGACGGCCGGCCACGCGGCCCTCACGACCGACGCACGCGCGATTTCATCCGGCTCGTCGGCGGACAGGATGCAGAGCACGCCGGTCACGCCGGCATCCTGCGCGCGGGTGACAACCTCCGGCAGGTCGGCGGCGAATTTTTCGTCGGCCAGGTGGCAGTGCGAGTCGATCATCGAATTTCCCCGGGTCTAAAGACCCAGGGCTCCATTCCGAATACCGCGCCCGCCGACCCTCATCGGACGCGCGTGCCGGGCGCGGGTGGCGCGTCGAAGGCCACCAGCATCGGCTTGCCGCCGTCGGGGCTCGCCGCCAGCACCATGCCGTTCGATTCGATGCCCATCAACTTGGCGGGCTTGAGGTTGGCGACGATCGCGACGTGACGGCCCACGAGCGCGTCGGGCTCGTACGCTTCCGCGATACCGGCGACGACCGTGCGCTGTTCAGTGCCCAGATCAATCGAGAGCTTGATGAGCTTCTTCGAGTTGGGCACGCGTTCGGCCGCGGTGACGCGGGCGACGCGCAGGTCAATCTTCATGAACTCGTCGATCGAGATGCGCGTATCGGGTGCGACGGCTGGTGCCGCCGGGGCTGCGGGCGCGGTCGGCACGGCAGGCGCCGCGGCGGGCGGCGCGGGATTGTCGGATCGGGGCTGATCGGTCACAGGGAACTCCTTGTTGTCGGCAGTGTCGGTGGCGGCCTCGAGCCGCGGCCAGAGGGCATCTTTGCGCTGCACCACGCGCGGGCCGGCGCTTCCCATCCCGGCGTCTCGCGCCAGGCGCAACTCCCCCGCCTTTACGACGGGCGCGCCCAGTCTCCGAAGGATCTCCTCAGAAGACGAGGGCATCACGGGCGCGAGCAGCACCGCGGCCACGCGCAGCACTTCGGTCGCAGTCCACAGCACGCGATCGAGTTCATCGCGCGACTCGTCGCGCTTGGCCAGCGCCCAGGGGGCGCTCGAGGCAATGAACTCGTTGGCCGCATCCACGAGGCGGAAGGCCTCCTGACACGCGACGTCCAGCGCGAATCGGTTCATTGCGCTGGTGTACCGATCGACCGTCGCGCGCGCCAACTCGACCAGCCGGGCGTCGGGCGACGCGCCGGCCAGCGTCCCTCCGCGATACCGCTCGACCATCGACGTGACCCGGCTCACCAGGTTTCCCAGGTTGTTGGCCAGGTCCGCGTTGTACTTTTCTTCGAATCGGTCCCACGTGAAATCGCCATCGTCGCCGAACACGATTTCCTTGGCGAGGTAGAGGCGCAGCGGATCCGGACCGAAGCGCTCGGCCGCGTCCAGCGGGTCGAGAGCCGTGCCCTGCGACTTGCTCATCTTCTCGCCGCGGGTCAGCACCCAGCCATGGCCGAACACTTGGGCCGGCAGCGCGAGGTCCGCGCTCATCAGCATCGCCGGCCAGACGACACAGTGGAACCGCGTGATGTCTTTGCCGACCAGATGTAATTGCGCCGGCCACCATCGCTCGAAGAGCGCGTCGTCCGATCCGTAGCCGACGGCCGCCGCGTAATTGATCAGCGCGTCGTACCACACGTAGACGACGCTGCCGGGATCAAACGGCAGAGGGATACCCCACGCCTGCCCGGCGCGGCTCACGGAGATGTCTTCGAGACCCGCCTCGAGGAGGCGGAGCATTTCGTTCCGGCGCGACTCCGGCACGACAAAGTCTGGATGATCCTGGTAGTGCTGCAGGAGCTGGTCGCGATAGGCAGAGAGCCGGAAGAAGTAATTGCGTTCCTTAATCCAGTCGGGCTTGGTGCGATGAACCGGACAGAGCCCGTCAATCAGGTCTTTTTCCTGCTTGAACGCCTCGCACGAGACGCAGTACCAGCCTTCGTATTGACCCTCGTAGATGTCCCCTGCCTCGAACGACCGGCGGACCATCGCCTCCACCGCCTGTTTGTGGCGCGGCTCGGTGGTGCGGATGAAGTCGTCGAACGAAATGTCGAGCCGGGCCCAGACGGCGCGGAACTCCTGTTCCATGCGGTCGCAGTACGCGAGCGGCTCCAGGTTGAGGTCGCGGGCGCGGCGAAACACGTTCTGCGAGTGCTCGTCGTTGCCCATCACGAAACGGACGTCGGCGCCGGTCATGCGCTGATAGCGCGCGATGACGTCGGCCGCGATCTTCTCGTACGCCGTGCCCAGGTGCGGGCGGTTGTTGACGTAGTCGATCGCCGTCGTGATGTAGAAGCGTCCCATGGATCGGCCGCGGCTCCCTGCCGCAAACCGTCATTCTACGTGGAACGGAGCCGATCGAACACGCCCATCAGTCTCATCGAGCAATACTCGGCATCGGCCAGGATCAGATGGTCCACCACGTCGATGCCGAGCGTGCGGCCAGCGGCCACCAGTTGACGCGTCAGCAGGAAGTCGTCCCGCGTGGGCCTGGGATCCCCCGACGGATGGTTATGAAACAGGGCCACGGCCGCCGCGTCGCTCATCGTGGCCTCGCGAAAGACTTCTCGCCCGACGGCCATTGCCCTGTCGACCGTGCCCTCGGAGACGAGATGGACGCGGATCAGGCGGTGGCGCGCATCGAGCAGCACGACGCCAAACCGCTCGCGCGCGTGCGCCCCAAATCGCGGCAACAGGAACTGGCCGAGATCCTCGGAGCGGTGCAACGGCAATTTCGCCTGAGGTGAGATGGCCAGGGTGCGGCGGCCCATGGCGACGGCCGCGACCAGCCGGCTCGCCTGGACGGCGCCCACGCCGGGAATCCGCATCAGGCGGCTTCGGCTCGCCTTGGCCAGCCCATGGACGCCGCCGACCTCGCGCAGGACCGCCGACGCGATATCGCTGGCCGGCCGCCTCGACGTGCCGTGGCCCAGCACCAGCGCAAGGAGTTCGTGGTCCCCGAGCGCCGCAATACCCAGCCGCGCCAACTTCTCGCGCGGCAGATGCTCACGATCCCCGTCAGCGGCCTGGTCCATGGCGGATGTCGGGCCATCTATTCAAAGGCCGCGCCATCAGCGGACCGCAGTACGCCGCCCGCATCCGCCGGCCGCTCATCGCGTCCTCGCAAAAACTGCGACACGGGTCAACTGCAACACGGGGTCAGACCGGGGTCTGACCACTGGTCTGACCCTGGTCTGACCCCGGTCTGACCCCGGTCTGACCCCCGACCTACTTGATCAGCCAGCCGAAGCCGAGGATGCCGCCGACGATGATGAGGAAGCCGGCGATGTCGAGGGCGAGGCCCTGCCGCATCATCGCGCCGATGGGGATGTAGCCGCTGCTGTAGACAATGGCGTTGGGTGGCGTGGAGATCGGCATCATAAAGCCCATGCTCGCGCCGAGCGTCGCGCCGAGCGCCGGTTCGAATGGCGACACGCCCGCCGCGCGCGACACGGCGATGGCCATGGGAATGATGATGTTGGCGGCCGCCGTGTTCGACGCGGCCTCGGACAGAATAATGGCGACTCCGGTAAACACAATAGTCAGACCCACCGTGCCGATGCCCGGAAACTGGCCCGTGACCCAATGGCCCAGGGCCCCCGACAGGCCGGTCGAGTCCGCGAGCCGCCCCATCGCCAGCCCGCCACCAAACAACAGCACGATGCCCCAGTCGATCCGCGCCGCCTGCTCCCAGGTAATCGTGAACTGGCGAGCGCGCCAGTTCACCGGCAGCAGGAACAGCAGCACCGCGCCAATCAACGCCGCGATCGATTCGGGAACCAATACGTTCAACCGCTGTGCCACCACATGGCTCGAGCCGAGCACCGCCTGCGTCAGCCCGGGCACGACCCACAACAGCGCCGTCAGGCCGAACGCGATCACCACGTTGCGCTCGCCCGCACCGAACCGGCCGAGTTTGTCCAGTTCCTCGCGCACCGCGCGCCGCGCGTCCTCGCCGAGGTGAATCGCCTTGCTGACCGGCCAGATGAGCCACGCGATGACGAACAGCATGATGGCCGCCACGATCGGCACCGCCAGTAACATCCAGCTCGCAAACGAGATGTCGACGCCGGCCTGCTGTAGCAGCCCTTTGCCAATCAGATTCGGCGGGGTGCCGACGGGCGTCCCCATGCCGCCAATCGACGCCGAGAACGACGTCACGAGCATCATCGCCATCGCGAAGCGCGCGAACGCCGGGTCCTGCTTGCGCTCGCGCCCGATCTCCGCCAGCACGGCCAATCCCAGCGGGAACATCATCGCGGTCGTGGCCGTGTTGCTCATCCACATCGAACCGACGCACGTGACCGCGGCATACACCACCAGCAATCGGAAGCCGCTGCGGCCGATCCACGGCGACGACAGCGCGGCAAACGCCATGCGCCGGTCGAGCCGGTGGACGAACATCGCCTCCGCGAGAATGAAACTGCCGATGAACAGAAAAATGATCGGGTCGGCGAACGGCGCAAACACCGTCGCCGCGGGCGCGACGCCCATCAGGACCGCCAGCATGGGACCGACCAGCGCCGTCGCCGGGAGCGGCAGCGCTTCGGTCATCCACAGCACGATCATCAGGCTCATGATCGCGGCGAGCCGCTGCGCTGGAACCGGCAATGGCGTGGGCCAGAGCAGCAGCACGACAAAAATGATGGGCGCGACGATCAGGCCGATCGTGGCGCGACGCCGGTTGAAATGCGCTTCGGCCGGGGCGTACGGCGGAGGCGATCCGACCGGGGTGCGCGCGCGCGTCATGCGAGACGCCACGATACATCGGCGACGACCTCAGCCCACCCAGTCAGTCGCAGGTTGTCATCGAGAGACCAAGTGACGCGCTGGCGGCCACCCGGCGCCACGACGGCGACGTCGCGCCGCGCCCCGCCGAACGCCGCGGCGGCGACCGCCGCGGCGCAGGCCCCGGTCCCGGACGATTCAGTCGGACCCACGCCCCGCTCCCAGATGAGGATGCGGACCTCGTCTGGCGACACGACGTCGGCGAGTTCCACGTTGGTGCCCGCCGGAAAGAATGGATGCACGGCGAGCGCCGAGGCCAGCGTGTGCAACCGATCAGCGGTCGCCGGCCCGAGCACCACGCATTGCGGATTGCCGACGCGCAGCACGACGACGCGCAGTCTGGTGCCACCGACGTCGAGGTCCACCTCGCGCAGTTCCGTGGGCGGCCCCATCTCGGCGACAAACGTCAGGCGGGCCCCGTCGCGCTCGAGGAGCTCCAGGCGCTTGGGACCTGCGTCGGTGAGGATCGTGATGATGGCGCCCGGCGCACGCTCCTCGCGCATCGCCAGCCAGGCGGCAAGGCACCGCACGCCATTGCCCGAGACTTCGGAGTAGCTCCCGTCGGCGTTGAGCAATTGCATCCGGGCGCCGCCCTCGGCCGGCGACGTAAGCATCAGGCCATCGGCGCCGACGCCACGGTGCCGATCGCACACGCGCCGCGCGAACTCAGCCGCGTCGCGCGCGTCGACGGACGCGTCATCCGCAATCAGAAAGTCGTTACCGTACGCGTGCGCTTTGGCAAGCGCGATCGACGGCACCGGCGCAGCGCTCCAGCTCATTGGCTGGAGAGATTACTTGACTTCGAACGCCTTGAACACCCACGTGAGGCCGAGCGTGGCGCCGAAATCAGGATCGCGCTTGGTGATGCCGATGATGAAGGCGGCGTCGAAACGCACCGGCCCGCGCGTCAACCGGCCGCCGATGCG
>Ga0307505_10002592_pt1 | contig 12357 bp, 9 predicted proteins | sample 23_S_MG_FD_202183 | JGI IMG/M metagenome (GOLD analysis project Ga0307505, IMG submission 202183) | Soil microbial communities from Populus trichocarpa stands in riparian zone in the Pacific Northwest, United States - 23_S | ecosystem: Environmental > Terrestrial > Soil > Riparian zone > Trees...
CGTTGCGGTCGGCTGGATCCTTGGTCGGAAGCAATGGGACGCCGGATTTGTTGTTGGCCGGCAGAAAGTCCATGAGGCGGCGCATCTGCAGCAGCGTCTCGACGTCGTTCTCGTAAGCGCGATCCGCGATCGAGGACTTGGTCGTGTGGACCTTGGCGCCGCCGAGCTCTTCTGCCGTGACCGTCTCGTTGGTGACCGTCTTCACGACATCTGGACCGGTCACGAACATGTAGCTCGTGTCCTTCACCATGAAGATGAAATCGGTCATCGCGGGCGAGTAGACGTCGCCGCCCGCGCACGGTCCCATGATGACCGAGATCTGGGGGATGACGCCCGACGCCAGCACATTGCGCAGGAAGACCTCGCCGTAGCCGCCGAGCGCAGCCACGCCTTCCTGGATGCGCGCGCCGCCGGCATCGAACAGGCCGATGATGGGCGCGCGGTTTTGCAGGGCCATATCCTGGATCTTGATGATCTTCTTCGCGTGGGCCTCGCTCAGCGAGCCGCCGAACACGGTGAAGTCCTTGGCGAAGACGTAGACGACGCGCCCGTTGATCGTGCCCCAGCCGGTGACGACTCCGTCGCCGGGGATCTTGGTCTTCTCCATGCCGAAATCCGTCGAGCGGTGCTCGACGTACATGTCGAATTCCTCGAAGGAACCCTCGTCCATAAGGAGATCGATGCGTTCGCGGGCTGTGAGCTTGCCGCGCTTGTGCTGGGCGGCGATGCGAGCTTCGCCACCGCCAAGCCGTGCCACGGCGCGCCGCCGCTCGAGCTCGTCGAGAACATTCCTCATGGATTTCCTGCCCCTAGTGCACTGCAACGTGAGTTCCAGGCGTGTCTAGCACGGGGGGCGGAAAGGGGCAAAACGGAAGGTTGGTGGGGGGCCTTCGCGCCTTCGGCGCGAGCGAGACGCATGCCCCTGGCGTGCCTTCGGCATGACCTCGCGCTCTGCCGGGAGGGACACCCTCCCGGACCCAACCGCTTTTATTACCAGTGGGCAGAGACGCCACTTAGAGACGCCACTTCATGAGCGCGCGACCGCGCGCCGGCCGTTAGGCCGTCCTTAACTAAGCATGCGTCGCGAGGCGCTGAAGCTTCTTCAGGCGCTCGGCAATGTCGGCGGGGGCAAGCTCAATGTTGGCGATGCGGGGTGTGTAGCTGGGAGCTACCGAACGATTGATCTCCTGGAGCCAGACCAGTGTCCGCTCGATGAAGGTCGCCACCGGAATATGGGACACGTCCATGTCCTGCCAGAAGCCGCGCTGGACGACTTCGGCCTCATCGCGCTGGGTCCAGACGGGGAGGATGAGCGTGTTGGGCGCCTCGGTCGAGGCGGCGAAGGTCGGGCCTTGATCGTCCTCGAGAATATAGAGGCCGCCCTGCCCGACAGCCTGACGGACGAAGCTCGCCAGAATTTCCTGCCGCACGCGATCGGCCAGATCCATCGGCTCGATCTCCGGCTCACAGGGTGCAGCAAACCAGTTCGTGCCGACGACGCGATCGAGATCGCGAAGCTTGGGCAGGACCTCGTGAAGGAAATCGGCGAGGGGTATCGGTTTGACGCGCGGCTCCTGAGCGGCCTTCTCGGCGGCAAGCTCGGCATCGCTCTGCTCGGCCCAGAAAAGCGTCGTCTCGCGGACGCGGCGGCTCGGCGACGGCAGGCGCGCCAGGCCTTCGGCGCCGGCAACAGCCCATACCGTCCGCGAGGCAACAACCTTGCGCACGAAATCGGCGATCACGGCTGCATGACGCGGATCGGCTTGCCGCAGTAGCATTATTGCCCCCCACAGTCGTTTCACCGGTCGCGCAATGCGCGCCGGCTGGGAGAGGCCAATAGACCTCACAGGGGTAAAATAGGGGTTACGCGGACCGTGCGCGATCTAGCCTCTATCGAGACCCTTGGCTTCCAGTTCCTTAAGATACTGGGCCCAACGTTTATCCTTCTCGCGTCCGAGCAGCGCGAGATAGGACCAGGTGTAGAGGCCGGTATCGTGACCGTCGTCGAAGACGATCTTCACCGCGTAGTTCCCGACCGGAACGAGGTCCTTGATCTTTACATGCCGCTTCTTGCCGACCGTGACGCGTTGTTCGGGCGAATGGCCCTGGACTTCGGCCGAGGGGCTCATCACGCGCAGCATTTCGGTTGAGACCTCGTAGTGCGCGCCATCCTGGAAGGTGATGTCCAGGGCATCTGCACCGGGCTTCACCTTGAGCGCCGGAGGGGGCACGCGCTGGCCGGCGGCGCCTGAAAGCTCGTCCCATGTCTTGGCCGCGAGATCGCGGAAGATCTGCGCGTGCTGGCTCTCGGGCTCGGCGGCGACGATCGGATTGCCCTCGTCGGAGCGCGCGCGGATCGCCATGTGCAGTGGCACTTCGCCGAGGAAGGGAATGCCGAGCTTTCGTGCCTCTTCGGCAGCGCCGCCATGGCCGAAGATGTCCGAGCGTTCCCCGCAGCTCGGGCAGAGGAAGTAGCTCATGTTCTCGATGATACCGAGCACCGGGATGTCGGTCTTGCGGAACATGGCAAGTCCCTTGCGGGCGTCGATGAGTGCGAGATCCTGCGGCGTCGAGACGATGACAGCGCCGGAGAGCGGCACCTGCTGCGCCATGGTGAGCTGCACGTCACCCGTGCCCGGCGGCATGTCGATGACGAGGACATCGAGCTCGCCCCATTCGACTTCGCGCAGCATCTGCGTCAGCGCAGAGACGACCATGGGACCGCGCCAGATGATGGGCGTGCCTTCATCGACCATGAAGCCCATGGACATGGCCTTGAGGCCGAAACCTTCCATGGGACGCAAGCGGTTCGAGCCTTCGATGACCTGAGGTCGGCCCGAGAGACCGAGCAGGCGCGGCTGCGAAGGGCCGTAGATGTCGGCATCGAGAATGCCGGCCTTGAGCCCGATGGACTGGAGGCCGAGCGCAAGGTTGACGGCCGTCGTCGATTTGCCGACGCCACCTTTGCCCGAGGCAACGGCGATCATGTGCTTGATGCCGGGCACGCCAGCAGAGGGGCGTCCACCGGGCGCCGGCTGAGGTCTGGCCGCGGCTTCACGCTGTGCGCTTTGCTGGGCACGCACCTGCTGGACGCGGGGGCTCTCCGCACGAGGTGCCGCGCCGCCATTGGCGCTGCCGCGCGCGGCCTCTGCCGTCAGAACCGCGGTAACACCCTGCACGCCCGGAATATCCTTCACGACCTTCTCGGCCGCTTGGCGCAAGGGTTCCAGCGAAGCCGCTCGATCGGGCGCGACCGTAATCGAGAAATAGACCTTGTCGTCGCGCAGCAGGATCTCCGAGACGAGGCCGAGATCGACAATGTTGCCCTCGAGGTCGGGCCCCTTGATGCGCTTCAACTGCTCGAGAACCTGGGACTTGGTGACCGCCATCTGCTGTCCTCTCGGGGGATCGGGCTAGGCCGCTGCGGTATCGCGCGGACGCTCGCCAGCGCCCGGTAGGGGGCGCGCATGGTTGACGGCTATATGCCAGAACCGAGCAGAAGTGTCACCCAATCGGCCGGGCGATCTCGCGATTGAGAGGCAAAGAGCGCCATTTCCCCTCTCCCCGCGTGCGGGGAGAGGGGGAAGAATGCGCCTTACAGCTTGCAGCCCGTGCCCGGATCGGCGAGCGCGTCGACGGCGACGCCGACGACCTTGTTCAGGCCACCCTCGGCACGCCTGAGATAGATGTTGTGCACGACCTCCTGCGAGGCCGAGAACGAGATCGGCCCTCGCGGGCTCTCGAGCTTAGCACCGCGCATGGCCTTGTAGAGATTGGCCTCGTCCTCGATGTTGCCTTTCACGGCTTCGAGGCCGACCGCGAGGAGCTGTGCGGCGTCATAGCCCTGCACGGCATAGACGTCGGCCTCGCGCTGCGTTTTGTCCTGGAAGGCCTTGCGGAAGGCCTTGTCCTTCGCATTGTCGAGATTGTCGCCGTAGTGAAGAGCTGTCTCGATGCCTTCGGCGGCAGAACCCTGTGCGCCGAGCACACCCTCGGTGAGGAACCCGGAGCCGCAGAGCGGCACCTGGATACCCGCCGACTTGTACTCCTTGACGAACTGCACGGCGCCGCCACCGGCAAAGAACACGCCGACCGCCTCGACGCCGAGGCCCGGAATCTGCGCGAGCAGCGGCTGGAAGTTCGTATCCGGGAACTTGAGCGACAGTGAGCGCACGACCTCGCCCCCGTGCTTGGCGAGGCCTTCCTTGAAGCCCTCGCCGGCCTCGTTGCCGGCCGCGTAGTCCCAGGTAATCCAGGCCGCCTTTTTCACACCCTTGGCGCCGAGCGCGAGGCCCATGCCGTAGGCGGGCTGCCAGTTCGTGAAGGACGTGCGGAACACGTTCTTGGCGCACAACGCACGCGTGACGGCATTGGCGCCCGCATTCGGCACGATCGTGAGCGTTCCCGTTTCGCGCACGACTTTATGGATGCCCATCTGCACGCCTGAGTGCACGGTGCCGATCAGCACGTCGACCTGATCGCGCTTGACGAGGCGATCGGTGTTCTGCGGCGCGTTCTCGGGTTTGGATTCATCGTCGAGCTTGATGATCTGCACGTCGCGGCCACCAAGCTTGCCACCCTTCTCCGCGATCAGCATCTCGACGGCGAAGGTAATGTTCTCGCCGAGCTTGGCGAACGTGCCCGAGTAGGGAAGCATGAGGCCGATCTTGATCGGCTTGGCCTGGGCAATGGCCCAGCCCGTTGGCACCGACGATGCTGCAGCGGTCGCGAGTGCCCCCTTCATGAGGCCGCGGCGGGTCGGGCGAATTCTCTCGATCGACATATGCGACGTTCCCTCCAGTTGGACCGCGCCGTCAGGGCACGGGTAGATTATTGGCCGACCGTTGGGCGCAGCCCGGCGTCGGCTCGGACACATTTATAGCGTCCCGCGGTCCACTTGGAATGGTTCAATCGCCGGAGGCCTGCCGTTCAGGCGCCAGAGGCCGGTGCCGAGCGGGGAGGGCTCGGGGTGTCGGGAGCTTCGTCACTTTCGGGCACATCGGCTTCCCGCGTCCGGGCGATCGGGCTCGAAACCTTGCCAAGGTGCTGGGCGAGGTCGACCGTACCGCGTCGGCCGATATCCGCACCATGTCGCTCGAGCCACTTGCCGGTCTCCGTGTATCCCGCGAGGAAAAGCCGCGAGATGGTGGTGCGGTCGGGCTGGATCTTGCTGTCGGCCGGCAGGATGGCCGTGTGGTGGCCGGCTTCAACGAGATGGAAGCGATGTTGCGCGAGGCGTCTTGCCGGCGTGCGGGCGCGCCGCCACCAGCCGAGATCGGCCGCGGCGCGTGCGGCCTCGATGAGTTCGACATCACGGCGGAGCGGCTGATTGAAGGTAATGCGGCTCACCGTGCCGGCGATCTCGCGCGCCGAGCGCGGCACGCCCGGCTCGTCGAACGCATTGAGGAGCACCAGCAGCGTATCCTCGGCCGGGCTTTCGCTGGCGAGCGTGACAAGGTCCGGATTGGCCGAGAAGCCGCCATCCCAGTAGGCGCGGCCTTCGATCTCGACTGCATGATGGATGGTCGGCAGGCAGGCTGAGGCCAGCACGGCCTCGACGGTCAGCTCGGCGCGGCGGAACAGGCGCTTGGCACCGGTTGCGACATCGGTCGCCGCAATGAGCAGCTCGATGTTCGGGAACGCGCGGATTTGTTCGAAGTCGATGTGCTCGGTGAGAATACGGCGCAATGGATCGAAGCCGAGCGGATTGAAGTCATAGGGCGAGAGCATCGCTGCGACAGGCGCAAACGATGAGGGCCGGCCAAATCCGCGCAGGAAGGGATTGAGACGCATGAGATCGGGTACGGCTGCTTCCTGCACGGCCTCCCAGACCGCGCGCAGCGTGAGGCGTGCTTGCGCCGGCCCACCATGTGCGAGGCCGCTCGCGAGGGCTGCGGCATTCACCGCGCCGGCACTCGTGGCACTGATCCACGGAAAACGTAGCGGCTCGCCGTCTTCCAACAGGCGGTCGAGCACGCCCCACGTGAAGGCGCCGTGCACGCCTCCACCCTGGAGCGCGAGGTTGATCGCGCGTTGCCGCTTGCCGCCAATGCCGAGCACGTACCCTCCGCGCCGCCTTGTTGCACTGCATCATGGCAGAGTGGAGATGGGTACCACAATCGGCAGGCCCGCGACGTTTGTGCATAGCATTGTGACGCCGAATGCCGGCTCGAGGTGGCGAGGCGTCAGAACGTCCGCCGGCGGACCGGACGCCGCCGCGCGTCCATTCGCCAGCAGAACAATGTGATGTGCGAACCGGGCGGCGAGGCTCAGATCGTGAAGTGCGACAATGACGGTGCGGCCTTCGGTCGCGAGGCGCTCGAAGAGTGCGAACAGCGCGAGGGCATGCGCGGGATCGAGGCCGGCTGTCGGCTCATCGGCGATGAGCAGCGGTGCCTCTTGGGCGAGGGCGCGGGCAACGAGCACGCGAGCACGCTCACCACCGGAGAGTTGCGAGACCGGACGATCGGCGAGGAGCGTGATGTCCATCGCGCCAAGGGCTCGGTCGATGGCTGCAGGATCCGCATCGTCATGAGGAAGCCGGCCGAGGGCCACCACGGCACGCGCGGCAAGCGGCCAGTGCACGGCGCGCTCCTGCGGCAGATAGGCGATGGCGCGAGCGAGCTCCGCGCGTGAAAGCGCGTCGAGCGGGCGGCCGGTAAGGGTGATCGTGCCGCGCTGGGCGGGCAGCAATCCTGCACAGGCGCGCAGCAGCGTTGACTTGCCAGCGCCATTGGGACCGACAACCGCCGTGATGCGTCCCGAGGGTACCTCGACGTCCACGCCGTCCAGCACGATGCGCGCGCCGAGTGCGAGGCGGGCATCCTTGATGAGAATGCTCATGGTGCCAGCTCCCGTCGTGTCGAGACAACGAGCCAGACGAAGAAGGGCGTGCCGATGAGCGCCGTGAGCACGCCAAGACGAATGCCGCCGCCGGGCGAGGCAATGCGCAGTGCCAGATCGGCGGCGAGCACGAGTGCGGCACCGCCAAGAGCACTTGCTGGCAGCAGGCGCGATGGCATGTGTCCGACAAGGGGGCGCAGGATGTGCGGCACGATCAGCCCGACGAAGCCGATGGTGCCGGAGACGGCGGTCGCAGCGCCGACGGCAAGGGCTGTGCCCGCAACGACGAGAAGGCGCAGGCGCGGTAGCGACGTGCCGAGGTTGGTGGCCACTTCCTCACCGAGTGTCAGTGCATCGAGATCGCGGCCAAGACGGGCGAGCACGGCAACACCCGCGAGGATCGGCGGTGCGGCGAGCCAGACGTGCGTCATGCTGCGATCGCTGAGCGAGCCCATGAGCCAGTAGACGATCTCGACGGCAGCAAATGGGTTCTGCGAGAGCGTGAGCACGAGCGCGATGAGCGCCGTCGTGAGGCTTGCGAGGGCGACGCCGGCAAGAATGAGCGTGATCGGTCCGCCACGTTCGCCTGCGAGCCAGAGCACGACGGCCATCGCACCTGCCGCACCAACGAGGCCGCCGAGCGGCAGGCCGATCACGAGGCTCGCTGCAAGCCCGGTGTGAATCGCGACCACAGCGCCGAGCGCGGCGCCGCCCGATATGCCGATGATGCCAGGCTCGGCTAGCGGATTGCGCAGATAGCCCTGCAGTGCCGCCCCGGATAGGCCGAGTGCCGCGCCGACCAACAATCCGAGCAGCGTGCGCGGCAGGCGGATCTCGGTGAGAATGAGCCAGGCCTGCTCACCGCCGCCGAGACCGATGCCGGTGGGTCCGACCGCGAGCGAGGCCAGCGCGAGCACCAGCGTGAGGGCGGCGAGACCCGGAATAACGTAAGGCTGCACCTCGGCCTTCATGCCGGTGGCCTCCGCTGGCCGAGGCGGCGGCGTGCTTCTGCAAGCGCCTCGATGGCATCGGCGATGGCAGGCGTACCGCAAAGCCAGTGCCGCCAAGGCACGACGAGCGTGGCGCGATCGCGCATGACGCTCTTCAGCGCCGGATGTGCAAGTGAGTCCGCGACGACCGTGCGATATTCATCGCTCGGACCGGAAAGCACGAGCAGGTCGGGCGGGTTTGCGACGATGGCCTCGAGCGCAACGCGACCGCCGGGCTCTAGGTGCAGATCGGTCGCGAGATTGCGGAAGCCCGCGATGCGCAGGGCTTCGTCCTCAAGCGTGCCGCTCGCCGAGGCGATGCTGTTCACCTGGTAGATGACGGCTGTCGGGGCAGGATCGCTTGGTGTCGGTGCGCTCAATGCGGCGAGGCGGGCATCGAGCTTGGCGATGATCGCCTCGCCGGTTCCCGTCTCGCCGACGGCGTCCGCCATGCGTCGCACGACATCGCGCACGCCGGCAATGTCGCTTGCGAAGGGTATCTTGACCACGCGGCGGCCGAGGCGCTCGAGCATGGACACCGTCGTCGGCGTCGAGAATTCCGTCGTGATGACGAGATCGGGGTTGAGCGTGAGCACTTCCTCCGCTTCACCGCGCACGCGCGTGATGTTCCGCGCACGATCGACGATCGAAGAGACGGAAGCATCGGCAGCGACGTGACTCAGCGCGCGGATGCGCGAAGCCGGCACGAGATCGATCAGGATCTGATCCGTGCAGAGGTTCAGCGAGACAATGCGCTGAGGCTTGGTCGTTTGCGCGGCAAGGCTCGCCGGCATGAGGGCGAGCGCCAATACGGCAAGGGCGCATCTTCGTATCATGTGATGCGCCTACCGGTCCCGCTCGTGGAAATGATCGTAGATGCGCTGGGCCGTCTCCTGCGAGATGCCACTGACCGCGGTGAGATCGGAGACGCTCGCACGGCTCACGGCCTTGGCCGAGCCGAAATGATGGAGCAGAGCGCGCTTGCGCGTCGGGCCGATGCCCTCGATCTCGTCGAGCGGATTGGCGCCGATGGCCTTCGAGCGGCGTGCACGGTGGGCGCCGATGGCAAAACGGTGCGCTTCGTCGCGCAGGCGCTGGACGAAGTAGAGCACAGGATCGCGCGTCTCCAGCATGATCGGATGATTGCGTCCCGGAATGTGGAAATGCTCGCGGCCGGCATCGCGGTCCGGTCCCTTGGCGACGCCCATGAGGGCGATGTCCGTAATGCCGAGGTCGTCGAAGACCTCGCGCGCGACATTGAGCTGGCCGAGTCCGCCATCGATGAGCACGAGATCGGGCTTATCGGGAAATGCTGCATCCTCGACGTCATCAGGCTCCTCTTGCGGGAGCACGTCCGCGGGCGTTTCGGGGACCGTATCGAGATCGACGGGACTCTCGTCGACTGTTGGCGCTGCAGCGGCGGCGACGCGCTTGAAGCGCCGCGACAGCACTTCGCGCATCATGGCGTAGTCATCGCCAGGCGTGAGGTTCTCTGATTTGATATTGAACTTGCGGTACTGCCCTTTGACGAAGCCATCCGCACCCGCGACGATCATGCCGCCGACAGCATTCGTGCCGGATACGTGGCTGTTGTCGAACACCTCGATACGCCGTGGCACCTGCGCGAGAGCGAAGCGATCTGCCAGCGCTTCGAGCAGGCGGCGCTGCGAGGCACCCTCGGCGAGACGGCGGCCGAGCGCCTCCTTGGCATTGGCGAGCGCGTGCTCGACAACACCGGTCTTTGCCCCGCGCTGGGGAACGCGGATTTCGACCTTGCGCTCGGCCTTCAGCGAGAGAGCTTCGGCCAGCAGTTCGCGGCTCGGCACGTCGTGCGAGAGCAGGATGAGGCGCGGCACAGGCTTGTCGTCGTAGAACTGCGCAATGAAGGAATCGAGCACCTCGTCGAGATCGATGGAACGGTCGGCCCGCGGGAAGTACGCGCGATTGCCCCAGTTCTGACCCGTGCGGAAGAAAAAGACCTGCACGCAGGTCTGCCCGCCATCCTGATAGGCGCCGAAGACGTCGGCTTCCTCGATACCCTCGGGGTTTATGGTTTGATCGGCCGTGACGTGGCTCAGCGCAGAGAGGCGATTGCGGATCGCGGCGGCCTGCTCGAATTCGAGTGCATCAGAGGCCGCCATCATGCGTCCGCGCAACTGCTCGCGCACATCCTGGCTGCCGCCGCGCAGGAAGCGGCAGGCTTCGTCGACCAGCCGGCCGTAGTCCTCGAGACTGATCTCGCCCGTGCACGGCGCCGAGCAGCGCTTGATCTGATGGAGCAGGCACGGGCGCGTGCGCGTTTCGTAAACGGAGTCCGAGCAGGAACGCAGGAGGAAGGCGCGCTGCAACGTGTTGATCGCGCGATTGACGGCGCCTGCCGAGGCGAATGGGCCGAAGTAGTCGCCTTTGCGTTTGCGAGCACCGCGATGCTTCATGATCTGCGGTGCGCCGTGATCGCGCGAGATCAGGATATAGGGAAAGGACTTGTCGTCGCGCAGGAGAACATTGAAGCGCGGGCGAAAGCGCTTGATGAGGTTCGCCTCGAGCAGCAGCGCCTCGCTCTCGGTGCGCGTGGTGACGAATTCCATGCTCGCCGTCGCCGAGATCATGCGGGCAATGCGGTTCGTGTGGCCGCCAAGACGGATGTAGTTCGAGACGCGCGCCTTGAGGCTGCGGGCCTTGCCGACGTAGATGACATCGCCTTGCGGGTCGATCATGCGGTAGACGCCGGGCGCGGCCGGCAGCGTCTTGAGATAGGCATTGATCACGTCGGGGCCGCGGGGGACCGGGGCCTGCTCCGCTGGCGGGCCCTCGTGCTGCCCATTGTGCTGGATGTCGGTCGGCGCGCTCATGGCGGGACAATTGGGCCGGTCTCGCGCCCTGGTCAAGTCGCGCCCCAGATACAATATAAAAGGCCCGATATAGGATATAAGTGAACGCGGCGCTCGAATGAATGCCGCCCCTACAACCCGGACCGGAAAGAACCATGACCGCGCAACCGGATGCTGCCACCTTCCTGCCCTTCGAGAACAGCTATGCCCGGCTGCCGGAACGCTTTTATGCGCGGCTTGCACCAACGCAGGTGAGGGCGCCACGCCTGGTGAAGCTCAACGAAGCTCTGGCGCGGGAACTCGGGCTCGATCCGGCCTATCTGGCCTCGCCCGAGGGCGTCGAGATCCTGGCCGGCAATCGCGTGCCGGGCGGCGCCGAGCCGATCGCCATGGCTTATGCGGGCCACCAGTTTGGCGGGTTCAGTCCCCAGCTCGGCGACGGGCGCGCCATTCTGCTGGGTGAGGTGATCGATCGCACCGGCAATCGCCGTGACGTCCAGCTCAAGGGCTCAGGACCGACGCCTTACTCGCGGCGTGGCGATGGGCGTGCCGCGCTTGGGCCGGTTTTGCGCGAGTACATTATCGGCGAGGCCATGCACGCGTTCGGCATTCCGACGACGCGGGCGCTCGCTGCCGTGACGACGGGCGAACCCGTCATGCGCGAGAGGGCTCTGCCGGGAGCTGTGCTGACGCGCGTGGCGGCGAGCCACATTCGGGTCGGGACCTTCCAGTACTTCGCCGCGCGCAGTGATGTGGAGGGGCTGAAGGCGCTCACAGAGTATGTCATTCAACGTCACTATCCCGATCTCGCGGGCAGCGAGAATCCCGCGGCCGCCCTGCTGACGCGCGTGCTCGACAATCAGGCCGAGCTGATCGCGCGCTGGATGCTGGTTGGTTTCATCCACGGTGTCATGAACACGGACAACATGGCGATCTCGGGCGAGACAATCGACTACGGCCCGTGCGCGTTCATGGATACGTTCGATCCGGCCACCGTCTACAGCTCCATCGACGAGCACGGCCGTTATGCCTACGGCAATCAGCCTCTCGTTGGTCGTTGGAATATCACGCGGCTCGCCGAAGCCCTGCTGACGCTCATTGCGGACGACAGCGAAACGGCCATCGCCATCGCGCAGAAAGCCATCGACGCTTATCCCGACAAGTTCGAGGCGGCCTATGTGGAGGGCTTCCGTCGCAAGCTCGGGCTCTTCGAGGCGCGTGACGAGGATCCGCTGCTCGTGAAGCAGTTCATGGACGTCATGGCTGCCGGCAAGGCGGACTTCACGCTCACTTTCCGTGGCCTGTCGGAGGCAGCCGGCGATCCTTCAGCGGATGCGAAAGTGCGCGCGCTGTTCGACGATCCGGCCGCATTCGATGCCTGGGCCGTCACGTGGCGCCAGCGGCTTGCGATCGAGGGTAGTGATCCAACGGCGCGTGTCGCCGCCATGAAGGCCGTCAATCCTGCTTTCATCCCGCGTAATCACCTTGTCGAGGAGGCATTGACTGCGGCTGTCGAGGGCGGCGATCTCGCGCCGTTCGAGAAGCTACTCAACGTGCTCGCGCGCCCCTTCGACGATCAGCCGGATGTGCCCGAGTACGTGCTGCCGCCGCGCCCCGAGCAGGTCGTGCGCGCTACTTTCTGCGGGACGTGATCAGCGCCGGCCGCCGGCGAGGTTCACCGAAGCAGGATCCGC
>Ga0307505_10002593_pt1 | contig 12346 bp, 12 predicted proteins | sample 23_S_MG_FD_202183 | JGI IMG/M metagenome (GOLD analysis project Ga0307505, IMG submission 202183) | Soil microbial communities from Populus trichocarpa stands in riparian zone in the Pacific Northwest, United States - 23_S | ecosystem: Environmental > Terrestrial > Soil > Riparian zone > Trees...
CGCTAGGCGAACGCCCCCGGACGGGCTGGTCACGAAACCGCAAGTGGCTGATCTCGTTCAGCTTCCGGATTGATTAGACATGCCATTGATACGGGTTCACGGTTGGCTTCGGCCGCCTCGGGCATCCGACTATCAGGGGTTATTTCAATGCCAGTCGCCGACACCTTGCCGCCCAATGAGGCCGCTCGCCTTGCCGCGGTCCGCCGCTACGATATTCTCGACAGTCCGCCCGACGGCGCGTTCGATCGGATCACCGCGCTCGCCGCGCGCCGCTTCGGGGTTCCGATCGCAATCGTCAGCATCGTCGATGAAGACCGCATCTGGTTCAAGTCGCATCACGGCCTGCCGGTCAAGCAGATCGACCGCGAGCCCGGCCTGTGTTCTTCGGCGATCATGGGCAATGCCCCCTATCTGATCGAGGATGCGCGCAAGGATCCGCGCAGCCTCGCCAATCCCTTGGTCGCGGGCGATTTCGGGCTTCGCTTCTATGCCGCGGTTCCGCTGACCACGAGCGACGGTTACAACCTCGGCACCTTGTGCATTATCGACAAGGAACCGCGCCCGATCGACAATGACCAGATCGAGGATCTTAAAGACCTCGCTTCGGTCGTGATGGACCAGCTCGAGCTTGGCCTGTCGGCGCGAAGCGCGGTCGGCAAGGCCAATCTGATGGCCAAGGAAATCGATCATCGGGTGATGAACAGCCTGCAGTTCGTGTCGGGCCTGCTGGCCATGCAAAGCCGCTCGCCCGACGTGGGCGAGGCCGCCGCGCATCTCGAGCTTGCCGCGAATCGCGTTTCGGCAGTCGCCCAGGTCCATCGGCATTTCTATGCCGATGTGGCGGATGAAGTTTCGTGCGTCGCCTATCTTCGCCGGCTGTGCAACGATCTCGCCGGCATCCTCGACCGCGAAATCCGTGTCGAAGGGGATGAGGAACTCGTCCCGGCAACCTCAATCCAGCCGATCGGGCTGATCACCAACGAGTTGGTCACCAATGCCGCCAAGCATGGCGACGGCCGGATCGACGTCACCTTCCGCGCGGCGCCCGGCGTCAACCGCCTGATCGTGTGCGACGAGGGAGCCGGGCTGACCGCCGGATTCGATCCGCACTCGGCCGCCGCGGGCCTCGGAATGCGCGTCATCACCACGTTGGTCGGGCAACTTCACGGCAGGCTCGAGGCCGGTCCTCGCGACGACGGCCAGGGCGCCTGCTTCACCGTCGAATTTCCACGCCGCAGCTGAGGTCGGTTACCCGATCGGCCCGATCGCTCCCCTGGCGATAGGTGATCGCCACATTGAGCGCGACCTTGGCATTCTCCTGCCTTCGTACTCGCTTTCCACCCATTCCTGCCACTAGCGGCCTAGCGGCAACTTTCGACCCGTTGCGGACATTAGGCATTCGGCCAATACCCGCCCGACTTTCGCACCGCACCGCCCCGCCATCCAATTGGGTTGGCCCATGCCGTCGACAGCCGAGCTCGAGTGATGTTCGCTGGCCCGAACCTTCGCTGGTCCAGCGGTTTGCGACATAAGGCAATTTGTCAGCGCCGCGCCCTAGTGAGTGGTAGTTGCACTTGCTCGGTCACACCTCCAGCGCCTGACGAGACGGACTCGCCACCAGGCCGCTCCGGCAATGTAACCCGCAGCCGCTGACAGTACGGCGAAGATCAGCAGGCCCAGGAAGGTCGGACCGGAGACCTGGAGCAAGGTCGCGCCAAGGTCACTGGCCAGCTCGTCAGCCCCCCGGCTAGCGGAATGGCGAAGCAGGAATGTCCCCAGCTTGTAGGCAGCGAAGTAGATGGGCGGCATCGTCAGGGGGTTGGTGACCAAAGTAACCACGGCGGCGAGGGGAACATTGGCCCGAGTCGGCACGGCCAGGAAGGCGGCGAGCGCGAACTGTCCCATCGGGATAGCAAACGCGGCGAACAACCCGATCGCCAACGCACGCGGCACGCTGCGGCGATTTAGGTGCCAAAGCGAAGGATGTGCAAACAGGTGCGCGAAGGGCTTGAGCCAACGGCTCCGCAATATTGCCTCACGGTCCTTCATACGTTTGGCGCTTAATCCAAGCTGAGGTCCGCTTTCCACCCATTCCTGCCGTTAGGCTAGCCGATCGGCCCGACCGACATTCCCTGGCGATAGTTGATGACCACGTTGACCCGGGTCGGCCCGCCCCTCACCGCCACCGCGGTCTGGCCGAAGCTGGGGCGGCCGAGCAGGCTCAGCTTGGGGTTGCGCGAGAAGCCCGCGCCGTCGTTCCAGTCGCTCTTCCGATTGGCATTGCTGTCGTGCCGCACCGCCACCGAATATTGGCCCGCGGCGGGCAGCGGCAGGCAGATGTCGATGCTTCGCCGGCCGCTCAAGGGCACGTCGACCCGCCCCGCCCACGCGCCCTTTTTGAGATAGTTGGCCGAGCCCGGGCCATAGGCCTGCACCCGGACCTTGCCCGCGCCATTCTTGAGCCCGGCGACATGCACCAGCACGGCCGGGACATTGCCATTGGAACAGGATGGATCGCCGGGCCTGGTCTCGCGCGGATCGGCCAGCGCAGCGGCGGAAACCGCCACCGCACCAAGGGCCAGCCACCTGCTTTTGCTAAGGAGTGTCATGCCCGCCACCTAGAAATCCGCCGCTGAACCTCGCCTTAAAGCGTCGATACTCCGCTGCCGCTCACGGTCAGGCCGCGGCGGCCCCGGCCGTTCGACCCATCGGTTGGCGCTTGCCATAGGTCAGGCTGCGCCACAGCCATTCGAACGGGCCAAAGCGGAACTGCGCCAGCCAGTATCTGCTCAACCCCACCTGCGCGGCGAAGATCGCCAACGACGCCAGCGGCACCCAGACGATGCTCATCTGCCCGTACAGCCCAAGCCCCCAGCCCATGAACAGCAATGACTGGAACAGCGTCTGGGTCAGATAGTTGGTCAGCGCCATCCGACCCGCCGGCGCGAACCACTTAAGCCAGCGCCGCGCCGTGCCGCGCCACAGCAAGGCGAAGCCGGCGGCATAGGCCAGTGCCAGCGTCGGCACGCCGAACGAATATGCGGTCGCTTCCCACACATTCCACAGCTCGCGCTTGCCGTCCGGCGCATGCTGGATCAGCCATGCCATCGCCGCTGAGAAGGGCAGGCCGAGAATCAGGCCCCACACGGCCACCTGGTGCAGCAGTGACGCATGTTCGTCGAGCCGCGCGTAAAGAGCGTGCCGCCCGATCCACAGCCCGACCATGAACATCGCCAGCACCCGCGCCGGGCGCATTTCCTGGAGCAACGCGCCGGCGCGCTGAAACGGACTGCCAATTCCGACTTTGAGATGCTCGACATATTCGGGGCCGGTTGACACTGGGCCGGTCAGTCCGTTCGGCCCGGCAACGCCGAGGGCGGAATAAATCGTCCGCGCCAAGTCGTGAAACGGCTTGCGCGGTTCGAAGGTCGTCCACAGCATCATCAGCCGCCACAGGATCGGCGCCAGCGCCAGAAACACCGCCCAGCGCAGCAAGGTGCGATCATCAACTCCGCGAAACAGCAGCAGCACGAACCCCATCAGCGCATAGAGTGCGAGAATGTCCCCCTTCCACAACAGGACGATGTGGACCAGCCCGAAGCCGAACAATATGCCGAGCCGCCGAATGTAGCGGCCAATGCCCTCGCCCCGCGCCTCCAGCCGCCCGAGCTGGAGCGCGAATCCGATGCCGAACAGCAATGAGAAGATCGAATAGAATTTGCCGTGCATCAGCCAGTCGAGCCCGAATTCCGTCAGCGTCGCGGCGGTCGAGGGATCGAGATGTTCGTTGAGCGAGCCCGAAAATCCGACCATGTTCGACGCCAGCACGCCGAACAGCGCAAACCCGCGCAGCGCATCGAGCAAGTCGGCGCGCTCGGACGGCGGCAGCGGCACTGCGTCGGTCGTGGCTGGCATCAAGCCCCCTTCAGTCGGCATGTTCGATACGCCAACGTAACGGCACGTCAAACCACAATGGCTTGCATCCGAGCGCAAGCCAAGCGCAGCGCGGCGATCGTCTCGGGGAGGAGGCGCCTATTTGGCCCGGAACAGCACCTCCCCGCGGCGCGACACGAGCAATTTCTTGAAGCTGACCGGATGGAAATAGGCTTCGACGCGATTGCCCTGGGGGTCGGTGCCATAGACTTCGTAGCAGCCGCCATCGACCTTGGCCTTGCGCACCTGCCAGCCCTGCTTGACGAGGTCGGCCTGCAGCTTTTCCATGCTCTTCCACTGCTTTTGCGGCGCGTCGCAGGTCATCTTGCCGGTGGCGGCGGCGGGGCTGGCAGCGAGCGCGATCGAGAGCGCGGCGACGATCGGGAGAAGTTTCAGAATCATGCAGTTTTCCTTTCGTTGGGTTTGATGGTGCGGGCGAGCCGCAGGGCCTGGAGCAAGATTAGCGGGGCAAAGTGAACCAAAGCTGAGGTCATCCCGTCGTGCACCAGCACCCAATGGACGAGCGTCAGGATCGCCGCCGGGTAGGCCAGCCGCTGCAGCCGTTTCCAATTGCGCCGCAGCAGCCGCATCGCCGCGTCGCTGCTGATCGCCGCCGGCAGCGCCATGCACAGCAAGGCCAGCCAGCCGGTCCAGATCCCGGGCGCACCAAGCTCGGCCAGCATGGCGGCCACGGTCTCCATATCGAGGACATAGAAAGCGAGGTGCAGCAGCGCATAAGCGAACGCCGCCACCCCGAAGGCGCGGCGATGGCGCACCAGCCATTTGATCACGCGATTGGCCGGGAATAGCTGGCCCAAGGGCGTCAGCATCAGCGCGAAGATGATCAGCCGCGCCGACCATTCCCCGGTCGAGTGCAACAGGTCGCCGGGCCAGATGCCGGGCTCGGTGGCATAACGAAGAACCGCCAGCGCCGCCGGCACCGCCAGCACCGCCCACAACACGCCTTTACCCGCCGTCATTCCACGCATCGGCGCTCAATAGCTAATTGCGAAACATTCGCAATAGCGAACTCATTCCCACTCGATCGTCCCGGGCGGCTTCGATGTGTAATCGTAGACCACCCGATTGATGCCCTTGACCTCGTTGATGATCCGCGTCGCGCAGCCGCTCAGGAACGCGGCGTCGAACGGATAGATGTCGGCGGTCATGCCGTCGACGCTGGTCACCGCGCGCAGGGCACAGACCTGGTCGTAGGTGCGATAGTCGCCCATCACTCCGACCGTCTTGACCGGCAGCAGCACCGCGAACGCCTGCCAGATGGCGTCGTACAGCCCGGCGTTGCGGATTTCCTCGAGGTAGATGGCGTCGGCCTTGCGCAAGATGTCGCAAGCCTCCTTGGTCACCTCGCCCGGAATGCGGATGGCGAGGCCGGGGCCGGGGAATGGATGGCGCCCGACGAACGCCTCGTCGAGCCCCAGCTCACGCCCCAGCACGCGCACCTCGTCCTTGAACAATTCCCTCAAGGGTTCGACCAACGCCATGTTCATCCGCTCGGGCAGGCCCCCGACATTATGGTGGCTCTTGATCGTCGCCGACGGCCCGCCGGTGAAGCTGACGCTCTCGATCACGTCGGGATAAAGCGTGCCCTGCGCCAGGAAATCGGCGCCGCCGATCTTGGCCGCTTCCTCCTCGAATACCGCAATGAACTCAGCCCCGATGAACTTGCGCTTGGCTTCGGGGTCGGTGACCCCGGCCAGCCCGGCCATGAACCGCGCCTCGGCATCGACCACCACCAAGGGGATATTATAATGGTCGCGGAACAAGGTCTCGACCTGGCTCCGCTCGTTCAATCGCAGCAGCCCGTGATCGACGAACACGCAGGTCAGTTGCGACCCGATCGCTTCGTGGATCAGGATCGCCGCTACCGAGCTGTCGACCCCTCCGCTCAATCCGCAAATCACCCTGCCGTCCCCGACCTGCGCCCTGATCTCGGCGACCTTGGCGTCGCGATAGCCGGCCATCGACCAGTCGCCGTCGACCCCGCACACGCGGTGGACGAAATTGGCGAGCAATTTGGCCCCGTCGGGCGTGTGCACCACTTCGGGGTGGAACTGGGTCCCGTAATAGTGCCGCGCCTCGTCGGCGATTACCGCGAACGGTGCGCCGTCGCTGACCGCAACAATCCGGAACCCCGGCGCGAATTGGGTGACCTTGTCGCCGTGGCTCATCCACACCTGGTGGCGCTCGCCGACCGCCCACAGCCCGTCGAACAGCAGGCAATCCTCGGTCACGGTGAGGAAGGCGCGGCCAAATTCGCCCGCCCATTCGCCGGCATCCCCCGCCTCGACCGTGCCGCCCAGCTGGTGGCTCATCACCTGCTGCCCGTAACAGATGCCGAGGATTGGTACCTTGCTGTCGAACAGGCTTTGCGGCGCTCGCGGGCTGCCCTCCTCGGGCACCCCGGCGGGCGACCCCGACAGGATGATCCCCTTGGGCTGGAGCCGCTCGAAGGCCGCTTCGGCGCTCTGGAACGGCGCGATCTCGCAATAGACCCCGGCCTCGCGCACCCGCCGCGCGATCAATTGCGTCACCTGGCTGCCGAAGTCGACGATGAGGATCGATTGGTGGGGGGTGCTGGCCGTCATGGTGGGCCGATAAGGAGCGCCAGCCTACATGGCAACCGCGCAAACGAAAGCGCGCGCCCCTCGCGGAACGCGCGCCTCCTTGGTCTTGCGATTAGAGACTAGCGATTATAACCGCGACGATCGATATCGACGTCGGTTACCTGGCCGCGGAAGTTGGTCTTGCAGTTGAACCGCAGGTTGGCGCGATAGCCCTGGTTGCCGTAGCCATAACCCTGATTATAGGCACCGCCGTAAGGCTGGCCATAGCCGCCACCGAACGGCTGGTTGTAGCCGGCGGTAGCGAGGCCGTAGATCTTCAGCCCGCTGTTGCGCCGCTCGACATTGGTGATGCGGGTGACGCGCGCACCGTTATAGCCCTGGTTATAGCCCTGGTTGCCGTAGCCGCCGTAATTGCCATAATTATTATAGTTATAGGCGCCGCGATAGCCGTTGAGGCGGGCTTCGGTGGCGCGGACGCACATGTCGATCGCATAGCGATCGTTCTGCTGATAATTCTGGCCGCCGAGGATGGAGTTCAGGATGTTCCCGACGACATTGTTATTGCCGTAGCCATAGCCTTGGCCGTAGCCGCCGCCCGGATAATATTGAGCGGCCGCCGGGGCCGCCACCACCAGCGCTGCAATCGCACCGCCAGCCAAGATCTTCGTAACAGCCTTCATGGCAAACCTCCTGTCATACGCACGCGCCCCGCACTTGGGCGCCGATGAAACGCATTAGGCCGATTCGGCTGCACGACCCGTGAATGCGACGGTACCGTAATGTTCAGCTACGTTAACAGGTTCCACGGTCATTACGCCAGCGATACCTAGTGCCGCGAAATCGGTGGTGAAATCGTCGAGGCCGAGCAACCCCGATGCGGTGCCAGCCCCTGGTGCAAACGCCGCTCCGTCGCGCCGGCGGCGGATCAGCGCGACGGCGGCGAGAACCGGAACGTAAGGCCCGCGATTGGCCTCGGCGTTGAGCCGCCACATGGCCGCCACGGCCCTGCCCGCGGCACCGATGCCGTCGGCCTCGACCAGCATCGCGCCTTTGTCGCTGCCGAACGGAAGCAGCCACCTGGCCACGGCCAGCAGCGGCCCGGACCAGGGACGAAGCGACGCCACCCATCCCCACCGCACCAACAGGCTCAGCCCGCTCAATCCCAGATGAAGCAGCGACAATTCCAACCCCGCGTGGAATTCGGCACTTCGGCGGGGACGGTAGCGCGCGACCAGCAGATCCTGTTCGGGCGTATCGCAAACGCTCAATTATCTCCGGCCCTCAAAAGTGAGCGGCCAAGTCTCGACGGCGAGCTTTGCGAGGCCCTTCTGCCGGTCGAGGATTTCGGGCCTTCCCCATTCATCGTAGGCCGCGACTTCGCGCGTCGTGTAGTTGCCCGACTCTGCGAGAATCTTCTTCTTCTTGGCAAAACTGTGGTTGGCCGCTTCCGTGTTCCGCGCGGCAGAGATCAGAACCATGTTGCCAAGCAAATTGTAGGAGGCTTCCGCGACGTCGGGATCTACTTCCCAATGTTCAGCAAACTTCGCTGGAAGGACATGCTCCAAATTCACCTGGCTCGCGTTTTCGTTTTCGACGTGCTCGGGACAGGGAAGGTTCTTTCTCTTCTTTTCAATGGCGCGAAGCAGGTAGCGGGCAAGCCACGGGCGCGAAACCCGCGCAACCGCGAACGCCTGCTCAAACTCCTCATTGGAAGGGACATAGGTGCGCATGGTCTCGCGCAGGTCTCTAGCCTTCTGGATGACGTCATTGCCGATGTCGTAGGCTCTGCGAGAATACTGAGTATCGAGCATCCCACCGCGACCGCCAACAATGAGAAATCGGACAGACCAGCTTACACAAAGCTGCAAGGCCTTCGCCGCCTCTTTCGGCTCCATGTAATGCGCGATCGCAAATATCAACGGCCGGATTTGGCTAACCCGCAAATGCCTGTTCAGTGTCTCGATGTCTTGAGCGGCCGTTTCCGGATATGCTCTCCATTTCGGGTCGTCGTGGCGCGTGATTGCAGCGTAATCACGGGCAGCAGCTGATGCGTCCGCAAGGAATTTGAGAGCCCGACTCTCGTTTGTAAGATTACCACGGATTGATTCCGCCAAATCCTTCGCCTTGGTCGGTCCTTCGCGGGTGATCCAAAGGTGACGAAAGAAATGGATTAGAGGATCGCTAGATTTTGCCTCGTCCTCCTGTCCCTCATCCTCATCGTCCGTGCCGCGCCCGCCTAAGGGCTCGATCAACGTGTCTATCTCGCGCCACAAGGCTTTTGCCTCATCCAGCCGTTTGTCACAGCGGCTAAAAAGGTAATTCTTGAGAATATCCACTTGGGAAGCTCGCAAACCGCGATCATTCAGCGTTTCAAACATGCGATAAGCGGCAAATTCGTCCTCCACGAATACCGCGAGCACCCGCGCTTTCTTGTCGATGAAGCTCTCCCACCGAAGAAGGTGATCGACCTGTTTTTCCTTCGGCAGCTTTTCCAGCGAATGCCGGAGATACTCATCGACGAAAACTGAAGCTCGATAGAGTCGACCGTTGGTTATGCGCTGCGCAGCCTTTTTCGCCGCAGCTTTTCGCTTGTGAAACTTGGGGGGGAGAATGTGCTCGTTATAAAAGCTGTTGTTCTCGTCGTTCATCTGAATGCGAGACACCAACTCCTCTGTTTGAATGTCGGTGTTTCCTAAATAGGTTTTATCAACGTGATCGGCGCTCTTGTCGCGGCCAAGTTCTGCAAGGAGATCGCGCAAGCGGGCGAGCAAAACGGAGGTTGTGACCAGCCTTTGTTGACCGTCCACAATTGAAGGAACCGAGCCGCCCTCAACGACGACGACGGTGCCCAGAAAATAGCTCTCTCCATCGCCGTCAAAAATTGCCTCATTCAAATCCTGAAGCAGATAACGAACCTGCTTCTCGCGCCAAGCATACGACCGCTGGTTTGGCGGAACGTGGAGTTGACCGCGCTTGAGTAATTGACCGAGCGTTATGGGATTAAAGGTGAAATCCACGGACATCTAGCGCACCCTCGCTTCGAGGAAAGCAATGGGCCTATCGGCTTGTTCTAACTCCCTTGTGGCGGCCCAGCGCAGCCGTTCCCGCGCCCACGCGGAAAGGCTCAGGCCGCCCAGTGAGGCAGCTTCCTCGAAACCCTGTTTCTCCGTATCGCTTACCCTGATTCTCATCACGTCGCTCTTTGGCACGGGCCAACTCTCCTTGTCCAGTAGTTTGTAGCTACAAATGACCCACAACATGAAAATAAACTCTTATTTGTAGCTACAAATGTGCTACAATTGCGCCATAGTCAAGGGGAAATCCGATGAACCGCCTTCGAATTGAACGCCGCTCCCGATCATCAGCGCGCGGGTAGAGGGCAATTCTATCCGCTCGACGGAGCGCATGACGAACACTCATCGCGATACCGTCATGCGGTTGCTCGTTGAGGTCGGGAACGGTTGCGCCGCGATCATGGACCAGGAAATGCGTGATCTGAACTGCCGCCGCGTTCAGGTCGATGAGATTTGGGCTTACGTCCAAAAGAAGCAGCGCATGGTCACGCGAGAAGATGATCGCCGCCGGGTTGGCGATATGTGGACGTTTGTGGTGCTCGATCCCGATACTAAGGTCGTTCCGGCTTATCGCGTCGGCAAGCGGACCCTACAAGAAGAAGGCGGCTTAAACTCGCATCGCTGCGATGGTATCCCCTCCAAATGTTTGATGGTTTGCGCCTTAGATTCACGTCGTGGAGATGGAGGACGCGCGGGTTTCCGCGCACCGTCGCCGAACTGTCCGAGAATTGGCGCACCACGGGACCGATGGAGCCTTCCGAACCCGCAATCATCCGTCGGCTTTCTGATGAGGCTTTGAACGGTTGGTTGAGCCGCAAGGATATCGGGGGCGACACCAGGATCGGGATGGAACGAGAATTGCGACGGCGGGAGGCTTGGGCATCTCCGGGCGGACGATCCGCGAAGATCGCTGCATGGGCGCTAATCGTGTCGGCTCTGGCCCTCGCCGTCAGCGGTGTCGCAGTCTGGCTGAGGATTTCAAACTAGGACACTACCGAAAAAGGGCCGCGGTTTCCCGCGGCCCTTTCCGGGTCCGTCATGCGCGAGGACCCTAGCCGATCAATAGTCCGTGATCCGCCCCGTAGTGCGTCGCCGCGACATCGTTCGATCCGTTGTCTGGCGAGTCCATCATCGCCCGGCTAGACGCGGCAGATGCGCCGAAGTCGAAGTCCGACGCATCGAGCTTGTTCGGCTTGACCCCCTCGATCAGCAGCGAGTCGGTCGTGCCCCAGGTGATCAATGTATCGCCGCCGATTTGGGTCAGCGTGAGGTCGCTGAAATCATCGACCCCCGAGGCGGCGTCGAACAGGATGGTGTCGGCTTTCTTATAATCGGTGATGCGGTCGTCGCCCGACAGCGCCTCGATCACGAAGGTGTCCGAGCCTTGGCTGCCGGTCAGCACATCGTCGCCGCGCCCGCCGTACAAAAAGTCGTCGCCCTTGCCGCCGTCGAGCGTGTCATTGCCGTCGACCCCAAGCCCGCCGGGGAAGGCCGCCTCGGCATCGCCGAACAAAGTGATCGGCCCCGATCCGCCGGTCTGGTGCGAGTCGACGTGCAAGCGGCCGTCCCCGTACAAACTGTCGTTGCCGTCCCCGCCATTGAGCGTGTCGCTGCCCCAGTCGCCGAGCAAGATGTTGTCGGAACCGTTGCCGGTCAGCACGTCGTCGTAAATCGATCCCGAGACATTCTCGAACCCGGATGCGGTGATCGACCCCTGCTCTGTCGCCTAGGCGGCGCCCTGCAGCGCCAGGCTGAAGGTCACGCCGGCAACGGTAATTTCGGATTGTCCGCCGAGGAAGGACAAGGTGTCGATCCCGCTGCCGCCGCTGACCACATCGTTGCCGTTGCCGACTTCGACCAGGTCGTTGCCGCCGCCGGCATTGATCACATCATCGCCGCTGGCCGCGACCGCCGGGTCGCCGTCGCTCCCGTCCCATAGCCAATTGTCGCCGCCGTTGCCGGTCAGCACATCGTTGAGGACCGTGCCCGACGCATGTTCGATCCCGATCAATATGTCCATGCCGTGCCCGGTGTCCTGCGCGATGCCCTGGATGTTGAGGTCGAACGTCACGCCGACCGTCGGCGCGGCAAGGAAGGATGAGACTCGGTCCCAGCCCGCGCCGCCGTCCATCACGTCGGCGCCTTCGCTACCGCGAAGGAAATCGTCGCCGTTGCCGCCGATCATCACGTCGTCGCCGCTGCGGCCGAAGAGCAAATCATGACCGTCCCCACCGTCGAGGACGTTGGCGCCATTGGTGCCGTTCAAACTGTCGTTATAGGCCGTGCCGGTCAGATTCTCGATGCTGATCAGGCTGTCGGTCTCGGTGCCCTCCTGGTTGGAAGCGAAGCCCCCGCCGACATTGTTGAGGCTGGCGATCACCCGCTCGGTCGACGACGCAAAGCTGGCCGTGTCCGTCCCCCCGCCGCCGTTCAATATGTCGTCCCCGGCCCCGCCGTCGAGGATGTCGTTGCCCGCGACCTGGCCGAACAGGGTGACGTCGGTGTACAGCGCCGGGCCGCCGGGATTGCCGTCAACCGGGCTGTAGGCGCTGATCAGGGCATCGCCGTACAGCGTGTCGTTGCCGCCGCCGCCGCTTAAGCTGTTGTTCCCGCCCGCGCCGTACAAGGCGTTATCGCTGCCGTCTCCGGTCAGCGTGTCGTCCTGGCCGGTGCCCGACAGATTCTCGATGTTGCTGATGGTCATCGACCCGATCCCGGTCGCCTGGGCGGCACCTTGCAGCGCCAGCGACACGG
>Ga0307505_10002594_pt1 | contig 12346 bp, 8 predicted proteins | sample 23_S_MG_FD_202183 | JGI IMG/M metagenome (GOLD analysis project Ga0307505, IMG submission 202183) | Soil microbial communities from Populus trichocarpa stands in riparian zone in the Pacific Northwest, United States - 23_S | ecosystem: Environmental > Terrestrial > Soil > Riparian zone > Trees...
GCACCTCAAGCATTTCTTCTACATCTCCATCGTGGGCGTAGACCAACTGCCCTTGCCCTACTACCAATACAAATACCAGGCCGAACAGGTCATCGAGCAGTCCGGTGTACCCTACACCATCCTGCGGGCCACCCAATTCCACAACTTCCTTGACCTGCTGTTAGGCATGTTCACCCGCTGGCCGGTAGCCTTTTTGCCGCTCAATTTTCGCTTCCAACCAATAGACGTGGATGAAGTGGCGGCGCATATGGCTGAATTGATGACACAAGGGCCTCGCGGCCGCGTGCCTGACATCGGCGGCCCGGAAACATTGACGGTGCGACAACTGCTGCCCCCCTGGCTCAAGGCCAGCCAACGGCGACGCCTGATTTTGCCCCTGCCCTTACCGGGCAAAATCGCCGCCGGCTATCGGCAAGGACTCAACACCACCCCGAACCGGTTTGGCCGGGTGACGTGGGCAGAGTGGCTGGCGAAAAAGTATGGAGGGACGCAGACCTGACAGGTTTCTGAAACCTGTCAGGTCTCGCCCAATATACGGATTCTCGTCGCGGCCGCGAACCTCATCACCCCCTTTCTCAATGATGATGTACACTTGAGGGTCTAAAACCGTTGCCATCAACAACGGTCATTTTTTGCCACCACAACCAGAGCAACATCATGACCATTTGGCCCTTCTCCGTGAGCTTTTTACTCTTTGCTACCCTGGCTTTTACTGCCCCTTTCCTGGTCCTTTATTATCAACAACTCCAATTCACCGGCCCGCAAATTGGCTTATTGGTAGGGTTGCCCCCGCTCGTCACCTTGCTAACCACGCCTCTCTGGACAGGCTGGGCCGACACCAGCAAACGGCATCGCCTGGTGGTAAGCCTGGCTATTTTAGGCAGTGCTTCGGCCCTGGTGGCCTTGCCCCTGGTTAGTGGATTCCTGCCCGTTTTGTTGCTGGTGTTGCTCTTCATTGTTTCTTATTCCCCCCTTACCTCCTTTGCCGATAGTGCCACCATGTTTATGCTGGCCGACAAAAAGGAGTTGTATGGGCGCATCCGTCTGGGGGGAACCATTGGTTTCGGCCTGGCTGCCCCTCTGGCGGGGTTTCTCGTGCAAACCAACGGCTTGAAATTTGCCTTTTGGGGCGGGGCTGTCCTCTTGCTTCTGGCGCTCCTCGTCAGCCAGAAACTGATTCATGGTCAACTCTCAGCCGACCCATCGGTCCGGCCCGGGTTTCGTGCCTTGTTGATTAACCCCCAATGGTATTTCTTTCTGATCCTGGCCTTTATGGGTGGTGTGGCTATGTCGGCCACGAACAACTATCTTTTCCCGTTTCTGCAAGAGTTACGGGCCAATGAATCTACCATGGGGCTGGTGCTAACCTTTGGGACTTTTTCAGAGATTCCCGTGTTCTTTTTTGGTCATTACCTGCTCAAACGGTTCAAGCCATTTGGTTTATTGCGCTGGGCCATGTTGATCACAGGCATTCGGCTGTTGTTCTTTGCTTTTTCCGGCTCGGCCAATCATATTTTGTTCTTGCAACTGTTCAATGGCTTAACTTTTCCGGCGATGTGGATGGCCGGGGTCGCCTATGCCGATGAGAAAGCTCCCGTCGGCCTGCGCACAACGGCTCAAGGGCTTTTTGGCGTGATGGTGGGTGGGTTTGGGGCCTCTGTGGGTGGGTTTATGGGTGGAGCACTGTTGGCAAGTCTAGGCGGCCGCGGCATCTTTTTCCTCTATGGGGCAATTGTTCTTTGTGCCACCCTCATGGTGAGCTTCCAACAAAGTCGCACCACAAGCAGTCAACCCATTTCTTAGCAATCGTTCGGAATTAACTTGATGGAGATTGGTTCAATCTCCGAAGATTGAACCAATCTGAAATCGCTAGCTTGTTTTTGAACGATTACTCAGCACTGTGCCACCGTAGCGGTGATTTTCCCCCACGCCTAACCCCGTCCCAGGGGCGGGGGATTTTTTAGGGGCCATTTTTCGAGGGTGCACGCCCTCGAAAAATGGCCCAAATTGATTTTCTTCCTTCCCCGGGGGAAGGGGGTTAGTGGGATGAGTTCACTTCCGGGAATGGCGATTACCCTGCCTGACAAATAGCCCCAAGCCTGTTATGATGGAGCGTTCAGGGGAGCCAAAATTTAAGAAAGGCTGTAATTACCAAGCCCGTTGCCTGGGCTTGTCGAAGGCCATGGGCGGGCTTGGACAAGCTCAGCCCTCGACAGCGTTAGTCGTTACGAAAGGATAGAGGTATGGTTCATAGTGATACAGTCCAGCGGGAACAGCGCCGTGAGGTCATTCAACGCGAGTTAGAATGGCATGATCAGGAAGGACACAAACGGCGGCCCCTGGACCGAATTTTGTATGCCCCACCCGCATTTGATGATGTAGTGCAGGCCGGTCTCGATTTTCTGGACGGCCAGGCCGATGATTGGGTGCTGGATATTGGCGGCGGTGAGGGTAAACAGACGTTGACCCTGGCCGAAAATGGCTACCGGGTTATCAGTCTGGATTTGTCTCAAGCGCAACTGGCCGAAGCCCGCGAACGGCTAGAGCAAAGTCATCCTGGCCTGAAGGTGTTTTTTGTCCAGGCCAACGCCGAGGAATTACCCTTCAAGGCGGGATGTTTGCCAGCGGTGTATGGTAAAGCGGTGATTCACCACCTGGACATGGACATAATGGCCCGGGAGTTACATCGAGTGTTGCCAGACCGCGGCCGCGCCACCTTTGCCGAACCCCTGGCCTATCATCCGCTCATCTGGCTGGGACGCGTGTTGACCCCCCGCCTGCGCACCCAGGACGAACGTCCCATGGCCCGCACCGAACTGGTGGCCTTTGCCCGCCATTTTGCCTTCTGGCAATCGCAACAGGTCTATTTGTTGGCTCCGCTGGCTTATTTATTGCGCGTGTTACCTGGGGGAGAAACCTTGTTTCGGGTGAGCCATCGGCTCCTACGGGGGGTGGATAGCTGGCTCTTGCGGTTGCCTGGCCTGCGTGACCTGGCCTGGTATGGGCTGGTGCATGTGGAAAAGGAGAGCGAGAGCTAGAGGTGAGAGCTAGAGAAGGAGCCAGAGCTAGAGGTTAGAGCTAGAGGAAGAAGGAATCCTTTCTTCGCTCTAGCTCTAGCTCTAGCTATTTTCCTGAAGGTGACGGTAGATCGTGACCGAAGCCTGTTGAAAACGGGTCTGGAGCGAGGCCAGTTTTTGTTCTAGCTCCTGAATGCGGCCGCGAGCCGTTTGCTCCAACAAGAAAAAATCTTCGTTTTGTTGTTGATACAACTGTTGTAGTTGTTTGTTTTCCTCTTTTTGGGCCGCCAATTCCTCACGCAACCGGACAAATAGATCATTTTGGCTGGTTTGCGCCAGGAAGAACTGGACCATTTCTGCTTCCTTTTCGGCTAACAGACGCTCTTTTTGCTCCAGTAAATGTTCCAACTCATCAAGACGCTGTTGCCACGCGGCCGCGGCTTCTGTCTCAACTATTTCTATCACGGGCGCGGCCGCGTGCCCATTGCCATTCTTCGTGTGCATGGTAGCCGGGACCAGCACCGGATTGGTGGGCGGAAGCGTGTGCTTGCCATTGCGATACGGGGCCAGGGGGGTTTTCTGAGGCAAGGGTAGGGCGCTATCGGGGATAAACGTCACCGATGGCTCATCCACATTTATCGCTTTGGCGGACTCAGATGTAACGGGCGGCGTATGGGTGGCCGTTAATTGCACCATCTGGCGATAGGTAGCATCCGGTTGGCGATGATTCAGCACCACGCCAATGGGGCCGATGGGATGATGGCGCAAGGTTTCGATGGCCGTGTATAGTTCTACGTAACGGGTGTGATACGCGGCCGCGACCAACAATACCTCACCCATCACCGCCAACGATCGCCAGCCCCCATCACGAGTCAGCATAGGCGGGCCATCACAAATCACCAGATCAAACTGGTCCAGAGCGGCTTCCAAAACACCCCGGAACAAAACCGGGTGGCGCAAAGCGGGCGGAACCGGCTCGGCTCCATTCGCCAGAACAAACAGACGGGGCTGGGCTGTCGGTTGGATGACCCGGCTGAGCCATTCGCTCAGTTGCGGCCGCGCCTCCACTAACTTCACCAACGCCCGCGCCTCAACCCGTAAATCCACCATATCAGCAATCCGTTGTAGAAACGAGGCCAGATTACGGCGACGGGGTAGGCCAAAATAGTGAGGCAGAGACGGCGACTCCCAATGCCCATCAATCAACAAAACTCGTCGTCCGGCCTGGGCACACGCCTGAGCCAAATTGGCCGCCACCAGACTTTTCCCTTCCCCTTTGTCCGCACTTGTGACCAGAAGATAACGCTGATTGCTAAAGGTAAAAGCCAGTTGCACACTGGCGTATAATGTTTGAAAGGTCTGTACTGCGGCCGCGTCGTCACTTGAAGATAATAAGAGTGGCCGGGTGTTACTGCTTTGCAAAGGGGGAATTTCTGCCAGACAAACCAGATGAGCAAAGGCCCGTTGCACATCTCGCCCCCGCGCCAGAAACCGTTTCTCTTGGCGCATGTGCCAGACCCAGGCCACAATCAACGTCACGACCAGCAATGGCAAGGCCAGCCACCCGGCTTCGTTGCGCCAGGGGGATGATTCATCGGTCAGCAGGGCAATCGCCCCCATGATAAGCAGCGCTATCAGGCCGAATAAAAATAGGACACGAAGCCCATAACGTATGAGACGATAAGGCAACATAGACATCGTCAGTAATAATCCTTGAGCTACCTAACCTGGATTAGCCAGAACCTAAAGAGGTTTTTGCCACGAATTAAACGAATTAGCACGAATGGGAAAATAAAATTCGTGTCAATTTGTGGCTTCGTTCAGTGGACTCATCCTTTAGGTTAGGACTTACGGCATTGATCGATCCGGTCTCCTGACCGTGCTCGTTGGGCTTCGGTGGGGACACCGGCCACAGCGCGTAAGTCCTAAGTTAAGAGGGATGACAGAATAAGCCTAAAATACACTCCTGCTCTTAGAGGTTAGCATAAACTCTCGTAAAAGCAGTGAAGGATACGAAGGGATGGGGTGAAAAGGGCATGAAATTTGATTGGCAATTTGACGAGGATGTTCAACCAGGTATGACCCATACGCGGCCACGTCGCCTGCGCCGTTGGTTCCTTATTCTCCTGCCCCTTCTTGTGTTGACCTTGGTAACATGGGGATGGAACCTGGCTCAGAGTCGGGCCGATAGTCGCCTAATAGCCGAAATACAAACTCAACTCATCGCCGAACAAACGGCCCTGGCCAATGGGGATGTGGAACTTTTACGCACGTTGTACCATGATGATCCGGGCTTGTTCGCGGCCGCGTTTCCCGCCATTGCCCGCACAACTCCCACCGCCATCCAAGACATCACCACCCAGGATGACGAGCTTTGGGTCACAATCACCTGGGCCGATGCCCCACACACCTGGCAACGAGTTCTCTTTTTCCAACGGCAAGAGGCCCAACTCATGCGCCGGGCTACCTCGGCGGTCTTTTGGGGCGACTGGCAAGCGCCCATGCCCCAGGAGTGGGGGCAACTCGTTCTGACCGAAGCGGATGCCCCTTGGGAAGAAATTATCACCCAGTTTGTGGACACCTGGCTGGTCGAACAATGCCACCCCTGCCTGACGGATCAGCTACCCTTCACTCTGACCATTGCCCCAGACTGGCAATTGACAGCCGCGCCGGGTGAAGTGCGGGTTCCCTCACCCCATTTGGTGGCCCTGGACGGCCAAGGACAACCCGGTCAACCATTCTGGCAATTACTCCAGGAACGGCTGGCCGATTATCTGACCCCGGCGGTTATTCGCTTTGCCGTGCCGGGAGTGGAACCAGGCATCAACTGGGAATACACCTACCGGCTGGTGGCTGATCAGTTTGAAAAAGCCAACCCTACCATTCAGGTAGAATTGGTGGTGGTAGACAAAAACAGTCCCCTGGCGACCGTTTTGCCAGATGTGGATGGGGCGGCCTTGCCGTTAGACGCGGCCGCGCTCCGGGCTGGCCTGGTGCAAGATTTAACTGATCTGGCTGTTTCTGACCCCAATTTTGTGAGTGAGGATTTTTACGAACAAATCTGGCAGGGGGCTTACTGGCAGGGGCGCGTCTGGCTCATGCCTCAGTCGGCACAGATGCGTTTGCTGTTTTATGATGTGGCTTTTTATGAGGCGTCGGGTTTGCCGTTCCCCACGCCGGACTGGACATGGACGGAATGGCAGGCGCAAATGCAGGCTTTGCGCCAGATGACACCCTCGGATACGCTATTCTGGCCTTATTTAGACACCTCAGCGGACACGCTACTGGCTTATGCTTACAACTGGGACAACCGATGTGATCGGCCCCATTCCATTCATTGCTCGTTGCGTTGGGAGCCATCCCAGGTCGCGGCCGCGCTCACCTGGTACACCCAACTCACCCCCCACCTGCAACCCGATCTGACCACCCTCTCGTCAGCGGAGCAACAATTTCTAGCCCTGAATCTGGTTTCGATTCCTCGGCAGGTAGCGGTGTGGGTCAGTGAACCGGGGCGTTATGAGCTAGAGTTTAGTCTGGGGGCTTTGGGGGTGACAGTTTTTCCCGGCACAGATACCCATCCGGGTGTCACCCCGTTGCAGGTGCAGGGGAGTGTGATGAGTGCAAATAGTACGCGGCCGCGGGCCGTCTGGGCCTGGCTCAATTTTCTCAGCTACCAACCACTGGATCGCGGCCGCCGGGCCGTGCCAGCGCGGCCCTCGGTAGCCAATGGCATCAACTACTGGCAAACCTTGATCCCCCCCTTGCGCCAGCCGATGCTGACGGCTTTCGCCAATGGGCGACCGATTTTGTTGACTGAACAGGGGGCTTTTCCGCAGGCCCAGTTACAGGCGGTGTTGACGGGGGAGATGGCAGCGTTCGCGGCCGCGAACAGCACCTTCAACGAGAAATAAAGTGCCAGATTGGTTCAATCTTGAAGATTGAACCAATCTCAATCATCTAATGATGCAAAATTTGGGAGAGGAATTGGCGCGTCCGGTCTTCTTTGGGGTTGGCGAAGAAGTTTTGCGGTGTGTTTTGCTCCACAATCTCACCTGAAGCCATGAAGATCACCCGGTCGGCCACTTCACGAGCAAAACCCATCTCGTGTGTCACCGCCAAAATAGTGTACCCGGCCTGCGCCAGGTCACGCATCACGTCTAAAACTTCCTTGATCATTTCCGGGTCTAGCGCCGAGGTAGGTTCGTCAAAGAGCAAAATCTTCGGCTCCATGGCCAGGGTGCGGGCAATAGCCACCCGTTGTTGCTGACCGCCGGAGAGTTGCCCCGGATATTTATTGGCTTGCTCCGGGATACCCACCCGATTGAGCCATTTCATGGCTGTCTCTTCCGCCCGTTCCCGCGACCATTTACGCACATGAATGGGAGCCAGCGTCACATTTTCCAACACCGTCAGGTGGGGGAACAGGTTAAACTGCTGGAACACCATACCCACCTCGCGCCGGATTTCGGCGATGTTACGCACATCGTGACTCAGGAGAATACCATCCACGATGATTTCCCCCTGCTGATGTTCTTCCAGCCGGTTAATCGTGCGGATAAAGGTAGACTTCCCCGACCCGGATGGGCCAATGATGACGATTACCTCACCCGCTTTTACGGTAAGGGAAAACCCTTTCAGGGCCTGAAAATCACCGTACCACTTGTGTACGTCATGGCAGATGATGATGTCTTGGGCGTCAGCTTTTGTGGTCATGTTCTCTCCAATCTCCAAAACTATCTTTCTCCCAACCCCATGCGCTGTTCCAGGCGGCGGCTGTAGGCTACCATGATGGCGGAACCGACAAAGTACAGGGCGGCCAGGAAGAGGTAGGCTTCGCGGCGCACGCCCAGCCATTGGGGTTGGGCGCTGATGGCGTTGGCCACACCCAGAATGTCGAGCAAACCCACGATGGCGACCAGGGTGGTGTCTTTGAACAGGCCAATAAATTGGCCTACCAGGGCCGGAATCACGATGCGAATAGCCTGGGGCAAGATGATGAGTCGGTATTTATCGAAGGTGTTAAGCCCCAAGGAGTCGGCGGCTTCGTATTGCCCTTTGGGGATGGCTTGTAACCCACCACGCACATTTTCGGCCAGGTAAGCGGCGGAGAAGAGGGCAAATCCCCATAAGACGCGCCAGGTGTTGAGGATTTCGACGCCCGGCGGCAACAAGATGGGGAACAGGGTGATGGTCAGGAAAAGGACAGCGATGAGAGGAATGCCGCGAATAAACTCAATGTAGAGGGTGCTAAAGGCGGCGACGACATTGCCGTTGAAACTCCGTTGGAAGAAGTAGGCCAGGATGGGCACGGCGATGGGCCAGTAGGCCAGGATTCGTTCGGTACTGTTGCGCGCGGCCGCGAGACCATCTGGCGTCAACGTGATCAACCCCCAGGCCATGATGATGAGGGCCACACCATAGGTCAGCCAGGCCGGGATGCCATGTATCTGGCTACGCCGCCCCAGGGCCAGGACTAAACCCAGGGGAAAAGAGACGACCAGGGCAAAGACGGTAATGATGATGGTGAGCAGAAAACCGCCCCAATTGACTGAGGGATCCACGTAACCCAGGAGCGGCCGCGATACCCCATCTACGGTCCGGCTGAGTGAACCGAGCACATACCCCAACAGGGTAACGACCGTATAAGCCAACATCACCCCAAAAATGATGAAGCCAACCCGTAACACCGTTCGCACCGTCGCCGACCAGCCACTTTCCCCTTCCACATAGGGGAAGCGACGGTTCCAAAGCCACCAGCCAAGGGCAAAAAGGATAAATAAGACCAACGCCAACAGGTTGAAATTGGCCCGAAAAAGCGGCAAGAGCATCAAAACAAATCGCCGTAGCGCTAAAACAACAACCACCACCATCAGAAAATCGGTAGTCAGACGTAGAATCTGCCAGCCCAACGATGTTTGTTTACTCACCTCAATGTGCTGATATACCCGTTGATTGAGCCAAACCGCCAGCACTGCGCCACCGATAAAGAGCAGGGTATTCACCAAATTGTTGCCCAGCCGCGTAGCTTCCCAGGTAAATAACTCAGCCAGCAAACCTCGCACCACCGAACTGGCCGAATCGGTAGGGAAAGGTGGCGGCCGCACACCCCGCAACAATATAAAAATGAGGATGGGCGAGAGGAACCACAACACCGTCACCAGATGTCGTAAACGTTTATCGGGGAAACTATCACGGTAAACGAACTGGCTGGGAATAAGCAAGATGACAACCAACACGAGTGACGCATACACGCGCCACAGTTCGTCCCGGTTATAACGGAACACCATCATCGTGGTCATGTTGGCGGCCACACCGCCCCAATTAGCCCCCTCAAACTGGTTGGTCACCACAAAAAATTCGGGGTCATCGGTTCTATTCTCAAAACAAGATTCGCCGTTTTCCGGATCATCGGGCAATTCATCAAAACAAACTCTAACCGGCTCCCGTCCAATAATGTCTGGATTAACATCGGTGCTCTGACTGGTGAGCAAAAAGCATTGTTGTTCGCCGTTGACGATGTCCGTCCGGCTGACAGCGGCGTTAATGCCCCCCACATTGAAGCAGAATTCATCACCAATTTGTTGTGGACTATCGGCGCGGCGTTCGGTATCAGGAATGCGGGAGAAGCTGGCCGTTTCCCAGGCATAACGGTACAGACCAAAGATGACGGAAAGGATACCCAAAACCAGCACCACGGTGATGAGGATGTTGGTGATGGAGTTGTAGAGGTTGTTACGGAGCCACCAGGTGAGGGGGCTGTGTTTGTGCCGGACTTCGCTGAGGACGGTGAGGCTGACGGTAACGGTCCAGATGATGAGGACGATGAAGGTGGTAAGGGGCGCGGCCGCGAGCCGCCCCACAATAAAATTGACCGTAAACGCGGTCAAAAGAACCAGCCACACCGTCAACAAACCGGACTTGGTAATATGCTCGGCCACAAACCGGTTCCAATCCACCGAACGAAGCAGGTTAAGGGGAGAGCTTCTTTCATTCATAAGGGTTCTAGGGATGTTTCGAGTTCGGGGTTTCGAGTTTCGAGTTTGAAGTAACTCGAAACTTCAAACTCGAAACTCGAAACTCATACCTACCGTTCCACCAGGGCAATTTGCCGGTTGTACCAGTTCAAAATAACCGAAATAATCAGGCTGAAAAATAGATAGGTGGCCGCCATGATCACGATCAACTGCACCGAACGGCCAGATTGGTTAATGGCTGTTTGCACGGTGCGATAGAGATCAGGGAAAGCGACCGCTAATCCCAGGCTGGAGTTTTTCGTCAGGTTCAAATATTGGCTGATCATGGGGGGCAAGATGACGCGCAGGGCCTGGGGCATCACTACCAGCCGCAGCCGCTGACTTTCCGATAAACCCAATGCCCGCGCTGCTTCCGTTTGTCCTTTGGGCACCGACTGAATGCCCGCCCGGACAATTTCGGCTACAAAGGCGGCGGTAAACAGAACCAGTCCTATTAGCAGAGCCGTAAATTCAGATGACATTTTGGTGCCACCGACAAAATTGAACCCTTCCAGGCGGGGCAGGGAAAGGCGCAAGGGCGTTTCTTTGATGGCCACAATGCGGTGAACCGCCGGATTTTCCAGAAGTTCTCGTTCACCGGCGATAATGGCGCGGCTGGCGACAAAGATTTCGCATGTGTCTCCAGCATAGGCGTCAATGGCCTGGTCTATACGGGGTGCGCGCCTGGTTACCCGGTAAGGGATGCCGGCACTGCGAAGTTGGGCGGTGAAATTGACCTCTGAGGGGGACTCTTCGACGGTGCAAAGGGTGAGCGCGGCCGCGTCCACTTCTTCTTGTGTCAACGAACCCACACGCAGTTCATCATCAATGTCTGTGACCGTATTCACCGCCAGACGGCGTTCCACCAAAGCCGCCAGGTCGCGGAACTCACGCACATTGGCTCGCTGGGGGATCATAATGGCCTCATTGCGACTATTGTTGCCAGAGACAACCCAGCCAATGCCTACAATGAGCAGAAAAGAGAGGATCATCCAGCGGCCGCGGTTCGTGGCGTAACCCGTTTGCTCCTCATAACGACCCAGCAAAAACCACAACACCTGCACCTGAATAATCGCCAACACCACAAAAGCCAGCCAGACCGGGAACGACGACATAAACACCATGTCCGGGAAATTAACCCCGCGCTGGCTGATAAAAACAGGCAAATTAAACAGTTGGATGGCGGATCCGACCTGGGGCAAGGCCAGAATAATGACAAAATAAAGGAAAAATAGCTGTAACAGGAGTGGTGTATTACGCATCAGGTCAATAAACCACTTGGAGAGATTACTGATCAGCCAGTTATTCGATAACCGGGCGATGCCTACGGTTGTGCCTAAAATAGTCGTCAGGATAATGCCATAAATAGAAACCTTAATCGTATTGAGGGCACTAACCCCCACCGCTCGCCAATAAGAATCTTGTTCAACATAAGGGGCCACTGTTTCCGAAATGGGGAAACCGGCGTCTGAATTCATAAAATCAAAAGCACAACGCACACTGGATGAGCCATCGCGGCAAATAAATTGGGATTCGCCCAGCCGGAAAATATTGGTGGAGATATTGCTAAGAAGCCAACGCGCCCCTAGAAAAAATAAAACAACAAAGATGATTTGGGCCAGAACCCCAATTACCCGGCTATCCCGCCAGAAGGGAATGATCTCCACCGGCTTTAGTTGGGCATTTTCTTTAAGTTCAGCCATGACCCCTCCTCATGGAAAACTGGAAGATGAAGGGATTGAGAGACTAGAGACTGGAGACTGTTTTTTAGTCTCTAATCTCTACTTGAGTTTAGAGTTCAGAGCTAGAGCTAGAGGGTTTTCCAGAGTAATTCCCTCTAGCTCTTTCCTCTAGCTCTAAACTCCAGTCTCTAGTCTCACCACTTTATAGATTAGCGGAACGGCATGGGGTACAGCAAACCACCGTCCGTGTAGATGCTGTTGGGGCCACGGGGCAGATCAAACGGTGTATCCGGGCCGAGGTTACGGTCGTAGATGTCGGCGTAGTTCCCGACCTGCTTAATGATCTGGTAGCAAAAATCATTATTTAGACCTAAAGCCTGACCAAAGTCACCTGATTCACCCAGGAGACCGGCGATATTGGGGTTGTCGCCACCCAGGTTGTCGTCTACGTTGTCTTGGTTGACACCGAGGAATTCGGCATTGAAGGTGCAGTAAACAGTCCAGGCTACCACGTCATTCCAGTTGTTGTCGCCGTGGCGGGTCAGAGGACCAAGCGGTTCACGGGACATGTCTTCAACCAGTACGACATGGGCTGTCGGATCAGACAGCAGGATTTGTTGGGAAACCAGACCTG
>Ga0307505_10002595_pt1 | contig 12345 bp, 25 predicted proteins | sample 23_S_MG_FD_202183 | JGI IMG/M metagenome (GOLD analysis project Ga0307505, IMG submission 202183) | Soil microbial communities from Populus trichocarpa stands in riparian zone in the Pacific Northwest, United States - 23_S | ecosystem: Environmental > Terrestrial > Soil > Riparian zone > Trees...
AATATCGGGACTCTGAATTTAAGTAGTTTGGTGCGCTTCATACCACCTCGTAGGTAGCTTCAAAGATTTCGGGTTTACATGGATAGAGTTCGCCCGCAATCCCTCGTATCACCCAATCGCCAACATCTGCTCGCATCACACCCTCTTTCGTTCGGATGTTCAATGAGCCATCGTCGTTCTTGGTGATTGTCGGAGTGCTGCCGAACGGGATTAACAGTTCGCCCTCCCCGACAAATGATCCGATGAAATCAATCACCGTCTTCCAATTACCATCGTTCCGAACAGCGTCGATTACCACGGGTTTCTTTCTGAACTTTGCCATTTTGCCTCCTGAATGATTTCCTGTTTGAGTGCTTGGGCTTCGAGCCGTTCTGTGAGGGTGTGTTGGCAGGGCGAACCCCGTTCCCCGCACAACGGACACATTCTGTTGAGTGTGTTCGCCCTGCGGTTGGTCGCCTTTGCACATTCGTCGCAGGAATAATACCTCACTCCGTTCCTCCTCACGTACTTCATGCCGAGCTTGGTACAGCCACCGGCGCGTATCTGGCATTGGTTGAGGGAGAGGGTCATCGGAAAGGGTAATAGCTGATCTCCGCGTCGATGTACGTCTCCACTTGCGTGTCGTACCCGAACTTCGGCGTGAGTGTGATCTTGTCGCTCTCGATGTCGTACCCTACCGATGCGCCGAACGATGGCTTGTAGTCCTTCAACGGGAATCTGCCGTGGGTCGAGACGAACAAACGCGAGAAGAAGTTCGGCGTGAGTATCTCGGTCGTGGTGACGATTGGCACCCGCCATTTCATTCCCGTGAACCTGTATGCGAACTGACCTCTGGCGAACTCCAAGTGCATATTCGTATTGAGTGACGGTTTGAGTGTGTCCGCGCCATCCCCAATGGTGATGTTGGTGTCTGTGTATGAGGTTTGGGTGAGCCTGTGGATTTCGGCGTTTGCCTCTCCCAGAAGCCTCAGGACGGTCTGTAGCTTGATACTGTCGGGGAATGTGTCGAGGCGAAGAGTTTGGGGCTGTACGGGCTTCTGTGGAAGAATGGCGATAGTCCCACTGGTTTGTGGGATTGACCATATGGTGCCCTGCGTTGAGCCGGGAGAAGAAATCACCGTAGATGTTGTTTCGGTACCAGTAACTCGCGTTCCGCCAGTCCCCCAAATGCCAAACGCAATGGCGAACCCGACTGCGAGAACCGCCAGATATGAGAGTATGTCCTTGATGTTCACTTTATCTCCACAAATAGTGTATCGGGAAGAATCCGCATCTCATACTTCCATTTGCCTCTGAGCGCATCCGTCTGACCCGCCTTGTATCCGTTGTCCCACTCGCCGATGATGAAATAGCTACACGCCATTATTACTACGCCGACGACGAATCCAACAAAGAATGTCGTGCTTTTATCCATTGTCACCTCTGATTATTTGTGCCACCTTGAGTTTGACCGACTTGAAGTAGTGCCTGTGCGCTTCGCGGTCTTTGAAGAAGATGTCGAGTTGCTCTGCCTTCGCCTTGCGGCGTTTGTACGTTCGGGTGCGCTGCATCGCTCTCAGCCTCTTGATGCTCGCGAATTCTTCCAATGGTCGGATGAAGATGTGCCGGGGAAAGAGGTTCATTGGCGATTCATCCATTCAACGAATGCCTGACGGATGATACCCAGGATTCTTCTCTCTTCGTCTGTGTAGACGCGTTGGTCGGGCATCATTGGCTTCTCCATACGATCACCCGTATCCCCGTTTCTATTTGAACGGTGTTGCATTTGTAACAACGCCGTTTGTGTGTGCCACGTCGATAATCCACGCTGTAGGGCCAGACGTGTTTACATTTTGGCTTTGTCATAGACTACCCCACTGTTCTGCCATTGCTTCACCAATTCCCGGATAGGTTTTCGATCTCTCCTTTGCCCTGGTTGGGGATGGTGGGAGACGGTGCAGTCGCTGTTCCCTGCCATCGACAATGTTCGTTGGTTGTAATTTCGGCAAGCCCCTGAGCCATAGACACGTTGCCTTCATCTCGCCATGCCCGAACTGCCAGGGGTGAATGATCTGGTCGTACTTCCTACCGATTCTTTGGAGCGCATACTTGTGTGGGATGGGGTTCTCAATGGCAATTTTCTGGATGCCACACTCAAGCAAGGCCTTGAAGAATGCCGTCGCCTCATCCAACTCAGCCCAAAGATTCCTTTTCTCAAGCCAACACACGCCAGAATTACATAGCCTCGTACACGGCGGATGGAATATTCCTAAGTCCCAATTCCACACTTCGTGCAAATCGCCATTTTGCGTGTTGAAGAACCCACCCTTTGTGATTTTCAGAACATCGCTAACGATGTGCCACTCAGGGTGACCACCTGAACATTCGACCACGTCGCAACTGAAAGCCTCGTGGCCCCTTGCCCGGAATGCTTTGCAGACAGTCTGAGATTCTTCGCACCCGATTAAGACTCTCATGGCAAGTCCACAATGGATTTGAGTATCTGGCTTCCGAGTACATCGCGGCTCTCGCCGCCTGTGAGAACATAAAAGCCGCACCTCTTGATGAGCAACTGCCCAGTCATAACCTCCACAAAGGGATACGTGCGCCGCTGGCTGTCTTTTGCTCGATGCTCGCCCTTCTTGAAATCCAGCCGTACGGTTTCGCGCCATATACCATGCACCACCCTCCCATGTATTTCGTCACCATTACTGTGCTTACCTCGAATGCGAACTGGTAAGTCGTCTATAACCTGTAGTTCGCAGTAGCGAAACCCCTGAAGGTCAAGCAACTGCGGTGGGATGACTATATCATGGAATTCTTGAGATACTTGAATTATCATCGCTGCTCCATGCGTTTGATCGTTCTGGGTGGCGTTGTTAACGCCGCCCCTATGTCCCATCCGTGCTTTGTTATCCTCGCGTACAACGTGGTGTATTTAACCACCGACCGTTTGTCTAAAGCCCAGTCTTTCAGGCATTTGCTCTCACCACCATACATTACTGTGATGGTGTTCCGCTTGTTACGAGACTGCTCGCCAGCCGTACCCCATCGACAGTTGGTTGGGGTATAATCCCCATTGTTGTCGATTCTGTCAATAGACATACCGCGCGGCCTCTCACCCATATCTTCAACGAACGCGATTACCGAGTCTCGCCACCTATTACACACCTTAATGCCCCGACCACCGTAATCCCTGTAGTCTGCATTTCTCGCGTCACTACACCGCGCTATCATCGCCACCCACGTGTTATAACTACGGTTATTCTTCAACCCATGCGTCATGCGCCCGCGGATGTATGGCTCCTTAGTCAGGCACGAACACGACTTCGTTGTGCCTCCACGTAGATTACTACCGTATACAACAGTTTCGTTGCCGCATACGCACTTACACATGTACCGCCTTTGGTTGTCACGGATGTCATAAAGACCCACAACGGTTAACCTACCAAAAGTTCTCCCTGTCATCGGTATCACCTTACTCACGGTTCCTCCAGAAATAAAACGCCCAATCCACACCGCCTCGTTTGAACTCAGGGAAGCACGATAGGCTACCACCGAACGATGCGAATATGAATTGGGCATAAAAATGGCTTCTCCTGAGTTCACCATTATAGTAAGGGATTACGCGTGAAGATGCAACCGATGGTTTGACCTGTGACGATGGTGAGTGTTGGTTGGCGTTCGTCCTTGCGGAAGGAGATGACCACCTTCTCCTGCCAGATGCCGTGGATGACTCTGCCGTGGATCTCGTCGCCGATACTTCCCCTGCCGCCAACACGAATCGGGAATTCCTTGCCGAGCTTCACATCGCAGTACCGGAAGCCATCAAGTCCCAATAGTTCTGGGACGACGATTCTGTCCATGAGTTCTTCAGAGATGGATATAATCATTGGGGGATGTCCAAGAGGTAGTGTTTGATTGCGGCAAGAGAAGCCGCTGTCGATGCTTCGCGTTGTGTCAGGTACTCTCCACCCACCGGCCATGATGCGGGGATGTCAATTCTGGAATATCGTGCGCTCCATCCCGCCAACGCCCTGTCGGTTGTCCTGAATGCTGGGAAGAGAAAGAAGAACATGCCGACCGCCTCACACACCGCTATCAGGAAATCAATCATCAGGTTCACGCCGTTCCCGTCAACGTCCACGAAGTAGGCGTGTTTCTTTCCCGTGGAGTCCGTCACCCACACCTGTATTCCTACCTCGTTCTTTCGGTAGACAATCCCTTTGGTCGGGACTGCGGCGAGTCTCTCCAGCAACCCCAACAGTTCGTGTTCCATTGTCACTTCCCTTCTTCCGGTGGAAAGAGATACTTCTCGATGATGATGGGAACCGCCTCGTTCAGCAATGCCAATTTGGTTCGTGCCGAGATTGGGATTGTTTGCGGTATATAGTATTCGTTGTACCCAGCAAACGTCCAGAACCTGATATACCACTCGCCGAATCTGGGCACCGCCAACTCACCGCTTTCCGTGTACCGCGTCTTCACCACCTCAAACTCGATGTTCAGCTTCTCCAGAATCCAGTCGGCTCCGTCAGAGGATGCTTTGATGATTTCGCCTTCGGCGTTGAAGCGCAACAGTTCAATATCCTCGACCGAAAGCGCAAACTCTTCGGCGACTTCGTACACACTGAACACCTCTGGCAATCTCTCTGCGAGCTTCTGGAATGTTTCAAGTGGGGTCATTGTCTCTCTTCCTTCGTTCTTGGATTGGGCGGCTATCGCCGCGTTCTGTAGTCGGGGAAGGAATCGAACCTTCAACCTCGCACATATAAGGTGCTTGCTCTGACCGATTGAGCTACCCGACCAGTCCCACCTATTCCTCTTCGCCCTCTCCCAACGCCAACTCCTCCTGACGCTTCACCAGCTTGATCTTCAGCGTCTCCTTCAATGCCGTACTCACCACAGGCCAGTTCTTCGACGACACCTTCGGCAACTTCACCTTGATCTTCAACATCGTCGCACTCACGTCGTCCCCCGGCGTCACCACCACCGACACCAACTCCGCCGACTCGTTGTGCGCCATCCCCTCCATCCCGAACTCGAACGCCTTGTGGCTGAACTTCAACGGCACGTCCCCGTCCACCGGAATATCCCCGCCAATCAAAGACTTCAATCCCTTCAGCTTGTCTCCGTACCCCAAGTCCTCGATGAATGCCGGATCTTGCAACGCCACCTGCGCCTGTATCGTCGCCCCGTGGCTCTTTGCCTTCTCATCTCCGCCCGCGTGGAGCGTGACCGAAATGATCTCTGCCTTGAACTGCTTGTTGAGCATTGCTGACCTCCTGTTGTGTGTGATTAGACCCTGCGACCTGTCTTTGCTTCAAACTGGGCATCCGCAATATACAACGCCAGCGTGGACTGCTCCACGTCTGGATACGTCCCCTTCAATGACTCCATCATCGCCTGCACCGGATAGTCCCGCATCTCCCGAACCACCTGAAGCACCTTGGCGTACAACCGACCGTCCTTCTCCTCCATGCCGCGTCCATTGGCTTCTTGCTCTGGTTCCACATCCATCCCCACCTCCGTCTCCGGCGCCTGCAACTCCCCGACCGCCCCACCTATCCTGTCGTACCGACCTATCGACACCCTCACCAACCGCTTCCCACGACGACTCTCATTCGAGAGTATCACCTGCATGTACGTGTACTTGGCACCCAACGACTCCACACGCTCCCATATCTCGTCGCAGCCTACAGATCGACCCTTCTCCTGTATCAACTCCAACGCCACCCGAACAACTGCCTCGTGGTTCGACTCCTTGGCTCCGTTCGTCCTCGGAACTTCGACCGCCAGAACCTCCTCCCGTTCCTCCACAGCCGCCTCTGTCGGGTTCACCCTCGGGGCCTTCGGTACTTCCTCCTCCCGTGGACGCTCCTCTACTTCGTTCCCCCATACCCGTATCAGATACTTCGCTGCTCGGATCTGCTCGTCCAGATACTTCGCTTGGCGTTCCCAGTCATCAACCTCTGCCTTCAACTGGTCTATCAGCTTTGTCATGTCTCGTGTTTTCATGGTTCCAATATACCTCTACCGATATGCCCCTGTCAACCCCGTTGTTCATCCTCTTCATGTTCTACTCACATTAATTTTTTGTGGCTGGGAAAAAGAATTCCCCTTGCTTTTTTTCGCGCTGTAGGATTTCGGGACTCCTTTCCACGTCCCCAATACATCAAGTACTCACTCATTGGAATGAGTACTCTCTGGGACTGCCGAGGTGGGCCCCTTTCGCCGTTGATCGCCTATTGGCTGGTGCTGTGGGGCTGGGTGTGTGTGCCGGGGTGTTGGTGCGCCTGGTGGCTGGTGTGTGCTGGCTGGTGTCGGGTGGTGGTGTGTGGGGGTATAGGAAAAGCCCTGCATCCGGTGTGTTGGAGTGCAGGGCTGGGGTGGTGGCTCCTTCTAATGAATAGTTAGACGATTGTGATTAACCCTAACTCTGCACATCTCGCCTCTTGCTCGTCCGTGAGGTCGTACCCGTCAAAATTTATATCCTCATCCGGCACATAGAACGCGTCCTGCATATATAAATCCTGCCCATTTGTTTGCGTGAGGACTAATAGCGTGCCGTCGCTTGCGCGCTCTATTGAGGTCGTGCCCGCGTAATTGTTGGAGTGTGAGTAATGATCTCGCTCTGCGAGTGTCTCACACTTAGCAGAGTCGTAGCGTTTGCCGTTATGTGTTGTTTTCATGATAGTTTCTCCTGTTTGGGGTTCGTGCTGGACTTTGTTCCCGCGTCCAGCGTTGGCGGGCTGCGTACAATATACGGCAGGACAGGAGGCTTGTCAATGCTTGGGCGCGTTGTGCCCGAATTGCTCAGAAGGGTTGTTACTTGGGGGGCTTCGATTGCTTCCATATTGCGACGGCTCGGAGCTTGCCATAGCGTTTCACCATGTCGGTGAATGTGCCGGACACTTGAATATCTTCTCCCCGCTGCTCGTCGTACTCATTATAGCCTCGGACTTCTTCTTCTGCGGCTGGTGGTAGAGTGGTCGGTGTACTGGCTGCGGATCGTCTCTCTGTCGTCTGCATGAGTGCGCGCAGTGCTTCTATCTTCTGTTCCTTAGTGCCGATGATCGCGGGGGCTTCTTCTGTTATTGTTGTCGGCGGTGCATCCTCTCCCCTTGCCAATTTCTCACGAATTGCGCTCAGCACATATTCGGTGGCTGTTCGATATACTCCATTTGATTGTTCAACTGTGGACAATACACCATCCCATATATCTATTGGGAATATGAAATTGACGCGTTTCCCTGTCATAGCCCCCTCTGCGCAAGATTCTGGATGTCCGCAATGGTTCTCTTGCATATATCTATCAGATCATCACCATTTCTGGTAGCACTCTTGGGGTTGACTGCTCTGCGCAGAGTGGTCTTTATCCAGTGGGAAGGGGTTACGCCTGCGCTGGTTGCTGCCTGTTGGATTGCGGCTTTCTCTTCGGGGCTAATGCGGAAGTGAATAATGCTGGTTTGGTTCTGCTTTGCCATTCTTTACCTCTATACATACGTTATACATATGATGTCTATACGATTCTCCTTTCAATGTACACACATCGTATGTATAAGTCAAGCCCAATCTGTACAGAATTACCCAATTTCTCCCCTAACTCGTTTCACACTAAGATACTTACAGGGGTTCGACCTTTGCCCCATCCTTCAGGCTCTCAATTTGCTTCAAATCGACCAGTTTCCCGATTCTCACCGATCGTATCTGCTCTTGTAATACTTTCAACTGTGCCGTATTTAGCTCCTTGAACGTGGGTACATTTATCTGCTGTACTATCTGGTTGCTCATGTGCGCCGTATGCTTCCATGCGTCCGGCGCTCGGTTGTTCAGGTAGTACATAATCGCTAAATCACTCGGTGGAATATACTTTTCTTTGCCGTTCTCGGTGGTCCTGATCCCCATACAGCGCAAATACAAAGACTGTTCTACGTGCCTCACTGCGTTCGCTCGCCCTTTTTCCAATGCACTCTTAACGTCTTCGCGTTGCTTCAACTTCTGCCAAGTTCTGTTGGATATGTTGAGGATGAGGATAATTTGGGTGTCTGCAAGTCCGGCGTTTGCATAGGCTTCTATGAGTGTGAGGTCATATTGCTTCTTGGAGTCTCTTCTTGCTTGTGTAGCTTTAGTGGTATCAGTGTTCTGGGTTCTTGGCGCCTTCGGCGCTGGTGTTTGTGCGTTCTTCACGGGTGCGGCGGTGATTGCTGTGCGGTTTGTTCCTGCGTTTTCCATGTGGAAATATAGGTATTCGTGCGGGTGAATGTCAAGGGGTGGGGGTGGAAAGCGTTGCGGGCAATCCTCCGGTGGTTGGTAGTGCTCAAGTTTGAGTGTTAGTGGGTGACAGTTTGGCGGGGTCCTATCTTAACCAATACGAAGGGAGTTCTTGTTATGCCTACCCCACAAGTAAAACATATCGTCATGTTGACCCCAGAAGCTTCGTTGCTGTTGTCAACATACTCTTTGATCCGCCCTTTTGGGGATGACTGAGGAAGGGGAAGAGCACATGTCATTTTCATGCTCGGATTTACGATTTCAAACGCTTCTTGAGATGGATGTTTTGATTGGCGATAGTTCTTCGACCATAACAATAAGAATTCCCTACGACTACGTCCTCTACGTGGTATCTGGGGAACCGAAACAATTCCAAGACTTCTCCGCCTCTCTATCTGCATAGATATTGAGAGAGCTTCACCCTCGTCGTTCACTGCTAAAAACCTTGTCCAAGATATTGCCGTCCTCAATTTTGCTTCTCCGTTGGTTTGGCGCGCCATCTCTGGCGCGCTTCCCCAATAAAATGAAAAAGCCAGAACTGCCTGCATGCAGTCTGGCTTTGTGAAAATCAGGGAGCTACCCTGATACTGGTGCAATGATACCATTTCAAATGGTGATTGTCAAGCCTCACTCTCTTTCATCAGTTCCATGATTCGATCAATTTTCTTAACATCGGGCGAATGCCACACAAACCACAAATAGAACACGTACACAAGTCCCAAGCCAACAATCCACCCAATCGCTTCATCTTCGATTGCTAAAACCGTAAGAGATAACACGGTATATGCTCCGAAAACAAAGCTCATTATCGATAGATCGTTGCAAGAAAACTCCTTTGTGCGTGACTTCATTTGCGCCTCCTATGCCGCTTGTGATTGTTCGTAGCGTGTTAGAAGTTCTTCCCATGTCCAGATTCGATTTGTGATTCTCGCCTCCATTGCTGGCGTAACCCTCAAGGTCTGATGAATCCGCATGAAATTGTAGTAGTAGAAATGCAGGTCAACGGCGGCTTCGAGGTTGCGAACCTTCTTAGAGAATCCGTTGGTGAGCCGTGTAAATCTCCGCATTTGCATTCTGACTGTCAAGTTCTGGCGTTCAACGTAGCTGGTTGAAATACGGTCATTGTCGGGGCTTCCCATGATTTGCTTCTTGGTCACGCGTATTATACGAGCAGGGCTGTAGCGTTTCTCGCCTTCTGCCTCGGCGTATTCCTTATGGATTTGCGCATAGTCAATATCAGCACCCCACACACGGCTAACAGCCTCAGAGTATGGTCTGAATGCGTCTGTGGAGAGTTGGAAGCGATTAGTAACGCGTAGGGAGAGTTCTTTCATCACTGAAACGGTTGCGCTGGCGTTGCGCTTCCCTACACGGTAAACGGGTACGAGCTTGGTGTCTGCATCCAAGCAAATGAATGTATAGAAGTCTCCGGCTTTTCGTTCCTCTGCCTCAGATTTGACGCGCTTTTGCTTCTTGCCAACGTAGGCCCAAATCTCATCGGTTTCAATGAACTTGGATTGAATGTTCATCATCATTGTGTCGTGAATATCACGGGCTTTGTCGCCCGCTTCAATGAGTAGTTTGAGGATCGTAGGCTGACTGACGTTGGCAATGCGTGAAGTTGCCCGAATTGACTGGCCTTCTGTGAGAAGGGAAAGCACAAGGGCTTTCTTTTCGAGTGGTAGGTGGTTTGCCATGATAGGCTCCTTGACTTTGTGCTGGCAGGAGCCGTATCTTGTATCAGGCTTCGATTGCGCTCTAACCAGCGTGGTTGAATGTTAGAGGCTCGTGAGTGTTCAAGCACCCGCGGGCCTCGTTTGTTTATGGGGTTACTTCTGTCTGGCCTTCCGTTCTGCTACTTCTTTGCGGTGAATCAAGGTGAGAGTTTTGAACTTGTAGGTGGTCAATCGCCCATCATACAGGTAGTTGCGTAGCGCGTTCATTGCTACCCCAAGCTCTTTCGAGGCTTCTTCAACGGTGAAATACTCCGCGTCGCTGGCCTGTTTGATATGTTTTACCTTGTTCATACTATCATCAATATAGTGATACTCTCTCACCATGTCAACTACTCACTTGATTTTCTCGTTTGGCTTTCGGTTCTTATGCCACCCCGTTAGGGATGGCGAGAGTATTATTTTAAGCGGTATCACTGTATACGCCTCTGCCCTTTCTCGGAGTGCTCGTTACACTCCGTTGGTGGATTGGTTATGGCTCCCTCAAAAGGGGAGCCTTTTTTTGTTTGCTCACTCTGGGGGTTAAGCTACTGTACGGAAGGAGATGGAGGCAAGGGCACTAAACAACGAATTTAGAGCGTTTGATGGCCGGAGGTATAGGCGGAGGTTTGCGGATTGCTCCGGTGGTTGGGGTTATTTGAGCTTGCCACGAAGTGTATTGCGTACCGAATCACGCTTTTTCTTCCATTCTTCCGTGAGTTCCATGTGGCCATTTGCGTGTTGTTTGCCAGTTTCCCGAGCTATAACCCCTGTGAAAAAATTTCCCATTGTCTTCTCGGCTATCGCATCGTAGGGGATTTTTTGCCCCTTGCGCTTGTATGGTTGCCCCTCTTTAAGGGCGAACTTGTGTGCCGCTCGCGTCAATTCCTTTACTTGTGTTGTCTTGTCTACTTCTTGCCGGACAAGTTTCTTTCGTTGATTGATTTCATATCTTACGCTGTTCATGCGCAGATAGGTGTGTGAGGATTTTACACGATCCCCAGTATGTCCTGGAAATTCTACTGACAACTGGTCTCTCAATCGCAAGAGTTCATCGCGGAGTTCGTCCATTGTCAATGCTGGAAGTTTCTCATCGAAGATAATTAGATCGTCCATCCAATCTATTATTTCATCTTGTTTCTCAACGCTCAATTTGAGAAAGTCTGCCAGAAATTGTTTTTGGGAGATCATCGAGATCAACAAAAATCCCTCTCGTGCCTTAGAATGAGCTTGCGGCTCACCCTCGCGGTTGTCCGCGAACGAGAAGGATTCTGAAATTCCTTTGAGAAGTGCATCTAAGGCGGTGCGCTTCGTCGTGGTTGAATTTACGTCATTTTTGTGGTTCCTTCAATAGCCCTCTTTTGATTCTCTCACCAAGCAGGAGTACCATGAAAGCCGCATTGAGGTACTTTATCCTTACGGTCATCATTCTACTTTTCATGTACTTTGTCTATCCTACACGGTACATCTACCTGAATGTTCCTCTACAACTAACCTCCAGGTCTTTCCCTGTTCGTGTTGATCGACTTACAGGTTACGGAGAGGTTTTAGGCTCGGATGGTTGGATAATACAGCGACGGACTCAGTGATAAAAAGCCCTTCTGTATCGCCTAAGCTTCAATCTCAAATCAAAAAGTGCGACCTGAAGATTCAGAAGTTTATTGCTGCCCTTGAGTCTGAGATTTCTGACCTTGATTCGGAAAATGCGCAGCTTGAGGCGGAGAATCTGCGCCTCCGTAACCGGATCAAGAGACAAAAGGCGGAGATAGACGATTGCACACAGCTTCGCGAGAACCCAAGTGCCTACATTAGCAGCCTGTCTACCGAGACTTTGAAAGAATTGCGACAAGCTGTTAGGAATAAGAAGGAAAAACTTAGGTAGTTTCATTGTCTTTTGTCCCTTGGTTCGTTCGTTGTTCGTTTTCCTCTTTCCTTCTTATCCACCAGTCCCAATAGAGAAAAAGGAATATCATGGGAATTCCCAAAGAAATCATGGAATTTAGTACCGCTACAATACTGTTTGCGTTGGCAATATTTGAAGCCTGGAAGAAGATCCGGGCGAGTGCCAAAGGAAAGAGCAGGAACGACAATCCCACGCCTATATACTCTATCATTGCTCTTTTCCTCGGTGCTGCGGCAATGCTGTTTAGTGTTCTTACAACCAAGGTTCTTATTGCTCTCGCTTTCCTTAGTATCCTGACGGTTCTTTCGATAGGTGTCTTTGTCATTCGACGCTCTCAGATGGTTAGGGCTGAAATAGCTGCCCTGTTCATGCTTCTTGTTTCCGGTGCTGTCCTTGTGTTGGACATTTTAGCTAAAGGACGCTACTGACTTCTTGTCGCATTTCAACCAAACTTGAGCACTACCCGGTGGTTTGGAG
>Ga0307505_10002596_pt1 | contig 12344 bp, 8 predicted proteins | sample 23_S_MG_FD_202183 | JGI IMG/M metagenome (GOLD analysis project Ga0307505, IMG submission 202183) | Soil microbial communities from Populus trichocarpa stands in riparian zone in the Pacific Northwest, United States - 23_S | ecosystem: Environmental > Terrestrial > Soil > Riparian zone > Trees...
TGGTGCCCTGGTACGAGCTCCGGCTGTCGGCATGGTTCGGCTTCGCGCCGGACATCCGCCGGGAAGACGTCCTCGCCATCGCCGACGACGGCGGCGTGTTCCACCTCACCAGCGGGTCCATCGCGCCGGCGGCGATGGAGAGCCACGCCGGCCGCGCCGCCTCGCGCGGCGCGTTGCGCGCGATCGCCGTCCTGGCCGCGAACGACCTCGCGACTGCAGGGCGGATGCGGCTGGACCCCGCCGTCCGCGCGGAGGTGGAGGACCTCGTCGACAACTACGTGCAGTACCACGTCGAGTACGCCCTGCCGGACCGCGTGCAGCGCGTCGCCGGGCAGATCGAGGGCGGACTCGCCAGCGCTTCGCAAACGCGCGGGAACCCCGGCTGACGTCAGGGCGCTAAGTGCGGTTTACCGTCCACCCGACGCCACCGCATGCTCCGCCCCGCCCTCGTCGCTCTCGCGATCCTCCTGATCATCCCTGCGTGCGCCGATGTCGGCGAAGCTCCCGTCGCGGAGACCTCGGCCATCAGCGACACCGCCACGGCAACGGCCGCGACTCCCGACGGCCAGCCAGTTCCGGTCGACACGGCGCGCTCCAGCATCGAGTGGACAGCCTCGAGGGTCACGCGCGCGCACGTGGGAGGGTTCGATGTCTTCTCAGGCGTCGTGTACCTCGACGGCGACCGCGTCACCGGCGCCGACGTGACGGCCCAGGTGGCCTCCGTGTTCACCGACGCTGAGCGACTCACCGGCCACCTCAAGACGGACGACTTCTTCAACGTCGCGGTCCACCCGGACATCCGGTTCGTGGTCGATTCGCTCGCGGTAATCGCGCCGGCGGACGGCGCCGGCAGCGGAGGCGCCACGCACACGGCGCACGGCTCGATCACGATGATCGGGCGGACCAACCGCGTGACCTTCCCCGCCTCGATTTCCCTCGCGGACGGCACCGTCACGGCGGACGCCGACTTCATCATCAACCGCCAGGACTGGGGCCTGTCGTACCCCGGCCAGCCGGATGACCTCGTGGGCGACGATGTCCGGATGCGGCTCCACGTGGTGGCGGGGCAATAGGCGTGGGCGGCTTGCGCACTTGCGCGGGGCGGGTGGGTTTGCGGGTTCGCGGGTTCGCGGCTCACAGTGTGTGGTTCACTCGAAATGGGCCATCGGCGGAGGGCCGCGGCGGCCAACCGGTGCGGGCCGGCGGGCCCTTTATAAGGCATCCCGGCGGGTCACGTCGGTCGGCCGGCGCGGCACCAGCGCGTGTGGTCGGGATCCGCACGCCTGAAATCGCTTCGCCGCCGCACCTCCGTTGACACCGTGCGCGAGTCCGCCACCGCGACGCATACCGCCCACTGCCTACTGCCTACTGTCTACTGCCTGTCTACTGCCTACTGTCGAACTGCCTACTGCCCGCTCCTCCGTATCGTGTCTCCCCGGCCGGTGAACCGCTCGCCGGATTGGCACATCCTCACGCGGCGGTCTACCTTGACCGGGCGGCACGACACGAACATTCGGCGGTACGTCCATGAGTCGTCGACATCTCACGTCGAAGCAACACGCTTTTCTCCAGTTTCTCCACGAGCACCTTCGCGAGCGCAGGGTCTGGCCGACGTACCGCGAGATCGTTGACGCCTTCGGGTACCGGTCGCCGAACTCGGTGACGCAGAATCTCCAGGCGCTCGCAAGGAAGGGGTACCTGAACCGCGACCCCAACGGCTACCAGCTGGTCGACCGCGCCGGCGACGAGGGCGCCATCACCGTGCGCGCCTCCTTCTCCCTGGGCGCCGTCAACGCGCCGGAGGCCCCCGAGCGGCTCTCGCTCGCTACCCTGCTGCCCGACCTGGGCGCGCTTCACGCCGTTCGGTTGGAGGACGACTCGGCGCGCGCCGGCGAACTCGGCGCCGCGCGCTACGTGCTCCTCGACGGCGACGACGTCGCCGAGGGCGAGGCGGCGGTGGTTCTCTATGAGAATGCGCTGAGCGTGCGCCGGCTGGGTGCCGGCGGCGTGCTGGAGGACCCCGCCGGCGCGGGCCCGCCGCTGCGTACGTCGGACGCGCAGGTCATCGGCCGCTACGCCGGCCACGCCGGCCCGTACGGCCTGGTCACAGCCGACGGGCGCAAGCACTGACGGCGGCGGCGGCCCCGACCGGTCGTTTCGCTCCGAGCCCCACGGGCGAGCTCCACCTCGGGAGCGCACTGGCGGCGCTCGCCGCCTGGGCCTCCGTCCGCGGCCAGGGAGGACGCATGGTCTACCGCGTCGAGGACCTCGACGGCCCCCGCGTCGTAGCCGGCACCGCCGATGCGCAGGCGGCCACATTGCGCCGGCTGGGGATGGACTGGGACGAGGGGCCGGACATCGATGGTCCGAACGGCCCGTACTTCCAGTCCGCACGCGGCGCCTTCTACGACGAGGCGCTGCGACGGCTGGCCCAGCAGGGGCGCCTCTTCCCCTGCAGGGTCTCCCGTCGGGAGCTCGCCGGTGTGGCCTCGGCGCCACACGGGCCCGAGGGACCGCCCTACCCGGCGTCGCTGCGCCCGCCCGCGCCGGCGCCGGGATGGCTCGACGACCCGGCAACGCAGCGCGACGCGGCGATTCGCTTCCGTGTGGACGACGGGCCGGTCGAAGTCGAGGACCGCGTCGCGGGACGTTTCACGGAGGACGTCCGGCAGACAGTGGGCGACTTCGTGCTGCGCCGGCGCGACCAGTCCTTCGCGTATCAGCTCGCAGTGGTCGTCGACGACCTCGCGATGGGCGTCACCGAGGTGGTGCGCGGACGCGACCTGCTGTCCTCGACCGCGCGGCAGCTACTGCTCATCCGCGCCCTGGGCGGACAGCCGCCGACATACGCCCACGTGCCGATGGTGGTGAACGCCGCCGGCGAGAAACTCTCCAAGCGCAACGCGGCCGCCGGCGTGGACGAGATCCTCGACGCCGGCGTGCCGGTCGACGACGTCGTGGGATGGCTGGCGTGGGCCCTGGGTCAGCAGGATGCGCCGGCGCCAATGACGGCCGGCGCTGTTGCCGGCGTGTGGAGTTGGGCGCTCGTGCGAGCGGATCCCGTCATCGTGCCGATGTGGACGTAGAGGGTTCGCGCTCAGCGCGTCGGCTCCGCTTGCCGCGTGCGCGTCGGCAAGTACGTTCTTGCTCCGTCAGCCGCGAGACGACCTGTGGATGTCCACCCCGAAATTCCTCCGACCCCCCGGTCGCGATGGTCCAGGATCCTGCGAGCACTCGGATACATCGTTGCCGGTGTTCTCGTGCTCGCGGTCGGAGGCGCCGGCTTTGTCTACGTTCGCTCCGAGCGTGTTCTCAAGCGTACGTACGACGTTCCCCTCGCCCCGTTGGCGGTGTCAACGGACAGCGTTTCCATCGCCGAGGGACACCGTCTGGCAAGAGTGCTGGGATGTTTCAACGGCTGCCACGGCGTGACTGTGGAGGGGTCGGAGTTCTTCAACGAACGCGGCGTCGCCCGGCTCGTCGCGTCGAATCTGACGCAGGTCAGGCACGACTACACGGACGAGCAGTTCGAGAGGCTGCTCCGCCGCGGCGTTCTCAACGATGGGCGTAGCGTCTTCGCGATGCCGTCCGACGCGTTCTCCGGTTTGTCCGACCGCGATGTCGGACGACTAGTGGCTTTCATCAGGTCCCTTCCAGACACCGATGGGCTGGAGCGCGCGTTCGAGGTCGGGCCGCTCGGCAGGCTCGGCCTCGCCATGGGAGAGTTTCGGCCAATGGCGCCGACGCTCGATCACGACCCTCGGGCGGTGCCAACGCCGCAGGCGGGCGACACCCTCGAACTGGGACGCTACCTCGCGCGAGTCGCGTGCGCGGAGTGCCACGGCCTGGGCCTGAACGGGCGCGACCTCGCGCCGGCACTAACCATCGTGGCTGGCTACTCCCGCGCCAACTTCGCACGCCTTCTCGACACCGGTGTCCCGGCGGACGGCCGCGATCTTTCGCTGATGGACGACGTTGCGCCCAAGCGCTTCAGCCACCTTACGGACGAGGAAGTCGAGGGCCTCTACCGCTATCTCGGCACTCTGGCAACGCAGACGAGCCCCGCGCCAGGGGCACCTCGCGACCCTTCATAGCTTGTGCGGGCATTCCTAAGCTTCAACACATGCGCCACCTCCTGATCGCGTCGATGATCCTCTGCGCCGGCCCCGCGGCCGCGCAGCCGCTCACCGCCGGGACGTGGACCGGCACGCTCACGCCGGCGCGCGGCGCCGCGGTCCCCGTCGAGGCCGCGCTGGAGGAGTGCGTCGGGGGTTACACGGTCGAGCTGAAGGTCGGCGGCCGCGAGATCGGCGAGGCGCAGTCCGTCCAGTGGGCCGCGGAGCGGCTGCGCTTCCGATTCACCGAGCCCCGCTCGCGCCGGCCCTATACGTGCGCCCTGACGCGCCGCGCCGACGGTACCCTCGGCGGCAACTGCGCCGCCCGCCGCACCCGCCCGGCCGCCCTCACGCTGAACCCGCCGGCCACCGGAGCGTTTGGATGTACGGGGTAGATGGTATATGGTATATGGTATATGGTGTATAGTGCAACGAACTAGCCGACGACCAAAGACGCGAGACGTGCAACGAGCAACGAGCAACGAGAACGCGTGACGAGTAACCATACACCATACACCGCGCACCGCCTATGCCCGCTTACATCGCCGTCCAGATAGAGATCGACGACCCGGGCACTTACGAGCGCTACCGCGTACTCGCCCCGCCCTCGATCGCCCAGTACGGCGGTCGCTACCTCGTCCGCGGTGGAGCGAGCGAGACGCTTGAGGGTACCTGGAACCCGCGTCGGCTGGTGATCCTGGAGTTCCCGAGCGTCGACGCCGGCCGCGCCTGGTGGGGGTCGCCGGAGTACGCCGAGGCGAAAGCCCTGCGGCAGTCGTGCGCGCAGACGGAGATGGTTCTCGTAGACGGGGTCCCTGTCCAGCCCTAGGGAATCGAGCGGTAGCGAATCGGGGTATCGGGCGATTCAGCGATTGATTCCGGCGGTCGGGCATCGTTCGTATCGAGTGCCACGCGTCGCGCGGCCTCTACCTCCCCGAATCACCCATCACTCATCACCGATCTCCAGCGGGGAGCGCGCTTACCCGTCACCCATCACCACGCGCCAGCGTCACACCTCCGCCCTCGCCGTCGACAGGAACTCGCGCAGGACGTAGTTGAGGATCCCGCCATTGCGGTAGTACTCGACCTCGATGGGGGTGTTGATCGCGACCTGGACGGGGAACTCTACGCGGGTACCGTCGGCGCGGGTCGCGGTGAGGCTGATCGGTTGGCCGGGGCGAACGTCGTCGTCAACAGGCACGTCGTACGACTCGGTGCCGTCGAGTCCGAACGTTGCGAGCGTCTCGCCGGCGCGGAAGAGGAGCGGCAGCACGCCCATGCCGACGAGGTTCGACCGGTGGATGCGCTCGAAGCTTTGCGCGAGCACGGCGCGGACGCCGAGTAGCGCGGCGCCCTTCGCTGCCCAGTCGCGCGAAGAGCCCATCCCGTAGTCGTCGCCGGCGATGGCGAGGAGGGGGATGCCCTCGTCGATGTAGCGCATCGCCACGTCGTACAGGTACCCACGCTCACCGCTCGGCAGGTGCGTGCTCCATCCCCCCTCCGTGCCCGGCGCGATGTCGTTCCGCAGGCGGATGTTGGCGAACGTGCCGCGCATCATCACCTGGTGGTTGCCGCGCCGGGAGCCGAAAGAGTTGAAGTCGCGCGGCTGGACGCCGTTCTCCTGCAGGTACCGCCCCGCGGGCTCGTCCTTCGGGATCGCGCCGGCCGGCGAGATGTGGTCGGTGGTCACCGAGTCCCCGACCTTCACCAGCACGCGCGCGCCCCGGATCGCCGCGATGGCCGGCACTTCGGGCGTGACATTCTCGAAGAACGGCGGCTCCTGGACGTAGGTCGACGACGGGTTCCACTCGTAGAGCGCCCCGCCGCTAACCGGCAGCTCGTTCCAACGCGGGTTCGACGCCTCGATCCCCTCGTACTGCTCCGCGAACAACTCCGGCTTGAGGTAGGCGGCCTCCGCCGCGGCGATCTCGTCCTGGCTCGGCCAGAGGTCCTTCAGGAACACGTCGACGCCCTGCGGGTCGGTCGCGATCGGCTCCGTTGTCAGGTCGCGGCGGACGGTGCCGGCGAGGGCGTACGCGACCACGAGCGGCGGGCTCGCCAGGTAGTTCGCCTTGACGTGCGGGTGGATTCGCCCCTCGAAGTTGCGGTTGCCCGAAAGCACGCCGGCCGCCACGAGGTCGCCCGCGACGATGGCGTCGCGCACGGGGTCGGGTAGCGGACCCGAGTTTCCAATGCACGTCGTGCAGCCGTAGCCGACCAGGCTGAAGCCCAGCTGGTCGAGGTAGGGCTGCAGGCCGGCCGCCTCGAGATAGCGCGTCACCACGCGGCTGCCCGGAGCGAGGCTCGTCTTGACGTAGGGCTTCACGCGCAACCCTCGCTCGACGGCCTTCCTGGCGAGGAGGCCTGCGGCCAGCATCACGCTCGGGTTGGACGTGTTGGTGCACGAGGTGATCGCGGCGATGACCACGTCGCCGTGCGTCAGCTCCGACGGCTCCCCCTCCGGCGGCGCGTAGGGTGAGGTAGCCGTGAGGCGTTCGCCCTCGAGGCCATAGCCCTGCGGCGACGCCGGCCGCGCGAGCGCGGCGTCGAACTCGGAGGCCACGGCGCCGAGCGTCAGTCGGTCCTGCGGGCGCTTCGGGCCGGCGACGGAGGGCTCAACGGTGGAGAGGTCCAGCGCGAGCACGTCGGCGAACTCGGGCTCAGGTGTCTCGTCGGTGCGGAAGAGGCGCTGCGCGCGGCAGTAGCGCTCGACGGTTTCGATGAGGTCGGCGCTGCGGTTGGTGCGCCGGAGGTAGTCCAGCGTCACGTGGTCTACCGGGAAGAAGCCCATCGTGGCCCCGTACTCCGGCGCCATGTTGGCGATCGTCGCCCGGTCGGCCAGGGAGAGGGCCGACAGGCCCGCGCCGAAGAACTCCACGAACTTGCCGACGACGCCCTTCTTGCGGAGCATCTCCGTGACTGTCAGCGTCAGGTCGGTCGCGGTGACCCCTTCGCGGAGCGCGCCGGTGAGCCGGAAGCCGATGACCTCCGGCATAAGGAAGTAGCTCGGCTGGCCGAGCATGGCCGCCTCCGCCTCTATCCCGCCGACGCCCCAGCCGAGGACGCCGAGGCCGTTGATCATCGTGGTGTGGGAGTCGGTCCCGACCAGCGTGTCCGGGTAGAGCAGCGGCAGGCCGTCGTCGCACGTCGTGGAGAGGACCACCTGCGCCAGGTACTCGAGGTTCACCTGGTGGCAGATGCCGCGTTCCGGAGGCACCACGCCGAAGTTCTCGAACGCCTCCGCGCCCCACCGGAGGAACTCGTACCGCTCCCGGTTGCGCTCGAACTCCATCTCTCCGTTGATCCGAAACGCCTCCGGCTGCGCGAAGGCGTCGACCTGGACCGAGTGGTCGATCACCAGGTCCACCTTGACCCGCGGGTTGATCTCCTCCGCCTCACCGCCGTTCCGCGCCATCGCGCTGCGCAGCGCGGCGAGATCGACCACCGCCGGCACGCCGGTGAAATCCTGCAGCAGCACGCGGCCCGGCGCGAAGGGCACCTCCACCTGCGCCGGCGCCTTCGGGTCGTAGGACGCGAGATGGCGCACGTCGTCATCCCGGATCGTCCGCCCGTTGCATCCGCGCAGCGCGCCCTCGAGCATGATCCGGATCGAGAATGGCAGCCGGTCGAGGCTCTCCAGCAACCCGTCCTCCTCGAGCTTCTCGAGTCGGAAGTAGTACGCCGTTCCGCCAGGCACGGGAAGGGTGTCGCGGGCGTCGAAAATGGACCGGGACATGGGTCGCGAGATGTGGTTCAGGAGGATACGCGGCGCACGCGGCCGGGTGCCTCCGGTCGCGCGCCGGCTGTGTGAAAACCGGGCAGTCGGCGAGGCAAGTTCGGAGCCCGCGCTCTATCATCGAACCCCAATCCAGCCGACCCATGCGCCTACAGGCCGCCCTCGTTGCCATCGCCCTGTGCCTCTTCGCGCACGTGACGTACGCCCAGCCCTCCCATTCCCACGTCCCCAGCGCGGATGACGTAGTAGCCGCTACGCGCGCGACGGCAGCTTTCCAGGACGTGGCCGTCGCCGAGGCCGCCGGTTACGCGAACACGGTCGAGGCCCTCGGTTGCTTCCACAACCCGGAGCACGGCGGCATGGGGCTCCACTACCTCCGCGAGGCACTCCTGGACGACCAGCTGAACGTCGAGACACCGGAAGCGCTCGTCTACGAGCTGGGCCCCGGTGGCGAAGTCGTCAGCCTCGTCGCGCACGAGTACGTCGTGCCCGTGGCCGCGTGGACCAGCGAGGAGCCGCCGCGCATCTTCGGGATGGACCTGCACAGGCACAACGTGCTCCCGCTGTGGGTGCTGCACACGTGGCTCTGGAAGGACAACCCGGCCGGCTTTTTCGAGGATTACAATCCGGCCGTCCGCCTGTGCCCGGAGGGCGTGAAGCTGTTCGGCGCCGGCGGGTGAGCCGTCGGGCGAGGGAGGCGAGGGAGCGAGGGAGCGGACGCCTCAACCTTAAACCGTCGAGGGGGCGGGTCTTCAGATCCGCCCGCGTTGCGGCACCCCCATGGTCGCGCCGTGATCCGGTGCCCTGTGCCCTGCCCCTGTGCCCTGCCCTGTGACCTGTGCCCTGCCCTGTGCCCTGCGCCCTGCGCCCTGCGCCCTGCAACAGCTCCCGGTCCCCTTACACCCTCTCCCCTCGTGCCTATCATCGAAGCTCCTCCACGCCGGCTGATATGCGCCTCGTCACGCCCCTCGTGCTCGCCCTGCTGCTCGCGGCCGCGCCGGCCGCGCAGACGCTCACCCGTGACGACCCGCGCGTAGTCGACGCCGTCGAGCACGCGGCGGGGCGCGCGCGCGCGCTGGGCGCGTCGGCGGCGGATGTCGCGCACCTCGCAGTGACGGACGCCCACGCGGACGCCCGCAGCGGCCTCGCTTACGTCTACCTGCGCCAGACGATCGAGGGCATCGAGGTCGCCGGGTCGGAGGTGACCGTCGTCGTCGGTCGCGCCGGCCGCGCCGTACATGCCGCGGGCGCGCCCGTGGCGGGACTCGAGCGTCGCGCAACACAGCCCGTGGCCGCACTGTCGCCGGCCGACGCCGTGAGCACTGCCGCCTCCGCCGTCGGCGCGCCGGCGCCGGCGATGGCAGTCGCGGCAAACGAGGGAGGGGCCGACCGGCGCACTACATACGTGACGCCCGAGACCGCCCTCGCGCCGCTCGTGGCGCGACTGGTCTACCACGCCGCCGGCGACGACGGGCCCGTCCGGCTCGCGTGGGAGGTGGGTCCGCTCGAGGTGGCGGAGGGGCCGCACGCCTGGATGGTCCGGATCGACGCTATCAGCGGCGGGGAGCTGTGGCGGGCGGACCTCACGGCGCGCGACCCGATCGACCCCGTGCTGCTGCAGGGCTCGCTCGAGCCGTGGAACGGCGCCCCGCACTGGCTCTTCCAGTCCGGCCGCCCGCGCACACCCGACCAGTACCTCGTCTACGCCGCGCCCAAGGAGGGTCCCAACGAAGGCGAGCGCGACATGATGGTCGACCCCGCCGACGTCCTCGCGAGCCCCTACGGGTGGCACGACATCGACGGCGCGGCCGGCGCGGAGTACACCATCACGCGCGGCAACAACGTCCACGCCTACCTCGACACCGACAACGACGGCGCGCCCGACCCGGGGCTGGACGTCGACGGCGGACCCACCCTCACCTTCGACTTCCCGATCGACCTCACGCAGCAGCCGGGGACCTACCAGCCGGCGGCCGTGACCAACAACTTCTACTGGAGCAACTTCATCCACGACATAGCCTACCAGTACGGCTTCACAGAAGCCGCCGGCAACTTCCAGGTCAACAACTACGGCCGGGGCGGCCTCGGCAACGACGACCTCCGCTCGGAGGCCCAGGACGGGGGCGGGACCAACAACGCCAACTTCTCGACGCCGGCCGAGGGGAGCCGGCCGCGGATGCAGATGTACCTGTACACGCAGACTTCCCCGCGGCGCGACGGGGACCTCAGCAATATGACGCTGGTCCACGAGTACACCCACGGCATCTCGAACCGGCTCACGGGCGGTCCCACGGTGACGGGATGCCTGTCGAACCAGGAACAGATGGGAGAGGGTTGGAGCGACTGGCTCGCGGCGATGCTGACGATGGAGACGGGCGACACGCGTATCACGCACCGCCCGTACGGCGTGTACCCGAGAAACCTCGACCCCAACGGCAACGGACTCCGGCCGGCGGCGCTGAACACGGACTTCGCGCGGAACGATTACCACTACGGCCATACCCGCACGGGGCACCCGGTCAACGGCTCGCTGGCGGTCCCCCACGGGATAGGCTTCGCGTGGTCGACCGTGATATGGGAAGCCGCGTGGGAGATGATCGACGCCTACGGTTTCAGCCCGGACTTCTACGGAGCCCACGGCTCGGCGGGCAACCAGATGATGATCCGCCTCGTGATCGAGGGGATGAAGCTCCAGCCGTGCAGTCCCGGATTCGTCAGCGGCCGCGACGCCATCCTCGCCGCCGACGTCGCGCTCTACGGCGGCGCGCACCTGAACGTGCTGTGGGCGGGCTTCGCCCGCCGAGGCCTCGGCTTCTCAGCCAGCGAGGGCGCGACGTCCACCAACAGCGACAACATGGAGGCGTTCGACCTTCCGCCGCTGCCTCCGGCCGGCGCGGTGTCGGAGGCGGAGATCGCGCGGAACGCACCCGCCGGCGGCATAGCGACCGCCGAGATCACGATCTACAACACGGCGGCAGCCGGGTCGCAGGAGCTCAACTTCTTCGCCGCCGCCATCCACGCCTCGCCGGCGCCGGCGCCGGGCAGCCCGCCCTTCCTCACGGCGTCGCCGTCTACCGGCTCGGTGCCACCCGGCGACTCGATGACGCTCGCCCTCACGTTCGACGCGTCGGTAGTGCCGGAGGGGCTCAACGAGGCCACCCTCCGCATCGCCACGACGGACCCGGAGAACCCGGCGATAGACGTGCCCGCGACGATGGTCGCCGGCGGCGCGGTGGTCGTCGCCGGCGGCGCCGGCTGGCGCTCGATGGCCGCGCCCTCCGCCGGCCTCACCGTGGACGTCCTCGCGGAGCAGAATCTCGTCGAGGGCATCCCCGGCTACTACCCCGGCGAGGAGCCGAACATCTTCACCGGCTACGACGGCACCACGTGGACGGCGCCCGCCGGTGGGGCCGACTCGCTCGGGCGTGGCAGCGGCTTCCTCTGGTACTTCTACGACGAGACCTTCGACCCCGGCGGTCCGAGCACGAGCGTGGAGCTCCCTTCCCTCGTGGAGGCGCCGCTGAACACCGCGCCGGCGCCGGCGCAGATCGTGACGGCGCTGCACGCGGACGGCGACGGACTCAACCTCGTCGGCAACCCCTTCCGGGCCTCGTTGAACGTATCCGACATCGGCGCGTGGGCTTCGGGCGGCGCACTGATGAGTGCCGTCGGCCAGGCCTGGGATCCCAACGCGTCCACCTGGCGGCTCTCGACCGCCATGGGCGACCGCGTCGCGGCCTGGCAGGGCTTCATTGTTGAGAACGACGACGCGGAGGTCCTCACCATTCCCTCGTCGGCGCGTGCCGAGGGAGGCGTCTTCCAGGGCCTCGGTGAACCGGAAGCGCGGCTCATCGGGCTCGAGCTGCACAGCACAACCGCCGCGGGTGGCGACACGCTCATCGACGCTGCGATCGCTGTCTACTTCCACCCGGACGCCACCGATGCGTGGGACCTGCGCGACGCCCTCAAGCTGCTGCCGCTTGGCGAGTCGTACGCGACGCTGGCATCCGAGGGGTCGCGCGGCGGCTCGGACGTTCTCAAGGCACAGGAGAGCCGGCCGTTCCACCCGGAGGACCCGTTCGACGTGCTGCTGGATTTCAACGCGGTAGGAACGGGGACGACGTACACGATCCGCTGGCCGGAGATCGTCAACGTGCCCGACGCGTGGGAGCTGTCGCTGCAGGACCTGGTGTCGACGCAGACGGTGGACCTGCGCGCCGACAGCAGCTACACGTTCACCGCGACTGCCGCGGCGCCGGCCGGTGGCGCCGGCGCGCTGGCAGGCGCCGGCGCGGCCCGTTTCGTCCTGCATGTCGTCCCCACGCCCCCCACCGCCGCCGGCCCGGGGGCCGTCCCGGTGGCGTACGCCCTGGCCGCGCCGGCACCGAACCCGTCGGCCGGCGCGACGCAGCTCCGCTTCGACACGCCCGAGGCTGCCGACGTGCGCATCGAGGTGTTCGACCTCCTCGGCCGGCGCGTCGCGACGGTCCTCG
>Ga0307505_10002597_pt1 | contig 12344 bp, 12 predicted proteins | sample 23_S_MG_FD_202183 | JGI IMG/M metagenome (GOLD analysis project Ga0307505, IMG submission 202183) | Soil microbial communities from Populus trichocarpa stands in riparian zone in the Pacific Northwest, United States - 23_S | ecosystem: Environmental > Terrestrial > Soil > Riparian zone > Trees...
TGAGTTGTCGCGGTTTGTCGGGCCCTTCGACGTAACCGGACGCGCAGTCGTGACTTCGCAGGCGAACCGGCATTTCCTGGAAGACAAGTCGAACCTCAACGTCGGTCTCACCATCAGGCAGGGTTTCTAGAAGCGGTCAGGTTTTCAGAGCTTCAGAAAATCGCAGATATCCGGTGGTCGCTTCAGCACGCGTTTCAGCTGCCCGTTGCCTGATGAACGCGATGATTATCCCGATGAGCATTCCCGCGACGAAGCCCAGCAGCGTGTCGCGAACGGCTGCTTTCGTTTCAGCCTGAACCGGAGTGTCCGGTGGTTCAACGAGGTTAAGGGCGGCGGGGTCACGAACCTCCTCGATTCTGGCCTGCTCATATCCCTGCTGCATCGCGACATAAACCTGCTGGTGCATGAAAACGGCTCGCGACAGGCGGTCGAAGGCGAGCCGCAGCGGCGGCGATTCCTGGTACTCGCGGTTGTTTCTGAGAAACGCGCTCAGCTCGTCCTCAGCCCTGTCGAGACGGCCGCGGGCCTCGAGGAGAAGTCTTTCTATGAACTCGCGCTCCTCGATCGCCTGCTGCTGCCTCCTTGCGCCACCGAACGCATCGAGCTCCGCGAGAATGTTGGTCGCGAGCTGCTGCGCTACCGCGGGATCGGTTGATTTCACAGCCAGTCCTATCACTCCGCTGCGCGAATAGATGTTCGACGACACATCCTGGATGAGGCGGTCGCCTGCGCGTGTTGCGGCACGCCCCGGATCCGGCTCTTCTATTCCGTATATCGCCGCGAGCGTCGTCTGCTGGCCCCCTGAGGTCGTATACGGCTTTGCTGCGACGGCGTGGGTGACGCTGCGCGCCTTCACCAGGTCGGCGTAGAAATTCACCGACTGCGAGAACTCAGCCGCCGATGCGAATGCGCGGAGCGCGGCTTCGCCTCCCGGCACCTCAACGGGCGACCGGCTTCCTCTTATCACGAACGATGCGCGGGAGACAAACCGGTCGGCCGATGCTGCTGCGATAACACCGAACACGGCTGTCCCGCCCAGCGCGCAGAGAACGATGAGGCGGCGGTGAAGAAGGAGGATGCTCGCGAACGCGAGAAGCGACGTTTCCTCACGCGGCCCTTCCCTGCGACCTGCCTTTATCGGCTGTGCGATCGACGCCACTCAGCCGCGCGAGTGCGCGTGCATCGGGCGGATGCGCTCGACGGATAGATAGATGATACTGAGGAGAATCGCGCCCGCGGCGATGGATATGAGGAAGAACGTCGGCCTGAGCCACGCCACTATCGCCAGAATCGCGAGCACGAGATTGATGAGGAGAATCATCGAGCTCACCATTGCGTGACTCCTTCCGGCCTGGACCATTCGCTGGTAAGCGTGGCTGTGGTGTGCATGGTACCATCGTTCGCCGTGAGCTATCCGCCTGCACAACGTCACAGTCGCATCGAAAACAAAGGCACCAAGCAGAAGCACCCAGATGAGCAGCGGAATAGCGCCTGCGTTCTCGGACGCAATCGAGAGAACGGCGAACAGATACCCGAGCATTCCGCTCCCGACATCGCCCATGAAGAGTTTTGCGGGAGCCCAGTTGAGCGGGAGAAAACCCGCGTTCGCGGCAGCGATGAGGAGCGCTACGATCGCCAGTCCATGGTGGCCCATCGCAAGCAGTATCAGACCGCCGATCACGCCGGTGCTCACCGCCTCACCCGCCGCCAGCCCGTCGATTCCGTCGACGAAGTTATAAAGGTTTATCGCCCAGACGATTCCGATCACGCCGAGCACGGTCCCCGCGATTCCGAGATTTATCTCGCCGAACCCGATGCTCAGGGTCGGAAGGCCACCCAGCCAGAACATCGCCCACGCCGCCGAGAAGAACTGAACGGCAAAACGTGTCAGGGCACTCAGATCGCGGTGATCGTCGATCCACCCTACGGCGGCGATCATGATCCCGCCTCCCGACAGGGCCAGCGCAAGGTCCCACGATAACCATCCCCGCGCAGCCGCAAGCAGGATTCCGCCCAGCACGGTGACCGCTATTGCGAGTCCGCCGCCGCGAGGGGTGGGGACTGAATGCGAGCTGCGCTCGTTCGGGATATCGAGGAGCCGGTCGAGCGCATACAGGCGAACCCGGCTTGCCAGAAGCCAGCTCAGTATTGCAGCGCCAACGACAAATCCCGCTCCCTCGAGCATGACCTTCAACCGGAGCGGCTCGAGTGAAACCAGGCGGCCGTCAGGGACATTCCCTGGGGGACCGAGTATGGCGGTTTGAAGCCGGTCATTTCGCGGAGGCTTGAGGTATCGACAAAGAGCGAGCCGAGCACGGCTGTGACAGATTCGCTACTAAAATGAAGCCCCGCGATTCGCGAGAGCAACCCCCCTGCTTCGCCTGCTCCCCTCAGCATCGCCGGTGGCATTGGAAAGAGGCGTAGAGGGCGGCCAAGTGCACGTGCGATCTCTTTTATCAGGCCCGGCGTCGAAAGGTCGTGTTCGTCGCTGGTATAGAAGATCTGGCTGCCTGTCCCGGCTGGCTCGATAAGGGACATGATTGCTGCAGTCACGTTTCCCACGTAGGCGAAGCTGCGCCGGTTTTTCACGGATGCCAGGGGCAATGGGATTCCCCGATCAACCGCGGAGAACAGGGCCGCCATGTTCGCTTTCATTCCTGGTCCGTAGACAACCGGGAGCCGCAGTACCGGTGCGTGGAAGCCGTCGCGAACTGCCGCGACCCGAACCAGCCGTTCCGCCTCGAGCTTGCTTTCGCCGTAGGCGTCGGTTGGCTGTGGCGGTGTTGACGGCGTCAGCGGGATCTCGCTTTCGCTCGCGACTGCCTTTACCGAGCTGACGTAGACCAGGCTGCCGACGCCGGCCGCTGCTGCTGCCTCGAGAAGAGTTGCTGTTCCGTCCACGTTGACGCGCCTGCACTCTGAACCTGGATTGTCGCGCCCTTCGGGTCTGGCGTGAGCGCGCCCCGCCAGGTGGACGACCGCCGATGCGCCGTTGACCGCCGCATAGATGGATTCCGCGTCGAGAAGATCCTTCGCGATAAAATTGGTGACGCCTTGGCCGAGTGACTGGTCGCGGCGGATGATTGCGCGGACGGGGATTCCGGCGGCCGCGAGAGACGCGACAAGATGCCGCCCGATGAACCCGCTTGCCCCTGTGACGACCACGGGGCCCGGGAGCGGCGTCAAACTTCTCTCTCCAGGATATCGCATAGCCGGCCGACTGACCCCGCTTTGCCGCCGCGCGATATCATCACTGCTCTCGCGCGCTGTCCCATCGCCTCGAGCTCTTCCCGGGGCGTTCGCGAAATCGCATTCAGCACCGAGACAGCCCCGTCCACGTCGCCATGCCGCACATGCCAGCCGATGTGGTGCTCCGCGAGGATGTCGGCCACGTGGTTTTCGGCCGGTCCCACGAGGAGGATCGGGCGCCCAGCCGCCATTGCGCCGTACACCTTGCTCGGGTGAACGATTCCCGGTATTGCATCCCCGACTGTCACGATGTGGACATCTGCGGCGCTGAGCGAATACCTGAGCCGGCTTTGCGGCTGATAAGGCAGGGATACGATGTTCGGAGAAGCGGCTTCGTCCACCTCCCGTTTTCCGACTCCGCCGCCGACGAACATGAAGACAAGGTTGGGATCATCGGCGACGCGTTTAGCCGCGGCCAGTATCGTGGTGAGTGGATTCGATGGTCCGTGGTTGCCGCTGTACATCAGAACGATTCTCTCGTCCGGTATATGCGAAGCTCTGAACGGGTTATCCGCGTGAGCGACAATCTCCGGCGGATCTTCCGCCGGCCATGGCGGAAGAACCGTCATCCTCGAACCCACATCGTGCTTCGACCCCACACGCTCGGCCATGAATCTATCGAGAACCACGACGTCGTCGGCGCGCGCGAGAATACGGCGATTGAGCCATTCGAATGCTCTGACGCTGGCGGATCCGGGCCGGGCCATTCCAAGCGCGACGAGCTGGTCGGGGTTCACGTCCATCACCCAGTATTTCACCCGTGTACGCCGGAGGGTTCCGAGCGCGAGGGCTCCGAGTGATGCCATTGGCGGCGATGTGCTTATCACGACTGCATCGATCCGGCGGTGCGTGATGCTTCTTGCGACTGCCTGGCCGACGAAAGCGAGACCGCCGATGACGCGGACCAGAATCGAGCTCTTGCCGAAGCTCGAGAGTGGAAGCCGACGGACATCCACGCCGCGGATGCGCTCTCTCGCGGGGTACCTTGTGGACGGGTCGTCGTATCCCGACCGGGATGTGTAAACGACGACATTGTGCCCGCGGGCGGCGAGCTCTTCGGCTGCGTCAGCGAGATGCTGCCCTACCGCCGCCGGGTCGGGGACGTACACCTGGGTGATGAAAACGAAATTCTTCGGTTCGGTCATTTCGCGACCGCGCGATACACGTCGAGCGTCTGGCGCGCTGTGCGATTCCACGAAAACCGGCGGGCGTTCGCGAGGCCTGATTCGATGAGAGCAGCGTTCAGTGTATCGTCAGTGAGGCATCGAAGGATGGCGGCAGCCATGTCGTCAATTGAAAGCGGATCGAAAACGACCGCTCCCTCCCCCGCCACTTCGGGGAGTGCCCCCGCCGACGAGCAGGCGACGGGAACACCAGCGAGCTGCGCATCGAGTATCGGAAGCCCGAAGCCCTCGTAGAGCGACGGAAAAGCGAACAGCGATGCTCCGCGCATGAGAGAGTTGACTTCGCTGTCGGGTATGTAGCCGGTGAATACCACGCGGTCGGCGTCGGCCGACTGCATTGCCTCGCGGGCCGCTGATTTTTCGGGAAGGTGTCCGACGAGCACGAGCGCGTGCGGGACGGAGCCCGAGATCCGCGCGAAGGCGGAGATGAGATTCGGGATGTTCTTGTGCGCGCTGAGGCTGCTGAACGCGAGTACGTAAGGACGGCCGACTGCGGCAGCGATGGCGGATCCCGCAGCGCCGCCTGACGGCAGGCCGGGATCTCCCGGCCTGCGAGGTGGATGACATCGACTTTCTTCCGCGGGATGTTCATGCGGCTGACGATCTCGCGCCTTGAGAATTCGGAGTCGGTGATTATCCGGTCGGCGCCGCGCGCCGTTCGCTCAACAAAGAATCTGACAACACGTCTTCCCACCGCGGTGCGTCTTCCCTTGTGCCCGAGAAAGTTGGCATCGTGAATCGTGACGACGTGCGGGGTGGGTGTCGCGAGCGGCCCGACGTAGCCGAGCGAGTGAAGAACGTCCGGCCGGAGCCGCGTGAGCTGGACCGGGAGCGCAGCCTGCTCCCAGGCATAGCGTGCTGCGCGCTGCATTGCGATGACCGGGCAGATTACGCGCCTGAAGTTCGGCGCTGGCGTGATGTCGAGATCGGCCGCCTCGCGGCTCAGGAAAACGACGTACTCGTTGTCGTCGTCCTCCGCCGCGAGTGCGTGGACCAGGGATCGTGCGTAGGTCTCTGTTCCGCCGACAACGCCGGGAATGAGATAAAGCAGATTCAGAGCAACGAGCAACCTCAGGCCCTCGGCGGCATTGCAGGCTCGGTCGCGGGTGCCTGATCTGACGGCCAGATGCTGCTTACCCGGGAGCTTGCCCAGCGCAGTCGCGAGACGACTGTCATGAACCAGTAGGCGCCGCCCACAACCGTCAGCGAGTAGAAGGTTCCGCCCCAGTCACCCCTGTTGAAGTCAACCACGAGGGCAAACGCAACGAAGTACAGGCCAGGATGAGCGTCGGCGTTCTTCACGAGCTTCACCAGGGCGAGGGAGAGAATAGTGAACACGATGAACGGGCCGACGTACCAGAAATTGAGGAATGCCTCGGTGATCGGCGTGTAGGCGAAACCCATCAGGCCGGTCGTCCCGAATGCATCGCGCATGAACTGGAGCGACAGACTCTCGGGTTTCGATGGCCAGATCGCGCGCGGGATGAAGAGCGTCGGCGCGCTCAGATAGGTGATCCCCCACCGGAGTGGCCTGTCGACGTTAACGTAGTGCATCAAGGTGTAGATCGGCGACACGAACTCGTTCTGGGTGACGAGGATCTCCACCGGGTTGAACCGGGTGAGAACTGACGGGTCGCGAATCACCTGCCTGACGATTCCGATCGCCGTGAATGCGGCGAACGCAAGGAAGCCGATGATCAATGCCCCCAGCCGTATCGTTGACTGCCGCCTCGTCGCCACGATTCCCGCGATGAAGATCAGCATCGGGAGGAAGTCGCGCCGGTTTCCCATAGCAAGCTGAAACACTATGAAGACAACGACAGTTATCGCGAGCGCGATGCGGGCGCTCCGGGTCAGGCGGCTCCACCCCGCGACCATGTACATCACGAAGCCGTTCGCCGCGAACATCAGAACTACCCAGAGCTGGGTGCCGAGAAGTCCGACCAATCCGCGGTCGATTGTAAGGGAAATTCTTATTCCGAGCCGGGCAGCGTACAACAGAATGAACGCGAACATTCCGATGAGAAAGACTGCGTTCCAGATAGTTGGCTTGTACCACCACTGTACGAGATTGAATCCCAGAAACGCCGTTGCGTACATGAACGTCGCACCGGTGAGCCCTGCCTGTATTCCGCCGAGTCCTGAAGCCACAACCAGAGGCAGCGTCGCGCCGTACAGGAAAAGAAAGATCACGAGAAAGAGACGGATGTCCTGGAACATCCACTTCCCGTCGTAGAGCCGGAGAAGACCGATTGAAATCGCGAACTGTCCGCACAGAAACCATGTCGCGGCAGCGAAGCGCGTCCCGAATGCGATCTCGATCAGCGCCCCGAGATGAAAGCAGAGAGAGGTGCCCAGCAGGATGCCCACCGCGGTGGGAAAGCGGCGCCATTCGAGGTCGGAGGTATCAGCCACGATACGTTGACCTGAAGCCGCTCGTCGCAATGCGCTTGAGCTGCATCGCCTGGCGCCGTGCGTAATACCTGATCATCCAGGCTGTCGAGCTTCCCTTGAGCCCATGTCGCTCAGTGAGCCACGGCCAGTGCTTGTTGACGAGGTATCGGGTGTTGCGCCAGGCGAGATACTCGAACCACAACCTGTTCACTCTCTGTCCGCCGACAGCGCTGATTGGTCCGCGCAGGTGATAGCAGACAGCATTCGGCGTAAAGAATATTCTCGCGCCCGCGGCGCCCGCGGCGAGGTAGAAGTCGGTTTCCTCGCGCCACGAATTGCCGGCGTACCACGCGTCGAAATTCACTTTCTCGAACAGGCTCCGCCTTATCAGCGCAATCGAATGAACGTATGGCGCCTGTACCGGACGGTCGAGCCGCTCACCGAACCGCGCATCCATCGACTCGAGGTCGAACACCTGATCCGCGGTCCTGACCGGTGTCGGGGGATCGGCCAGATAACTTTCGTCGAACGAGCCGGGGATCAGCGCGGTCACGATCCGCCCGGCGATTATGTCGGCGCCGAGCTCGCGTGCCTCATTCATGAGGGTGGCGCAATAGTCGGCAGAGAGCCAGACATCGTCTTCGCCAAACAGGACCCAGTCGGTATCGGCAGCGGCAATGCCGGCCTTTCTCGACGCGGGCTGGCCCTGCTGGCGGTCGTGGTGGATCACATCGACGAGAACAGGCGAGCTGGCCGCGAGCTCCCGTATTCTGTCGGCAGTGCCGTCTGTCGATCCGTCGTCAACGACGATTATCCGCGCAACGTCCGGATGCGTGAGATACGACCTCCATACCGCCTGAAGCGCGCGAATCCTGTTGAACGTCGGGATGATGATCGTTACTGAAGCGCTCATCGCGCGCCATCCATGCGCCGCGCGCTTGCCGCCTTGGCCGCGTCGAGACCTCTGTACCCCTCGATTCCCCCTCGCATGACGTTCAGCGGGATTCTCGGGTCGAGCTTGGCCAGTCCCACCACTGCCATAGCGGCGGCGTGAAGCACGAGGCGCGTGGCGTACCTCGCCCTCCAGAACGGCTCGTCACCGATTGCCTTCCAGACAAAGAGCACGCGTGACCGTTCGCGCTCGCGCATCTGGGAGTGAAGCGGCGGCCGGTTGATCGAGCTGGGGTAATGCTCGATCGCGACACGCGCTGACGAGATCATCTTCCAGCCGGATTTAGCGACGCGGTGGGCGACGTCGACGTCCTCGTGCCAGAAGCTGCCAAGCGCTTCGTCGAACCCGCCGACCGCCTGAATCGCCTTACGCCGGAATGACATGTTGCCGCCGCTCAGCCAGGCAGCCGGTTGATCCTCAGCCGGATGGCTCGCGGGCCCGACGTTGAACCCGCCCCAGTCGATTCTGTACCGGTTGGAGGTGAGGCCGAGCATCCGGTAGGCCGCGTTGCGAATGGGATTGTAATGACCGGGATGGTCAACGAATCCTCCGACCGCGCCAATCGACGGGTCGTCATAGAAGCCGAGCATTGCGGCGACCCACGTTGCCGGCAGTCTCACGTCGTCGTCGAGAAACGCGACGAACTCCCCCCGCGCCATCGCGAGACCGGCATTGCGCGCCCGCGAGGTGCCAAGCCCCTCGGGATACTCGGCGATCTGCAACTCGAGCCGTCCGGCAAAGCGGGCGCGTATTCTCTCCCCTTCGCCCTCGGGGTGCGCCTGAAGAACGAGCACCACCTCGAACGGTCGTGACGTTTCCTGCGCGGCGAGATCTTCGAGACAAAGCTCGAGCGGCTCGCAGCGCTTGTACGAGGCAACGATTACTGAGAGGTCGGGTTGCATTGGGTGGCTATGAGCCCTTGAGCGCTCGCCAGTGGCCCAGCAGACCGGCGCGGTCGATCCACCGACGTGCCATGTTCCGGGGAATATCGTACAAATTTACCTGCGCGACCCCCTTCAAACGAGGCACGAGTGGGAAGCGGTTCCGTATCACCGCCTTGCGCTCGCGGCAGGACAAAAGGAACCTCTCGTCGCTGAGCCCTCCCATCCGCATCGTCGAGACTATCACGTCAACGAAACGCGTGGAGACAGGAGCGGTGAAACAGCGAACGATGTGATCGTAATCCGCGGCGATCACGTACCTCGTGTCGAACTTCCCCACCCTGTCGAAGATCTTTCGCCTGACGAATGTCGCGGGATGACACAGGGTTTCCTGCGCGAGATCGTCGAGATTCACCTTGCGGCCGGCAATTCCCGATATGTCGCCGTCGGTGAGGATCATCCTGCCATACACGAGGTCCTCGCCGGAGCTTGCCGCGATCACGCGCTCGATGGCCTCCGGCGAATAAAGATGATCGTCAGCATTCGCGAACAGGACATACGACTCGGCGTCGGTGACGAGATCGATTCCCTTGTTCATTGCGTCGTAGATCCCCTTGTCCGGCTCGCTCACCCAGTATGCGAGAGCTCCGCTGTATTTCTCGAGGATCTCGATGGTTCCGTCAGTCGAGCCGCCGTCTACGACAATGTGCTCGATCGGCATGTACGTCTGGCCGGCGATCGCGCGGATTGTCTCCTCGATGTGATTCGCGCCGTTGAAGACGGCTGTAACGATCGAGACGAGCGGATTGCCGCCCGAGGGCTCGGGTACGTGACCGGAAAGACGACGCCCGCCTTCGCGCCGCGCGGTCACTGTTTCACCTCAACGGCATCCACAAGCCAGTTGTCGCGGAGAGCAAACTTCCGCCAGTGCTCGTCCGAGAAGAGTCTGGCATCGTAGACCGCGCGGTTGCGGTGATACCAGATTCGCGCGAGATCCAGCCGCCACCGTGTGTCGCCGACAACCCGTCGCGCTCCCGCTTTGATTGCAGAGACACCGATGAGGGCGGAATGAGCGACGATCCTCCGCGCGAGCCTTCCTCTCCCCGGGCGAATCGACCGGTAGTCCGTATAGCTGTCGCAGAAGCCCTGGTCCGCCATCCTGCCGTTGAGGTACTGCTGGGTCATCCTCGACTGGGGAATCATATGGCGGGTCACCGCGGTCCCGACGTATGCGAACCGGTAGCCGCGTTTCCGCAGCTTGATGTTGAGGCCTGTCTCGTTGTCGCCGGTGAACAGCGCGGCGTTGGTGTCGGGGTTGAATCCGCCCGCCTCGATGAACGCTTCCCGCCGTACTGCCTGGTGGCAGCTGAAGACTCCCGGGTCTTCATCACATATGATCGTTGCCTCGCCGAGGTCGTTGAGGCTGAGCAATGAATTCCGGAGATGCTTCAGCACCCAGGCCGGTGGCTCGGTGTCCCACCGCGGCAGCACTTTACCTGTCACTGACGCGACGCGCCGGTCCGCATCGAACACTTCAACGATGTTCTCGAGAAGGGCCGGATCGGCAAGCATGTCATCGTCGGTGAAATAGAGGATCGAGCCGCGCGCCATCATCGCACCGCTGTTCCGCGCGTAGTGCGCTCCTTTTCTCAACTCCCTGAGCGGCCGGATCCTGTCCTCCCGTACCGCCATCGCCTGGATCACGCTCCACGTGTTGTCAGTCGAGTTGTTGTCAACGAGGATCAGCTCCCACCTGTCCGCGGGATACGTCTGAGCAATGAAAGTCTCGACGGTCTGCCTGAGGAGCGACGACCGGTTGTAGGTCGGGATTATCACCGAGACGAAAGGTTTGTCGCCGGTCATGTGAGTGCTCCTGCAATCTCGCGGAACCGCTGCTGGAACTGCGGCGGGCCCCATCGCCGGGCATGCTCGCGCCCTCTTGCCGCAAGAGTCGCGCAGAGCGCGTCGTCGGTCCAGAGCCGTGTCATGCAGGTGTAGATCTCGTTCACCGAGCCGGGGTCGAACAGAAGGGCTGCATCGCCGACCTGCTCAGGGATTCCGTAGATGCGCGACGTCGCAACCGGGCAGCCGAGCGCGAACGCCTCGAGCTGGGGGATGTTCGTAGGGCCGAAGTAGGTTGGCATGACGAGTGCGCGAGCCCGGCTGTAGAACGCAGCCATCTCCCTGTCCTCAACATAACCGGCGAACAGAACATTATCGCCAAGCTCGAGCTCGCTTACCTGCCGGCGCACTTCGTCGTACGCATTTCTCTCTTTTGCGCCCACGAGCACGAGCCGGACATCGGGATGGGCCACCCGCAGCCGCGCAATCGCGCTGATGAGATTCGAGTGATTCTTGTGCCGGTAGAACTGCGCCGGATAGAAGAAGTATTTCGGCGGCAGTGAATATTTCTGAGCGATTGCCGCATCATTGCGGCCGTCGTGCTCGTATATCCACGGCGGAGCGATATACGGAAGAACGAACACTTTCGCGGCTTCGATGCCGTACGACTCGATCAACTGGCGCTTTCCCAGGTCCGAATCGACGAGAATTCCCCTGGCCCACCTGACGGTCTCACGGAAATGAAATTCGCGCGTCTCGTATTCCCCGTTTGCTGATACCTCGGGAAAGCGCCGCTCGTACCTGTGCATCAGGTCGTGCACCGTCCCGAGCGCGGGGATCGGAGCGCGAAACACGTAACGTTCATGGTTGGGGCACACCCACAGGTCGCATTCAGCATTTACGAGAGCGCGCACGTTCGAATCGAGCTTTGCTGCGCTCTTCCTCCAGAGCGACATCGAGAGACCGGTCTCGTGCCAGACCCGGTTCAATGCGCGATTCATCGCAGAATCACCAAGCTTGACGACCTTGACGCGGCCGGTGAGATGAGAGCGCCAGGTTTCATCAGAGAACGCCGCAACGAGCTCGAACTCGGGAGGCAGGGTCATCGCCGCATCGAGAATCGCCTGGGTGTACTGGAGCACACCTCCTCCCGGACCTGCCGAGAGGAGTACGCCGAGGCGTTTCATCCCTGTCCTATGAAGCAGGCGCCCCAGGTGTTGAAATCGGGCTCCCCCGGGGAAAGCCAGCCGCGGGACTCGACGAGCTTCATTCCCGCGGACTCGAGCGCGGTCTCTATCTCCGGCGTGAAGAGGTAACGCATGTTGTGCGTCTCCTTCAGAACTTCGCTCGCCCCGCTCACCCTGTCAGTCACCGTGACGGTGTAGCTGACATCGACCACGTTCCTTGTCGCATGAATCACAGGCTCGGCAATTCGTTTCACGTGCGTGTCATCGTCTGACAGCTCTTTTCTCGTGACGGCGGGCCATTGTCTGATGACGGCGGGGCCGTACCAGCAGTCGAAAACAAAGATGCCGCCAGGGACGAGGTGTTCTCTGGCCGTGGCAAACGCGGAAGCGAGATCGTCGTTTGTGGTCTGGTAGCTCATCACGTGAAAGAGCGAGATCACGGCGTCGAACTTCGCTCCAAGCCGGAACGAGCGCGCGTCGCCCTTCTCGAACGCCAGCCGGCCGGCGACTTCAGGCTCGAGCCCCGTCCTCCGCGCTTCGGCAGCCTCGAGCATTCCCTGGCTCATGTCGACACCCGTCACGCCGTAGCCAAGCCCCGCGAGTTTCGCGGCGTGAAGTCCTGTTCCGCTTCCGACCTCGAGTATCGATTTCGCGG
>Ga0307505_10002598_pt1 | contig 12343 bp, 11 predicted proteins | sample 23_S_MG_FD_202183 | JGI IMG/M metagenome (GOLD analysis project Ga0307505, IMG submission 202183) | Soil microbial communities from Populus trichocarpa stands in riparian zone in the Pacific Northwest, United States - 23_S | ecosystem: Environmental > Terrestrial > Soil > Riparian zone > Trees...
CCTGCACCAGCGGCCCCAGGTCGCGCTCGAAGTCCTGCCAGGCGCCGCGGCGGCCGAGCTCCTTCAGCCAGTCGGCGCGCAGCAGGTCGCCCAGGTAGGTGCCGGCATGCTGCTCCAGGTAGCGGCGCACATCCGCGGGCTTGGCTTCGTCGATGCGCAGCCGGATGCGCCAGTACTCGGCCCAGGGCTGCAGCGTGTGGCCCTGCAGCACGGCGGCATGGCGCGCGAGCTTGTCCGGGTCGCCCGCGCGGAACGCGGCGTGGGCACCGAGCACGGCCTCGTCGTTTCCGCTGGCCGAACCTGCGGCGAACGCGGCGCAGCCCAGTGCTATAGTCGCCAGGCGGGTCAGGAAACGCCTATAAATCATGAACTAAGAATAGCACGTGCGATGCAAGCCGAAGAGCTGAAAGCCTGGCGCAAAACCGAGCGGCAGCGCCTGCTCGCCGCCCGGGAGACGCTCGATGCGCGGGTGGTGGACGCCTACCGCCGCCGGATCGACGCGCACCTGGAGCGCGGCTTTCCCGGCTTGCGCAGCGCGACCTTCGCGTTCTGCTGGCCGATCCGCAACGAGTACGACGCGCGCCATCTGGCCAAAACGCTGCGCGCGGCCGGTGCGTTGACCGCGCTGCCGGTGGTGGTGGCGCCGAAGACGCCCCTGGCTTTTCGCGAGTGGCATCCCGGCGTGGAGCTCGCCAAGGGGCCCCTGGACATTCCCTACCCGGCGAACTCGCGGGAGCTCGCGCCCAAGGCGGTGCTGCTGCCGATGAACGGCTGGGACGCGCAGGGCTACCGGCTGGGCTACGGCGGCGGGTTTTTCGACCGCACGCTGGCGAGCCTGAAAGAAAAGCCCCTGGTGATCGGCGTGACCTACGAACTGGCGCGCATGCCGAGCATCCACCCGCAGTCCTGGGACATCCCGATGGACTACGTGGTGACCGAGCGCGGCGTGTACCGGCGCGACCCGGGCGGCCTCGCGTTCCTCGGCGAGCCCGGCCCGACGAGCGACATGGCCTCGCCCGTGTGCTACGCCGACGAGCGCATCATCCGCGGCGACTAGCGCTTGCAGGCGAGGCTCAAGCCGTCGCCGACCGGCACCAGGACCATCTCCACGCGGCGGTCGCGCACCAGCTGGCGGTTGAAGGCGCGGATGGCGAGCGTGTCCACCGACTGCTTGCGCGGATTGGCCACGCTGCCGCCCCACAGGGTGTTGTCCACCGCGATCAGCCCGCCGCGGCGCACCAGCTTCAGGCAGCGCTCGTAGTAGTTCGCATAGTTCGCCTTGTCCGCGTCGATGAAGGCGAAGTCGAACTTCCCGGCGCGGCCCTCCTCGAGCAGCGCATCGAGCGTCTGCAGCGCCGGCGCGAGGCGCAGATCGATCTTCCCGGCCACGCCGGCGCGCTTCCAGTAGCGCCGCGCGATCGCGGTCCATTCCTCGCTCAGGTCGCAGCACACGAGGCGGCCGGCCGGCGGCAGCGCGAGCGCCACCGCCAGCGCCGAATAGCCGGTGAAGGTGCCGATCTCCAGGCAGCGCCGCGCGCCCATCACGCGCACCAGCATCTGCATCAGCGCGCCCTGCTCGGCGCCGATCTGCATGCCCGATTGCGGCAGACGCTGCGTGACGACGCGCAGTTCGCGCTGCACCGCGGTCTCGCGCGCGCCGTGCTCCACCACGTAGCGCTGCAAGCGCGCATCCAGCGGCAGGGTCCGCGCGGTCACGGGCAGTTCACTTCAGGAACAGCCGGTAGGCCGGGTTGCGCGTCTCGTCCGCCCAGGGGTAGCCCAGGCGCGCGAGGAACCGGCGGAACTCGCCCATCTCGCGCGGCGGCACCTCGATGCCGACCAGCACGCTGCCGTAGTCGGCGCCGTGGTTGCGGTAGTGAAAGAGGCTGATGTTCCAGGACGGGTTCATGGCGCGCAGGAATTTCATCAGCGCGCCCTGGCGCTCGGGGAATTCGAAGCGGTAGAGCAGCTCGTGGCGCGCGAGCGCCGCGGGTCCGCCCACCATGTGGCGCACGTGGGCCTTGGCGATCTCGTTGTCCGACAGGTCGAGGCTGCGGCAGCCGGCGCGCTCCAGGCGGCGGGCGAGGCGCGCGGTCTCCGCGCGGCCGGCCACGCTCACGCCGACGAAGATGTGGGCGGCGGTCGGGCCGGACATGCGGTAGTTGAACTCGGTGACGTTGCGGCTGCCCAGCGCCTCGAGGAAGCGCCGGAAGCTGCCGCGGCGCTCGGGGACGGTCACCGCCAGCACCGCCTCGCGGTGCTCGCCCAGCTCCGCCTGCTCGGCGACGAAGCGCAGGCGGTCGAAGTTGGTGTTGGCGCCGGAGGCCACCGCCACCAGCGTCCTGCCTTTCGCGCCGGTCTTCGCCACCCAGGCCTTGGCCCCCGCGATGGCCAAGGCGCCCGCGGGCTCCAGCACCACGCGCGTGTCCTCGAACACGTCCTTGATGGCCGCGCACATCTCGTCGGTGTCGACGCGCACCACGCCGTCCACGTGCAGCTTCGCCAGGCGGAAGGTCTCCTTGCCCACCTCCCGCACCGCCACGCCGTCGGCGAACAGGCCCACGTGCTCGAGCTTCACGCGGCGCCCGGCCTTGAGCGAACGCGCCATGGCGTCGGCGTCCGCCGGCTCGACGCCGATCACCTTCACCGACGGGCGCAGGTGCTTGATGTAGGCGGCGATGCCACCGATCAGCCCGCCGCCGCCCACTGGCACGAACACCGCGTGCACCGGGCGCGCGCTCTGGCGCAGGATTTCCATGCCGATGGTGCCCTGGCCGGCGATCACCTCGGGATCGTCGAACGGGTGCACGAAGGTAAAGCCGTGCCGGCGCTTCATCTTCATCGCCTGCGCGTAGGCCGCGTCGTAGGTGTCGCCGTGCAGCACCACTTTCGCGCCGCGCGCGGCGACCGCCTCCACCTTGATGCGCGGCGTGGTCATCGGCATCACGATCACCGCGCGGCAGCCGAGCTTCTGCGCGGCGAGCGCCACGCCCTGCGCATGGTTGCCGGCGCTCGCCGCGATCACGCCGCGCGCGAGCCTCGCCGCCGGCAGGTTGACCATCTTGTTGTAGGCGCCGCGCAGCTTGAAGGAGAACACCGGCTGCAGGTCCTCGCGCTTGAGCAGCAGCCGGTTGCCCAGGCGCTTGGACAGGGCGGGCGCCAGCTCGAGCGGCGATTCGATCGCCACGTCGTACACGCGCGCGCGCAGGATGCGTTCCAGATAGTCTTCGCGTTTCACCGCGAAAAGCCTAGCACACCGCTCCGTGGACACCCTGCTCTCGCCCGAAGGCGGACTCGTCGGCGTGTTCCTCGCCAGCTTCCTCGCCGCGACAGCGGTGCCGTTCTCCTCGGAAGCCGTGCTGTTCGGCTATCTGAAGCTGCATCCCGAACAGACGGCGCTGGCGGTGGCGCTCGCCACTGTCGGCAATACCGCGGGCGGTATGACTACCTACCTTCTCGGGCGTCTTATTCCAGCCAGCACTGCGGAAAGACTCAATCCACGCGCGATAGGTTGGATCGGGCAGCATGGCAGCCCGGTTCTGGTTCTTGCCTGGCTTCCAGTGTTGGGAGATGCGCTTTGCGCTGCCGCGGGCTGGCTTCGAATGCATTGGTTCGCCGCACTTGGTTTCATGGCTCTGGGACGATTGCTGCGTTACATGCTTGTATCCCAGCTCTAGGCAATCGCGACGCGCTAGAGTCCCAAATCCAATTGCCCCGCTTTCGTCTCTCGTGGTGGCTGCTGTGAATTCGGCAGCTGCCGCCCCAGCGACGGCGGCAGGAACGCAAGCATCTTTTCAATCTTCGCCCGATATCCCTCCGGACCAATCTCTATCAAGTCCAGCTTCTTGAGACGGTTCAAATCGCGGGTAACGGTCTTGGGGGTCTTGGTTGCGAACTGAGCGGCTATCTGAGGGTCAAGCTGCTTGATCTCGGAAGCCTTCACATATCCCCCTCGCTTCGACAATGCCAACACAATCGCCAACTGCCGTCGATGCGCGGGGGTCTTTTGCGGTCCAAATTGTTCGTGAACAAAGTTTATCCAGGAAACGCGGTGCTGCTGCACCCTGATGGTTTCAATTTGCTCGCGAAGTTGGTCGACGAAGCCGACTACCGCATATCCAATGAAGGGAAGCAGATCGCCATTTGACTTGCTGGTCTGGTCGAGCTGCTTGTAGTACTCGGATCTTGTCAGGTTGTAGTGATTGCTGAGCAGATGAGCAGCCGGAGACGGAACGCCGGCCTCCAGCAGGAACTTCACCTCCAGCAATCTCGCAGTGCGACCGTTCCCGTCACCAAATGGATGAATCCAAGCCAGGTACACATGGGCGACGATCGACTTGATCAGGCCGTATATGACCTCGTCTCCTTTGGGAGCGATGAATTCGTCACCGTTCAGCCACTCGCAAAGCCTCTGCAGCAGGTGCTCGCAATCTTCAGCCGGAGCTCCCAGATAGGGTCCAACGCCGACTGAATGCCTTCTGATCTGCCCAGGCACTACTTCTGGTTCAAGCTTGAGGTCACGCAGAACGAGCAAGTTGAATGTCTTGATCAGGTCGACTGAGAGCGGGATCGGTTGGCGATTCTCGATCCCTTTGAGCATTGCATTGCAGGCGGCCAAGACATTGTCGATCTCCTTCCCCAAGTACTCCCGCGATGGGGGAAGAGGCAGTTTCTTTTCTATGCGGTCTCTGACTTCTTGTTCAGTGAGCGTGTTTCCCTCAATTGCGGTCGTCGCCAAGAGCCCGCGAGCGAGATAAATCCGATGCATTTCGCTGGCAATGTCCGGTTGCAGCGGAACGCCGGCGATGTGATGGCACTTCGATTGCGCCTCACCAAGAGAGATCCAAAGGCGCGGCGAAGCGCGGCGCAGGTCGAGCTTGTAGGTAAGCCAGGGATGGGAGGTTTCAAATTTTCTGAGCGCTGGCATTGTTCCCCATAATTTCTGAATATTTGTCCTACTTTTTATCAATACAACATGTTGTTATATAAATGAATAATAGATTACATGAAGAATTTTGTCCTCAATAATGTCCTACACATTACCCTCTTTCTTTTGTCCACACAACGCAATGCCTTACGCGATGTCGACCGGCGTGGCTCACGCTGTGGCCGATGCGCAAAGCGTTGCTCGCCGCACCGTCACAAAGCCGCAACATGCAGCCGCTACGCTGCGCGGCAACATGACAAGGAGAATCACAATGAGAACCTGCCTGATCGCCGCGGCGCTGGTCGCCGCGGCCCCCGCGTACGCGCAGCAAATCGTGAAGATCGACGGCTCGAGCACCGTGTTCCCGGTCACCGAGGCGGTGGCCGAGGACTTCCAGAAAGCCGGCAAGGGCGCCATCAAGGTGACGGTGGGCATCTCCGGCACCGGCGGCGGCTTCAAGAAATTCTGCCGCGGCGAGACCGACGTCTCGAACGCTTCGCGCCCGATCCTGAAGAAGGAGATGGACGACTGCAAGGCGGCGGGCATCGAGTACATCGAGCTGCCGGTGGCCTTCGACGCGCTGACGGTGGTGATCCACCCGAAGAACAGCTTCATCAAGCAGCTCACCGTGGCCGAGATGAAGAAGATGTGGGAGCCGGGTGCCCAGGGCAAGGTGATGCGCTGGAACCAGGTGAACGCCGCCTGGCCGGATGCGCCGATGAAGCTCTTCGGCCCCGGCGCCGACTCGGGCACCTTCGACTACTTCACCGAGGCGGTGGTGGGCAAGTCCAAGTCCTCGCGCGGCGATTTCACCGCCTCGGAAGACGACAACGTGCTGGTGCAGGGCGTGTCGCGCGACGCCAACGCGCTGGGTTACTTCGGCTTCGCCTACTACGTGGAGAACAAGGACAAGCTGAAAGCGGTGCCGATCGTCAATGAGAAGGGCCAGGCGGTGCTGCCCTCGCTGGAAGCGGTCGAAAAGGGCGCCTACTCGCCGCTCGCGCGCCCGATCTTCATCTACGTCGGCACCAAGGCGCTCGCCAAGCCCGAGGTGAAGCAGTTCGTGCAGTACTACATGACCCACGGCGCCAAGCTCGCCCGGGAAGTGAAGTACGTGCCGCTGCCGGCGAGCGCCTACCGGACCGCCTGGGACCACGTGCAGAAGGGCAAGACGGGCACCGTGTTCGGCGGCGTCGCCGAAGTCGGCGTGACCATCGAAGAGCTGCTGCGCCGGGAAGCCAGGCTCTGACCACCCTTGCCCTGCAGCACGGCGCGCGGCTTGCCGCGCGCCGTTCGCGCGTCCTGCGCGAGCGCGCCATCGAGGTGGTGCTGTTCCTCGCCGCCCTGGTCTCGGTGTTCACCACCGTGGGCATCGTCTACGTGCTGGTGAAGGAATCGGTGGTGTTCTTCCAGCACGTGCCGCTCGCGGATTTCCTCACCGACACGCAGTGGACGCCGCTCTTCGACGACGCGCACTTCGGCATCGTGGTGCTGCTCTCGGGCACCCTGACCAGTTCGATGGTGGCGCTGTCGATCGCCATCCCGCTGGGCACCGTCATCGCCATCTACCTCTCGGAATTCGCGCACCACAGGCTGCGCGAGGTCGCCAAGCCGTTCCTCGAGCTGCTCGGCGGCGTGCCGACCATCGTCTACGGCTACTTCGCCCTGCTCTTCGTCACGCCGCTGCTGCAGAAGATCTACCCCGGGCTGCCGGGCTTCAACCTGCTGGCGGCGGGCCTGGTGATGGGCATCATGATCATCCCCTACGTCGCCTCGATCTCGGAGGACGCCATGCGCGCGGTGCCGATGAGCCTGCGCGAGGGTTCCTACGCCATGGGCGCCACGCGCCTGCAGACCGCGCTGCGCGTGGTGTTCCCCGCGGCCTTCTCCGGCGTCGCCGCCGCCTACATCCTGGGCATCTCGCGCGCGGTGGGCGAGACCATGATCCTCGCGGTGGCGGCCGGCATGCAGCCGAATCTCACCTTCAATCCGCTGGAGCCCGCGGCCACCATCACCGCCTACATCGTGCAGGTGGCCCTGGGCGACCTGCCGCACGGCTCCGTCGGCTACCAGACCATCTTCGCCGCCGGCCTCACGCTGATGCTGATCACGCTGGTGTTCAACATCGCCGGCCACCTGCTGCGCAAGCGCTTCCGGGAGGCCTATTGAACGACAACATCCGGCGCCGCAAGCGCCACGAGGCGGTCTTCGGCGTCGTCGGCCTCGTCGCGCTGATGATCGGCGTGCTGACCTTCGCGGTGCTGTTCGCCGACATGGCGCTCAAGGGCGCGGGGCGCCTGGACCTGGATTTCTTCACCAGCTTCCCGTCGCGCCGCGCCGGCCAGGCCGGCATCCTCTCGGCCTGGGTGGGCTCGACGCTGGTGATGCTCACCACCGCCTTCTTCGCCGTGCCGCTCGGGGTCGCCGCCGGCGTCTACCTCGAGGAGTACGCGCGCAGGAACTGGGTCACCGACCTGATCGAGATCAACATCACCAACCTCGCCGGCGTGCCGTCGATCGTCTACGGCCTGCTGGCGCTCGGCCTGTTCGTCTACCAGTTCGGCTTCGGCCAGTCGATCCTCTCGGCGGGCCTGACGCTCGCGCTGCTGATCCTGCCGGTGGTGATCGTGGCCACGCGCGAGGCGATCCGCTCGATCCCGCAGGAGATCCGCGAGGGCTCCTACGCCCTCGGCGCCACCAAGTGGCAGACGGTGCGCTACCACATCCTGCCGTACTCCTCGGCCGGCATCCTCACCGGCATCATCATCGGCATGGCGCGCGCCATCGGCGAGACCGCCCCGATCATCACCATCGGCGCGCTCACCTTCATCGCCTTCCTGCCGCCTTCGCCGGTGCAGGCCGCGCCGCCGTTCCTGTCCTTCGAATGGCTGTTCTCGCCCTTCACCGTGATGCCGATCCAGATGTTCAACTGGACCTCGCGCCCCGAGGCCGCGTTCCAGGTCAACGCCGCCGCCGCCGGCTTCGTGCTGGTGGTGATGACCCTCGCCATGAACGGCGCCGCCATCTGGCTGCGCTACCGCCTGCGGCGCAATATCAAGTGGTAGGAGAGCTATGATGTCCGCACCCGACACCCTGATGAACACGGAACTGATGCAGGAACAGAGGACGGCGCTGGTGCACAAGGCCGAGGTGAAGTCGCTGGACTTCTACTACGGCGACTTCCGCGCGCTCAAGTCCATCAGCATGGCCGTGTACGAGCACCAGGTCACCGCGCTGATCGGCCCCTCGGGCTGCGGCAAGTCCACCTTCCTGCGCTGCTTCAACCGCATGCACGACCTGTACCCCGGCAACCGCTACGAAGGCAGGATCGTGCTGCACCCGGACAACACCGATCTCCTGGCCCGCGACGTGGACCCGATCGAGGTGCGCATGAGGATCGGCATGGTGTTCCAGAAGCCCAACCCGTTCCCGAAGTCGATCTTCGAGAACGTCGCCTACGGCCTGCGCGTGCGCGGCGAGACCTCGCGCCGCCGCATCGAGGAGAAAGTGGAGAAGGCGCTGGAGGACGCGGCGCTGTACGACGAGGTGAAGGACCGGCTGCAGGAGCCGGCCTACAACCTGTCCGGCGGCCAGCAGCAGCGCCTGTGCATCGCGCGCGCCCTGGCCACCGACCCGGAGCTGCTTCTCTTCGACGAGCCCACCTCGGCCCTCGACCCGATCGCCACGTCCTCCATCGAGGAGCTGATCCACGACCTGAAGAAGCAGGTGACGATCCTGATCGTGACGCACAACATGCAGCAGGCGGCGCGCGTCTCGGACTACACGGCCTACATGTACCTGGGCGAGCTGATCGAGTTCGGCGTCACCGACGAGCTGTTCATCAAGCCGCGGATGAAGCAGACCGAGGACTACATCACCGGACGCTTCGGCTAGGGGGAAAAATGAGCGAACACGCCTCCAAGCAGTACGACCTCGACCTCGACTCGATCCGCTCGCGGGTGCTGCAGATGGGCGGGCTGGTGGAGTCGCAGATCCGGCGCGCGCTCGAGGCCTTCGGCACGGGCGAGCGCGCGCTCATCGAGCAGGTGATCGCCGATGACCACCGCGTCAACGCCATGGAGGTGGCGCTGGACGGCGACTGCAGCCAGGTGATCGTCAAGCGCCAGCCCGCCGCCGGCGACCTGCGCATGATCTTCGCCATCACCAAGACGGTGACCGACCTGGAGCGCATCGGCGACGAGGCGCGCAAGATCGCGCGCATGGCGCGCAGCATCCACGAGCGCGGCGCGCAGAGCGTGCCGCTGGCGGTCGACGTGCGCCACGCCGCCGAGCTCGCCATCGCCATGCTGCAGCGCTCGCTCGACGCCTTCGCGCGGCTGGACGCCGACGCGGCCGCCGAGGTGATCAGCGCGGACGCCGGCATCGACAGCGAGTTCCGCTCCATCCTGCGCCAGCTCATCACCTACATGATGGAAGATCCGCGCACCATCAGCATGGCGCTGGAGATCGTGTGGATCGCCAAGGCGGTCGAGCGCATCGGCGACCACGCGAAGAACATGGCGGAGTACGTGATCTACATCGTCAAGGGCACCGACGTGCGGCACACGGAGCCGGCCGCGGCATGAGCGCCAGCGTCCTCGTGGTCGAGGACGAGCCGCAGATCCTGGAGCTCGTCGCCGTCAACCTCGAGCATGCCGGCCATCGCGTGCTGCGCGCCGGCAGCGCGGAACAGGCCGAGCAGGCGCTGCGCGGCGGGCTGCCGGACGTGGTGGTGCTCGACTGGATGCTGCCCGGGCAATCGGGCCTCGCCTTCGCGCGGCGGCTGCGCGCGGATGCGCGCACGCGCGAGCTGCCGATCCTGATGCTGACGGCGCGCGCGATGGAAGCCGACAAGCTCGCGGGGCTGGAAGCGGGCGCCGACGACTACCTGACCAAGCCGTTCTCGCCGCGGGAGCTCGTCGCGCGCATCAAGGCCGTGCTGCGCCGGCGCGCGCCGCAGCACGCCGGCGACCGCGTCGAAGTCGCCGGCCTGCAGCTCGACCCGGTGGCGCACCTGGTCACCGCCGGGGAGCGGCGGCTCGAGCTCTCGCCGGTGGAATTCCGCCTGCTGCAGTTCTTCATGACGCATCCGGGCCGCGTGTACTCGCGCGGCCAGCTGCTCGACCAGGTGTGGGGCGACCATGTGTACCTCGAGGAGCGCACGGTCGACGTGCACATCCGGCGCCTGCGCAAGGCGCTCGAGCCCTCGGGACACGACCGGCTGATCGACACGGTGCGCGGCTCGGGCTACGCGCTGCGGGCCGCGTGAAGCCAATCGCGCGCGAGGCCGTCGCGGCGCTCGCGGCCATCGCCCTCGCCGCCGGCGTGGCCGGCGCGGCGCTCGGCGCCGCCTGGGGATGGGGCACGCTCGCCGCGGGCTTCGCTGCGCTCCTTGCGCACCACCTGGTGAATCTCGCGCGCCTCGCCGGCTGGCTCGCGCGCCCGCAGACCGGCGCGGTGCCCGAAGGCTCGGGCAGCTGGAGCGCGGTGTTCTCCGCGCTGCACCGGCAGGAGCGCTCCGCCCACCAGCGCGGCGCGCTGCTCGCCGAGACGCTGGCGCGCTTCCGCCGCGCCGTGCAGGCGCTGCCCGACGGCGTGGTGATCCTGGATGCCGAGTACCGCATCGAGTGGTGCAACGACACCGCGGAAGCGCAGCTCGGCCTGGACGGGCGCGCCGACCTCGGGCAGCCGATCGCCAACCTGGTGCGCGAGCCGGCGTTCGTCGCCTACCTCGCCGCCGGCGAGGACGCGGCGCCGCTGCGCATCGAGCCGCGCGCCGGCCGCGCCCTGGTGCTGCAGCTGATTCCCTACGGCGGCGCCGAGAAGCTGCTGCTGTCGCGCGACGTCACGCAGGCCGAGCGCCTGGAGACCATGCGGCGCGACTTCGTCGCCAACGTCTCGCACGAGCTGCGCACCCCGCTCACCGTGCTCTCGGGCTTCCTCGAGACGCTGCGCGAGTTGAAGCTCGAGCCGCAGCGCCAGCGCGACTACCTCGACATGATGCGCGAGCAGTCCGCGCGCATGCAGGGGATCATCGGCGACCTGCTGACGCTCTCCACGCTGGAATCGGCGCCGCCGCCGGCCGCCGAGCGCGTGCGCGTGGCGCCGCTGCTGGAGCGCCTGCGCGCCGACGCCCTCGCCCTGTCGGGCGGCCGGCACGAGATCTCGGTGCAGGGGCTGCCGTCGGTGGATCTCGCCGGGTCGGACGCCGAGCTCGCCAGCGCCTTCGGCAACCTGCTGAGCAACGCGGTGCGCTACACGCCGCGCGGCGGCAAGGTGACGATCCTGTGGAGCGAGGAGGCGCAGGGCGCGCAGTTCGCCGTCGCGGACACCGGCGTGGGCATCGCGCCGGAGCACATCCCGCGGCTGACCGAGCGCTTTTACCGCGTCGACCGCGGCCGCTCGCGCGAGAGCGGCGGCACGGGACTGGGGCTGGCCATCGTCAAGCACGCGCTGGCGCGCCACCAGGCCACGCTGCACATCGAGAGCACGCCCAGCGCCGGCAGCCGCTTCATGGTCCGCATTCCGGCGCAGCGCCTGCTCGCGGCGGCTACGCCGCCTGCAGCTTCGCCACCGCCACCGCCAGCCACTTCACACCCTGCCGGCCGAAGTTGACCTGCACGCGCGCGTCGTTGCCCTGCCCCTCGGCATCGACGATCACGCCGCTGCCGAACTTGGCGTGGCTCACGTTCTGGCCGATGCGAAAGCCCCCCGCCGCGCCGCCGGTGCCGGCCGGCGCCCCGCCGAAGCGCGGGTCGCGCTTGGGCGCGCGCGTGAAGGCGCCGGCGGTGAAATGGATCGCCGGCCGGGGCTTCTCGGCGAAGCGCGGCGTGAGCCACTTGAGCAATCCCTGGGGTATTTCGTCCAGGAAGCGCGAGGGCAGGTTGTAGCGGGTCTGGCCGTGCAGCATGCGCGTCTGCGCGAAGGAGAGGTACAGGCGCTTCCTCGCGCGCGTCAGCGCCACGTACATCAGGCGCCGCTCCTCTTCCGGGCCGTCCTTCTCCAGCAGGCTGTTCTCGTGCGGGAACAGGCCTTCCTCCAGCCCGCTCACGAACACCGCGTTGAATTCCAGCCCCTTGGCCGAGTGCATGGTCATCAGCTGCAGCGCATCCTGGCCCTCGCCCGCCTGGTGCTCGCCCGCCTCCAGCGCGGCGTGGGTGAGGAAGGCGGTGAGCGGGTCGTCCTCCGCGCCGGACTCTGCCGCCGCGTCCTCCAGGTTGAACGCGGCGGCCGCGTTCACCAGCTCGTTCAGGTTCTCGATGCGGTCGGCCCCTTCGCGCTCGGCCTTGTAGTGCTCGAGGAGCCCGCTTTTCGCCACCACGTGCTCCACCCGCTCGGCGAGCGTGAGGCCCTCGGTTTCCTCGCGCAGCGTCTCGATCAGCGCGATGAACGGGGCCGCCTTGCCGGGCGCGGCGA
>Ga0307505_10002599_pt1 | contig 12341 bp, 8 predicted proteins | sample 23_S_MG_FD_202183 | JGI IMG/M metagenome (GOLD analysis project Ga0307505, IMG submission 202183) | Soil microbial communities from Populus trichocarpa stands in riparian zone in the Pacific Northwest, United States - 23_S | ecosystem: Environmental > Terrestrial > Soil > Riparian zone > Trees...
CGATGTGCGACCCGTGACTTTCAATCCGGGATTGCGCGCGAGCACGTTCATCAATTCTTCGGACAGCCCATCGGCGAAGTACTCGTTCTCCGGGTCGGCGCTCATGTTCGCGAAAGGCAACACAGCGATGGAGGGTTTCTCCTTGCCGGTACCGCTCAATCCTGATGAGACATGCTCTGACTTACACGACTTGAGGTCTTTGATGAGCTCAGAACAACCCGGATACCTCATGCCCTGCTGTTTTTCGAGGCAGCGCATGATCACGCCCTGCAATTTGATCGGGACTGATGCCCCGCTGTCGCGGAATGGCAGTGGCGGCTCATGAACGATCGAGTAGATAATGGCCGATTCATGCTCACCCTCGAATGGCAATCGCCCGGTGAGCATCTCATACATGACAACCCCGAGCGAAAAAATGTCGGAGGTCGTTTCGGCATCTTTGCCTTGTGCCAATTCCGGGGGGGAATACGCCAGTGTTCCAACTGTCGAGCCAGCTTGTGTGAGACGCGTAGCACCGCGCAGTCGCGCGATGCCAAAGTCCAGGATGCGGACTCGTCCGCGCTCATCCACGAGGATATTCCCCGGCTTGAGATCGCGATGAATAACACCGGCCTCGTGGGCATGCTGCAATCCATCAGCAATCTGGATGGTCAGATCGATCAACTCATCGGACGAGCGAGCACGCGATGTGCAGTACTCGTTGAGAGTCACGCCACGGACATGAGCCATGACGATAAACGGCCGTCCCTCAAATTCTTCGATCCCGTAAATCGTGACGACATTGGGATGATCCAGCTTCGACGCGGCCTTGGCCTCGCGAATCAATCGTTCTTGCGCCTCTGCCTCATTCCACATCGACGATGGCAGAAATTTCAATGCGACCTGTCGATCGAGCTTCGTGTCCTCCGCGAGGAACACTTCGCCCATCCCGCCGGCGCCGAGTTTCGATGTGACTTTATAACGACCTATGCTCTGACCGATCATGCATCTCCCCAACACGTCCAAGTGGATACAACATGGCAAGATACCCCGAAGCGTTGGCAGACGAAATGGGGGATTTTGGGGCTAGATATAGACGATTTACGAGTAACCTATTCAGACTTCAACACATCGAGGACTTCGTAGTTCAACTCACCAGCGGGGATTGTGATCTTCACTTTGTCGCCTTTGGCTTTGCCAAGCAGCGCGGCACCGACAGGAGATTTGATCGAAATCTTGTCGAGGTCGAAGTCGGCCTCTTCCGCGGAGACCAACTGGTACTTGATCTCTTCTTTCGATTTCAAATCTCGCACCACTACATACGACATCAAGTAAGCATGTCCGGTGTCGGCAGTCTCTTCGACCACGCGCGCGCGCGACAACTTGAACTCCAGTTCGCTGATCTTTCGCTCGATGTGGACTTGGCGCTCTTTGGCGGCGTGATATTCGGCGTTTTCCGAGAGATCTCCATGGTCGCGGGCACGGGAAATCTCCGAGACAACCGTTGGGCGGTCTATGGTCTTGAGGCGCTTAAGCTCATCGATGAGCTTACGATGCCCTTCCGGAGAGAGGTAAACCGGGTCGGAAGAGTCGTTGGATTGGCTGATCTTTCGAAATGGCATAGTTTCTGGTCCAGCCGGATGACAGACAGCCAATGGCCGTCTGCGAACAAAAACGCGGGCGCCCGATAGATCGCGCGCCCGACGGCTATAGTATCGTAATCTTAAGCGGGTCTGTCAACACGAACAGGTGGCCCCGGGAGCAAGTCCTGGTGTCTTCCCGGGGCCACATTTCGGGCACGACTTACTCTGACAGTGCCGCTGCGTCTTCGGCCAGCTCGACCTTCCGATCCCGGTGAAATATCCTATAGAGTGCCGGGAGGATTATTAGAGTCAGCAAAGTCGACGAGATAATCCCACCGATGACCACCGTGGCCAGAGGACGTTGCACTTCAGCGCCACTACCGGTTGCGACAGCCATCGGGACAAACCCCAGCGACGCAACCAGAGCAGTCATCAGCACCGGACGCAATCTGGTAATTGCCCCACGCTTGATCGCCTCCTCAAGTGGGACATTTTCCTCGTGGAGCTTGTTGATAAACGAGATCATCACCAAGCCGTTGAGCACCGCCACTCCTGACAGAGCGATGAATCCCACCGCCGCTGAGATCGAAAGCGGAATGCCCCGCATCCACAGCGCCAGAACCCCACCGGTCAACGCCAACGGCACACCGGTGAAGACCAAGAGTGATTGCTTGACCGACCGGAATGTCGCGAACAGTAGGAGGAAGATCAGAAATAGCGCGACAGGTACTACGACTGTCAACCGCTCCTTCGCGGCAATCAGATTCTCAAACTGTCCTCCCCAACTCATCCAGTAGCCGGGAGGGAGTTTTACCGACGCCGCGATTCGCTCCTCTGCCTCGGCGACAAAGGAGCCGATATCGCGGCCGCGGACGTTGGCCTGAACGACGGCCCGTCGCTTGCCATTCTCCCGGGTCACCTGGTTCGGGCCTTCTGCAATATTGATCGACGCTATCGCCCCGAGAGGGACATACGCCCGTCGGTCGGCGCGTTCTTCAGTAAATGAAGCTGAACGCACGATACTGGCCGCTGCACCCTCGTGAATGGGTAACGGAACCGGCAGAAACTCCAGTGCTTCAACATCACGACGAACTTCTTCGGGGAGTCGCACAACCAGATCAAAGCGGCGGTCGCCCTCGTAAACCTGACCGACTACGGCTCCGCCGACCGCAACCTCCACCACTTCCTGAACATCGGCGACATTCAATCCGTAACGCGCGATCTGAGTCCTATCGATGTTGATTGTTAGAATCGGCAGACCCTTCATCTGCTCGACTTTGGCATCGGCAGCCCCGGGGACGTTGCCAACGACTGCCAGAATCTGTTCCCCATAGGCAAGCAAAGTATCGAGGTTATCTCCGAATACTTTGACCGCGACGTCGCTACGGACACCGGCAATAAGCTCATTGAACCGCATCTGAATTGGCTGCGTGAACTCGTAATTGTTTCCAGGAAGAGTTTTCGCGGCACGTTCCAACTCCGAAACCAGATCGGCCTTTCGCTTTTTCGGATTCGGCCACTCGTTGCGCGGTTTCATCATGACGAACACGTCGGCCACGGACGGTGGCATGGGATCGGTGGCGATTTCCGCGGTACCGATCTTGGCGTACACACGCTCGACTTCAGGAAATGCCGCAAATGTACTCTCAACATCATGCTCCATGGCGACCGCCTGCGACAAACTGGTCGACGGAATGCGCATGGCGTGAACTGCGACGTCGCCCTCATCCAGTTGCGGAATGAATTCGCTACCCATACGAGACGCGATCGCACCACACAGCACCATCAACCCGACCGCGAGTGTGACGAACTGCCAGCGATACGTGATAGCGCTGTTGACGACTGGTGTATAGAGTTTCTTCGACCACGCCATCAGGAAGTTGTCTTTCTCTGAGATGCGGCCAGTTACAAATAGCGCCACGGCAGCAGGCACAAACGTAAAGCTGAGCAGGAGCGCACCTGTTAGCGCCAACAGCACTGTCTGCGCCATCGGGCCGAACATCTTTCCCTCGATCCCGCTCAAGGTTAGGATTGGCAGATATACGATCATGATGATGAGCTCGCCTGACAAACTGGCGCGACGTACTTCGAGGGAAGCATCAAAAACAACTTCGAATCGTTCCCGCCGTGTCAATAGGCGCCCGAGCTTGTGCTGTTCTTCACCCAGCCGTCGAATGCAGTTCTCGACTATGATAACGGCGGCATCGATGATGATGCCGAAATCGATTGCGCCCAAGCTCATCAAGTTGCCGCTGATGTTCATCTTAACCATACCAATGACTGCGAATAGCATGGAGAGTGGTATGGCGAACGACACAAGCAGCGCCGCCCTGAAGTTCCCTACCAGAGCGAACAAGACCACGATGACGAGAATCGCTCCTTCAAACAGATTGTTACGAACCGTCTCTAATGTAGCATTGACGAGTTTTGTACGGTCGTAGATTGTCCGTGCAAAGATGCCCTCGGGGAGCGACGTGTTGACCTCGACCATCTTTTCTGCGACTCGTTGCGACACAGTGCGACTGTTCTCTCCGACCAGCATGAACACAGTACCGAGGACCACTTCCTCGCCGTTTTCGGTCGCCGCTCCGGTGCGCAATTCCTCACCGAGCCCGACTTCCGCGACGTCGCGCACATAGATCGGCGTTCCATCATCTTCGCCGATAAAAATGTTGCGAATGTCCTCCTCATTGGCGACGAGCCCGGGAACACGAATCAGATACTGCTCACCCTTGTGCTCGATGTACCCCGCGCCTGTGCTGGCATTGTTCTGAGCCAGAGCCGACATGACATCACGAAATGTGAGGCCGTAAGCGACAAGTTTGGATGGATCGGGAGTGACATGAAACTGCTTGGCAAATCCACCGATCGTATTGACTTCGGTGACGCCGGGGACTGTCCGCAATTGCGGCTTAATGATCCAATCTTGGACGGTTCGTAGGTCGGTCGATGTGTACGGCGACCCGTCCTCGCGAACAGCACCGGGCTCGGCTTCAACTGTCCACATGAATATCTCGCCAAGACCAGTGGCGACCGGTCCCATCTCTGGTTCTCCCGCCGTTGCGGGAAGGACTGATCGGGCGTGCTGCAGTCGCTCGCTAATCAATTGGCGCGCGAAATAGATATCTGTACCGTCTTCGAATACGACTGTGACCTGTGAAAGGCCATACCGCGATAGGGATCGCGTATAACTGACATGCGGTATCCCACCGAGTGCCGTCTCGATTGGGAATGTGACCTGACTCTCGACTTCCAGAGGCGACATGGCTGGCGCCTCTGTGTTGATTTGGACTTGGACATTGGTGATATCGGGCACCGCGTCGATGGGCAGTTGGTTGAAGTAGTAGATTCCGACAACGCCCATCGCCAGGGTCGCGAGAATCACGATCCAGCGCTGTTCGATAGAGAATCGAAGTATTTTTTCAAGCACGCGTGTGCTCCTTAGTCTTAGTGGTCATGCCCGGCCTCGGACTTGCCGAATTCGGCTTTAATCAGAAACGTGTTCGACGCCGCGATTTCCTCACCGGCGCGGAGACCGGAGAGCACTTCAACCCACCGGCCGTCGCTCAGCCCCAGTGTGACGACGCGAGTCTCGACGCCATTTTCGCGAAGAACAAACACGGCAGGCTGACCCTCGACAGTCTGAATCGCTTCGTCGGGCACCGCGACTCCGACCGAGACTTTGTCCATTGCCAGACGTGCTGTCACGAATAGTCCCGGCTGCCACTCGCCTTTTGTGTTGTCGAGCACGACTCGCGCCTGTGCGGTACGAGTCCGTTCCCCGACGATCGGCCCGATGTAGTCGATCGTGCCTTCGGTTGTGGATCCTCCTGTCGCCTGTAGCCGTACGCGAACACCTGTACGAATGTGCGGCAGGTACTTGGGATAGACACTAATGTGCACCCACACAGTCGACAAATCGGCGACAACGAAGACATCGGCGTCATCGCGAACGTACTCACCGAGTGTTATGTGGCGCTCGATTACAGCGCCGGAGAGCAGCGACTTGACCTCGTACGGTGCAACGCTCTCGTTGCTCTGCACGATTGCGAGCACTTCGCCTGACTCAACCTTGTCGCCGAGCTTCTTGAATACCTTTTGCGCGATCCCCGAGAAGCGAGGCACAATGTGCGCAACACGATCGGCATTTAGAGCAATTTCCCCAGGCAATTGAATCTCGTGGGAGATCTCGCCGGGGCCGGCAGCCATGAACGTGACACCGTTGGCCCTAAGCACTTCACGACTCAACTTGACAACGCCGAGCGAGTGATCACCCGCCTTTGGAACATCGCTTCCCTGGTGTTCGTCGTCGGTATGGGACTCACCTTCTGCGTGATCGTGGCCATCATGATCTGAGTGTTCCTCACCCTCGGCATGATCGTGGCCCTCATGGCCTGAGTGCTCTTCACCCTCGGCATGATCGTGGCCCTCATGGCCTGAGTGCTCTTCACCCTCGGCATGATCGTGGCCCTCGTGATCGGCGTGCGCCTCTACACCCTCATCCGCGTGATCATCATGTCCAGCTTCCTCGGAACCATGTGCGTGCCCATGCGCGTCGACACTCACCGGAGGTTCGGTCTGCAGTATCATGAGCGTGCCCACTGCGAGAACCGCAATACACAGGCCTGTAATTATCCAAGCAGTTTTAGTCATGTCTTACCTCTCCGTCGTGTCGATCCGTTGTCCCAGCAGAGACTCCAAGCGCGCTTCCAACTGCGCTTTCTCTACCATGGCGTCGATGAGACGCGTCTGCAGTTCCGATTGGGTACGCTGAACATCCAGCAGATTCATGTAAGGCTGTCGACCGACCCGGTAGGCAAGATCGAGACTGGCCAGCGACTGCTCGATCGCCGGTAGAGTCTGTGTCTCAATCATCGCGATTTCTGCCGATCGTCGTTCCCAGGCCACTGCCAGTGTCCGAATCTCAGACTCCATCTCAAGCATGACCTGTTGGAGGTTTGCTTCGGCAGCGTCGATACGGGCGTCGCTCTCATCGATACCGGCCGCGTTCGGGTTTCGAATGGGCAACGGGATCGAGACTCCAAACAAGACACCGTTATCAGAAGCATCGTGCAATCGACGGTATCCCGCGCTTACGGTCAGATCGGGCTTTCCCAACGCCCGGGCAAGCAACGCATCCTTCAGGCGAGCGTCGCGCTCAGCCGATTGCGAGATAACCAACGGGTGTGCACGGAGGGTGACCCCAAGGCTGTCCGGCAAAGACAGTCTCGAAGCACCGGTCAGATCGCCATTTCCGTGGACACCACTTAGTACCGAGCCCGTCAAAGCCGCGAGTTCCGTAAGCGCGCTTTTAATCTCCGATGCGGCGCTTAACGAGTCGATTTGAGCCAACGAACGTGACGCGGTGGCGCGTTGAACTTCAGATTCTGGAACCGCGCCCTCGCGCATTTTTATCGCGACTGCTTGCTCGGTTTCCCTGGCCAATGCGAGTCGTTTGGCTGCCTGAATCAGTTTTTCCTGACCGCCAAGTAGTGCCGCGAAGAGAGACGACGCTCGCGCATAGATATCGAGTGCCTCGGCTTGCCATGCCGCTTCAACTGCCAATTTTCGAGCATCGACCGCCTCGAATGCGCGCCTACGTTTCCCCCAAAGCGGAATTGTCTGTTCGATACCGAACGTCGTTTGACTGGGACCGCCAGCCGTGCGACGTCCCCAATCCTCGATCTCCGCTGACACGGTGGGATTCGGATAGGCCTTCGCCTGACGGGCACCGTAACCGATTGCCCTCATCTCGTGCTCAAGCGCTTTCAGGCGCGGACTCTTTCGCAGGGCAAGTCCGATAACCTGTTGCTTGGTCAACATGTTGTCGCCGGAGGCAGCAGGTGCCGAGTCGGGTGACATGCTAATCCCCGTTAGAAGATTTGGCAGTCTGGGAGTCTGTCCCCGTGCGTCACTTCCGCACCAAAACAATGATAAAACGATCAACAAAAAGCGTACTGGACGCATAATCCTCTCCAGCGAAATGTTACACTTGGCGTAGAGCGATATGCTCCACGGCAAGGCCACGGAAATGTGGACAAGCGACGACTCCCCGTGAGTCGTCACGATGTCGAACCGGACTAGGAGTTATGCCTTGGGAGGGTGATCAATGCAGAAGGATAATTCGAGATCGTCACAATTTACGACTATGGCATAGTGAGGGACCAAGAGCGGATCACTCGGGCCGTCAATTGCGGATTGTACTGGAATCGCCATGTGCACGCAGGTGCATAGATGCACAAGGCAGGAATGTTGGGACTCGTGATCCTGGTGGTGCGGCGCGTTCTCTTCTGAGTGATGGTGCAGACATTCACCGGAAACCGCTTCGTGGCTACCGACATCTCCTTCGTCACACGCTACAGCCACCGCCGATGCTAACATAAGCATGGCGCAAAGTGCCAATGCAGCGGAGCAGGCTCGGGCGTTCGCTGTGCGGATGATGGCAAACATCGTAATGTATACAGTATCGGTACAGATTAGTTCGGTCTCAATACCAATCTTTGGCTTACTGGGTTAGAGGTTAGGGATTAGGCGAGCGTTGTATGGTAGAGCGACTCGTAGGTGCTTGCAGCATTGGCCCAGGAAAAGTCGGTCGCCATCCCTCGTTTGATGATCGCCTCCCACCGCCTTGCGTCGCCCTTGGCAAGGAGGGCCCGCTTGAGGGCGTCGAGCATGGCGTCGACGTTGTAGTCGGTGAACGAGAAACCATTCCCCGAATCCGGATGGCTGTCGGCATCGGAGACTGTGTCAGCGAGGCCACCAGTGGCCCGCACGACCGGCACGGTCCCATAACGCAGACTGTACATTTGATTCAAACCGCAGGGCTCGTAACGACTCGGCATCAGGAAGATATCCGACCCGGCCTCGATGAGATGGGCCAGAGCATTATCAAACGTCAGAAATGCCTTAAAACGGCCCGGATACTTTTCATTCCACTCTGTAAAGAGCTTCTGCAATTTCGGATCGCCGGTGCCCAAGAGTACGAGGTTGACATCGAGCGCAAAGATGGCCTCCGCCGCCTCAGCAATCAGATCCAGCCCCTTCTGTTCCGCCAATCGCGTAATCATGCCGACCAGAGGCCGGTCAGCACGATCAGCACCGAAACCACACTGATCACAGAGAGCGCGCTTGTTCACTGCTTTTCCAGAGAGCGACGAGGCGTTGAATGTCTTCGTGATGAGCTTATCGGTCGACGGATTCCAGATATCGGTGTCAATCCCGTTTAGTATGCCAGAGAGATCAGCCGACCGTTGACGCAGAAGCCCTTCCAGCCCCGCGCCAATTTCAGGCACCGATTGGATCTCGCGCGCATAGGTTGGCGAAACCGTGGTAATCTTGTCCGCGTACACGATCCCAGCTTTGAGAAAATTGATCTGCCCGAAGTATTCAAATGGCCCCATCGGTTCGGCGAGTGATTCCTCGAAGTCGAGAAACGCGAAGCGTCCCAGGGGAAACACTCCCTGATACGCCATGTTGTGCGCAGTCAGTATCGTTCGCGTCGCCTGAAGTGACGGCACCTCTGGCGCCTTGACGCGCAGATAGGCGGCTGCCAGTGCGGTCTGCCAGTCATTGAGATGAATGATGTCGGGCACCCAGTCCGACACGGCCAACAACTCGAGAATGCCGCGTGAGAAAAAAGCGAAACGCACGTCGTTGTCGGGATACTCTTTCCCCGATCCCGCTTCGACGTAAAGTCCAGTACGTGCATAGTAATTCGGATGCTCCACGAAGAACTGCTGCGCCTTCCCGTGAGGGGTCGCTGGTCTGCGCAGCTTGAAGCTCTGAGGGATTCCATTGAAGTTCAATGTGACTGACTTACCGTTGTGAGGCACAGTGAGATGCTCGCGGTGAAAAAGCGCGGCGTAGAAGGGCGAAATCACTCGTACATCATGCCCCATTTGCGCGAGCGCTTCCGGCAATGCGCCAGCGACATCGGCCAATCCACCTGTCTTGGAGAATGGTACGACTTCGGATGTGGCGTACAGAATGCGTAACGGTCTACTCACCCAGTTGTCCTTGCATCCGAGGGGACTCCAGCGGCGAGATCAACACCACGCAGGATCGACGCCGACTCTTCGGGCGAGGTCTGGTTGATGTAGAACCCAGTCCCCCATTCGAATCCGGCAACACTGTTCAGACGCGGGATAATCTCGAGATGCCAGTGGTACTCGGGGTTTTTTTCCAGCCCGAATGGCGAGCTGTGAAACATGTAGTTGTAAGCCGGGTTGCCGAGCGCGATGCGATGCCGCAGTAGCACCCGTTTGAGAAGTCCGGCAAACTCCAGACGGTGCATATCGTCGATGGTTCGGAATGCCGCCTGATGCTTCTTCGGCATGATCCAGACTTCGTAGGGAAAGCGAGCAGCATATGGCGACAGTGCCACAAAATTCGGCGTTTGATCGACCACACGGTCGCCATCGGAGATTTCCTGACGCACAATGTCGCAGAAAATGCAGCGTTCGCGATGGTTGTAGTAGTAACGGGCTCCGTTGAGTTCTTCGAGTACTAATTTCGGCACCACCGGAGTCGCGATCAACTGCGTGTGCGCGTGCTCCAATGATGCTCCCGCCATCTCGCCCTGATTTTTGAAGAGCATGACATAGCGAAATCGGTCGTCGTTCATGAGATCATTGACACGCATCTGGCACACATGCAAGACATCGGCAATGCGGAGTTCATCGAGGTCAACCAGATCTTCGTGATGGTGCGGCGTCTCGATGATTACTTCATGTGCTCCGACACCATTCATCTTGTCGTACACGCCGAGGCCTTCGCGATTCAGGTCGCCTTCAATTCGTAAAGCAGGGTACCGATTGGGGACCGCCCGTACGCTCCATCCGGGCGTATTGGCCGACGATCCATCCGACCGCAGCGCAAAAATCTCCAAAGGAGTCTCCCCCTCATTCCCTGGGCAAAACGGGCACGTGGAGGGATCGGTGCGCCGGGTATCGGCAGGACGGCGGTAGTCGTTGGGGCGCTTGCCTCGTTCGGAGGCGATGATCACCCAACGTCCGGTAATGGGATCTTTGCGAAGTTCAGGCATAATGAATTCTACTTCCCAGTCGATTGTTCTTTGAGAAACTTGGCGCGCACGCTCAAGGACTTTGCAAACGTATCCCGCATGAGCGCGATCTCTGCCTCACCCAGCTTCTCGCTACGTCCCAGCGACCTCAGAACTGTCTGTCGTCGGCCCATCGCTGTGTTGGCTGTGGCGATCATCTTGTCCAAGTCGTGATCCATCAACTTCTGTGAGTCGCCCCAGACAAACGACGGGATGTGCTTCGGTGCCAGATCGCCGCCGAAGTAATTTACACCCACTCCCCATGTTGCACCGGTCGGTATCAACGTACCGATCCCTGTCTTACAGTGATCGGCGAGGAATGAACCTACCTTGATGAGTCCTGTTTCGACCTCGGCACCGCCACGACTGACGCGTACAGTTCCGTAGTTGTTTTTCAAGTCACTGTTTGTGGTCATGGCGCCGAGATTGACCCATTCCCCAAGGATGCCGTGACCGAAGAACCCTGCGTGCGCTTTGTTCACGAACCCTTGCGCGATCGATGCTTCCCATTCACCACCGATTTTGCATCCCGGCCCGATCGCTGTCCCGCCGGTGAACTTGCCGCCGAGAAGCGATGTCCCTCGCCCGATGTATGCCGGGCCATCAATGCGATTGAACGGGTCAAGCGTGACATTGTCATCAAGAATGATAGGCCCGGACTCCAGATTGAGAACATTCTGCGGATAGACTTTCACGTTCTTTCCCACCCACAGCAATTTCGGATCACCGACGACGAAGATTCCCTTCGTTGGCGAATGAATCTTACGCGCTGGCTGCTTGCGCATACGCTCCCACAATTCAAAATCAAACGCGATCTGGTCGGGCAGATGCTGGATGAGACTCCAAACACCATCAAGGGCGCGAAATGGCATCGCCTGCGGAATCGGCGCTTTGCTTCCCGGCTTGGCGGACACTTTCGACACTCGACATTTCCCCGCCGCCCAACTGAAGTCGGCGAACTTTCCGCTCGTCCACGATTTGTCGGGGAGCGGTTGCACCAGCCCTTCGATCGTCCAGATTTCATCGGGCTTCGAGTCAGTTGCGGCACCCTTCAGAAGTGACGCACTCAGTTCTCGAGTGACCTGAGTAAGCGAGCCACGCGTTTCGAATGTCACGGCGGATGGCTTCAAGAGTGCTATCCAGCGTTCGGCGTTGGTGAAGGCGCCATCACGGAGCATGAAACACGGGCGTGTGAGATCCAACGGCTCATGCTGTCCGGCCGCTTGACCCTCAGCTAGGATCAACCATCTCTTCATGCGTCGCTCCCCTGACGGTTACGGGCGCGTCGTCGCGGTGTCAATGGGTTGGCACCTTCCGCGGCACGTTCCGGCGTGTGTGGCTCCACATGAACGATTACATCATCAACTGCCAAGTGAATGGCCATCACGGTATCTCCGGCACGGTTGGCAATCTCATGCGCATCCTCGACTGTAATGGTGCCATCGACCAGGATTTCTGTATCCACAAGCAATCGGCTACCGGCAGTGCGCACTTTGGTACGGTGCAATCCGAGCACACCGGGTACACTGCGAAGTGTCGCCGTGATACCATCGATTGTCGCTTGGGACGGGGCCCCTCCCAGCAGCACGAACGTGTTATCGCGCACAATGCGAAAGGCATGAAATAGGATAACTGCGGCGACCCAGAATGCCGCGATTGGATCGAGCACGGGGTATCCCAACTGCGCGCCGACCACGCCAACCAACACCCCCGATGTC
>Ga0307505_10002600_pt1 | contig 12340 bp, 7 predicted proteins | sample 23_S_MG_FD_202183 | JGI IMG/M metagenome (GOLD analysis project Ga0307505, IMG submission 202183) | Soil microbial communities from Populus trichocarpa stands in riparian zone in the Pacific Northwest, United States - 23_S | ecosystem: Environmental > Terrestrial > Soil > Riparian zone > Trees...
GACCTGCTCCTTCCGGCGACCACCCGCCACCCAGTGCCTTGTAGAGTTGCACGACCGACACCAGATGGAGCCGATGGGTATCGGCAAGCGCCAATTCCGTCACAAACAGGCTCCGCTGCGCAATAAGGACATCGAGATAGTTCGCCAAACCACCCTTATATCGCAGATTGGCAAGATGCAAGGCCGACCGCAAGGCATTGACCTGTCTTTCCTGGGCGGCCGCCTGCTCACGGGCCGTGCTGACCCCCACCAACGCGTCTTCAACCTCCCTGAACGCGACGAGAATCGTTTGTTCGTACTGGGCCACAGCCTGTCTGGCTTGGGCTTCGACAGCCCGCTGTTGAAACCCTAACGTTTGGGCATTCAACAAGGGGCCGGTCAGTACCGGGGCGAGGACTCCGAAATTGGTTTCCGGCGACACAAAATTCGTCAGGGTCGGACTCGCCACACCGAGAATTCCCGTGAGCGACAGTTTGGGAAACCGTTCGGCTTTCGCCATCCCGATCCTGGCGGTGGCCGCAACCAATTGTTGCTCCGCCTGCACGACATCGGGACGGCGTTGAAGCAGTTCTGAGGGAAGGCCGGCGGGTACCACAGGCGGCATAATTTGTTCGGTCAACGATCGCCCCCTGGCGATTTGACCGGGACTCCTCCCCATCAGCACGCTGAGTTCGTTTTCTTTCTGAATCATATGCCGCTTCAGCTCCGCGATGCGAGCGGCGGCATTCTCCCGCTCCGCCTCAAACTGGTCGACATCCAGCTTGTTGATCAGTCCCTGCCGGAGCCGTGCATGACCGATTCTCACCGACTCCTCCCATGCCGACAAGGTGCGCGTCGCGATCTCCAACTGCATGTCGAATTGCCGAAGATCGAAATAGGCCTGCGCCACGCCGCCCACGATTTGCAAAGTAACGGCTCGCCGGTTCTCCTCACGAGCCAAGAGATCCGCCAAGCCCGCTTCATTCGCCCTGCGGATTCGCCCCCAGATATCCAGTTCCCAGGACAGGGATCCTTGCACGTAATGATTAAAGGGACTGGGAAATCCGGGGAACCTTACGCCACCCAGGCGAGCGACGGGAAGATTGGCCGTCGCGCTGAGTTGAGGAGCAAAGTCCATTCGAGTCGTGGACAGGCGTGCCTGGAACTCTTCGATACTGGCGACCGTTTGTTTCAGGTCTTTATTCTCTTCGAGCGCGATACGGATCAACCGCTGGAGTTCTTCGTCCCGGTAGAGTTCCCACCACGGCATATTCGCCAGGGAAGGCAGATCTTTCGATTCTTCAGCCATGCGAAAAGATTCGGAGGTGGAAATGTCGGGACGAGAATAGTCGGGTCCCATCGCACAGGCGAACAGGAGCAACGAAAAGACCGCGAGGACGAGGCTGCGCATGTCACTCTCCTCCTTCTATTCCTGACGGAATTGAGTGTGTCCCAGAGCGAGGAGCCGCTTGACCGGCGCCCCGCCGACTGAGTTTCCGCACCAGCACAAAAAAGAGCGGCACGAAGTTGATGGCAAGGAACGTGGCAGCCAACATGCCGCCGAACACGCCGGTGCCGATGGAATTACGACTGGCTGCGCCCGCGCCGGTGGCGAGCACTAATGGCACGACGCCCAGAATAAAGGCCATCGAGGTCATCACGATCGGCCGGTACCGAATCTTGGCGGCTTCCATCGCGGCATCGATCAGGGAATGTCCCGCCGCATAGCGTTTGTTCGCGAACTCGACGATCAGAATGGCATTTTTGGCGGAGAGTCCGATCAGCGTGATCAATCCGATTTGGAAGTAGATGTCGTTGCTCATCCCCATCACCCACACGGCAGACAAGGCTCCGAACACCCCAAAGGGCACAGCGAGGATCACGGCAAACGGCACGGCCCAACTCTCATATTGCGCGGCCAGCACGAGAAACACCATCAGTAAGCCGAAGCCAAAGACAAACAATGATTGCTGCCCGACCATGCGTTCCTGGTAGGAGATCCCGCTCCAATCGATCCCATATCCCTGGGGAACCAACACTTCCTTGGCTACCTCAGCCAGCGCATCGAGCACCTGCCCGGAACTGTACCCCGGAGCCGCGGCTCCCAAGACCAAGGCCGTGTTATATCCGTTGAAATGGGTGACCGGATCCGGTCCACTGGTGAATTCCGTCGTCACCACGGTATCGAGCGGAATCATGGTGGATCGCTGTCCAGTCACAGCACGCACGTAGATCTTGGCGACGTCCTCGGGCGTGGATCGAAATTGCGCCTCGGCCTCCGTCTGTACCCGATAGACACGACCGAATTTGAGGAAGTCATTGATGTAGAGATTGCCGAAATAGGCCTGCAGCGTGTCGAACACTTCGGAAATCGGCACGCCCAACGATTTGGCTCGCTCTCGGTCCACGTGGGCAAAGATTCGCGGCGCGCTCACGCGAAAACTGGAGCCGATCGCTCCGATCGCCGGATGCTGTCTGGCTTTGGCGAGAAACTCTTGGGCTACGCCGGCGAATTTGTTGAAGTCCCCGCTGCTCGGATCTTGAAGTTGGACGGAGAATCCGCCCGTGGCGCCCAGTCCCCGGATTGACGGGGCGTTAAAGGCTAAAATCAGTGCCTCAGGAATTTTCGCGAACTCTCCGTACGCGGCGCCGATCAGTGCCTTCACGTGATTCTGCGGCCCCTGCCGTTCGTCCCAGTGATGCAAGGGCAAGAACATCGTCGCCGAGTTTGGTCCTCTGGTGCCGAAGACAAAGTTTTGACCGGCCAACGCATCGGTCGAGTGGATCGCGGGAACCGAGAGAAAGTAGTTTTCAATTTTACTCAGCACTGCATCGGTCCGTTGCTTTGACGCACCGTCCGGAAGCTGGACGATCGTGATGAAATAGCCTTGGTCTTCTTCCGGCAAGAAGCTGGAGGGAATCGTCCTGAATAGCCCGACAGCGAACAGGCCGATGATGCCAAAGAGCACCATGGATAAGATCGAGCGGTTGAGGATCGTCCCCACGACGGCCGTATAGCGAGCCTGCGTCCAGCCGAAGAATCGATTGAAGACCGCGAAAAACCCTCTACGCTGGCTGTGGCCCGGCTTCAGCACCAGGGAACAGAGGGCCGGACTCAGCGTGAGTGCCGTAATCCCGGAAATGATGACGGAGATGGCGATGGTGATGGCAAATTGCTTGTACAACTCACCCGTGATCCCACCCAGGAAACCCACCGGCACGAACACGGCGCAGAGAACAAGTACGATGGCGATCACCGGTCCACTGACCTCATCCATCGCCTTCTTGGCAGCATCCTTCGGCGAGAGTCCCTCCCTTATATGGCGTTCGACGTTCTCCACCACCACGATCGCGTCGTCGACCACCATCCCGATGGCAAGGACCATCCCAAAAAGCGTGAGGGTGTTGATCGAAAATCCGAGTGCCTGCATGCCGGCGAAGGTACCGATGAGAGAGACCGGTACAGCTACGCCAGGGATCAGCGTCGCGCGCCAACTTTGGAGGAAGAGATACACAACGAGGATGACCAGCACCATCGCTTCCGCCAGAGTTTTGACCACTTCTTTGATGGACACTTCGATAAATTTGGTCGTATCGTACGGAATGTCGTAGGAGACCCCCGGTGGGAAGCTCTTCGATACCGTATCCATCTCCTTCCGAACCCGCTTCACCGTGTCGAGGGCATTGGCGCCTGGCGACAGGAAGGTCAAGAGAAACACATTGGGCTTGCCGTTCCACCGGCCCTCAAGACTATAGGATTGAGCGCCCAGCTCGATCTTCGCGACATCTTTCAAGCGGATCATCGACCCGTCGGGGAGCGCCCGGACGATCATTTCCTCGAAATCCTTCACGTCCGTGAGGCGGCCTTGTGTGATCACCGGGATCGTCAATTCGGTGCCTTTCGGCGCCGGTTCCCGCCCGATTGTCCCGGCTGGAAAGTCCCGATTTTGTTCGCGGACGACACTGGCAATGTCGGTGGGCGTGAGGCTGAGTTGCGCCATCCTGGTCGGGTCCAGGATCAGTCGCATCGAATAATTCTGCCCGCCGAACACCACGGCATCTCCGACGCCACGTATTCGTTTGAGATTATCGATCACGTTGAGGAGCGCGTAGTTGGAGACAAAGACCGTATCTTTCATGGGATCGCTGGAGCTGAGCGCGACGACCGCCAGCAGGTCCGGCGACACTTTCTTGACCGAAATACCTTGGCGGACAACTTCAGGCGGCAACTGGGGCTCCGCCAGTTTCTGGCGGTTCTGCGTCTGTACCTGAGCGATGTCCACGTTCGTCCCGATTTCGAACGTGAGCTTGATGGTCATGTGCCCGTCATTCGTGCTGGTCGAATCATAGTAGAGCAGGTTGTCGATGCCGGGAAGCTGCACTTCGATCGGACGCGCGACCGAATCCGCGATCACTTCCGCGCTTGCGCCTGGATAGTCCGCATCGATCTGGATGACGGGCGGCGTGATTTCAGGAAACTGGGAGATCGGAAGGCCTTGTAAGGAGACCAACCCCAGGACGACAATCATGATGGACAGGACCGACGCGAAGATCGGGCGATCGATAAAAAAGTGTGGGATCATTTTGCCTGCTCTGGCTTCGCATCTGCCGGCTGGCCGGAGGCGGCCGGGTCGGATTGAGTATACGGAACGGTTTTCACCGGCGCTCCCGGCGCAATCATGTGGAATCCTGCAATGATCACCCGCTCTCCCTCGCGTAACCCATCTTCGATGGACCACTGACTGCCACGCCAGGATGTGGCCAGAACAGGGCGGATCTCCACCTTATTGTCGGGGCCGACGACAAAGACGATGGGCCCCTTGGGTCCATGCTGGACGGCGCTTTGGGGGACCAGAATGACGCCGGTTCTCACGGCGCCCAAAATGCGGACTTTTACGAACTGCCCCGGGAACAGCACGTTGTTCGGATTCGGGAAGATCACGCGAAAGTCCCTGGTGCCGGTGGCCGAGCGGACGCCGACTTCGAGCAAATCAAACTTACCTTCATGCGCATAGGTGCTGCCGTCCGTAAAAGTGATGACACCCCGCAATTCATAGAGTGTCGCGCCTTGGATCCGATGAGTCGCGCGGTCCCTGAAGCGTTTGAGGACAAACGTTTCCGGGGCGCTCGCATTCACATACATGGGGTCCAACTGGTGAATCGTGGTCAGCAGATCGGTCTGCGCGGCGATGAGGCGCCCTTCGTAGAGCCGACTCCGCTCGATCCGACCGCTGATAGGCGCCGTGATGAGCGAGTTGTCGAGATCGAACTTGGCCTTTACCTGATCGCCCTTGGCTCCCTCCAGCGCCGCCTTGGCGGCCATTTCCTCCGCCACCGCATCGTCCACATCTTTTTGGCTGACGGCCTGTTCCGCCAGCAGCGGTTTCACGCGAGCAGAGTTTTGCTTGGCTTGCACCAGCCTAGCTTCTGCCTGCGCCACCCTGGCATTGGCGCTGCTCATGGCCGCTTTGAACGGAATCGGATCGATTTGATACAGCCGGTCGCCTTGCTTGACGTCGCGCCCCTCAGTAAAAAACCGCTCTTTGAGGATACCCGTCACCTGAGAACGGATTTCGACCGGCCGCGACGCTTCGGTCTGACCGATGAACTCCGGTTCGTCCGGCATCGTGACAGACGACACCGTGACCACCGGCACCTCCGGAACGGGACGAGCCGGCGTGGAGGCCGCCTCTTGCTTGCACCCAGGGAGTCCGAGGAGTCCGAGAATCAGCAGAACACCAAGCATACTGAACATGCGTCTGTGTACTCGATTCTGTGTCGTCATGTGTGCCATCAATCGTGCTTCGGGAGCCATCCGGTCACTTCGCACGTTCGCCCCTTCTAGCCACGTGCTCAATCTCATTCACGAGACAGCTTGTCAGACAGCCGGAGGCAATGAGCTTGGCCCCCTGCTGATGGATCTTCTTCAGCAGATCCTTCCCATCTGAATCAACATAGGTCACAGCTGACAGGTCTACAGATAGCGGGTGGTTCGTCGTCATCCCGACGGTTGAGTCCCAACACAATTCCAGCTCCTGCACCCAAGGTCCAGCCAAACGTCCCTCAAGCCTGAAGACGGTCGATTCTGCATTCACGAGTGTCGTAATTTTCAGCATAGATTCTCCCCCTTCACCCGTACGGAATGGCAAGGGGCATTCCAGCGGTCGAGGACGAATTCATCTTCACAACCTATTGTTACTTGGTGAAATATCTCGAGGTCCGCATCGTGACACATCTTACTGACGATGGGGATCTGCCGATATCCCGGCACTCGCCGAATCATCGGCAGAATCGGAAAGAACAGACTACCGAGTGAGCGGCCAAGACAAGTTTCTAAATGCAAGACGGCGGAGGCAGCCGTTCAACCAGCGGAAACTGTCTGTTCAAGCGACCGACCGTTCACTTCCGTCAGCAGCTCGTTGTGCTCACTCTCCTCGTGCGACGGACTCGGCTGGTGACGCGCCGCGATCAGCGAGTAGAACACCGGCACGACAAAGAGCGTGAATACCGTGCCCACGGTCATGCCGGTGACCAACACCATGCCGATGCTGTTGCGGGCCGCCGCTCCCGGTCCCGACGCGAGCACCAGAGGGAGATGTCCGAAGACGGTGGCCGCCGAGGTCATCAGCACCGGTCGCAGCCGCGTCAACGACGCCTCTCGCAGCGCGGCAGCCTTCGAGCGACCGCGGGCCTGCAGCGTGTTGGCGAATTCCACGATGAGGATGCCGTTCTTCGCGATCAGTCCAACCAACGTAATCAGTCCGACTTGGGAGTAGATGTTGATCGTGGTCAGGTCCAGGAAGGTGAATATCAGCGCGCCGGAAATTGCGAGCGGGACTGAACCGACTAGGACGATCAGCGGGTCGCGAAAGCTCTGGAACTGCGCCGCGAGCACCAGATAGATGAGCACGACCGCGAACCCGAGTGTGACGATGAGCGCAGATCCCTCGTGACGGATCTGTCGTGACTCGCCCGCGTAGTCGATGGCGACGCCGGATCCGCTCGCTGCAGCGGCTGCGGTTTCGAGGACGCGCAGCGCTTCTTCCTTGGTGAACCCTGGTATGACGCCGCCGAATATGCGCACTGCATTGCGCTGCTGGAAGCGATTCAGCGTGCGAGGCGCGGTGCTCGTTTCGATATGCGTGAATGTCGAGACCGGCACAAGCTGGCCGCCCGGGGTCTTGATCTTGAGATCGAGGAGCGGATCGACCGTCGCGCGGTCTTTGTCGCCGATCTGTGGAATAACTTTGTAGCTGCGATCGAAATAGTTGAACCGGTTCACATACGCGCCGCCGAGGAGTGTTCCGAGTTCGCGGCCGACACCGGCCAGGTCGAGCCCTAAGTCGGCAAGACGCTCACGGTCAAGCACCACACGCGCCTCAGGGAGGTCGATCTTGAGATCGGTGTCCACATACAAGAACTTGCCGCTTTGCCAACCGGCGCTGAGCACGGCGCCGACCGTTTCGAGCATCTGCTCGGGCGGCACGTCGTTCTGCAACACGAGTTCGATGTCGTACTGGCCGGGGGTGGGCAGCGGCGGATCCAAGCGCGGGAACACGCGCAGCCCCGGCACCTGCGACACCGCGCCAAACACCTCCCCGTACATCTCCTCGGTCGAGCGTGCCCGTCCGTGCCAGTCCTTCGCGACCAAGCCTCCAAATCCGCCCCATGCCGCCGTCAGCGACCACGTGAATTCCGTCTCGGGAAAGGACGTGATGGCCTTGACCACCTGCAAATGCTCACGGTTGGTGGCGGCCACTGTGGAGTCCGGCGACGCTTCGAAAAACAAGCTGATGTGGCTTTGATCCTCAACGGGAGCGAGTTCTTGCCGAGAAAACATGTACAACGGCCATATCGCGGTCATGATGAGCAGTGACGCCACCACGACCGCCCAGCGCATCTCCAGCGCCCTGTCGAGCAGCCAGGCGTAAATACGGCGCACCTCTTCAAACCGTCTGTTGACGAAGGCGGTCATCCTGCCTTCCTTGCCCTGCGAGTGCACGAATCGCGAACTCATGACCGGCGACAACGTCACCGCCACGATCCCCGATAAGACCACCGCCACGGCAAGCGTCATCGCGAACTCCAGGAACAGTGAGCCGGTCAATCCGCCCTGAAAGCCGATCGGCGTGTAGACCGCGGCCAGCGTGATCGTCATGGCGATGATCGGACCGATCAGCTCCCGCGCGCCGGCCAGCGCCGCCTCGATCCGAGACTTACCCAGGCGCACATGCCGCTCGACGTTCTCCACGACGACGATTGCATCGTCCACGACCAGCCCGACCGACAACACGATCGCGAGCAGCGTCAGGAGATTGAGGCTGAAGCCGAACGCAAACATGAACGTCGCCGCTCCGATCAGCGACACCGGCATCGCGACGAGCGGGACCAGCGCGGTGCGCACCGAGCCCATGAAGAGAAACACGACCAGCGCGACGATCAGGATTGTCTCCGATAACGTCTTGCTGATCTCTGTCAGCGCATTCCGCATAAACATCGTGCCGTCCCAAACGAGCTGCATGTCGATGTCTTTCGGCAGCGTCGGTCGGATACGCTCCATCTCATCGCGCAGTCGGTGCGCGACCTCGATCTCGTTCGAGCCGATCAGCGCCCAGATCCCAAGGTAGACACCCTCTTTCCCGTTGTACTTCGCGACCATGTCGGCCTCTTCGGCCCCATGCTCGATCTGGGCCACGTCTCTCAGCCGCACGATCGCGCCTCCCCGGTCGGCGACGATCAGGTTTTCGAACTCCCCGGCAGAGCGTAGATCGGTATTCGCGAGCAGGTTGATCTGCACCAGGTTGCCCTTGGTTCGACCGACGGCCGCCAGGAAGTTGTTGCGCTTGAGGGCGGCCTGCACGTCTCCGGGCGAGAGGTTGAGCGCGGCGAGACGATCAGGGTCGATCCAGATTCGCATGGCGACCTGGCGGCCGCCCTCGAAGGTGACCCGCTGGACACCGGGCAACGTCGAGAGTTGGGGCTGCAGCGTGCGCAACAGCCAATCCGTGACGGCCGGCACGCTGCGCTCCGTGGAGGTGAAGCTGAGATAGAAGGACGCGTAGGGGCGATCGGCCCGTTGCATTTCGATCGCAGGCGGCTCGGCTTCCGCCGGCAGCTCGGATCGTACCTGTTGGAGCCGCGCTGTGACTTCGGCCAACGCTGCCGTGCTGCTATGGTTCAGCTTCAAGTGCACCGTGACGGTGCTGACACCGGCGCGACTGGTGGACTCCACATAGTCGACACCGCCGATCGCGGAGACGACCCGCTCGATCGGCGTACTGAGAAAACCGCGGACGGTTTCGGCGCTGGCGCCGTAGTAGACCGTCGTGATGATCACGGATGAACTCTCGATCTTCGGGTACTGCTGCAACGGCAGGCTCGTCAGCGCCCGCCACCCCGCGAGCACGATCACGAGGTTGACGACCACCGCCAGTACCGGGTGCTTGATGAAGATGTCGGTGAACGAGCGCATGCGGATGTCCTTCTCCTGTCGTTCCGGCTCTCTCAGCGTTCTCCGACAATCACCTGACCCGATTCGCTTCCATCCTCGGGGGCGCCGGCGATCGCGACGAGCGCGGCTTCTCGCAGTTTGAACGACCCCGAGACCGCCACTCGTTCGCCGGCGGACAGCCCGGCGTGAATCACGACTTCGTCGCCGAGCATCGCGCCGCTCTCGACCGGCCGCACGTGCGCGCGGGTCTTACCATTTTTGTCCAGCTCGATCACGAACACCTGATCGCCGCCCGGACCCTTGCGCATGGCGCTCGCAGGGACCGCGACGGCCTTGCGTAGCAGGCCGACCGGAACCCGGACGCGCACCGAAGAGCCGGGCGACGGCGCGTTGGCAGCGCCCTCTATTCTGGCGCGCACCATGGCATTGCGTGTCGTGGGATCGATACGCGCGTCCACCGCGACGATTTTGGCTGTGATCGGGGAGGGTTGGCCGGCGGCGGATACCTCGACGCTGTCGCCTTCCCGCAGACCGGCGGCGACCTGCTGCGCGACCGAGAAGTCCACATGCGCTGCGTCGTCAACACCCTGCAGCGTTGTGAGTTCGGTGCCCTCGTTCAGATACTGGCCGGGATGCAAGTCCGCCATGCCTACTCGCGCGCGAAATGGCGCCCGAATGGTCTTGCGGGCGATGATCGCCTTGGTCCGCGCGATCTGAGCCAGTGCGACATCGAGGTCTGCGCGCGCGCGATCCACTTCCTCCTGGGTCGTGGCACGGTCATGACTCAAGTTGTTCCTTCGGTTGAGCACCGCGCGCGCGAGGGCAGACTGCGCTTCCTGCGCTTTCAGCTCAGCTTCCTCGACGGATACATCGAGTGCGACGAGCACCATGCCGGTGTCAACAATTTGCCCGGGTGTGAGGCTGACATAACGGACAGTGCCTGGGAGTTCGTTGCGCAACGTGATCGAGCGCAGCGCCAGAATCGTCCCGATGGATGTAGCGGTGTGGCGGTGCTCAATTTCCCTCGCGAAGGCGACGGTCACCGACTCCATCGGCTCCGGCTGGTTCGCGGAAGCCGCCACGGTTTCCTGTATGGACGTATACTTCCACGCTGCCAGGCCAACGCCAACCGAGACAACAGCGACGAGCAATAGAAAAGATCCGATCCAACTCCGACGATTCATACGCGACGCCCTCCCGATCGCTTCCTTGATGAAAATGAACCCTTAACCTTGGGCGAACGACGAACCGGTGTTGCGCGTGAGAGCATGTCCTCGAGCGCGCGGCGCACCCGAACGACGCGCACTTGTTCGAGCGGAACGATTCCCAACACCCAGTCGAGCCAGAGTCCATCGATCGCGGCAGCGACCGCTTCACCAACGCCCGGCGGCAGGCCGTCCTGCGCGATGCGCCGGTGGAGATCGGCGTAGACTGCGCGCATGGGCTGGATCAACGCAGGGTTCTGAGCGAGCGCCGCAAATACCGCGGAGGAACTGCGGCGCAGTTCCTCCGTCCAGCACTTGGCGTCAGAAAGGCAGTGGTCCAAAAGCGCGCGCGCCATACGCCCGGGGCCTTCCGGTGTGCGCTCGTACGCTTCCGTATAGCACGATCGCCAACCTTCAGCGGTGCGGATGACCAGCGCTTCGACGAGCCGGTCCTTCGACGGAAAATAATGCAGCAGGCCGCCCTTGCTCATGCACGCCTCGGCGGCGACGGCGTCGAGCGTGAGATTCGCGATGCCCTGACGGGCGACCACGGCTTCGGTGGCATCGAGGAGCATGTCTTGTAGTTTCGGGGCTGTGCGTTTCATGGGCAAAGAATACCGTCCGGCCGGTCTGGTGTCAACCGTCCGGCCGGTTGGTTCATATCATCCCGCATATGCGGTCGATTCATCCGATAGGCTGAACGCCATGCGCACCCCACCCCCGGCCGGCCATCGCCACCGTTCGATTTCAGGCCCTGAGCGCGCGTTGCACAACCGGCCTTGGTCGTCCGGTCGAATGCGGTGGCGCCACGGCGTACCGAATCGGACGTGGCTGCGCCTTTCCGTTCTGCACCATGATACGGATCTCTTCGATGACTCTGCCGCACCTCGCGCAAGTCCAGGCCGTAATCGCTAAAGTCCCGCTGTCATCCAGCACGGTCCGGCCTGTTCCACCAATGACCGTGTTATGACAATGCCGGCAGGCGGTCTGCTTCTTCCGTGGTAAAAAGTCGACTGCGACGGAGTTGAATGGTTTCGTCTGTGATCTCATGTTTCACTCCTTTCACATTCTCGATGGAGTTACGATTCGTGTTCACATCGCTTACCCAACCGCCATATGGCATAGACTGTTCCCAACATATGCCGAATCGATGTGGGCAACATAAGTATTTGACTGGCAAGGAATTTATTTGAGAATCGTGCGGTTTCAAGAGGGTCATTACAGAGTCGTGACGGCGTCTCTGCTGCCGACATCTCGGCAGATGACGAAAGATCGGCGCTAATTCTGACTCAGTGCGCTGAGAAAAACATTTTTGCTCCCGCAGGCAGAAATGCCTCCGTTGGAAGAATGTTGTACCGCCTTCGAAGTTCTTCGACTTGGTCACCCATCACAGGCCAGTACTCCCAGCCTTTGTTCAGATCCACATTCATCGCAGCCCCCCGTCGAATCGCGATCAGCGCCTTTGTCGGGTCGAAGAATCCTGTTCTGGCCTCAGTGATCGGCGTCATACGAATGCCCACGTGAAATTGCAGTAGGACGAAGAAGACGAAGAGCCACGGGTCGCGCCGCTGGAAGCCGGCGCTGAAACAGGCCACCTGGACCTCTTCCTCCGGAGCCGTTCCATAACCGGATAGAAGGTGCGCGCAATCGTGAAACAAAATTTGTTCTGGCGCGCCACCCTTTTCCCCTGGTAGAGCGAACCCGT
>Ga0307505_10002601_pt1 | contig 12339 bp, 8 predicted proteins | sample 23_S_MG_FD_202183 | JGI IMG/M metagenome (GOLD analysis project Ga0307505, IMG submission 202183) | Soil microbial communities from Populus trichocarpa stands in riparian zone in the Pacific Northwest, United States - 23_S | ecosystem: Environmental > Terrestrial > Soil > Riparian zone > Trees...
CATCGGAGGCTGCCTCACCCCCCTCATCCGGCCGATGGCCACCTTCTCCCCCCAAGAAGCCGGGGGGAGAAGGCTCTCGATTCCACACCCTCGCGATGAACCACTCCAACTCGCGATGCACACACACCGAGAGCCTTCTCCCCTCCGCAGAGGGGAGAAGGTGCCGAAGGCGGATGAGGGGTCGCCCTCGTGGCAGGCACGCAGTCTTTGTTTCTTTCTCTCAGGCGCGCCGCGCGCGACGTGGGCCGGCTCAGGATGACAGACTGTTGGTAAATCGCCCGTGGGCGTGAGAAATGCCGCCTAGGAGCCTGCGCGGCAGAAGTGCATTGGCCTCGGAGCGACCTCACGTGCCCAAGGCTAGGCCAACCAGCGCCGCCGGCCGTGCCGGCTAGCGTAATGCTTCTTCCAGGGCCGTAGAGGAGTCGGTCTTCTCGTCGCGGTACTTCACGATGAGCGGCGCGGCGATCTGGAGACCGTGTTGCTCGGCGAACGCGCCCTTCATCGGACGCGTACCTGGAACGACCACGGCACCGAACGGGATCTCGAGCGGCCTCTCCGGCGTCTTGCGATAGATCTGTCCGCGCACGATGTCGTAAACCGGCGTGGACCCGGTCAGGATCACGCCCGCGCCGATGACCGCGCGTCCGCGCACGATCGTCCCTTCGTAGATCCCACAGTTGCCGCCGACCACGACATCGTCTTCGATCACCACCGGGACGTTTCCGACCGGCTCGAGCACACCGCCGATCTGCGCCGCCGCGGACAGGTGAACGCGCTTGCCGATCTGTGCGCACGATCCGACCAACGCGTGCGAATCGATCATCGTGCCCTCGTCGACGTAAGCGCCGATGTTCACGTAGGCCGGCGGCATCATCACCACGCCTGCGGCGATGAAGGCGCCGCGGCGGATCGACGACCCGCCCGGCACGATGCGGACGCCGTCGGCCACCTTGAAGCGACGCACGGGAACGGTGTCCTTGTCGACGAACGACAGTCCGCCCGAAGCCACCTCGGACAGGATGCCGAAGCGAAAGGCCGCCAGGATCCCCTCCTTCACCCAGGTCTGCGCCGTCCAGATCCCGTCCGCATCCCGGACCGCGGAACGGACCGTTCCTTTCTCGAGCTCCGTCAGGAACAGGTTGACGGTCTTCACCGCCTCGAGGCGGTCAGCGTTGGCGAGAGCCTTGACGCGATCTTCGATGGTCAGCATGGCGCTCCTTCTTCATTCACCAATCTTGGTTCGGCCCGTTCGAGTCTTCGAGTCGTCGAGACCCTCATAGTCTCAAAGTCTCATAGCGAGGCGTCAATAGAAGCCTACTTGACGATCTGGCGCCTCGACGACCTGACGACTCCCCGTCGCGAAGGCCCCAGACCCAGACCGGAGGCCTGACCCCACCCAATCACGAGGGTCCCGCGACCACGAACCAGGGGCCTGACCCCACCCCAATCACGAGGGCCCCGCGCCTCGAACCGGGGGCCTGACCCCACCCAATCACGACGGTCCCGCGACTCGAACCGGCGGCCTGACCCCATCAATCACGACGGTCCCGCGCCCACGAACCGCGGGCCTGACCCCACCCAATCACGGAGGCGCCCGCGACTCGAACCGGGGGCCTGACCCCACCCAATCACGAGGGGCCCGCGCCTCGAACCGGGGGCCTGACCCCACGAATCAGGGAGGCGCCCCACCCAATCACGACGGTCCCGCGCCTCGAACCGGGGCCTGACCCCACCCAAAGTGGTCACGCGACTCGAACCGGGGCCTGACCCCACCCAAAGTAGTCAGAAATCGCCTACTTATGGAAACTTTCCGCCGTTGCGTAGGGGCGTAACCGGTTTCATCCGTTCGCTCTTATGATCCAGGCCGGGCTCGCCGATCGTCACGGTTCGCCCTCACAAGACACCCGATTTCGTCACCCCGCGACAGGAGGCTCCATGCGCCGAAGTGCGCTCTTTGCGCTCATTTTTCTTCTTGCTACCAACCCCGCCGCAGCCAAGATCGGCACCATCGATCTCGTTCCCGCCTCCACCCTGCTCGTTCCCTACTTCGAAACCGACTTCGACAATCCCGCCGGCGTGGACACGCTGATCACCGTTCAGAACGCGAGCGCCAGCGCCACGATGGTGCACGTCACGATGTGGACGGACTACGGGATCCCCACCGACACCTTCGACATCTACCTGACCGGCTACGATCAGGAGACGTTCAGCATGCGGGAGATCATGAACCGGTTCCTTCCGATCACGGCCTCGGACGGACAGGATTTCGGCGACACATCCAGCCCGAACGACGGAATCAGCAATCAGGGCCCGATCTCTCAGGACATCAATTTCGCCAGTTGCACCGGCCAGCTTCCGGGTGGCGAGGATTTCATCAGTGCTCAGCTTCCACTGGCCCACATGGGCCTGGCCGCGTCGGACTATTTCGGCGCGGGCAACTGCGGCGGAAGGAACTACGGCGATGGGATCGCCCGCGGGTACGTCACCCTGGACGTGACGAACCAGTGTGCCTGCGGAGCCACCCCTGCCACGGTGGGGTACTTCGTGAATGGCGGAGGAGGAATCGCCGGCAACCGCAACATCCTTCTGGGCGAGGTCACGTTCCTCGATCGCACCGGAGGTCGTCACTTCACCGAGCCCGCGGTTCATATCGAGACCAGCGCGACCGAGCTGAACACGCCTGGCGAGTACACGTTCTACGCAAGTCACGTCAATTACACGGCCGCCGACAACCGCGAGGCACTCCCGACGGCCTGGGTGGGCAAGTGGGCCGGCAATCGCACCAGCGCCGAGGTTTGGCGCGATCCTGGTGTGCCCGTCGCGGCCTTCGCCTGCGGCGGCACGCCGTTCACGCTCAATGAGCGCCAGATTCGAGCATACGACCAGGACGGGGGCGTCGTTCCGGCCACGACCGGCAATCGGTTCCCTCGCGCGGCGGGGGTCACTCGCGCCGGCGCGGATCTCGGTCTCGTCACGGGCTGGGGATCGCTTTTCCTCAACCTCAACCTGCCCGCACCGAGTGGTCCGCTGAGCAGCATTCGGCAATCCTGGGTGACCTGGCGCCAGATCCCGCGCGATCAGCCCACCAACAGCCCGCTGGGTTACTCCACGCATGGAGTGCAGCTCGGGAACGCGAACGCCGGCGATGACCCGGTCATCCCTTGAGAAAGAGCCTGACCATGAAGAATCTGACCATTGCCCTGCTCCTTCTCCTCGTCGTGGCCGTCTCGCCCGCGTACGCCGCGATCGACGCTGTCGATCCGGTCCCGGCCGCGACGCTCCTGCAGCCTTACTTCGAAGTCGACTACTCCAACGCGAACGGCAAGCGTACGGTCCTGACCATCGGGACAGTCTCCGCTTCCGAGACACTCACACACGTCACGCTCTGGACCGACCGGGGCGTGCCGGTGTACTCGTTCGACGTGCGGCTCGCCGCTCACGGCTCGAAAGAGATCGACCTCTTCGCTCTCTTCCGCAACGGTACGCTGCCGCAGTCGACTCCGGGCGGATTCGGCTCCTGCGGCGCATCGCTGCCTCCTGCCGCCATTTCCCCGACGCCTCTCGCCCAGTTGCAGCGCGCCTTCCGCGGCCAGTCCTCTTCCTTCCTCGGAGGGAACTGTGGCGGCGTGAACTACAACGAGAACATCGCTCGCGGCTACGTCACCATCGACGTCACCTCGAGTTGCACCTCGGAGTTCCCGGGCGGCACCGGCTACTTCGTGAGCGGCGGCAACGGTATCGCCACCAACAACAACGTCCTCTGGGGCGAGGTGTCCGTCACCGATCCCGTGAGCGTCAATGCTCACGGCAGCCCGATGGTGCACATCGAAGCCGATGCGACGAATCCTTTCACCGACGGCACGCCAGGGCCTGATGTGTATTGCAGTGTGTACTTCTCCTATCCCATCGTGACGTGCCCGGCGGAAAGCATCACTCCCGTTCCCGACTACACGTTCTACTCGCGCCGGACAGGATCGAACGCGGACAATCGGGAAGCTCTGCCGATGGAGTGGCTGGGCCGTTATGACCTGACCAATGCCAAAGTCAACTTCGCCCAAGTCTGGCGCGATCCGGGAAACGCCACGTCCTTCGCGTGCGGCAATCCGCCCGCGGGCCTGACCAACCGCTTGATCGTCGCGTTCGACCATCAGGAGAACGTGGCCATCAACGGACCGTTCCCCACTCTCCCGTACGCCACTCAGCGCGTGCGCATCAACACCGCCTTCGTGCCCCCTGACTTCGAGACCGGTTTGGTGTACTACACCCTGGCGCTCAGCGAGAACCAGGGCGTGCTGGAGACCCGCAATCAGAGCTACGTGACGCACATCTATGAAGGCGCCGGCTCGACGGGTGAGGCCAGCGCCTGGCCAAGTTCCAGCCCCGCCAGCAGCAGGGAAACCACCAACCTCCCCATCGGTCCCCCCGCCGATCCCCAGTGCTCGGACCAGATCGACAACGACGGCGATGGTCTGATCGATTTCCCGGCGGATCCAGGATGTCGAGCGGCCAGCACGAACATCGAGAATCCAGAGTGCAACGACGGCATCAGCAACGACGCCGACGGTCTCATCGACTTCCCTAACGATCCTGGCTGTCACAGCCGCAGTGACTTCCTGGAAGAGGACACCTTCGTCATTCAGTGCGATGACGGAATCGACAACGACGGCGATGGCGCGATTGATTGGCCAAATGACGGCGGCTGCTACAACTTCAGCGACAACTCGGAAGACTCGAATGCCTGCAACGATGGCTTCGACAACGATGGCGACGGGCTGACCGACTTCCCCGCGGATCCGGGTTGCGGCTCCGCGTCCAGCAGCATCGAGAATCCACAATGCAACGATGGCGTCAGCAACGACGCCGATGGTCTCATCGACTTCCCCAGCGACCCCGGTTGCGCATCACGCAGCTCCGACACCGAGAGTCCTGCCTGCAACGATGGCGTCAGCAACGACGCCGACGGTCTCATCGACTTCCCGAGCGACCCCGGTTGCGCATCGAGAAGCTCTCAGAATGAGAGCCCACAGTGCAACGACACCTTTGAAAACGACGGCGACGGGCTGATCGACATGAACGACCCGGGTTGCACGAGCCCGAGCGACAACCGGGAGCTTCAACAGGAATGTAACGACGGACTGGACAACGACGGAGACGGGCTGATCGACTTTCCGTACGAAACCGGCTGCAGCTCGGCCAGCGATGACTCCGAGACCGCGAACTGCAACAACGGCGAGGACGACGATTGTGACGGCACCACGGATGCCGGCGATCCCGGTTGCGCCAACCCGAACGATCTCAACGAAGGACCGGGAGTGACCCTGGCCTGCAGCGACGGCATCGACAATGACGGCGACGGCTTCATCGATTTCCCGAACGATCCGGGTTGCATCAGCCGCGCTGACGACGTCGAGTTCAACGATCCATCCGTCGTCGCAGCCATTGCGGAAGTCCCCGCGCTCTCGCCTCTCGCCCTCGCGTTCATGGCCGCCCTCCTGGCGATCGTGGCCGCGGTCGCGTTGCGCGGTGGCATGATGAACGGCTGATGTTCGACTCTATGCTTCCGAAAAAGGGGTGGCTTTGCGGCCACCCCTTTTTTCTTCTGACCCTCTTCGCCCTCTCCTGCTCGCAGGCGCCTCCGCCCGTGCCCATGGCCGCCATCCCTTCCACACCGGCCTGCGGCGCGCCTGCCCTGGCCGCAACCTCACGACTGACGTTCACAGAGGCTCCCAGCGGTCTGCCGCGATCGGGACAGTGGCGCGACGACTTCGACCTCGCCGACATGAACGGCGACGGCGAGCTCGATCTCGTTCATGGCCCGTCGAGAAAGGGCCATCCCTGGCCGGCGATCTTTCTCGGCAATGGCAAGGGGACGTTCATTCTCTGGAAGACCGCGCACTATCCGCCGCTCCCTTACGACTACGGTGATGCCAAGGCCGCCGATTTCAATCGCGATGGCCTCATGGACCTCGCGCTCTCCGCGCACCTTCGTGGACTGACCGTGCTCCTTCAGGAAGGAGACGGGCACTTCGCACCCTATGGCAGCGGACTCACGATGCGACTGCCGGCGGGAGACCAGAGTCCGAACCTCACCTCGCGCGCGATCGCCACCCCGGACTGGAACCGCGACGGACTCCCGGACCTCCTGGCGTTGAACGAAGGTCCGACGCGATTGGGACCCACACCACCACAAGACTCTCTCGCGCTCTATCTCAACCGCGGGGGGGAATGGCATCGCGTCGCCGAGGCCGGACCCGACGGCGTCTTCGGAACCTCGCTCGCCACAGGCGACGCCAATGGTGACGGGCACGCCGACGCGATCATCGGCACGAACGTCGGGGGGGCAGGCGCCCTGCTCCAACTCGGCAACGGTGGCGGCATGATCTCCCGCGACTTGGCCTCCCTTCCTGCGAATGCCACCGTGTCCGCGGTGGCCATGTCCGATCTCGACCGGGACCGTCGCGACGAGATCCTCAGCGCCACGATCTTCCTCGAGAACGAGAACGCCTGCATCGCATTGGACGTCATCCGCCTTGACGACGAGAAAGACACGGCATCGCGGATCTTCGGCGAGCGATCGCGCGACGTCATCGTGAGCCTGATCTCCGCGGACCTCGACGGCGACGGACGGACGGATCTGCTGGCGGTGCGCAAGAGCGGCGCAATGCTGCCCTTCCTCGCAACCGAGACCGGACATACCCGCGAACCCGTCGTGCCCGCGCCCGAGGCGATGGTGGGTTGCGATGCCTACGGCGCCCACGTCGCCGACCTCGATCATGACGCCTCGCCCGAAGTGATCGTCAGCTACGCCGGAGATCTCACCGCCGGCCCCAACCTCCCCTGCCGCAGCGGAGGAGGGTTCGTATTGTGGCGAATCACCACGCGCCCGTGATCGGTTGGCGGTGGACTTGTGGACTTGGTGGACGCTTGTGGACGGTGTGGACTTGGTGGACCTCGTTGCGCGCACCCTCCACCGGTGTCCACACAGTCCACGTCCACTAAGTCCACGAAGTCCACAACGTCCACCGTCCACCGTCCACCGCCAACCGCCAACCACCAACCACCAACCAAACTAAACTCCAACCATGACTCCTGCTGATCGACTCGCGGACATCGAGCTCTCGCTGATTCGCCAGATCAACGCGCTGGCCACGCCGCTTTCCGTCAACCTCGGCATCGGTGAGCCGAACGTCGTGCCGGACGAAGAGCTGCGCGAGATGGCGCGGCGGGCCGCGACCACGCCGTGGCAGTACTCCGCCAATGCGGGAACGCTCGCACTGCGCAAGCGCCTCTGCGAGGAGACCAGCTACGACCCCAAGAGCGAAGTCTGCGTCACTGCCGGCACGCAGGAAGGGCTCTTCGCGATCTTCACCGCGTTTGTGAATCCTGGCGACGAAGTGCTCATCCCCGACCCGGGCTTTCTCTCGTACGCGACCCTGGCGAAGATCTGCGGCGCGACCACCGTACGCTACGAGCTCGAGCCGCCGGAGTGGGAGATCGACGTGGCCGCGCTCGAGAAAAAGATCACGCCGCGGACGAAGCTCGTCGTGGTCAACTCACCGTCGAATCCTCTCGGCTCCATTGCCAGCAGGGCGACGCTCCAGCGCATCGCTTCCCTCGGGCCGCTCGTCGTCAGCGACGAAGTCTATCGGGAGCTCTGGTATGAGGCCGCACCGCCATCGATGCTCGACATGGGCGACAACGTGCTCGTCCTCGGCGGACTGTCGAAGTCCCATGCCATGACCGGTCTGCGTCTCGGCTGGGTCCACGGTCGCGAGTCCGCGCTGAAGCCCGTCCTCACCGCGCACCAATCCATCGCCACCTGCGCGTCCGTGTTCTCCCAGGCCTTGGCCGAGATGATCTTCGCCGCCCGCGATTGGAACGCGCAGTGGCTGACTTCCGTGCGCGCGCAGTTCCTCGCGCAGCGCGGCGTCGCACTCCACGCCATCGAGCACGAGCTCGACGTAAGCCTCGCACCGCCCGCCGGCGCCTTCTATGCCTTCACGCCCATCCCCGCCTGCGAATCCATCTCCTTCGCCCGGACTCTCGCCACCGACGCGGCTGTCCTGGTCATCCCCGGCCTCGCCTTCGGACCCCGCGGTCAAGGCTTCATCCGCATCTCCTACGCCGCACCCCTCGACCAGATCACTTCCGGCATCGAACGCATTGGACGCTGGCTGCGCACACAGGGACGATGAACGGGAGACGGCGAGCATCCTCCCGCGCACTGCTCTTGCACCTCCGTTAAGATTCGATCGATGGTGGCCAGAATCAAAGCTGCGAGCCCGCTCGCGAGACCGGAGCGCGACTCGATTGCGTCGGCCGAGGTCTCGCTGTATCGGAACATCCTGACCATCCAGCGCGAGCACCGGCTCGATCAACTCGGGATCTCCTTCTACGACGCGGAGACGACCATTCAATGGTCGTTCAACGCGGACCAATACTTCCACGCCGCGTCGACGATGAAGCTGGCGGTGCTGCTGGGCGTGTTCCGGCAGGTCGACCGGGGAGAGCTGCGGCTCGATGCCCCGGTTCACGTGCGCAACCGGTTCACGAGCATCGTCGGACAGGAAGCATTCATGCTCGACCTCGGGCGCGACGCCGATCCCGACGTCTACGGCCACCTGGGCAAAACCATGACCGTGCGCGAGCTGGCCTACTGGATGATCATCAAGTCCAGCAACCTGGCCACGAACCTCCTGGTCGACGTCGTGGGGATCCCCGCCATCCAACGCGCGCTCGATGAGCTGCAGATCGACGGCATGCGCGTCCTGCGGGGCGTCGAGGACGCCCGGGCCTTCGATGCAGGTCTGAACAACGAGGTCACCGCCAATGGTCTGCTCAAACTCCTGCGCCTGATCGCGGATGGCCGTGCGTTCTCCCAGGCGGCGTGCGACGCCATGCTGGCCATCCTGCTCGACCAGCAATTCCGCAGCGGCATCCCCGCCGGCCTGCCCAAAGCCGCGCGTGTCGCACACAAGACCGGGAACATCTCGACGGTGCACCACGACGCCGGTATCGTGTACCTCGACGGCGGGCGCAAACCGTACGTGCTGGTGATCCTCACCCAGTTCCCCGCGGAACAGGGACGCGGCACGGCGGTGGCGGAAGTGTCGCGCGACATCTTCCAGACGCTCGCCGGAAACGATCATGAGTGATGTCTTACAGGGCCAGGGCCTGAAAGTCGTCGACGCCTTCGACCTGGACGATGAATTGCGCGCCGCTCTCAAGCCGGGCGATTTCGTGCGCGATGCGGAGGGCCGGCGGCATCGCCTGCCCCGCTACTTCTACGAGATCCCCTCCCACGAGACAGCGCTCGCCACACGTCTGACGTCCCACTTCGGATTGAACGAGTTCATGTTGTTCGATCTCCGCGAGCACGCCCGTCTGCACGCCTATCCGCGTTACGTGCCTTGCGCCGTCCGCCTGCTGGCGTTCTATCTGGAACAGTTCCGCAGCGTCTGCGGCGCCTCGGTCCACATCGCCGTCAACGGCGGCTACCGCTCCCCTTCCCACAAACTCAACATCCACGCGTCCGCTCACATGTGGGGGTCGGCCGCGGACATCTACAGGATCGGCGGCTCCATCCTGCGGACAAAAGAGCTGGTCCAGAAGTTCAACGAGATCGCGGAGGATCTCAGTGACGTCGTACACGTACTCCCATACGGCCACGCCGCCGGAAGGGAGGCCGACGATCACATCCATCTGGACCTCGGCTACATCACCCTGGTCCCCCGTGAGATCAGCGAGGATCGGATGGAGCAACCCCAGGAGAATCGCCCCCGTTTTGCCTTCGAGGACCGCCGCCACAAAGACCGCCGCCGCGACGACCCGATCGGAGAGTAGCCGGCTCAGCAGCATTTCTCACAGATTTCCGCACGCTCCGATTCGACACACGGGAACTGGCTGAAGCACGACAAATGGGCTGTCATCCCGAGCGTCGAGCGAGGGACGCTCGACGCTGCTACGAAACTTCCAGTGTTTGCAGGGTCAGAATGCAGACTCATCGGAGGCTGCATCGCCCCCCTCATCCGGCCGATGGCCACCTTCTCCCCCCAAGAAGCCGGGGGGAGAAGGCTCTCGATTTTCGTTCTCGCGATGAACTACTCCAACTCGCGATGCACACACGCCGAGAGCCTTCTCCCCTCCGCAGAGGGGAGAAGGTGCCGAAGGCGGATGAGGGGGTCGCTCTGGTGGCAGGCACGCAGCCTTCTGTTTCTTTCTCTCAGGCGCGCCGTTGCGCGGCGTGGGCCGACATCGAAGAGGTCATCCCTCTCAGCGTGGCCGGCAATCTTGCTCGAAGGCGTGCCCAAGGCTTGGCCAACCAGCGCCGCCGGCCGTGCCGGCTCAGGATGACAGATTGTTTGTAAATCGTCCGTGGGCGTGAGAAGACCCCCTAACACCCCATGCCGAACCGGACCGAACCGGCACCGTCACTGGCGTCGCGTTTGCTACTCCCGAATTCGCTGAGTACATGCCCCCACACAACGTGAAAACCGACCTGGACCGCGAGAGGGCCCGTCCCCGGACGACGCGGCTGGACATGCCGGTGATCGGCATGGAATCCGAGTTCAACGTCTTTCTGGACGACGTCGAGATCAATCCCGAACCGTACTGGAAGCACCCGGGTGCCTTTATCGACCAGCCGCTGCTGACTCGCGAGAAGACTTCCATGCAACTCCCCACCGGCGGAGCGGTGTACTTCGACCGGGGCGTGATCGAGGTCGTGACCCCGGTCATCGAGCTGGCGCCGGCCAGCACCGCGCGGATGGTCCGCAATCTCTGGGATCAGATCCATTTCGTGCGCGATCAGCTCACGCAGTGGGGCGAGAGGACTGGGCACACCGTCCGTCTGAAGGCGTACAGCACGCACTACAACGTCTCTTACGAGATCCCGAGATCGCAGCAGAACGCTCACCGGAACATCAAGAAGCTGGCTCTGCTGCTGGCCTACATCCTTCCCGTGCCGGTCATGGTGGCCGGCGCGAACCGGCGCTCGACCGGCGTGGGGGTCAGGCCGCGCGGCAATCGCATCGAGATCACGGTCGACTTCACGCCTGACCCCGGGCTCATGATCGCGACCGCGACCTTGATCGTGGGCATCGTCCGCGAGGTGATGTCCTGGCCCTCTTACGAGCTTTCGGTCCTGCAGAGTTTGCCCATCCCCGTGATCGCCGGAGTCGTTCCGGGCAAACACACCACCCGCAAGGGATGGCTGACCAAAGACTTTCATTACGAGCAGAGTCCCTACACCGCAGATATCGATGCGCCCGTCTGGACGACTCAGTCCGGCCGCCACATGTCGTTGCGTGCGATGGCCAAGAGCGTGGCCTGGTTCTTCCGGAAGTCCATCCGGCGCACTTCGGATCCCTTCAGCCTCCGCCTCCTCTTCGCCGTACTCGACGGCCGTGCACCCTCGCTGCTCGATCTCGACGACCGCCCCTCCGCCTATGAAGACGTGGGGCGGAGTTGCCGCTGGGGCTGCGTGCTCCACGAGCTGACCGCGTTTCAGATCACACTGGAGCTCGTCTCCCCGCTCATCCTGGAGACGACACCGCCACCTTCGCTGCACCCCTACGTCCGGGAGCGGGATCAGGAGCGCGAGAAACAGCGGGTCAACCGACCTGCCGTTGCGCGGCCATTCACGGCCGGGCACGCGAAGGACGAAGAAGCCGCCTCGTCGAGGCAGGCGCTTCGAGAACCCGTGGGCCAGACTCCCATCGCGCCACGGCGCAGGAAGCCCCGCACGGCAAAGATCGCCCCCAAACGAATCCCTCCCTATGTCGATCGGCGTGGCGTGTCTCTTCTGGGAGGTGCTGCGCAGACCGGCAACGAGCGGAGGGGCGGGACCGATCGGCGCAGGAACAACTATGCCGCGCCCTTTCCCGATCGTCGCCTCACCCGCTCCGCCTACGAGCAAGTCTTCCTCAAGCTCGTCTCCGGCTCACGCTTGCGAATGGGCAGCGATCTCTACACACCCATCGGAATGAAGGGTTGGTATCACGCTCTCTTCCGCAGGGAGTCCGACGGAGCGGAGAAGCTGCTCTCGATCGATCAACTGCGCCGCAAGATGTCCGACTGGACCTAGCCTAGCCTAGTGCCCACAGAAATAGGGTTGAAGGGGCACTAGCCGGTCCGACGATCTCCGTCATCCCGAGCGGAGAGCGGGCACCCTTCGCTCAAGAAGTTGTGCAGAAATCCGCGGCGCTTCCCTCCTGTCATCCTAAGCGGGAGGTGGGTAGGGCGCGAAGGATCTCGTGCGAAGAACGACGAACGTGCGCGCACGAGAACCCCGGTCTCGTCCAGCCTGCGCGGGTCTCGCTTACCGCAGGAGATCCTTCG
>Ga0307505_10002602_pt1 | contig 12339 bp, 10 predicted proteins | sample 23_S_MG_FD_202183 | JGI IMG/M metagenome (GOLD analysis project Ga0307505, IMG submission 202183) | Soil microbial communities from Populus trichocarpa stands in riparian zone in the Pacific Northwest, United States - 23_S | ecosystem: Environmental > Terrestrial > Soil > Riparian zone > Trees...
CCGACGAATCGGCAGGCGCCCGAGGAGCGCAGCACTGGCGGGGCCGTCCGGAACGCGGACCGAGCGCCGAGCGGTGCCAGCTATGGGCACTGCTTCCCCTACGGCGCGAGAGTCTGCGGGCCGGCCGCCAGTGCGAGCACCGCAGGGTTGCCCGAAGGGCCGCCTGACGTTGAGGAGGCCCGGCCCGCCACACACCGCGGCGCGATGACACATCGAACACTACGGACAACAAAGATGGATCCCCGCTTCCCCGGGGGATAACAGCAGCATCGCAATGGGCCACGCTCGACCATTGCCGGCTGTGTAAAGAAGCAAATCGAAAGTGCGCTAGTGGATACGCACCCAGCGCAGCTCCAGCGAATCGTTCGGCCACATGACGACGCCGATGCCCGGCCGCATCACCCATGCCAGCTTGCGGCGGTACAGCGGAATCAGCGGCAGCTCGGCGTGCATCAGCTTCAGCGCATCAGTGGTCATGCGCTTGCGCATCGCCAGATCGGGCTCGACGCGCAGACCGTCGATCAGCTTGTCCAGCGCGGGGTTTGAATAACGTCCGCCATTGAACTGGCCGCTGCCGGCGCCGTCGTAGGTGCGCACCAGCGAGTTCAGCGCCGCCCACGGATCGACGCCCGGGCTCCATCCGAACTCGAAGAAGCTGGCGCTGGCCTGCGTGAGCTTAGGAAAGAACAGCGCGCTGGGCGATGGCTGGAAGTTCACGCGGATGCTCACCTGAGCGAGCATCGCCGCGATGGCCTGGCACACGGCCGCGCGATACGTGACGTTCACGCAGTCCAGCGTCACCGCGAAGCCATCGCCGTAACCCGCTTCCTTCAGCAGCGCCCGCGCCGCCTGCGGGTCGTAGAGCAGGCGCTTCTCGAGTTCCGGTGAGTATCCATCGACCAGCGGCGACACGTGCGCACCGGTGGCCACCGCCTGACCGCGCAGCACCTTGCCGATGATCAGATCGACGTCGATCGCCTGGTAGATCGCGCGGCGCACGCGCAGGTCCTTGAACGGGTTGCCGCGCGCCTGCCCCGATGTCAGTTCACTGCGGTGCTGGTCGAATCCCAGGTACTGCGTGCCGATGTCGACGGTCTCCACGACCTTCAGCGCCTTGCCCTGCTTCAGCCGGGCCACATCCTGGAATGGCGGATCGATGACGAAGTCCACCTCGCCCGACGCCAGCGCCGCCAGCCGCGTCGCGTCCGACTGGATGACGACGTAGTGCGCCTCCTGCACGTTGCCCGATTCCTTCGCGCCCCAGCCCCACCAGTCGGCGTTGCGCGCCAGCACCAGCCGGCGGTCAGGGTCGTAGCTCTTCAGCCGGTATGGACCCGTGCCGTTGGCGTTGCGCACCGCGAAGGTTTCCTGCTTCGCGTTGTAGTCCTGCGGCAGCGGCACGCCGTGCTTCTCGGCCCACGCCTTGTTCATGATCCCGATCAGCCACATCTTCTGCGGCAGCACTGCATCGGGCGCGGCGAGCTGCACGTCGACCGTCAGTTCGTTCACCTTGCGCGCGCCGGTCACGCCGCGCAGCTGGAACGCGCGCTGCGAAGTCTTCGCCAGCGCGCGCTCGATCGAGAACACCACGTCGTCGGCGGTCAGCAGCGTGCCGTCATGGAAGCGCACGTTGGGACGCAGGTTGAAGCGCCAGGTCTTCGCATCCAGCGCCTGCCACGACACCGCCAGCGCCGGCTCCAGCTTGAAGTCCCTGTCGCGGTTGACCAGCCCTTCGTAGATCTGCGTGACGACGCGCGACTGATACAGCAGCGCCAGCGAGTGCGGATCCAGCGAGTTGGGATCGAAGGCGCTGGCGAGCCGCAGTGCCTGCGCCGCAGCGGGCGCCGCGACGGCCAGTGCCGCCACGAACACCGGCAGCGCCGCCAGGCGGCGCAGCGTGCAACGGAGAGCCATGGGGAAACGTCGAGAAGATTACCGCCGCAGTATAGGTGGTAAGTCGGGGTGGTAAGTCGGGGTGGTAAGTCGGCGCGGATTCACCGCATCGGGCCGCGGCCTTGGCGCACGGCCTGAGCGCCATCGGAGGCGCGGCCAACCGTCCGCATGGCTGATGCGGACCGACCCAAGTCAGGCGAGTATCGGTACTACGCGGGCTGCGCAAACCCCGTTAAGTTCGTGGTTGCCGGCGGAGGGCCGGCTACCCGGCAGGCACAAGCCCGCCGCGGCCAATCATCCGATTCTGTCCTGCAATGCGTGAACTGGGATCGTTCGAGGAAGCGCACGGCCGAGCACTGGCCGGCGCGCAGCGTCTGGTAGCCGGTGTGCAGCGTGTCGTGGCCGAGCCGGTGGATTCGGTGGCGGACGGCATTGCGCTGCTCGCCAGCCTGCGCAAGCTGGCGCACGATCAATTGATGATGCTGCAGCGCGAGCAGATGATCATCGGCGCCGCGCAGTGGCTGGTCCGCAACGGCATGGCCGATGCCGACACCCGCTGGCAGTGGAGCCCGAGGCCGGGCGGCGATGCGCAGCTCGACCTGATCGGGCGCCAGGGCGACAGCATCGTCGCCTGTGCGCAGGTGGCCGCCGCAGAAGAGCCGGGCGGCATGGTCGACGCGCAGATGCGGCGCGCGCTGGCGCGGCTCGCGGCCAGCGAAGGCCGCCGTCACTACTTCGTGCGTACCGCGGCGATGAAGCGCCGCGCCGCGACGCGCGTCGCCAAGGAGGGCTGGGACATCGCCGTGGTGCAACTCGCCGCGCCGCTGACGACGATGGCCGGCGAGCGCGCGGCGCTGCTCAGCAGCACGTCGCTGACGGGGCGGGGCGACTGAGCACGCCGGGAGGCGGTGCAACTGCGCGCCGGCCATCGGCGCAGATTACTGAGTCAGCCCGCCAGCCGTGCGGCCACTGCGCCGGCAGCCAGCAGCATCGCGTAAGCGAGTTCCAGCTTGAAGGTGCGCACCAGGATGCGGTTGAACGCGAAGCCCGGCGCGGTCGCGATGAAGTCACGCTGCAGCCGCACGGCGGCCGGCACCAGCACCAGCGGCGCCAGCAGTGCCGGCGATGCCAGCCACGCCATCGGCAACAGCAGCACGAAGGCCGCAACCAGGCTCAGCGAGTACATGGCCTGCGACGCATTGGTGCCGAACACCACAGCGAAGGTGCGCCGCCCGACGCTATGGTCGTGCGCGATGTCGCGGTGGTTGTTGACGGCCAGCGCTGCCGCGGCCAGTGCGCCCAGCGCAACGGCTGCCAGCCAGGACACCATGCCCACCGCGCCGGTCTGTATGTAGTCGGCGCCTGCCACGGCGATCAGCCCGAAGAACACGAACACCACGAGTTCGCCCAGCGGCGTGTACGCGATGGGGCGGCGGCCGCCCATGTAAGCCAGCGCGGCCACTAGCGATGCGCTGCCCATGGCCAGCACCGGCCAGCCATGCGCGATCACCAGCGGCGCGCCCAGCAGCAGCGTCAGCGCACTGAACACCGCGATGGCGGTGCGCACCTGCTGCACGCCCAGCCAGCCGTTGGCGGTGGCGCGCGGCAGCCCCGTACGGTTGCCCTGCCTTTCGGCGCCGCGCACCGTGTAACCCACGTCGTTCTGCAGGTTGGAGATCACCTGCAGCAGCACCGCGCAGGCCAGCGCCAGCAGCATGGTCAGCGCGTCGAAGCGGCCGGTGCGCTCCCATGCCAGCGCCGTGCCCACCAGTACCGGACTGACCGCCACCAGCAGGCTGGGCAAGCGGCAGGCGACCGCCCAGGCGGCAAGCGAGCCGGGGGCGATCGCGGGTCTCGCGGCGGTAGAACTCGGCGACATCGGTGCGCGGGAAGTGCTGGTGGCTGCGACGGTGGGACCGACATTATCGCGAACCCGGCTCCGTGCCGGTGTATTCCAGATCAAGCGGGTCAGGCGCAGCATGAGCGGGCGCAGGCAGCAGGCCCGATCTACCATACCGGCGCACCGGCCAGGACGGCCGCCGTGCGTGAATCGACTGGTTTCGAGCGGGGGCGGCAATGCCAGGCGGTGAGCGGAGGTGCCTGCACACGGCGATGGCGATCGGCTGCGTATTGCTGGCCGCCTGCTCGACTCGGTCAGCGTCATCACCGGCGTGTCGGGCGGCAGTTTCACGGCCCTCGCCTACGGGCTGTACGGCGACAAGCTGTTCGACGACTACGAACAGCGCTTCCTGAAGCGCGACGTCGAAGGCACGCTGCTGGCGCGACTGTTCGATCCGTCTTACTGGGGCGCGCTGTTGTCGACCGGGTGGGGCCGCTCGGAGATGGCGGCCGACTACTACGACGAGCTCCTGTTTCACGGCGCCACGTTCGCGGACCTCGGGAGGCGTCCCGGGCCGCGCATCGTCGCCAATGCCACCGACCTGAGTTCGGGGGCGCGCTTCTACTTTTCGCAGACGGTGTTCGACATCATCTGCTCCGATCTGGATTCGGTGCGGCTGGCACGCGCGGCGGCAGCCTCCTCCGCCGTGCCGGTGGTGCTGTCGCCGTTGACCCTCGACAACTACGGCGGCACCTGCGGATACCGCGCGCCGCAGTGGCTGAGCGCTCTCGATACGGTCTTGCCTGAGGAGCGCCGTGCAGCGCTCGCGGCGCTGGGAACGCAGGAAATGCGCGCTTTCGGCGACGGCAAGGCCAAGCGTCACGGCGTCGGCCGGCGAGGGTGCGCGCACCGCGGCGCAGTGACGTGCCTTCGCGACGTTCGTCGCGCCAATGGCGTTCATTACACTGCGCAACCGACACGATGGCCACCCTCTGTGCGACGGCAGTGCCTGTCACCTGACTCCGGTCTGCGGTGAATCCTTCCGACACCTACATCACTTCGCTGGACGAGGTCCTCTGGGGCAGCGTGATGATCGGCCTGATCATCTGCATCCACGGCGCAGGCGTCATCGCCACGCTGCGGCTTGACCGCAGGCTGAAGCGCAACTCGGTCCGCCGGTCGTTCCTCGACGGCATGGGGGTGCTGGTGGTGGCCACGCTGTTCCTCGTGCTGGTGCACCTGTTCGAGGTGATCGTCTGGGGTGAGTTCCTGTGGCACAAGGGTGCGTTCGGCAACCGCAGTCTGTCGATCTACTATGCGCTGATGCAGTACACCACCGTTTCCAGCAGTTACGTGCTGCCCGACAGGCTGCGGTTGCTGGGTGGCCTGATTCCGCTGTCGGGCATGCTGACCGTCGCCTGGTCCACCAGCGTGCTGTTCGTGCTGGCACGACCCTTCGTCGCGCGCTATTCGGGCGACGAGGACGCGGTGTCCCGGTCGGATTGAACAGCCTGGAATGCTCATGAAAGCCACCGCGCGTTTGCTGGCGGCTTCGGTAGCCGGCGTCCTGCTCGCCGGCTGCGCGAGCCAGTCCGAACCCACTGCAATGGCGCCTCCCGATGCGGGGTGGAGCCCTGCCATGAGCGTCAGCGCTGGCCAGCCGCCGGGCAACGCGCCGGCGGCAGCGCCGGTTCCGTCCGACCCCTGGCCGCGTGACGTCACGCTGACCGGCGCGGACGCGCTGGTGTATCAGCCGCAGGTCGAGTCCTGGAACGGCAACGCGCTGGCGTGGCGCGTGGCCGTCGCACTGCGTCCGGACGGGCAGAAGGCCGAGTCCTTCGGCGTGCTGTGGGGCACCGCGCGCACCGACGTCGACCGGGTCACGCGGACCGTGGAACTGAACGACGTCATCGTCACGCGCAGCAATTTTCCGACGCTGCCGGGCGGTGGCACGCAGTACCTGCCGTCGCTGCAGACGGCGGTCGCCGGTGCGCTGCAGACGATGGCCCTCGACAGCCTGGAGGCGTCGCTCGCGGCCTCGCAGACCGCCCGACCCACCGCGCACGCCGTGCGCAACGAGCCTCCGAAGGTGATCATCGCGTACGGTCCGGCGCTGCTGGTCGCGATCGAAGGCAAGCCGGTGGTGCGCGAGATCCCGGACAGCCGTTTCGAACGCGTGATCAACACGCATGCGATGCTGGCGCGCCCGCGCCTTGGATCGGCGTGGTATCTGCACGCGTACGACGGCTGGCTGTCGTCGGCTTCGCTGGACGGCCCGTGGACGCGCGCCAGGATGGTGCCGCTGGGCATCGACGATGCGGCCACACAGCTGGCCGGCACCGGCGCGGTCGATCTGCTCGACGGAGGACCGGGCGCCACGCCGAAGCCCTCGCTGGACAACGGCGTGCCGGCGGTCCACGTGGCGCAGACGCCGACCGAACTGATCGTGTTCAAGGGGCAGCCGAACCTCGTGCCCATCGATGGCACGCCGCTTCTATGGGCGACCAACAGCGCCACCGACGTGATCGTCGACACGACGAACAGCGCGTACTACGTGCTGATGGCGGGCCGCTGGTTCCGTGCGCCGGGGCTGAGCGGTCCCTGGACCTTCGTCGCGAGCAACGCGCTGCCGGCATCCTTCAAGCGGATACCCGCCAGGGGCACGCCGGCGTCCGCCGTGCTGGCCTCGGTGGCCGGCACGCCGCAGGCGCAGGAAGCGGTCATCGCCAATTCCATACCGCAGACGGCGGCCGTGGCCCGCAACGGCGGTCCGAGCTTCACGCCGGTGCTCGACGGCGCGCCGCAGTGGCGGCCGGTGGCCGGTACGCCCCTGACGTACGTCGTCAATTCCAAGGTGCCGATCATCCAGGTCAGTCCCGGCGCCTACTACGCCGTCACCGGCGGCGTGTGGTTCACGGCGCCGGCCGTGACGGGTCCGTGGCTGCTGGCCACGACGGTGCCGGGTGTCGTCTACACGATCCCGGTGGCTTCGCCGCTGCACTATGTGACCTACGTGCGCGTCTACGGCTACACCGACAGCGTGGTCTACACGGGTTACACGCCCGGCTACCTCGGCACGGTCGTCGACGTCGGCGGCACGGTGGTCTACGGCACCGGCTATGCATACGATCCATGGATCGGAACCGTGTGGTACGGCGCGCCGGTCACCTACGGGATCGCCGCGATGCCGGTCTACAACCCGTACGTCGGCTTCACTTTCGGCTTCGCGCTGGGCATGACCGCGGCGTACTGGGCCGAGCCCTACTGGGGCGGTGCGTACTACCACGCCGGTTACTGGGGCTACCCGTGCTGCGGGTCGGCATCCGCCAATGTCTACAGCAGCTGGCCGGGCGGAGTGTCGTCGGGAACGCGCACCTGGTGGGCGAGCAACAACGGCAGCTTCGGAACGAATGCCGCCGGCAACTACTCCACGTGGCGCGGCACGACCGGCACCTACAACGCGCAGCGCAACTGGAATCCGTACACGGGCCAGGGATCGCAGGGCTACAACCGGACCTTCAACACGGCGGGCGGCACCACGGGCTCGGTCAATCGCGGCGAGACCTACAACGCGCAGACCGGCGAGCGCACCTACGGCTCGAACACGCAGGCGACCGGACCGGGCGGCAGCTCGGCGGATCGCAATGTATCGGCCAGCGCCGGCCCGCAGGGCTACAGCCGCGATGCGACGACCACCACCTACAACGCACATACCGGCCAGACCAAGACGTGGAACGACGGCGTGCCGCAGAACAACCACGTCGCCGGTTCCGATGGCAATGTCTACCGCAGCAACGGCAGCGGAGGATGGCAGCAGCATTCGAGCAACGGCTGGGGCGGCGCGTCGGGTTCGGACTGGGCATCGCGAGAACAGCAGGCGCGCAGTACGGCGTCCGACCGCACCGGCAGCTGGGGCGGGAGCGGCTGGGATCGCAGCGGCGGCGGTGCGGAGAGCTGGGGCAGCCGCTACGGCGGTGGCGACAGCTGGGCGAGCCGCTCCGGCGGCGCTGCCGGCGGCTACGGCGGCGGCGGGTGGGGCAATCGATTCCAGGGCGGCAGCTTCGGCGACCGCTTTGGAGGCGGCGGCTTCCACGGCGGCTTCCGGCGGTAGCCGGCGCCGGCTGCGTTCAGCGCGGCCGGCGGTGATGCAGTTCGTGCAGCTGCGGCGGTCGCGCAGCCAGGGCGGCGCGGTCGAGTTTGCCCGCCGCCGTCTGAGGCAGCGCGGCCATGAAGCCCAGGCGGCGCGGACGCTTGTGGGGCGCGAGGCGGCCGGCCAGGTGTTCGATCAGCCCCTGCGCCAGCGCGGCCGCGTGATCCGCACGCCGCGCCCGGGGCTCGGGGACGACCACCGCCGCGACGATCTGGCCCCAGGTCTCGTCCGCCAGCCCGAAGACCGCGGCGGCTTCCACGCCGGGACAGGCCTCCAGCACGTGTTCCACCTCGGGCGGGTACACGTTCTCGCCGCCGCTGATGATCAGGTCCGAGCGGCGCGCGTGCAGGTGCAGGCTGCTGGTGGCATCCAGTTCGCCCAGATCGCCGGTGTCGAACCACGCGTCGGGGGCCATCGGCGCTTCGCCCAGATATCCCGCCATGCGCATCGGCCCGCGCACCAGCACGTGGCCGCGCGCGTCGATGCGCAGTTCGGCGCCCGCGAGCGGCTGGCCCACGCCGCAGGCGGCCGGTGCGCTGCGCTGCGCGTAGGGCGTGGCCACCACCTGTGAGCAGGTCTCCGTGCAGCCGTAGGTGATGACGATAGGCAGTCCGCGTTCCGCCGCGCGCGCCAGCAGCCGGGGCGAGGCCGGCGCGCCGCCCAGCAGTAGCGCGCGCAGATGCGCGGGCGCCTGCCACGCGGGATGCGCGTCCAGCAGCTTTACCAGCATCGTTGGCACCAGTGACAGCAGCGTCGCGCGATGCTCGGCCAGCTGCCGCGGCAGCGCGTCGGCATCGAAGGCCTCGCTCAGCACGACGGGCTTGCGCGCGGCCAGGCAGCGCGTGATGACGGACAGCCCGCCGACGCGCGCCAGCGGCATCGTTGCGAGCCAGCGGTCGTCGTCGTTCCACCCGAGGTTGGCGGCGCTGGCTGCCAGCGATGCGAGCAGCGCGCTGCGCGTCAGCACGGCGCCGCGCGCGCGGCCCGACGTGCCCGAGGTGTAGATGATCGCCGCGGCATCGGGCGACAGTGTGGCCGCGGCCTGCCGCGTCGCTTCGATATCCTGCGCCTGCTCGTATTCGGTGAGCTTCGGATGCAGCAGCAGTGCCGGCCGGCCGGCCTCCAGCAGCGCATACAGCGTGACCAGCGTCTGCAGCGTGTTGCTGCCGACGACCGTCACCGGCCCGTGCCCCTCCGGCAGCGTGCGCAGGCGCTGGTGCGCGAACTGCGCGAGGTCCGCGAACCGGTAGCGACCGTCGCGCGTGATCAGCGCGAGCGCGTCGCCGGCTTCGCGTGCCGCTGCAGTGATGGACAGGCCGTCGCTCACCGTCGTCTCAAGCTTCAGGGCAGCCGCGGGAACTTGCGGAAATCGGGCTTGCGCTTCTCCAGGTAGGCATTCCTGCCCTCCTGGCCTTCCTCCGACAGGTAGAACAGCAGTGTCGCATTGCCGGCCAGTTCCTGCAGTCCGGCCTGGCCGTCGCAGTCGGCGTTCAGCGCGGCCTTCAGGCAGCGCAGCGCGATGGGGCTGTTGGCCAGCATCTCGCGGCACCACTGCACGGTCTCGGCCTCGAGCCGCTTGTAGGGCACGACGGTGTTGACCAGTCCCATCGCCAGCGCCTGCTGCGCATCGTACTGGCGGCACAGGAACCAGATCTCGCGCGCCTTCTTCTGGCCGACGATGCGCGCCATGTACGACGCGCCGTAGCCGCCGTCGAAGCTGCCGACCCGCGGGCCGGTCTGGCCGAAGCGCGCGTTGTCGGCGGCGATGGTCAGGTCACAGATCATGTGCAGCACGTGGCCGCCGCCGATCGCATAGCCCGCGACCATCGCGACCACCGGCTTGGGCAGCGTGCGGATCTGCCGCTGCAGGTCCAGCACGTTGAGCCGCGGCACCTTGTCGCCGCCCACGTAGCCGCCCTTGCCGCGCACGCGCTGGTCGCCGCCGGAGCAGAACGCGTCCTTGCCCTGGCCGGTGAGGATGATCACGCCGATGTCGGCATCGTCGCGGGCGTCGGTGAACGCCGCCTGCATCTCCTGCACCGTCTCGGGCCGGAACGCGTTGCGCACCTCGGGCCGATTGATCGTGATCTTGGCGATGCCCTCTTTGCTCTTGTGATACAGGATGTCGGTGTAGCCGGGCTGCAGCTTCCATGCCGGCAGGTCCCGCTGTACCTGCGCCTTCGCCTTCGATGTCATCGTCGTGTCCGTGTTCAGGTCGCGCACGCGCTTCAGTCGATCTTCGCACCCGATGCGCGCACTGCCACACCCCACGTCTCGCTGCTCGAGCCGATGAACCGTGCGAAGGACTCGGGCGTGCCCGGCACGGGCCGCGCGCCGCGTGCGAGCAGCGCGGCGACGAGTTCCGGGTCGTCCAGCGCTTCGCGTATCGCGGCGTTCAGCTTCGTGACGATGGGCGCCGGCGTGCCGGCCGGCACGAAGATGCCGTCCCACGCGCTGGCCTCGAAGCCAGGCAACCCCGACTCGTCGATGGTCGGGATGGCGGGCGCCCCCGGAAAGCGGCTCGCGGTGGACACCGCCAGCCCGCGCACGCGGCCGTCGCGTACCTGCGGCCAGGCGTTGGGCATCACCTCGATCATCATCTGCACGTGGCCGGCGATCAGGTCGGTCATCGCCAGTGCGCCGCCGCGGTACGGCACGTGCACGATGTCGATGTTCGCGTGCGTGCGGAACAGCTCCCCGGCCAGGTGCGACGTCGTGCCGTTGCCCGCCGAACCGAAGTTGAGCTTCCCAGGGTTGGCCTTCGCGTAGCGGATCAGCTCGGCGGTGGAGTTCACCGGCAGCTGCGGGTTGACGATCAGCATCGCCGCGATCTCGGTCATGCGCGACACCGGCACGAAGTCGCGCACCGGATCGAAGCGCAGTTCGCGGTACAGGCTGGCATTGATCGCGTGCGTGCCGTTGGTGCCGTACAGCAGCGTGTAGCCGTCGGGCGCCGCGCGCGCCACGTACTCGGCGCCGACGTTGCCGCCGGCGCCGGCGCGATTCTCGATGACGATGTTCTGTCCCAGCACGCGCGATACGCGCGGCATGACCAGCCGCGCGAGGTTGTCGGCGCCGCCGCCGGCCGGGAAGGGCACGATCAGCATTACCGGTTTGGAGGGCCAGCGCTTCGGATCTTCGCCGGCGGCCACCGGCGCGGCCAGCAGCGCGGCCACGGCCAGCAGCAGCCCGAGACGGCGCAGCACGGCGATGACGATGGTGGCGGCGGACACGGTCGAGGCTAGGCAGAGGGAGCGGAGGGCGGCGGCGCAGCGCCGTCCCGGCAGCGCATCAGCACCATTGCGCTGACGGTCATTACCGGCTCACCGTGCTGGTTGCGCATCTCGTTGTCGGTGCGCACCAGCCCGCGGTCGGGTTTGGAGCGCGAGCGCTGTGCGTCGGTCACCTTGATGCGCAGCGTCAGCCGGTCGCCGGGCCGTACGGGCTTCAGCCAGCGCAGCTCGTCGACGCCCGGCGAGCCCAGACCCGCACGATGCGGCAGGAAGTGATCGACCAGCAGCCGCATCATCAGGCTGGCCGTGTGCCAGCCGCTGGCGATCACACCACCGAAAGGGCCCTGCGCCGAGCCCTGAGGATCGACGTGGAAGGGCTGCGGATCGAACTGCCGGCCGAAGGCCACGATCGCGGCCTCGTCGACGTCGATCGGGCCGTACTCGACAGCCAGTCCCGGCACGTAGTCCTCAAAATGGCGCGCGGCCGCATCGACGGGAAAGGCGCTGCTCGCAGGGGCGGCTTTGAACTCGGACATGGTCGGACGTCGGCAGGCAGGCGCGGCGCGCCCATGGCGGCGATGGCGGCCATCTGCGCGGAGCGCAATGTACCGCACGCGCCATCGCAGTCTGCCTTTCGCCGGCTGCAACCATACCCGTTACGGACGGCTGGCGGTGCTCGACAAGCTTGCAATGCAGGGCGTGATTGATCCCCGGCAACAAATCCGGTCCCGCGGGCTACGTTCGATACCCGGCTTCGCGCGGGCTCCGAGGCGCCGCCGCTGCGTACGCGTCGGCGCGCTGCACGAGATACGTTGCCGCAGTGGTCAGAGCCTGGGGCCCTGCCCCTTGGCCTCTCGTTTGCGGATGGCCTCGGCCTCCAACTGATCGACCCATTCGTTCCGGCTGCGGTGGGTGGCGATGATGCCGCCCACGTCGAACATTCCGGCCACAAAGTGGTTCGCAGGGTTGTTGTTCGTGCCCGTGTAGTACAGGAACGCACCACAGGACTTCAGGTCCGCTGGCATGCCCACGCCCTTCATCGCGCCTTCTCCGCGCTGACGCCGCTCCAGTGCATCCGCAGCCTCCGAGAAGTCGCGCTTGCCCGGGGGGATGATCACGCTCGAGAACTCATTGAAATTCAGACCGATGGTGGTGTTGATGCAGGAAGGTTTGCCCGCCTCCTCCCAGTACGGCAGCTTCTGGTTGCCGAAGTCCTTGGCCTG
>Ga0307505_10002603_pt1 | contig 12338 bp, 12 predicted proteins | sample 23_S_MG_FD_202183 | JGI IMG/M metagenome (GOLD analysis project Ga0307505, IMG submission 202183) | Soil microbial communities from Populus trichocarpa stands in riparian zone in the Pacific Northwest, United States - 23_S | ecosystem: Environmental > Terrestrial > Soil > Riparian zone > Trees...
CTCACCGCGCCCACAGGTTCGGATTGCCGTAGTTCACCGCCCGCCCCACCGCCGCGACGTACTTCTCCCAGTCCGCCTTGAGTGCCGGCAGCTTCTGCCGCCCGATGGGGGTCAGGGTATAGAACCGCGCCCGCCGCCCCGCCTCCGACCGCCCCCACTCGCTCTCGATCCACCCCCGCCGCTCCAGCCGGTGCAGGGCGGGGTAGAGGGTCCCCTCCTCCAGGGGAAAGGCCCCGTCGGTCACCAGCCGGATCCATTCCCCCACCCCGGTCCCATGGGTCGGCTCCCAGCGCAGGGCGCGGAGAATCAGGAGTTCGAGGGTACCGGGGAGCAGGTCCATCCCTGAGGATACCCATTTACCCCTAGAGTCGCTAGGGAACGGGCCTTTTCCGCCCGGGGAGGCCCCCTTAGACTCGGGTCCGACACCCGACACCCGACACCCGACACCCGACACCCGACACCCAGCCGCCAGCCCCCAACCCCGAGCCCCTACCCCATGCCCCACACCCTCGAAGAAAAAGCCACCGAGCTCTTCGGCGCCGACGTCTTCTCCCGCCGCGTCATGCGGCAGCGCCTGCCCAAGGAGATCTTCCGGGGCCTGGTCCGCACCATGGACCACGGCGAGCCCCTCGACCCCGCCGTGGCCGACGTGGTGGCGGCCACCATGAAGGACTGGGCCATCGAGCGCGGCGCCACCCACTTTACCCACTGGTTCCAGCCGCTCACCGGCCTGACCGCCGAGAAGCACGACTCGCTGCTGGCCCCCGACGGGTTCGGCGGGGTGATCTTCAACTTCTCGGGCGCCGATCTGGTGCAGGGCGAACCCGACGCCTCCAGCTTCCCGTCCGGCGGGCTGCGCGGCACCTTCGAGGCCCGCGGCTACACCGCCTGGGACCCCACCAGCCCCGCCTTCCTGATGCACGGCGAGGCCACCGTCACCCTGTGCATTCCGACCGCCTTCGTCTCGTGGACCGGCGAGGCGCTGGACACCAAGATTCCCCTGCTCCGCTCCATGGAGGCGATCTCCCGGCAGGCGCTCCGGATTCTCAAGCTGTTCGGGACCGACGCCGGGGTGACCCATGTGATTACCACCGTGGGCCCCGAGCAGGAATACTTCCTGGTGGACCGGGAGATGTACTTCCAGCGCCCCGATCTGATGATGTGCGAGCGGACCCTGTTCGGCGCCAAGCCGCCCAAGGGCCAGCAGCTCGAGGACCACTACTTCGGCACCATTCCCCCGCGCGCCCTGGCCTTCATGGCCGAGGTGGAGCGCGAACTCTGGCGGCTGGGGGTGCCGGTCAAGACCCGGCACAACGAGGTGGCCCCCGGGCAGTTCGAGCTGGCCCCCCTCTTCGAGCAGAGCCACATCGCCAGCGACCACCAGATGCTGCTGATGGAGACCCTGAAGCGGGTGGCCACCCGTCACGGGCTCCAGGCGCTGCTGCACGAAAAGCCGTTCGCCGGGGTGAACGGCTCCGGCAAGCACAACAACTGGTCGCTGGCCACCGATACCGGCGTGAACCTGCTGGACCCGCAGGACGAGACCCACACCAACATGCAGTTCCTGGTGATGCTCTGCGCGGTGATCCGGGCGATCGACCTCCACGCCGATCTGCTCCGCGCCTCCGTCGCCTCGGCGGGGAACGACCACCGGCTGGGCGCCAACGAGGCGCCCCCGGCCATCATCTCGGTGTTCCTGGGCGACATGCTCCGGGACATCCTGGAACAGGTGGAGAAGGGACTGCCCAAGCGCACCCTCCGCGGGGGCACCCTGGACCTGGGCGCCAAGTCGCTGCCCCAGATTCCCCGCCATTCGGGCGACCGCAACCGCACCTCGCCGTTCGCGTTCACCGGCAACAAGTTCGAATTCCGGGCGGTGGGGTCCACCGCCAGTATCGCCTGGCCCAACACCGTGCTCAACACCATCGTGGCGGAGTCGCTGGACTGGATGGCCGGCGAGCTGGAGAAGGCCGCCGGCCGGAATCCTTCCCCCGCCAAGCTGCAGGCGGCGGTCATCGCGGTGCTGCAGGGCGTGATCAAGCAGCACAAGCGGGTGATCTTCGACGGCGACGGCTACAGCGCCGAGTGGCACGCGGAAGCGGGCCGGCGCGGGCTGGCGAACCTGGCCGATTCGGTGGATGCCTTCCCGGTGATGCGGGCCAAGAAAAACCTGGATCTCTTCAAGAAGTACGGGGTGCTCAGCAAGTCCGAGCTGGAGTCGCGGCACCACATCCTGGTGGAGAAGTGGGTCAAGCAGATGGTGATCGAGTCCGAGGCGATGATCACCATTGCCCGGACCCAGATCCTTCCGGCGGCCCTCGAGCACCAGGCGCTGCTGGCCGACACCGTGACCTCGACCGAGGCGGCTGGCGAACCTGGAGCGGCACGCGCTTCACATCCGCGACAAGGTACGGCCCGCCATGGGCGCCCTGCGCGCCGCCGCCGACCTGCTGGAGACCCACGTCAGCGCCGATCTCTGGCCGCTGCCGACCTATCGCGAATTGCTGGTCATGAAGTAGTAGGGGCGGGCCGTGGCCCGCCCGCTGGCGATGAGGAGGCCGCGGCCCGCCCGCTGGCGATGAGGAGGCCGTGGCCCGCCCGCTGGCGATGAGGAGGCCGTGCCCCGCCCGCTGGCGATGAGGAGGCCGTGCCCCGCCCCCATGGTAGATTCCGGCATGACCACCTCCGCTGCTCCCGTCGCCCTGATCACCGGCGCCAGCCAGGGCATCGGCCGCGCGATCTGCTTCGCGCTGGGCCGCGCCGGCTGGCGCGTGGGGCTCTGCGCCCGTTCCGCGGCGCCGCTCGCCGCCCTCGAAGCCGAACTGCGGGCCGAGGGAATCGCGGCGGCGGCCGCGGCGGGAGACGTCGGGGTCGAGGCGGACGTGAGCCGGGTGGTGGCGGCGGTCGAGACCGCCCTGGGGCCGATCGACACCCTGGTGAACAACGCCGGGATCCTGATCGGCAAGCGGATCGAGGAGTTGACCGTCGCGGAGTGGGACGGCACCATGGCCACCAATCTCCGGAGTCTGTTCCTCACCACGCGCGCGGTGCTCCCGGGGATGCGGGCGCGGGGGCAGGGGGACATCATCAACATCGCCAGCCTGGCCGGCCGCAACCCCTTGATCGGCGGCACCGCCTACGCCGCCTCCAAGCACGCCGTGCTGGGTTTCAGCAAGTCGCTCATGCTGGAAACCCGGAAGGACGGAATTCGGGTCATCGCCGTCTGTCCTGGGAGCGTCGATACGCGGATGCTGGGGGAGCATTCTCTGGGCGGCACCGCCCCGGACCGGAGGCTCCAACCGGAGGATGTGGCCGATACGGTGCTGCAGGCGCTGCGATTGCCCCGCCGGGCGATGGTGAGCGAGCTGGACATCCGGCCCGCCAACCCGTGAGCGCTTCGCCCGGCGGGGTCCGGGTGGACCGCTGCATCTGCCGGCAGCGCCCGTTCGAAGAGCTCCTGTCGCTGGCCCGGGCCCATGGACTGGATCTCGAGGGGCTGTCGGCGGCTACCGGCTGCGGCGCCCAGTGCGGCCTCTGCCGGCCGTACCTGCGCCGGATGCTGGCCACCGGGGAGACGGTGTTCCACGAGCTCCTCTCCGAGCCCGGGGCGTGAACACTTCGGGGTCCCGGTGCGTATATCTTCTGTTGGGCCCGTGATGCCCCGACCAGGGACCCCGATGACCCGAGTGCGCTCCTCCATCCTCCGATCGGCGCTGCTCCTCACGATTTTCGTGGGGGGCGCCTTCGGATTGACGGTGGCGGACGCCGTCATGTTCCACCGCCTGAGCCTGGTCATGGCCAGCGGGGAGATCCCGGCGGTCGGCGACGGGGCCGGTGTGCTGAGCCACGCGACCTGCGTGCTGGAACACCCGCTCCCGGCCGGCCAGCGCGCCGCCCCCCCCTGCGAAGCGCCCGCCCTCGCGGCCGCGGCCCCGGTGGCGGGTTCCGCGCCGGCCGTTCCGGCCGTCCGGCCCCCCACCCCCGTCTCCTCCCGCCATTCTCGAGCGCCCCCCGCCGTCCTGCTGTAAACCGCGTTCCTCTTCAGCGCTGACACATCATTCGGACACTCCCGGCCTCCGGTCGGGACGTGCGCCGCATCCATAGCATGAGGTGAGATCATGTCCGTTCTGTCATCGGCCGTCGTCGTGATATCCCTGCTCGCGGCTCCGCCCGCCCCCGCCGCAGACACCCGGGACGCCGGCACCATCAGCGGTCGGGTCACCGACGCCACCGGCCAGCCGATTCCCGGGGTGCGCATCGAAGTGGTCGAGGTGAACCGGTCCACCGTCACCCGGCCGGACGGCACCTACCGTCTGGTCAACCTCCCGAGCGGCAACTATAGCATCGCCTTCACGATGCTCGGCTACCGGCCGGCCGTGCGGCGGGTGAGCGTGGTGGATGAAGACGTCACCCTCGACGTGCGTCTGGTGACGAGCGCCATGGAACTGGCGGCGATCCAGGTTACCGCCAGCCCCGTGGCCACGACCAGCCTGACCTCGCCCCAGCCGGTGAGCGTGCTGGGCGGCGAGGATCTGCGGCTGGCGCAGCGCGCCAGCCTGGGCGCCATGCTGGAGGCGCAGCCGGGGTTGCGGAACTTCAGCACCGGCGGCGGCATCGGGAAGCCGGTGATCCGCGGCCTGACCTCGAACCGGGTGCTGGTCCTGGCCGATGGCCAGCGGCTGGAGAACCAGCAGTGGGGCGACGAGCACGGCCCCAATATCGAAACCGCCGATGCCAGCCGGATCGAGGTGATCCGCGGGCCGGCCAGCGTGCTGTTCGGATCCGACGCGCTCGGCGGGGTGGTCAACGTCATTCCCCGGCCGCTGCCCGACGCCACGGGCCGGCGGGGCTTCGTCACCGGCGCCCTGGCGGCGACCTACAGCACCAACAACCGCGAGCCCGATGGCAGTCTGATGCTGGAGGGGGCATCCGGCGGGTTCGGGTTCCGCGCCAGCGCCAGCGGCCGGACCAGCCAGGATATCCGGACCCCAGACGGCCCGCTGCTGAACAGCGCGCTGGAGTCGTACGGAGGGAGCGCCACGGCGGGCTACCGTGGCGGCTGGGGGTCGCTGACCGCCACCTGGGCGTCGCGACGCGAGCGCCTCGAGGTGCACGAGGATCCGGAGGAAGAGCCGGACTTCAGCGGGTTTCAGAAGGTCCAGTCCGATCGGGCCAAGGTCTCCCTCAACGTTCCCGTCGGTGCGTCGGCCCGGCTGGCGGTGGATGGCGGGGTGGAGCGTAACGATCGTCAGGAGTACCACGAAGCAGGTCATGACGAGATCGAGCTGGGACTCCTGTCGCGGACCGTGACCGGCGATGCCCACCTGCACCACGCCCTGCACCGGCGGCTCGGTGGCGTGGTCGGCCTCCAGGCGCTCCGCTCCAACTTCGAGAAGTATGGCGAGGAGACCCTGATTCCCGACAACGACGTCACCAACTTTGGCGTCTATGCTTTCGAGCAGGGGGAGTTCGGGCGGTGGCATCTGTCGTTCGGACTGCGGTTCGACCATCGCAAGCTGACCGTCCAGCCGGATGACGCTCTCGGTCTGGATGCCGGCTCGCTCACCTGGAACGCGGTGACCGGCAATCTGGGCGCCCTGTATCACCTCTCCGAGCAGGTGGCGCTGGTGGCCAACGCCGGCCGGGGCTTCCGGGCGCCGTCCTCCTTCGAGCTGTTCTCGAACGGGGTGCACGAGGGCACGGTGCGGTTCGAACGCGGGAACGCTACCCTGCGGAATGAGACGTCGTTCAATACCGACCTTGCCCTGCGGGTCCAGGCCGAGAAGCTGAGCGCGGAGTTCGGCACCTTCTACAACCGGATCGGCGACTACATCTATCCCCGCCCCACCGGGGACTTCGATCCCGAGTCCGGGCTGCGAATCTTCGACATCGTGCAGGGCAATGCCCGGCTCTACGGCCTGGAGGCGGCCCTGGAGTGGCACCTCTCCCCGGTGGTCCACTTTCGCGGTACCGCCGACTACACCCATGGCCAGAACACCGCCCTGGAGCAGCCGTTGCCGTTCATTCCGCCGTTCCGGTTTACCTACGGGGTTACGCTGGAGCCGGCGCTGCGCGGGGTGGAACGCCCGTATCTGGGCCTCAGCGCGGAAACCAACGTGAGGCAGGGCCGGACCGACGAGTTCGATTTCGCCCCCGCGGGCTATACGCTCCTGAGCCTGGGGAGCGGCCTCGCCCTTCCGGTCGGGAACCGGAGCCTCGGGCTGGACCTCTCGGTACGCAATCTGCTCGATAGCCGGTACGCCAGCTACATGAGCCGGTACAAGGAATACGCGCTGGACATGGGGCGGAACGTGACGCTGCGGATGCGGATGGACTGGTAGGCGCCGCTCAGGAGCCGCTCCGCACCTCGGCTCCCGCCTCGCGGCGGACCAGTTCGAGGTGCGGAGCAACGACGTCGGCCAGTTGCTGGGCGACATGGGTGACCGCCGCCAGCCGCCCCCCCGCGGGGCCGATCAGGGACAGCACGCCGAAGGGCCGGCCGGCGATGCGGAGGGGCAGGTGCAGTTCCTCGTTCTCGCCGTCGGGGCGCAGCGTGAGGGGCACCTCGCCGCGCAGCACCGCGGCGAAGGGGGAGCCGCTCACGGGAACCAGCGGGAGATCGATCAGCGGCCGGGACTCGCCGGGCTCGACGACCACCGCCTCGATGGGGCCGAGCCGCAGGATGAAGCGGCAGTACCGGGCGCCGGTGGTTTCCCGGATGATCGCCGCGGCCTGGCGGGTCGCCTCCGCAAAGCGGGGCACAGTGGCCAGGAGACGGACCAGCCGTGCCAAGGCGCCGCCGGGCCCCTCCATGGCGGTCACCGTACGGCGGAGCACCTCGACCTCCGCGCGGGTCCGGAGAACGGCCACCCCGGCGGCGAGAACGTCGGCCATGGATGCCAGGGCCGCCTCGTCGGCGGGGCGATAGAGATCCGCCGCGGCGCTGCCGAGCAGGAGGTAGCCGACCGTTTCGCCGGCCAGCCGCAGTTCCATCGCCATCATGGCGTGGATCCGGTGGAGATCTCGGCGATCGGGATCGGTCGGCCAGACCAGGCCGCTCCGGTCCGTGCTCAGGTCTGCCACCGTCAGCACCGGTTGGTGCGCCAGTCGCTCCTGGAGCACCGCGAATCCCCGCGGGCCCGCCGCCTCGGTACCCAGGCCCTCGCTGGAACCCCAGCGCCGCCGGGTTCGATCGGCGCCCAGCCACTCCCAGGACCCCGGGCGAGGACCGGGGGCGAGGATGTCGAGATGATCGTGGGGCAGGGTGCCATGCAGCATCGCCGAAAGCCCGGTGACCAGCTCCTGGGCGGAACGGGACTGAGCCACGACCTGCGCCACCACCGCCACCAGGTTGTCCGGATCGGGACCACCGGAATCCGCCCCCCGTTCCACCGGAACCGGCATCCGTTCGGCCAGGCGCCGGAAGGGGGGAACGAACTCCCGCAGCAGGCTGAAGAGCCGCATGGCCTGGACGGGACCGTACTGCCCGGGCTGCAGGGCGGCGAGCAGCATCAGGCCGAGGTCGCGGGGCTGATCGCGGATCGGCGCGGCGATGACGCTCGCATAGCCGGCCGCCCGCACCCGGTCCTCCAGGGCCAGCAACTGTTCCTGCCCCACGAAGGTCTCCGGTCGAGCGACCACCACCCGATCCTCCAGCAGCGCGGCCGGGCCCAGGAGTACGACCCCCCCGGCGTCGGGAAAGAGCCAGAGCGCCAGGAGTTCGTGCCGCAGTTCCGACCCGATGGTGTCCGACACCGCCAGGTGCCAGGTGGCAATGGCGATCGGGTCCGGTAAACCGGCACCGCTCGGAAGAATGGGCAGGAGGAATCCTCCCCCGGCGGGGGAAGTTCCCGTCCCGGGGGCTGGAGGGACGTCGGACATACCTGAAATACTGGCAGTTTGCGTGCCGAACAGGGCCACGGGCGTGGCTTTGCGGCTGGGAAGCCGCCGGGAGGAGCCCTCTTCGCGGATGGGGCGGGCAGCCGCGGCGATGGTCCAGGTTGTCTAACATACCCCTCCCCCCTATATTTCGATTACTCCTTTCAGCAACCACTCTTGCGAGGGACAGGGCCTGATGCAGGAACTGACGCTTTACATCGAAGGGATGACCTGCGGCCACTGCCTCAATGCCGTGAACCAGGCGCTGGCCGCCCATCCTGGGGTGCGGGTCGATTCGGTGCAGATGGGCCGCGCCACGGTCGGGTACGATCCGGCGATGACCGACCCCTCCCGGATCATCGCCGCCGTACACGATGCCGGCTACGAGGCGGTGATGTCGGAGAACGCCCAGTGGGGGGTCGACGGATGAGCCGGCGGAGCCGCGCGGGTACGCGAAGCATGCGCGCCGGGGAGGGCCCCGATGTCTGAATCCACCGAGCCCGGGCTCGCGGCCTGTGCCTGCGGAGTCCCGACCGAGGATGGTGAGCGGCACGCGACCGCGGTGGATCCGGCGATCAAGACCGCGGTGCAGCACCGCCTGCGGCGGATCGAGGGTCAGGTGCGGGGGCTGCAGAAGATGGTGGAGGACGAGCGCTACTGCGCCGACATCATGACCCAGGTGGCCTCGGTGCAGGAGGCGCTGCGAGGGGTGGGGCGGGCGCTGCTGGAAAACCATCTGCGACATTGCGCCACCGCCGCGATCCGCTCGGCCGACCCGCGGCGGGCGGAGGCGATGTACGCCGAACTGCTCGACCTGATGGTGCGCGTCTCGCGCTGACGGTCAGCCGCCGGCCGGGGTGGCTTCGGCTTGGAGCCGGGCCATGTCCTGCCGCACCGTGAGCATGGCGCCCAGCACCACCAGCCCGCCGAAGAACGCGACCGCGGGCAGCACCAGCATGGCGCGCGACAGGCCGAAGCGGTCGGAGAGCAGCCCCACCAGCGGAAAGGCCACCGCGTCGCCCGCGAAGTGGATGAACAGGAAATAGGCGCCGAGCACGGTGCTGCCGATCGCCGCCGGAACCACGTCGAACATGACGGCCGTGAGCGGCCCGATATACCACGAGAGGAAGAAGAACGCGGCGCAGAAGACCGGGAGGAACACCGAAAGCTCCCGGATGGTGATCAGGTACATGATCAGGGGAGCACCGAGCAGGACGCCGAGGCCCGCGATGATGACTCGGCCGGCCGGGGTGCGCCGGCGCAGCCGGTCGGCCAGCAGGCCTCCCGCGAGGGTTCCCGCCACGCCGAAGATCAGCCCGTACTGCCCCAGCAGGATCGCGACACGGTCGATCGGGATCCCCATCTCGCGTGCCATGTAGGTCGGCGCCCAGCCGGCCAGGCCGTTCACGCCGAAGGAGATCATCGTTCCGCCCAGGAAGACGAAAGCCAGGGTCGGAACGCCGCGCACGATCTGGACGCTGCGCCAGAGCTCCCCGAACGCCGCGCCGATGGAGCGCTGGGGTGCGAGCTCGCGCCGGGCGGGCTCCCGGAGGAGCAGCATCAACCCCGCCAGGACCAGGAACGGCAACCCCAGCAGCCCCAGCGCCGGCCGCCAGCCGTATTCGGTAACCAGGTACCCCCCGGCGACGATGCCGAGCACCCCGCCCAGCGGCGGGCCCGCCATGAACACGGCCATCGCCACCCCGCGCCGCCTGCCCGGGAAGTAGTCGGCCACCAGCGATGCGGCCGGACTGCCCGCGGCGGCCCCGCCCACCCCGATCAGCGCGCGACAGACGAGCAAGGCCAGAAAGCCGGTGACCACGGCGCTGGCGGAAGTGAAGACCGCCATCAGGACCACGCCGCCGGCCACGACCAGCTTCCGGGAACGGAGGTCGCCCAGGACCCCGAGGGGAAGGGCCGCGACGGAGTAGACCAGGATGTAGGCGGAGGCGAAAAGGCCGAGCTCGGCGTCGTTCAGGCCGAGGTCGGCCTTGATCGGGTCGAAGAGGGCGAAGACGACGCTGCGCTCGAGGTAGCTGACGAGGTTGACGACGGCCAGCAGGGCGAGGGCCCACACCGCGCGGCTGCCCGACGTGGGGGCCGGCGCGGAGGAGGGGGATATGGTCACGACCGGGCCCGGCGAGGGGCCGTCACTCGTGGAGCAGGTAGCCGAAGATCAGCGGGGCCACGTTGGTGGCGTCGGACTGGATCATGAACTTCGGGGTGGCGGCGTCCAGCTTGCCCCAGGTGATCTTCTCGTTGGGCACCGCCCCCGAGTAGCCGCCGTAGCTGGTGACCGCGTCGGAGATCTGGCAGAAATACCCCCAGAACGGCAGGTCCTCCATGCCGAGATCCTGGATCAGGGTGGGGACGGCACAGATCGCGAAGTCGCCGGCGATCCCGCCGCCGACCTGGAAGAACCCGACGCTCGGCGCGGTCAGCTCCGCGGGGCCGTCGCCCGCGGCGGCCTTGGCGGCGGTGTAGCCGCTGGCCTCCTGGTACCAGCGGAGCAGGTGCTCCATCTGCTCGGTGCCGCTCTTGACGCACTGGTGATGGGGAACGGCGCCCCGATACACCGCGGCGGCGAACATGTTGCCGGTGGTGGAATCTTCCCACCCCGGGTGGTAGACCGGGATCCCGCGCTCCCAGGCGGCCAGCAGCCAGGAGTTCTCAGGGCCGATCTGGTAGTGCTCCTCGAGGGCGCCGCCGCGGAAGAGGTCGGCCAGATACTCGCTCTCGAACTGGCGCTCGCCCCGCTCGCAGGCCAGGCGCCAGCGCTCGATGAGGCGGCGCTCGAGGTGGCGCATGACCGTCTCGGGAATGGCGGTGTCGGTGACCCGGTTGAAGCCCCCCTCGTAGAGCTCCACCTCGTCCTTGGCGCTCAGGGCCCGCCAGTCCTCGATGATCCGGTAGTCGTTATAGGCGAGGAGGTTGAAGAGATCCTCCTCGAGATTGGCGCCGGTGCAGGAGACCGCGTGCACCTTGCCCTGGCGGATCATGCGCGCCAGCAGGGTGCCGATCTTGGCGGTGCTCATGGCGCCCGCCAGGCTCACCAGCATCCGGCCGCCGCCGGCCAGGTGGGCCTCATACCCCCGCGCGGCGGCGAGGGTTTCGCGGGCGTTGAAGTGCCGGAAATGGGTGTCCAGAAAAGCGCGGATCGTGGCCATGGGGCGCGGGCTCGGCGAACGGGGATCGAGGCGAACGGGCAGGGACACCTGGCGATCCGCCTGCGGGGGCGGTCGCCGAGCGGAAATATAGGCGGAGTGGCCGCGCGGCCCTATCTTTGGAGCCACGCATGACCACCCGACCCCTGACCTGGCCCGCGCTGCTGGCGAGGCTCACTCTCCGGAGCCTGGTGTCGCCCCGGCTGGCGATCGACCTCCTCCGCACCGGCTGGGCCTTCCGTTCGCGGGACTGGCACCGCCGATTCCCCTTTCTTCCCGTGCCCGACCGGACCTACCTCCGCTGGCGGATGTACACCGCCTATGGCCGGGAAGAGGCGGTTCCCCCCCTGGAGGATGTCATCGGCTTTGTCCGTTGGCGCCGGGAGACGATGCGGCTGTGAAACGGGTCGTGATCGTCGGCGGCGGATTTGTCGGGATCTACCTTGCCAAGGCCCTGGCCCGGGCCCGGGTCCAGGTGACCCTGATCGACCGCCGGAACCACCATCTCTTTCAGCCGCTTCTCTACCAGGTGGCCGCGGCGGAGCTCAGCCCCACCGACATCGCGGCCCCGATCCGCGCTATCCTCCGCCGGCAGCGGAACACCGAGGTGCTGCTCGGCGAGGTGGTGGGGGTGCATGTCGAGGAGCGGACCGTCTCACTGGCGGATGGCGCCGTCATCGGCTACGACTGGCTGGTCCTGGCCCCCGGCACCCGGCATTCCTACTACGGGCGCGAGGAGTGGGAACCGCTGGCACCGGGGCTCAAGAGTCTCGAGGATGCCCAGGAAATCCGGCGCCGCGTGCTGATGGCGTTCGAGCTGGCGGAGCGGGAGACGGACCCGGTGCGGCGCCACGCGCTCCTGACCTTCGTGGTGGTGGGCGGGGGCCCGACCGGCGTGGAGACCGCGGGGGCGCTGGCGGAGCTGCGGCGGTTCGCGCTGGCGCGCGACTTCCGCCGGATTGATCCGCGCGAAGCGACCGTGATGCTGCTCGAAGGCGGCAACCGGCTGCTGCCCAGCTATCCCGAATCGTTGGCCGATCGCGCCAAGCTCGACCTGCGCCGCAAGGGAGTGGACGTCCGGCTCGAGATGCTGGTGGAGGACATCCAGCCGGGGTTGGTGCACGCGCGGGGCTGGACGATTCCCACGTACACGGTGGTGTGGGCCGCCGGGAACCAGGCCAGCCCGCTGCTCCGCTCCCTGGGCGTGCCGCTCGATGCGTTCGGGCGGGCCATCGTGGAGCCCGACTGCAGCATCCCCGGCCACCCCGAGGTGTTCGTGATGGGCGACGCCGCGGC
>Ga0307505_10002604_pt1 | contig 12333 bp, 14 predicted proteins | sample 23_S_MG_FD_202183 | JGI IMG/M metagenome (GOLD analysis project Ga0307505, IMG submission 202183) | Soil microbial communities from Populus trichocarpa stands in riparian zone in the Pacific Northwest, United States - 23_S | ecosystem: Environmental > Terrestrial > Soil > Riparian zone > Trees...
ACGTCGTCGGAGTCGTTGACGACGCGTCCGGAACCCCAGTCGTCACGATGACCGGCGCGCCGAACCAGGCGCGGGAGGAGTCGAAACCGAAGTCGTGCCCCGAAGACCGTTCGGGCTACACGGCCGGGCTCCTCGACGACGGGAGCACGCCGCTTCCGGGTGGGGGACCGACCGATACGTTCAAGTTCACCCAGCCCCACGCAACGATCTTCGCTTCCGATGGCGACGTGTATTCCGTGTGGGGCGGTGTTGGTTCCCTGGAGCATCCGGCGCCTGCATCGTCGAAGGACGGCGTGTTGGTGGTGAGCCACGCGTTCAAAGACCCGTGCAAATCAGTTCTGACTGATGAAGGCGGAATCGTGTTCCATCACGAGCCGTCGCAAACCGGAGTCGTTACCGTGACCGCCATCGCCGGCGACTCGGTCCGCTATCGCACGGCCGACGGCAGGACCGGCACCTACAACGTCGTGACGCGCTCGTTCTCGCCATCCTGAGCTCACCGCCATTAGGTCGAAGGATGCGCGGCGTCGTAGGCCGCGAGCACCCGCTTGGGCGCTTTCATCCGCCAGGCGTCCTCTAAGAGCCCTTTGACCTGGGCGGTCTCAGCGTGCGTGAGGTAGACGCGCAGCCAATCGGACTTGAGCTGCTTGGCCCAGATGATGTGCTCGTACCCCTTCGGGTTCTCGGCCACTAGCGCTTCGCCTTCGAGCGGGTTGGTGAAGATGTGGAGACGTCCGCCTTCGGGTGGAACGGTGCAGAAGATCTTGCCCTTCACGCGGAACGACGACATGTCGAAGTGAGGTTCCTCGGTTGTCTCGGGCAGCGACAAAGCGAACTTGCGGGCGGCGTCGAAACGCATGGCAGCAGCGTAGGCCGGAGCAGAACTCAGGAGCCGAGGAGATATTCCGCAACTAGATCGGGGTGGGCGAGCGCGATGAGGTGGCCGCCCGGGAGGACGTCGGGTTCGATACCTAACCGTTCGCGAGCGACCCGGCGTTGGAAGTCCGCGGGGAAGAGCCGATCGTCGGCCGCGACCAACACACGGGTGGGTACGTCTGGCCATGCATCGAACTCACAGCGCGTCGCGAACACGGCGTCGGTCTCCGGTCGTTGGTAACGCTCGCCCTCCGCTACCACTTCGGGCGCTACGTCGTGCAGGAAGTAGGTGAACTCGTCGAAGTCGGTCGGGTAGTCGCCGGCCTTTGCCGCCGCGATGCGAGCGTCGGCCGAGCGGGTGTTGTCCCCCCACGCGTCAGGCGTTTCACCTGGCGTCGGGATCATCGCGTTCACAAAGACCAACCCCGTGACCGGAGCTCGGGTACAGACCATTGGTGCGGTGAATCCGCCGAGCGACTGAGCCACGAGTTCGACATCGTCGCGCTCACCGATTGCTTTCACGACAAGATCCGCATACTCCGGCAACCCGGCATTCTCATCGTCGCCGGGAAGATCAACGGCGATCACGTCGTGGCCGGCGACTTCGAGCAACGGTGCGACGTAGCTCCAGTACCACGCGACGCCTCCCGCTCCGGGAATCAGCACGAAGGTTGTCATGGGTTAGGTCAACCCAATGGAGACCAACCCGAAACGCGCAGCAGTCGGCTCTCCCACTGGTCGCGCACTTCGAGCGCGTCGATCATCCAGCTGCCCGGCTGCTTGTACGCGTCGGGTACTTCGCGGTTGAACAACGGCAGCAATCCTGCCTGATTGTTCACGCGCTGCCACAGCACGATTTCGCGGTGCTTGCCGCTGCCAAAGCGCGGGATGAACGCGGCCACAAGCTCGAGCAGGCCGCCGCCCGGTCGCGCGTTCGCCATTTCGAGCGTCTTGACGTAGAGCGTCGACGCCTTGGCCAAGTAGTTGTCGAACTCGCCGCGATGCGGCCACGCCGTGTCCTCCATGAACAACGGCAGCGTCGCGTCGGCCGGTTCCTCCGACTCGGCTGGAATCGTGGACAGGTCGACGGTTTGCAACGCCGAAAACGACGCGGGCTCGAGCACCTTGGCCTCGAGGCCATGGCGCAGCGAGTCGACCTCCGAGTACCAGCTGTGCAAGTCGCCGGTATGGATGCGCGAGTTGAGGTCGTCGAGCGCAGCGCTCGAAGCGACGGCAGTGACGGTGACAAATACGTAGGCCCAACCCGTGCCGTGGGCCTGGTGCATGAACCACAGGAGCCGCGCGTCGTCGGACTTTGCCAGGGTCGGCGCCCACCCGTACCGATACAACTCCTCGAAGCGGTCGGCGTCTTTGCCGGCCACACGATGCGTCTCGTGAACGAACAGCATGCGGCGACCCTACGCGGACGGTCTGTGACGTGACGGGCTAGTCCTGCGACATCCCGGTCGGGTTGTCGTTGACCTCTTGTAGCAACCACAGGTTGCCGTCCGGATCGGCGATCTCGGCGAAGGTTCCGTAGCGCGCGCGGTCTGGGTGCGCGCCAGGGGTTTGGCCATCGGCGCCGAAGAGGTACGGCTCGCCGACGTCGACGCCGCGGATGACCAACTCGTCTCGCGCGGCCACGATGTCAGTTACGCAGAGGTGCATTCCCTTGTACAGGCCGGCGCTGGACGGGTCGGACATGCCGCGCCCGATCGTGACCGAACACGCGGAGCCAGGCGGTGTCATCTGCACCACACGAAATGCTTCGCCCATGTCGTGGTCGACGTCGAGGTTCCAGCCCATCTTGTCGACGTAGAACTCCTTGGATCGATCGACGTCGGTGACGGGCAGGACGATGAGTTCGAACTTGAAGTCCATTACGAGTACATCAGCGATCCGGGCGTGGTGAGCAACTCACCGGTCTCGAGCCACGTCTTGAGGCCCGACAGGATCATCGGCCATCCGCCGTAGAGCTGGTCGTTGGCACCGTCGCGGAGTTGGTCGTGCGTGAGCTTGAGCAGGCATGAGTCGTCGCCGATCTTTTCGATCTCCCATGTAATGCGCGAGAAGCCCTCGGCCTTCACGTCTTCACCCCATAGCGCACGCATCGTCTGCACGAGTCGGCGCGGCGGGTCAACTTCGACGTTCTCGCCCTCGCCGAGTTCGTAGTCGCCGGCGCGCATTTCGAAGCGCGACCCCTGCGTGAAGTCGCTGAAGATGGCAGCGCCGAACTGATACTTGCTGCGGATCTCCGGATCCGTGATCGCGTTCCAGAGCAACTCGGGCGTCGTGCGGATGTAGATCTCGTAGACCTTTTCCATCGTCTTCTCCAATTCGTCTTTCAGATTCGTGAGCGTGGCCGTCCACGGTTCCGAGTACTTGCTGACCCACCGCTCATAGACGAGTCGGATGGGGACAGGGTTGAGGAAATGCAGCTTCTCCCGACCTCGTCGACGAGTGACCACCACATGCGCCTCCTCGAGCACTCGCAAGTGCTTCATCACTCCGAAGCGACTCATTTCGAAGCGCTGCTCGAGTTGGCCCAGCGTCTGCCCGTCCTGCCGGAAGAGTTCGTCCATGAGTTCACGCCGGGTCGGATCGGCAATCGCTCGGTAGACGTCCTCTTCCACTGTCGGCACCATATGTGACCTGTAGGTCACATGTCAAATAGGTTGTCGGATTCAGCCAGTGGGCATGAGAAGGGGCATGGCTACCGACGTGAGCAAACAACCGTTCCTGACCGACGTTGAGACGCTGCGCAAGCGAGCTCGCACGTCGATCGAACAAGGACCGATCACCGATGCCTACGGCGCCGACCGCAAGCGCGTCATCGACGTGCTGAACCAGGCGCTGGCGACCGAGCTCGTGTGCATCCTTCGCTACAAGCGGCACTACTACATGGCCCAGGGCATCAACGCCGGCGGCGTGGCCGCCGAGTTCTTGCAGCACGCGACCGAAGAGCAGGGCCACGCGGATGAGATCGCGCTGCGCATCACGCAGTTACAGGGCGAGCCCGACTTCAACCCCGACACGCTGACCACGCGCAGCCATGCCGAATACGTCGAAGGCGATTCGTTGCGCGAGATGATCACCGAGAACCTCGTCGCCGAACGCGTCGCGATCGAGTCGTATAGCGAGATCATCAACTGGATCGGCAACGGCGACTCGACGACGCGTCGCATGCTCGAGGGCATCCTTGCGGTGGAGGAAGAGCACGCCAACGACATGCTCGATCTGCTCGAAGACGTCCGGAGCTAACACCGCTCGGGCACACTGTCGCGGTGCTCACCGCGACCTTTGTGCGTCACCGCGGCGAGAACACCTACCTCTCAGTGCTGCGCTCGGACGGGTCGGAGCTTGAGTTGAAACTTGCCACCAACGGCGACGCGCTGCCGCGCGAGCTAGTGCACCTCGTGGTCGAGGACGGCCTCGGGATGCTTGACGGGTTTTGGGGCCTCATCGACCGCGGGGCGGACGCAACGTTCGTCAACTCCGAAGCCGCGGTCGCGTCGGTTGATGGCCCCGGCGACGGCGTGCAGCGTGGCTACGTGATTCCGGCGTCCTACATCCCGCCGGAGCTGATCGCGATCCGGCTGCGGCTGAGCGATCTGCAACGCGACTGGGCGGCGCTGGCTGACCGCGGATCGATCACGCTGTCCTTCGGATAGCGCGACGTTCGTTCGGATACCGTCGGTATCTGGTTCTCGTTATCATGGCGGCATGAGTCGATTCGGGTCGCCGCCGCCTTCTGACCTTGACGTCCGTCCCACCCAGGACGATGTCGACTTCTTCGAGGAGAACGGGTTCCTCGTGGTGCCGGAGCTCACCACGCAGGACGAACTCGACTGGCTCATGGACGTGGCGCTCGCGGTACTCGACGACAACGCCGGCACCGGCGTGTTCGAGCCCGGCCGCGAAATCGACCAAGACCTTCCACCCCAGATCCAGCAGTCGATCGGGCCCGAGATGCGCATCCCCGAGTTGCTCGAGACGACGTTCCGCCGCAACGCCATGCACTTCGCCGCCGCCCTGCTTGGCGAGCCTGAGGACAAGCTCACGACTTGGGGCCACATGATTCGCAAGCCGGCGCGCAGCAATCGGCCCGCTCCCTGGCATCAGGATCAGGCGTACTGGCGGCCTGAGCTCGACTACCACGCACTCGGTTGCTGGTTGCCGCTGCATGACGTGACGGTCGAACGCGGCTGCATGCAGTTCATCCCCGGCTCGCACAAAGGGGCGTTGCGCGACCACGACTTCTCGGGCGACCCTGCGGGCAACCTGTTGATCGTCCACGATGTCGACGCGTCGACGGCCGTCGCGTGTCCGTTGCCGGCTGGCGGTGCGACGTTCCACCACCACCTCACGCTTCACTACACCGCGCCGAACACCACCGACCTCGATCGTCTCGCGTTTCCGATGGAATTCCAGCTGATGCCGTGGTTGCGTGACAAGCCGGTCGACTGGCCATGGATCGCCACCTATCGCGACGCGATCGGCGGCAGCCTCGGGCCTACCGCCGTGCTGGCCGACGGGAAGTTCGTCACCATCTCCTAGCGAAAATCCGCCATCGACATCGGTGTCGGATTTCCGCCAGTCATTGTCACACCGACCTGTCACAGTGCTCGTATGTACGAGGACTTCGACCGCTGCTACCGAGCCGTGCAGTCGAAGGACGCCCGGTTCGACGGCTGGTTCGTCACCGCCGTTTTGACCACCAAGATCTACTGCCGCCCGAGCTGCCCTGTCCGTCCCCCGTTCGCCAAGAACATCCGATTCCTTCCCACCGCGGCCGCGGCGCAGGCCGCCGGGTTCCGCGCGTGCAAACGGTGCCGGCCGGACGCATCGCCGGGCTCGCCGGAATGGAACCTGCGCAGCGACGCCGTGTCGCGGGCAATGCGTCTCATTGCCGACGGAGTCGTTGACCGCGAGGGCGTTACCGGCCTGGCACGCCGGGTCGGTTACTCGACGCGCCAGCTTGAACGACACCTCACAGCCGTTGTCGGCGCCGGCCCACTGGCCGTAGCGCGCGCCCAGCGCGCCCAGACGGCGCGCCTGCTGATCGAGACGACAGAGTTGCCCTTTAGCGAGGTCGCGTTCGGCGCCGGGTTTTCCAGCATCAGACAGTTCAACGACACGGTGCGGCTCGTGTTCGACGGCAGCCCCACCACGCTGCGCGAGCAGGCGCGCAAGCGTGGCACTACGGCGTCTCCCGGCGCGCTCACGTTTCGGCTCCCGTTCCGTAAGCCCTTCACGCCTGAGGGTGTGTTCGGGCATCTGGTCGCCGTCGGCATTCCTGGTGTCGAGGAGTATCGCGACGGCGCCTATCGGCGGTCGATGCAACTGCCCAACGGAACGTGCGTCGTGTCGTTGTTACCCACGCCCGACCACGTCGTGTGCCGCATAGTTCTCGACGAGGTGCGAGACCTGCCCACCGCGATCGCGCGGTGCCGGCGCATGCTCGACCTCGACGCTGACCCCGAAGCCGTCGATGACGCGCTGTCCGCGGACAAGCGGATGCGCGCGTTGGTGTTGAAGAACCCGGGTTCGCGTATCCCGCGCACGATCGACGAGGCCGAGATGGCGGTGCGGGTAGTAATCGGTCAGCAGATCTCTACCGCCGCGGCGCGCACGCACGGCGCCCGCTTGGCGGCCGCCATCGGCACGCCGATCAGCGATCCAGATGGGGGCGGCATCACGCACCTGTTCCCCACGGTCGATCAACTGGCGGTGATCGATCCGTCGCTTTTGAAGATGCCTGAGGCTCGGCGCCGTTCGTTCATGTCGCTTGTGCACGCGCTCGCTGACGAAACCGTGGTGCTCGACGCCGGGTCGGACTGGTGGCGCGCTCGCGAGCAGTTGCATGCCTTGCCCGGCATCGGGCCATGGACCGTCGAAATGATCGCGCTGCGAGCGCTCGGTGACCCCGACGCGTTCCCGTCGACCGACATGGGCGTCGTGAAAGCGGCGCGCAATCTCGGCATCGACGGCGACGTCGGGGCATACGCGCACGACAAGTGGCGTCCTTGGCGCTCGTACGCAGTGCAGTACTTGTGGTCGTCTACCGACCACGCCGTGAATGATTTCCCCCCGAAAGGTCACTCGTGAAGCACGAACCCAAAGTCACGCAGTCCCGCACCATCGACAGCCCCGTCGGCGCCATCACTCTCGGCGGTGACGACGACGTGCTCACGAAACTCGTGATGCACGAACAGCGCCATGCTCCCGTCGACCTTCCGGCCTGGCCGCAGGATCCAAACGCCTTCGGTGACGTGGTTGATCAGCTCAAGGCGTACTGGGAAGGCGAGCTCACGGATTTCGATGTCGATCTGCGACTCGACGGCACGGAGTTTCAGCGTCGCGTGTGGAAGGGCTTGCAGGAGATTCCGTACGGCGAGACGTGGTCCTATGGTCAACTGGCCGAGCACATCGGTGCGCCCAACGCACAGCGAGCCGTCGGCTTGGCCAATGGCAAGAACCCGGTAGCGATCATCGTGCCGTGTCACCGTGTGATCGGTTCGAGCGGCAAGCTCGTCGGCTACGGCGGAGGGCTCGATCGCAAGATGTTCCTGCTCGCGCTCGAGGCAGCGACTGACCGCTTGTTCTAGATCTCGGCTGGGATGAGCACGCCCGTGTGGACGTCGAACGTGAACCCGATGACGTCGGTGTCTCTTGGGATGAGTTCACAGGCACGAATGCGCGCGATGTCCGCGCGCAGCGCCTCGGCCTGATCGGTCATCGCTAGGAACGCGACGCCCGTCGCATCCGCGCCGACGGCTTCGGAGATGCGCTGCGCGACCTCTTCGTCCGTTGAGTCCGCCATCGCGCAGTCCGTGTGTTGCACGACGCAGATGCGCTGCACATCGAGCAGGTTTGTGGCCAGGATCAACGAGCGCAACGCGTCGTCGGTAACCCGAGCGCCCGCGTTTCGAATGATCTTGGCGTCGCCCGGAACCAGGCCGAGCATGCGCAGTGGGTCGATGCGCGAGTCAATGCACGTGAGCACCGCGAGCCGCTTGGCCGCCTTGCCCTGCACACCCGAGTCGTGGAACTGCTCGGCGTATCGCCTATTGGCCGCGATGAGGTCGTCGAACATCGCGCATGTTTCTACTAGGGCACGACCGCGACGCGAACACCGGCGGGGATCCGCGTGTAGGCGTAGAAGCCGCCGTGATTGAAGCCACCCTGCGGATTAAGGAAGGCGCGCACGTGCGGGTCGCCCCCGACGTAGGGCCCGGTCACTATTTCGCTGCCCGCGGCGCCGTCAGCGTTGCCGACCGCGACCGCCACGCCGCCGGTGAACGACGGGTCGTAAGCGAAGAAGCCGCCGCCGAGCGCTGAGCCGTCACCGTTGAAGGTGCGCACGTGCGGGCCGCCGCCTGGGCCGGCGCCGGTGACGATCTCGGCTTTTCCGTCGCCGGCGAGATTGCCGGCGGCCACGTTCACGCCACCAGAGAAGTTCGGTCCGTACGCGTAGAACCCGGTGCCGAACACCGAGTCACCGTTGGCTTTGAACGCGCGCACGTGCGGGCCGCCGCCTGGGCCGGCGCCGGTGATGATCTCGGCTTTGCCATCGCCATCGACATCGCCCGCCGCGACGGTGACGCCACCGTGGAAGTTCGGGTCGTAGGCGTAGAAGCTGCCGAGGGTGTCGAGGCCACCTTGGCCGTTGCGCGTCAAGACCAGAACGTGTGGGCCGCCGCCGGCGCCCGCGCCGGTAATGATCTCGTCTTGCCCGTCACCGTTGACATCGCCGGCCGCGACATTCACTCCGCCGGCAAACGCACCATACGGACCGTTGAACGTGATGCTGGAGCTTCCCGTCTGATTGAACGTGGCGATCGCCGACGGAGTGCCAGGACCGGTGCCGACGACGATGTCGGCGATGTCGTCGTTGTTGGTGTCACCGACGGCGACGTTGACGCCGCCGGCCCAGTCCAGGACGTAGAAGTTCGTGTCGTTCATGCCGCCCGCATACGTCGTGCCCTTGACGTGGGCGCGACACGGAATGCGCGCCTCGGCTTCGGTGGGCGCGAACGCAAAGCCGCACGGCCCGGCGCCCAGGCCCGTGATGATCGTCGGTGCGGCGTCGATGCTTTTGTTCGTCGACGCGAACGGCTGCTTCAGGAATTCATTGCCGCACGACACGGCGACCTCGAGGTCGGTCGGGTCCTCGCCCGGGAACTGCTGCGTGTTCACGATGTCGTTCGAGAGTTCGGCCGTGAACAGACCGTTCTGATCGGGCGTGAAGTTCTTGGTGTCGATCGGCGGCATCAGCGCGTCGGACCGAACGGGGAACAGCAGCGCCGCGGTGCCGCTCGGGCTGTCGCACTGACCTTGGAGGGTGATCGCGGCTCCCGGTGGCCCGGCAACCGGGCCGTAGTTGAACGACAGGATGGCCGCCGACGCAGGCTGCGGAAAACCGAACACTGCGGTCGTCACGACCGCGGCGGCAACGACGAGGGAACGGGCTCGTATGCGCATAACCAAAACGCTACCCAGCGGCGGCGACCGTGACCCCACCCGTGTTCATTTGATACGGGTAAAACGCGTGGACCAGTGAGCCACTCACGTTGAAGATCGAGACCAAAGGCCCCGCGCCCGGGCCTGCTCCTGTGACGATTTGTCGTGCGCTCCCGTTCACCGCCACGCTCACGCCTCCGACGAACGACGGCTCGAACGCGTAGAAACCGTTCAACGTCGCGCCGTTCGCATCCAGGACCTTCACGTGTGGTCCACCGCCGGGGCCTGCGGCTGTGACGATCTCTGCTGCGGCGGTGTCCCGTAGGTCCGAAGCACTCACGTTTACACCGCCGGCAAAGTTCGGGTCGTACGCGTAGAACCCGCCGCGAGCCACCCCGTTTCCATCGAAGATCCGCACGTGCGGGCCGCCGCCGGGTCCAGCGCCGGTGATGATCTCGCCGACGCCGTCGTTGTTCACATCGCCTACCGCGACATTGACGCCACCCGCGAAGCCCGGGTCATACGCGTAGAAGCCCGACCGCTGTGTGAACGAGCGGGTAGAGCGGCCCCAGGTGAACACCTTGACGTGTGGGCCGCCACCCGCACCTGCGCCAGTGACGACGTCGGCTTGCCCATCGCCGGTGACGTCACCAACGGCGACGTTCACGCCGCCGGTGAAGTTGCCGTACACGAAGGTGAAGCTTCCGATCTCTCCCGATCCGTCTGCTCGCTGGGCACTGAACACGGGCAGCAGGCCGCGAGGCGAGCCCGCGACTATCTCGGGCTTTGAGTCACCGTCGAGGTCGCCGGCCGCGAGCGACGCACCGCCTGCCCACGACGCGACCTGAAACACAGAGGCGATTGCGCCGCCGGGGTTGAAGGCCTTGGTCAACGCGGGGCACGGCGCGGGTGTGAGTGCCCCGCAGTTTCCAGAGCCCATGGTCGTGTAGAGAGTTGGGCTGTTTGTTGTCCCGAGGTGGCTTCCGTGGAAGGGAAGCCGCTGCGGGAACAGGCCGCACAGGACGATCAGCTCCGCGTCGACCGGAACTCCGATGTTCTCCGTGCCGTAGGGGTTTGTGACGTGCGCGGTAAACGCGCCACCCACCGTCGTGAATCCCGTCGATCCCTCGACCGGATAGCCATCGGGCGGGAAGCTCCGACGCTTGATGTCGACCCGCCCCGACTCGCTTGAGCAATTTCCCTTGACGGTTATGTCCGTGCCCGGCGGCCCACCGACTGGGGACCGTGACAGATTGGTTGCTCCGACCGGCGGCGGGAACTTCGGCAGCGCCTGTGCCTCCGCTGCTCTCGGCGCGAATCCGACGACGAGCGTTGAGACGAGGAGTGCCGCGAGGCTTGTGCGGCGGGCGCCGCGGAGGAGCGGCATGTGCCTTGGATAACGGTGACGGTGCATGCGTGACGCTCCTGTCTTAAGGGGCTACGGCGACCCGTACCCCGGCCGAGAGGTTTTGGTACGCGTAGAACCCGCCAAGTTCAGTGCCCAAGGCGGTAAGTACGCGGACGTGTGGGCCGCCGCGGGGCCCGGCGCCGGTGACGATGCTGGTCACGCTCGCATCGATCGCGTGGCCCGCTGCAACGAACACGCCTCCGATGAACGACGGCGCGTATGCGTAAAAGCCGGCCAACGCTTTGCCCTTCCGATCAAACACGCGGACGTGTGGGCCGCCGCCCGGTCCCGCGCCGGTCACGATGTCTGCGGAGTCGTCGCCCATCAGATCAGCGGCTGCAACGTTCACACCGCCGCGAAAAGCCGGGTCGTACGCCATAAATTCGCCCTTGACTCGACCGCGTTCGTCGAATACCCGCACGTGGGGGCGACCACCGGCGCCCGCGCCCGTGATGATCTCGGCCTTGCCGTCGTTGTCAACATCGGCGACTGCCACGTTCACGCCACCCGCGAACAGCGTGTCGTAAGCCATGAAACCGGCTGCCTCCGCGAGCCGGGGATAGCAGTCAGGGATCGAAGGATTCCCGGCAGTGCGTCGAAACACACGAACATGCGGACCGCCGCCGGGCCCGGCGCCGGTCACGATTTCGTCGACTCCGTCCCCGTCCAGGTCACCGGTCGCGACGTTCACTCCGCCCGGGAACCCGGGGTACGCCCCGTACACGGCGCCGAACCACGAGAAGGTTCCATCGGCGCCCGGACCAGAACCAGTGACGGTGTTGGGGTAACCACTTTCGAAGGGAGTCATTGCCGCGATCGTCCCGCCGCGGCCACCCACGCGTGAGTAGAAGTTGACGGATCTCGAGGCCGCGCCGGCAGCGTCGAACGCTCGAACATTCACCTGACCGTCGCCGGGAACGGTGTAGACGCGTCCGAAGCTGTCCGTCGATTGCTCGGTCGCCAGGAACGGGACACTCACAACGCCGCTGCCGCAAACCAACGTGACTTCCATCTCGAACATGTACCGCCCGCCACCAAGCGGCGGTGCGTACTTGTTGTACAGAGTGACGGTGGTCAGGCCGTCTCCGCTGACGGGAGCGGAGTCGATCGGGTTTTGCGAGGCATACTGCGCGCCGGCGAGTCGGAGGAAGACCTGCCCACCATTCGGGCAATAGGCCCTGACTTGGATTGGCGTGCCGGATGCTCCCGCTACTGGACCGATCGAAAGAGGGTCCAATGGGATCGAACACGCGCCCGCGGGTGTCGCGGTGAAGAAGACAAAGAGTGCAGCCAATAGCCCAATAGCGAAACGGCGCATGGCGCCACCGTATGCCTATCTCGCGTCGGGCAACATAGGCCCGTGTCGCCGCACCGGGTCTTGGCTGTCGGGCTTGCGCTGATGTGCGCGGTCGCCGGGATCGGCGCCGCGCTGCTGAGCCCGCTGCACGCGAAGAACCCGAAGCTGCAGGCCGAGCTCGTGGCGATGGCCGACGCGGCGATGGATTCTCGCATGGTGGTTCGTTCGTCGGTCGGCTTCGGCGGTGAGCGGGTAACGACATCGACCCCGCCGGATCTCGCGCAGATCC
>Ga0307505_10002605_pt1 | contig 12330 bp, 12 predicted proteins | sample 23_S_MG_FD_202183 | JGI IMG/M metagenome (GOLD analysis project Ga0307505, IMG submission 202183) | Soil microbial communities from Populus trichocarpa stands in riparian zone in the Pacific Northwest, United States - 23_S | ecosystem: Environmental > Terrestrial > Soil > Riparian zone > Trees...
GTAGCGCAGTCTGGTAGCGCATCTGCTTTGGGAGCAGAGGGTCGCAGGTTCAAATCCTGCCGCCCCGACCAGCCGGCCGAGGTTGAGACGAACGGAATCGATTATGGTGGCACGCATCTACAAGCCGGCCCGCACGGCGATGCAGTCCGGCCAAGCCAAGAGCAGGGACTGGTTGCTCGTGTACGAGCCGGAGACGCCGCGCCAGATCGAGCCGCTGATGGGCTGGACCGCGTCAACCGACATGAAGCAGCAATTGCGGCTGCGCTTCGCGACCGCCGAGGAAGCGATCAGTTACGCCGATCGGCACGGCATTCCGTACCGCCTTTACGAGCCGAAGGAGCCGGCGCGTCGCAAGATCGCCTACGCCGACAATTTCAGTTTCAGACGCGTCGGCCAGTGGACGCATTGAACCGCGCACCGATCGACGAGCGCGGCACGACCCCGTAGCTCAGCTGGATAGAGCATCGGTTTTCTAAACCGACGGTCGGAGGTTCGAGCCCTCCCGGGGTCGCCAAAATTCCATCGATGACCCCAGAGGCGAAAGCCCGGTTGCGCGTCAGACGTTTTGGCCCACCGCGTTGCGGTCGTACCAGTGCATTTGCTCCTGCGGAACGTTGTAGCGGGTCGGACCCTGATAGGTGTGCGGCGCGTACATGTACTGCGCCGACGCCATCGTGACCGAACCGATGACGAACACGTTCGCGAGCGCGATCTTGGCCTTGCTGATATTCATCGATGTCATGACACAACTCCCAAGGTTGAAATAATGCCCGCGATTCCTGTCACGGAGTCAGGCCGTTGCTGCGCATGCAGTTGATGTAGAGCTGCGTACGCGCACGCTGGTGCTCGTAGATGCCCGGATCGGAATAGGCGGCCATTGCATCGTCGATGCATTTGCCGCGAATTGCCTCGGCGTCCTGAGCGAACGCGGAGCCGGCCAGGAAAAGTATCGGGACAGCCGCCGCGACCCGCAGAAGGCTCGGAAAGGTAGGCATGTGGATCTCCCGTTCGAGGCCACGAGCGGATACCTTGAGCGGCGTCTGCGGTATCCAGCCATACCCGGAGCCGCCTCGATAAGTTTACGGACCCCGAAGAGTAGGCGGCGCACTGTTGCGCGGCCGGAAAAGCGCGATAGGTTGCCGCCGCCGCAGGATCGTCTGCGGTGGTATTCGGTGGGGAGGGACAATCAATGAAGCTCTATATGCACCCGGTTTCGATGACGAGCCGGCCTGTCCGCCTGTTCATCGCTGAGAACGGCATCAGCGCCGAAGAGCAGATCGTCGACTTGATGAAGGGCGAGCACATGCAGCCCGCCTATGGCGAGATCAATCCGAGCAGGCTCGTGCCGGTCCTCGAGGACGGCGACCTCCGCCTGACCGAAAGCTCGGCGATCCTGAAATATCTCGCCGACAAGATCGGCTCGCCGGCCTACCCGAAGGATCTCAAGAAGCGCGCGAAGGTCAACGAGGTGATGGATTGGCTGAACACCCAGTTCTATCGCGACTGGGCGTACAATCTTTGCTACCCGCAGATTTTTCCCCATCACAAACGGCGCAGCGACGAAGCGCACTCCGGCACGATCGACTGGGGCAAGAAGAATTCGCAGAAGTGGCTGCAAATCCTCAACGACCACTTCATCGGCCCGAACAATAATTATCTTGCCGGCAACGAGATCACCGTCGCCGACTATTTCGGTTCCGGCCTCGTCACGCTCGGCGAAGTGATCCATATCGACTTCAGCAAGTATCCGAACGTCGCTCGCTGGCTGGGGAACATGAAGAAGCTCAAACACTGGAATGAGGTGAACGAAGTCTTCAACGGACTCGTTGCTTCGACCAAGGGCAAGGAATTCGAGCGGGTTTGAGCATCCTCCCGATGGAACGGACATAAGGCGCGGCCTTCGAAAGCCGCGCCTTTTGCGTGTGGGCCGCGGCCCGTCGCGTTCCCGAAAGGCTCGTCTAGCGAAAAGGCATATTGCCAATAACCCCCGTTCTGGCGATCATTTTTGGCGGACGACGCCAATCGTCTGCCGAGACGCCAGAAGAAGGTCGCCAGAACGATAAGAAATTTCTCCGGGGGGTGACGCCATGAACGTTCAGCCGACGAATATCGAGCGTATTAGCGACTATCAGGCGGAAGAGACGCCCGTCTTGATTGCCGGTGGCGGCCTCATCGGCTTGTCCCTCGCGATGTTTCTCGCCCGGCATGGCATTCCCTCGCTCGCCATCGAGCGTCTGCGCGGCGGCTCGCCATTGCCGCGCGCCGCCATGTTCCATCAGCGCACGATTGAGATTTATCGCAGCGCCGGCCTCGAGCCCGACATCATCGAGCAGTCGAACCGGGAGTTCATTCCCGAGGGCGCGCTCGTGATGATGGACACGATCAACGGGAAGATCATCGCGAACCTCATTCCGGTCCTGAACGCCGGTGTGGATCAGATCAGCCCGAGCCGCCGCCTGTTCATTTCGCAGCCCGGCCTCGAGCCGATCCTGCGCAAGCGTGCGCGCGAGGTCGGCGCCAAGCTTCTCGAAGGTTATGAGGTTGCCAGCTTTGATCAGGACGCAAACGGCGTCTCGGTGATCGCGCGCGAGGTCGATACCGGCAAAGAACGCCGCTTCCGCGGCAAGTACCTTGTGGGTGCCGACGGCGCGCACAGCAAGATCCGTGAACAGCTCGCGATCGAGTTTGATGGCCGCGGCGTATTCTCGAACAGCATCACGATATATTTCTCCGCCGACCTGTCGCCCTGGATCGGCGGCAAGCCGCTCAGCGTCATCTACGTAAAGAATGACAAGCTTTCCGGTTTCTTCCGCATGGACCGCGAAAGCAGGAACGGCTTCTTCGTCGTCAATACGGTCGGCGATCCGGCGCGCGATCCTGAAGCTGCGGCCAACGCCGCCGCTGATGTCAGCGAGAAGCGGCTGATCGAATTGCTGCGCATCGGCATCGGCGAACCGACGATCCCCGTGAAGATCACGGGAGTGGCGCGTTGGCGTGCGACGTCCGATCTCGCGCGGCGCTACCAGCAAGAGCGCGTCTTCCTCGCGGGCGACGCCGCGCACCTCATGCCGCCGACCGGCGGCTTCGGCGGAAACACCGGGATCCTGGATGCGCACAATCTCGCGTGGAAGCTCGCCTATGTGCTGAAGGGAATTGCGGAACCGGGACTGCTTAAGACTTACGAGGTCGAGCGGAAGCCGGCCGGAAAATTCACCGTGGAGCAGGCCTACGCGCGGTACGTCACGCGCACCGCACCGTATCTCGGCGCCAAGGATTATCAGCCCGTCGCCGACGATTTCAACATCGAGGTCGGTTGCCTCTACAACTCCGACGCGGTGATCGGCGGGCCGGGCAAGGATCACGATGATCCGCGCAAGACTCAAGGCGCGCCCGGCTCGCGCGCGCCGCATATCTGGCTTGAGCGGCGTGTATCGAGCATCGACCTGTTCCAGGATTCCTTCGTGCTGCTCGCGGCGCAGGATGGCAAGGCGTGGTGTGACGCAGCGCGCGCGGCAAGCAAGAAATTCGACGGGCTCTCGATCGAGGTTCACCGCGTCGGATCCACCGAGTTGCGCGATCCCGCCGGTCGCTTCACGATCGATTACGGGATTTCCCCGACCGGCGCGGTGCTGGTGCGGCCCGATGGATACGTGGCGTGGCGCGCTCGCTCGCTTGTCGGCGATCCCGAGGTCGTGCTGACAAGAGCGCTGAGCCAGCTCCTCGGTCGCACCGCTCCCGAGACACCGCAACAAGAAGTCAGCAAGGAAGAAGCCGCGGCCGCGGCGCGCCCGGCGAAGCCGGGACAGAGCTCCGCGAACGTGACGCCGCTGCCGGTGCAGCCCGCGCAGCCGGCAGTCTCTTCATACAGCTATCCGACCGGCGGCTTCCGCAATCCGTTCGCCAATCCGGGCCCGTCGACCGAGGGCATGAAACTCTACATGCATCCCGTGTCGATGACCTCGCGGCCGATCCGGCTCTTCATCGCCGAAAGCGGACTGAAGATCGCCGAGCAGGTCGTCGATCTGACCAAGGGCGAGCATTTGCAATCGTCGTACGCCGGGATGAATCCGACGCAGATGGTGCCGATGCTCGATGACGGCAGTTTCCGGCTGACGGAAAGCTCCGCGATCCTCAAGTATCTCGCCGACAAATTTGGCTCACCGGCTTATCCGAAGGACATCCGGCAGCGCGCCAAGATCGACGAGATGATGGACTGGCTGAACACCCAGTTTTACCGCGACTGGGCATACAACCTCTGTTACCCGCAGCTCTTCCCGCATCACATGCGCCGGAGCGAGGAAGCGCATTCCGGCACGATCGAGTGGGGTAAGCGGAATTCGCAGAAGTGGCTTCAGATCCTGAACGACCATTGGATCGGCGACCGGCAGTATCTCTGCGGCGACCGCATCACGATCGCGGATTACTTCGGCTCGGGGCTCGTCACCCTCGGCGAGGCGATCCATACGGACTTCGGCAAGTATCCGAACGTCGCGCGTTGGCTCGGCAACATGAAAAGGTTGAAAAGCTGGGGATCGGTGAACGAAGTGTTCAATGGCTTCGTTGGCTCCACCAAGGGAAAGGCCTTTGAAACGGTCTGAAGTGCGCTTCCGGGTTCCTTGCTTGCCGGTGTCCGGCCCCCCGCGCTAAGACCGCGCGCCGGAAAGCCGGCGTGAGAGGGGTCTTTGTCAAGCGTCACGGGAAGCGGCGAGCCGAGGGTTTCGGTCGTCGTTCCGGTTCACAACGAAGCCGAAAATATCACGGTACTGGTCGATGAGATCGCGGCCGCCCTTGCGGGCCGCGAGCCCTTCGAGGCCGTATTCGTGAACGACGGCTCGACCGACGACTCGCAGCAGGTCCTGGCTAGGCTCAAGTCGAGCCGGCCATGGCTGCGGCAGATCCGGCATGCGCAAAGTGCCGGACAGTCTGCGGCGATCCGCACGGGCGTTCGCGCCGCGCGGGCGCCGATTGTCGTGACCCTCGACGGTGACGGACAAAACGATCCCGCCTTCATCCCGACTCTCGTGGACACTTTGCTCGCTGCGGGTCCGAATATCGGTCTGGTGCAGGGGCAACGCGATAAACGCAAGGGAGGCTTCAAGCGCTTCCAGTCGCGCATCGCGAACGGCGTGCGCGGCGCGGTGCTGCGCGACGGCACGCGCGACACCGGCTGCGGCCTGAAGGCATTTCGCCGTGAGGTCTATCTGGCGCTGCCTTATTTCGACGCGCTGCACCGGTTCACCCCCGCGCTCGTGCGCCGCGAGGGTTACGAGATCCGGTATGTCGCCGTACTCGACCGGCCACGCGCGCACGGCAAAAGTCACTATGGAATGTGGGGCCGCCTTTGGATCGGCATCGTCGATCTCTATGGCGTGTTCTGGTTGATCCGAAGGCGCAGGCGCGTCCCGGTCGTAACGGAGGTTGGCGACGATGCTGGTTGATCTGACGCGCGGACTCGGCAACTTCCTGCATGAAGTATTCGTCATGCAACTCGACTGGTGGGTTGCGCTCGGATTTGTCGCGCAACTGTTGTTCACCGGCCGCTTTCTCGTTCAATGGATCGCGAGTGAAAAGCAGAACCGTATGGTGATCCCGATCGCGTTCTGGTTCTTCTCGATCGGCGGCGGGCTTTTGCTGCTGGTCTACGCAATTCACCGCCGCGATCCCGTGTTCATCGCCGGGCAGGCGTTCGGCGTATTCGTCTATGCGCGCAATCTCTATTTCGAGCTGCGCGACCACAGGGCGAAACCGGCGGTCTGATCAATCCGCAAGCCGTTGCAGACCGCTCTCAAGGTCCTCGATCAGATCGTCGGGATCCTCCAGGCCGATATGCAGCCGCACCGTGGGGCCGCCTGGGCTCCACTGCGTCGCCGTGCGGATTTTCGTGCAATCGAACGGTATGATCAGGCTTTCATAGCCGCCCCACGACGCGCCGATGCCGAACAATTCCAGTGCTTCGATGAAGGCGTTGACCGACGCCACCGGGCGGGCCTTGAGCACGACGCCAAACAGACCACTCGCGCCGCTGAAGTCACGCTTCCACAACGCATGCTGCGGGTGTGAAGCGAGCGCGGGGTGCAGCACGCGCAGGACTTCGGGACGGCCTTCGAGCCAGCGCGCCACTTTGAGGCCCGACTCCATATGGCGGTCGAGACGGACCTTCAGCGTGCGCAGCCCGCGCAGCATCAGGAACACGTCTTCCGGTCCCGGATTGAGGCCGAGCGTGCCGGCAGTTTCCTTCACTCGCGGCCAATATTCCGCCGTCGCCGAGATCGTGCCGAGATTGGCATCGGCATGGCCGCCGAGATACTTCGTGCCGGCCTGGATCGAAAGATCGACCCCGTGATCGTGCGGGCGGAAATAGATCGGCGTCGCCCAGGTATTATCCATGAGGACGGCGGCTTTGCGTTTCTTCGCAGCACCGGCAACGAGCGTGACGTCCTGCACCTCGAAACTGAGCGAGCCGGGCGATTCCAGAAAGACGGCTCTCGTGTTTGAGCGGAACATCGTCTCGATGCCGCCGCCGATGAGCGGGTCATAGTAGGTAGTCTCGACGCCATAGCCCTTCAGCATGGTTTCGCAGAAATGCCTGTTGGGGCCGTACACCGTGTCGGCGACGAGGATATGGTCGCCCGCGCGCGCGATGGCCATGATCGCCGTGGTGATGGCGGAGAGACCCGAGGAGGTGAGGGCCGTACCGGCGCCGCCTTCAAGGACGGTGATGGCGTCCGCAAGCGCCTCGGTCGTCGGCGTGCCGCGGCGGCCGTACACGAAACGCTGCCTCTTGCCCTGAAACTCGGCAACCGTCGGGGAGAGAACTGTCGAACCTCGATAGATCGGCGTATTCACGAAGCCGTGCTGCTCGCCGGGATCGCGGCCCGCCAGTACGACTTCCGTCGCCGGACGCCTCTTGCGGCCGCCGCCGCCGTTCTTCTTCCCAGCCATGCATCCCTCCGCGACGCCGAACGCGCGGATTAGGCATAGGCGCGCATGCCGTCAAGGAAAATGCCCATGAGACTTGACCCTTCACGGTCTTTGGCTTGTGATATCGTCAATGTCACAAAGCAAAAGCCGTATTCGGGCGTCCAAAGGGGATTGTTACATGAAGCGAGTTCTGTGTGCGCTGTTCATCCTTGCCGGCGCCGGCGGCGCCGCGAACGCAGCCGTGCTTGATCAGGTGAAGCAGAAAGGCTTCGTGCAGTGCGGCGTGACGCAGGGCCTGCCGGGATTTTCAAGTCCCGATGACAAAGGCAACTGGACCGGCCTCGATGTCGATCTCTGTCGCGCGCTCGCTGCCGCGATCTTCGATGATCCGACCAAGGTCCGTTACACGCCGCTCACCGCCAAGGATCGTTTCACCGCGCTGCAGTCGGGCGAGATCGACGTGCTTTCGCGCAACACGACCTGGACCAGCTCGCGCGACACCTCGCTCGGCTTGAACTTCACCGGCATCAATTATTACGACGGCCAGGGTTTCCTCGTCCGCAAGGACAAGAAGGTCGCGTCCGCGCTCGAATTATCTGGCGCGTCGGTATGCACGCAGTCGGGCACGACGACGGAATTGAACGTCGCCGACTTCTTCCGTTCGCGGAACATGAAGTACGAGATCGTCTCGTTCACGACCGCCGACGAAACCATCAAGGCCTACGAAGCCGGGCGCTGCGACGCCTTCACAAGCGACGTGTCGCAGCTCTACTCGATGCGCCTCAAGCTCGCGAATACCGCCGACCACATCGTGCTGCCCGAGGTCATCTCGAAGGAGCCGCTCGGTCCGCTCGTGCGCCACGGCGATGACCAGTGGTTCGATGTCGTCAAATGGACGCTGTTCGCGATGCTCAACGCCGAAGAACTGAACGTCAGTCAGAAGACGCTCGACGAACAGCTGAAGTCCGCCAATCCCGAGATCAAGCGTCTCCTCGGCACGGAAGGAAATTTCGGCGAGCAGCTTGGGCTTTCGAAGGATTGGGTAACGCGTATCGTCAAGCATGTAGGTAACTACGGCGAGTCGTTTGACCGCAACGTCGGCACAGGCTCGCAACTCGGCATCGAACGTGGTCTGAATCGTCTTTGGACCAAGGGCGGCCTCCACTACGCGCCGCCGATCCGCTGACGAACGGAGAGCGGTCTCTCGGCGTCCGGTCTCCGCACGGCGGCGAGGGGAGCATGTCGGAAATTGTCGACCGGCCAACGCCGCGTCGGAGTGGATCCTTTGTAACCGACCCACGCTTTCGCGCGCTCGCCGTGCAGACGCTCACGGCGATGGCGATCGTCTGGCTGTTCTGGCTCCTGATCGGAAATGCGCGGCAGAATCTTGCCGCACAGAACATCGCGACCGGCTTCGGGTTCTTCTCGCAGACCGCGGGCTTCGGCATCAGCCAGACGCTCATTCCGTACGCCGAGGGATCGACCTATGCCCGCGCATTCGTCGTGGGCCTCCTGAACACGCTGCTGGTATCGGGGCTCGGCATCATATTCGCGACGATCATCGGCTTTGCGGTCGGCATCGCGCGACTGTCGAGCAACGCGCTGCTCGCTCGCCTCGGCGGTGCCTATGTCGAAACGCTGCGCAATCTTCCGCTCTTGTTCCAGATCCTCTTCTGGTATCTCGCCGTGCTGGGCACGTTGCCGAGCCCGCGAAACAGCACGCCTGCTCTCGGTGTCGTCTATTTCACGAACCGCGGCATCCTCATGCCTAGGCTCGATTTCGGGCCCGGAAGCGGGCTGGTAGGATGGGCACTGATCGCGGGGCTGATTATCGCGGTCGGCTTCTATCTGCGCGCGAGTCGGCGCCGGAAGGAAGGTGTTGCCGTCCCGTGGCGGCGTTATGCGCTGCTCGCTGTTATTGCTCTGCCGGCAATCACGTTCTTCGCGGCAGGCATGCCGGTTGCCATCGACCTCCCCGAGTTGAAGGGATTCAACTTTGTCGGCGGACTGCGCGTCAATCCGGAATTCCTCGCGCTTCTCTTCGCACTGTCCACCTATACCGCGGCATTCATCGCCGAGATTGTGCGCGCGGGCTTTCTCGCCGTGCCGCGCGGCCAGTGGGAGGCCGCCAACTCGCTCGGCCTCAGCCGCCGCCGCACCTTGCGACTGATCGTGGCGCCGCAGTCGATGCGTCTCATCGTACCGCCGCTCACGAGCCAGTACTTGAATCTCACAAAGAACTCGTCGTTGGCGGCCGCGATCGGATATCCGGACTTCTTCTATGTGTTCGCGGGCACGACCCTCAACCAGACCGGACAGGCAATCGAGATCATCGCCGTCACGATGGCCGTCTATCTTTTGATTTCACTGATCACCTCGTTCTTTATGAACTGGTACAACCGCGCCGTTGCGCTGAAGGGCGGGTGAGGGATGAGCACGGCCTTCGTCCGCACGGCCTTCGCGCCTGCCGAGCCTGCACCACCTGCCACGACGAGCGGGTTTGGCCGCTTCCTGCTGAGTCTGTTCGCGACGCCGCTCAACATCGTGATGACGGCCATGAGCGTGGGGATCATCGCGCTCGTGGTGCCAGCGCTCGTGCGGTTTCTTGTTCTCGATGCCACTTGGACCGGAACGGGCCGCGCCGACTGTCTGCCGAATGCCGGCGCCTGCTGGCCGTTTATCTGGGCCAAGCTCGGCCAGTTCACGTACGGATTCTATCCCGTGGCGGAGCGCTGGCGGCCGAACCTCGTATTCATGCTCGGAGCAACGCTTCTGCTTCCGCTTCTGATTCCATCGGCGCGTTACAAGCGACTAAACTCACTTCTATTCTTCGGCGTGTATCCCGTCGTCGCGTTCGTGCTCCTCACCGGAGGCAATCTTGATCTCCGCGCTTTCCTCCTCGGGCGCATCATCAATTGGCAGACAATCGCGGGGTTTGGGAGCGACCTCGGACTCCGTTGGACCTTCTGGAGCGACTTCTTTTTGAGCGCTGTTCTGCTGACGGGAATCGCCGCGCTGATCGCGGTTCTCATGCGCTCGTCGGTGCGAACGGCGGCTTCCGCAATGGCACTGCTGTTCGCCGCGCTTGGATTGATCCTTCTCGCGATGGACCTGGACTTCGGACTGCGTCCCGTTGAGACGCGCCTGTGGGGCGGGATTCTCGTCACCATGGTAGTTGCCGTTACCGGCATCGTCGTGTCGCTGCCGCTCGGCATTCTCCTCGCACTCGGACGTCGTTCCCGGCTACCGGTGATCCGGCTCCTTTCGGTGATCTTCATCGAGTTCTGGCGCGGTGTGCCGGTGATCACGGTTCTGTTCTTCGCAACTTACATGTTGCCTCTGTTTCTGCCGCGCGGCGTCAGCTTCGATACCTTCCTGCGCGTGCTCGTCGGCGTCGCATTATTCTCCGCGGCTTACATGGCCGAAGTCGTGCGCGGCGGCCTGCAGTCGATCCCGCGCGGGCAATACGAAGCGGCCGAGGCGCTGGGACTCGGTTATTGGCGCGTGATGGCGTTCGTCGTGCTGCCGCAGGCGCTCACGCTCACCATCCCGGGAATCGTCAACAATTTCATTGGCTTATTCAAAGATACGACGCTTGTGCTGATCGTCGCGATCTTCGATCTCCTTGGCCAGATCCGCGCCGCGTTTTCGGATCCGAACTGGGCGACGCCGGTGACGCTGTACACCGGCTTCGCCTTCGCCGGGATGTTCTACTTCGTGTGTTGTTTTGCCATGTCGCGTTACGCGTTGTTCGTCGAGAGGCGTACGCGCGTCCCGGGAAGCATATAGGCCATGGTCCATCCAGCCGCCGCACCCATCGCCGTTGAAATGATCGGCGTGCATAAATGGTTCGGGCAGTTCCACGTGCTGCGCGACATCAATCTCAAGATTGAGCGCGGCGAACGCATCGTAGTGTGCGGACCGTCGGGCTCCGGGAAATCCACCCTGATCCGCTGCATCAATCGCCTCGAGGAGCACCAGCGCGGCCGCATCATCGTCGACGGCACCGAACTGACCAGCGACCTGCGGCATGTCGAGCGGGTGCGACGCGACGTCGGAATGGTGTTCCAGCAGTTCAATCTGTTTCCCCATCTAACGGCGCTGGAGAATTGTACACTTGCACCGATCTGGGTGCGCGGTACCTCCCGCAAGCACGCCGAGGAAATCGCCATGCATTTCCTCAACCGCGTTCGCATACCGGAGCAAGTCCATAAGTACCCGGCACAATTGTCTGGTGGTCAACAGCAGCGTGTGGCGATCGCGCGCGCGCTCTGCATGAACCCCAAGCTGATGCTGTTTGACGAGCCGACGTCGGCGCTCGACCCCGAGATGATCAAGGAAGTGCTCGACGCGATCATTGAACTTGCGCGCGACGGCATGACCATGATCGTCGTGACCCATGAAATGGGTTTCGCACGCGAGGTGGCGAACCGCGTAATCTTCATGGATCAGGGGCAGGTGGTCGAGGCGGCTGAGCCCAAGGAGTTCTTCGAACGCCCGCAGCACGAGCGGACGAAGCAATTCCTCAATCAGATATTGCGCTAGCTACCGCTCGACCGGTCCGCATGCCTTCTTCCAGGCATCCATGCCGCCTTCGATGTGCTTGGCGGTTCGGACGCCGGCGTCCTGTGCCGCCTGCACCGCCATCGCCGAGCGCTCGCCGAATGCGCAATAGAAAAGGATCCGCTTGCCGGTATCGGCCAGCTTCTGCAGGGCCCCACCCGAATGCAGTTGCGCGACGAGATCGGTGTAAGGCGCATGCAGCGATCCGGGGATGACCCCGTGCTTTTCTCGTTCTGACATTTCGCGCAGATCGACGAATTCAATTTCGTTGCGGCCGACCATGCCGAGGGCCGCCTCCGCCTTCACGGCCCACCCGCGCTTGGCCACTTCTTCCTGATGCAGGCCTTGATGCCTGTTCGCAGGCACGGCCACGTCCATCATCTTCGGGTTCGGCAGATTGAGGTTGCTCATGATGTCGACGTATTCGTCGATCGACTTCACCTGCAGCCGCGGATTGTAGCGGCGCTCCTCTCCGATCGTGGATACGGTCTCGCCCTTATAGTCGTGCGCCGGATAGAGCAGGGTGTCTTCGGGCAGTTTTAGGATCTTGTTGAAGATCGAATCGTACTGCGCGCGGGGATCGCCGTTCTGGAAGTCGGTGCGGCCGGTTCCGCGGATCAGGAGCGTATCGCCGGTAAAGATGCGATCGCCCATGAGAAAGCTGTACGAGTCGTCGGTGTGGCCGGGTGTGTATAGGACGTCGAGCGAGACACCATCCACCTTGAGCTTGTCGCCTTCGGCAACGCGCATCGATACGACGTCGACCTTGGCCATTTCGCCCATGACGGTGATGCATTGGGTCTTGTCGCGTAGTGCGCCGAGCCCGGTGACGTGATCGGCGTGAAT
>Ga0307505_10002606_pt1 | contig 12329 bp, 13 predicted proteins | sample 23_S_MG_FD_202183 | JGI IMG/M metagenome (GOLD analysis project Ga0307505, IMG submission 202183) | Soil microbial communities from Populus trichocarpa stands in riparian zone in the Pacific Northwest, United States - 23_S | ecosystem: Environmental > Terrestrial > Soil > Riparian zone > Trees...
GAACGTACCGTGGAAGATGTACAGCACCGGGTAAATGTGCCCATCCTGGCCGTAGCAGGGGGGTAGATAAACTCGATAGGCCCGTTCTGGCCCGGCGATGGGTTCCGGGAAGACACCGGTCACGATTTGGCCGGGGGTGTCGCAGGTGATCGTCCAGTGCGGTGTAGCTGATGGAGTAGCGGTAGGTGTGGGGATAAGGGTGGGGGTGGCGGTGGGAGATGGGGTGTAGGATGGGGGAATGGTGGGGACAGGTGTGTGGGTAGGGGTGAATGAGGGCAGCGCGGCCGCGATAACTATTTCCGTTGCTGTAACCGGGGTAGCTATTGGCTCATTAGAGGCGAACCCACACCCCATTAGCCCCAGACCAAACACTACCCCCCCAATTACAAAGCAAAAGGCACGGTTGATGGTGGGCCACAAAATGGGGTTCACGATTTGATTGTCTCCCGTAGGTTGGACGCTCAACCCCAGGGGGTTGTCCTGGGTGGATCAGCCAACAGCCGTTTGTAAGCTCCCTGCCAGGCATCCGCTTTACGCGTAAAACTTTTGATCTCCAGGTCGGTGAAGTGGGGCATGAGATCCGCTAATAATTCGGGTAGTAAATCCCACGCTTCTTCCCGGATAATATCCTCAAAATTGGCCGCTACTTCTTTGGTCCAGCCCCAATCGCGCATAAACCGCTCCGCCTTCATCCAATAATCCCGTTTCTCCCAGGCTGCGGCCGAAGTCTCAATGGTGCTATCAATTTCGCGTAGGCAATAAACGATGGTAGCCGCCATATCTTTGGCCTCATCGTCAAATTTTGTCTTGCGGGGTAACAGGTACAAAATCTCGGCGATGGTACGCCGGGCATAGTTACGGATTTTGGTAGGATTGTTGACGTTGATAACTCGACTCATAATGTTCCTGACTGGTTGTCATTGCCTGAAAGTAGGGCTGAAAATGAACCAAAACAGCCGGGGGATGATAGCACAGGTGTTCCAGCCAGCCAACTGGCTTAAACCCCATTTAATGGTTATCAAATTTCCCCTTGTTCATTTTTCTGTCAGTTGCCTGTGTCATGTTATAATCTTCACACCACAGGTCAAGGGGTTATTGCCAGCACCCTTTCCCTTAAATTTTTTAAGGCTTACGTGCTGTGGCTGGTGCTCTTACCGTGCCACAACCAGCACGGTCAGGAGACCAGCTCGAACAATCATGTAAGTCCTGATTCTATTAAATATCCACTAGCAATTGAACGGGGGTTTCTCATGGCACGAGTACGCATGAAAGATGTTTTAGGCCTTATTTTGGGCGGCGGACAAGGTCAACGCCTGTATCCGTTGACGCGGGAGCGTTCTAAGCCAGCCGTGCCGCTGGCTGGCAAATACCGTTTAATTGATATTCCCATGAGCAATTGTCTTAACTCCGGCATTGAAAAAATTGCCCTTTTGACCCAGTTCAATTCAGCCTCGTTGCATCGCCATATTTCGCGCACCTATACACGGGATTTATTTTCGAGTGGGTGGGTGCAAATTTTGGCTGCTGAACAGACCCCCCGCAGTGGGGATTGGTATCAGGGGACGGCCGATGCGGTGCGTAAGCAGATGCTGGAGATTAATGAGGCGGGCGGCAAGTATGTCTTGATTCTAGCCGGGGATCATTTGTATCGGATGGATTATCGGGATTTTGCCCAGTATCATGCCGATCATGAGGCTGAGGTCTCTATTGCCGTGAAGCCAGTTGGCCGGGAAGATGCATCTTCCTTGGGTATTCTAAAAATGGACGAGGAAGGGCGTATTGTGGAGTTTCGGGAGAAACCAAAGGGGGCTGATCTGGATGGTTTGGAAAGTAATGATGATCCGGCACGCCCTTATATGGCTTCGATGGGTATTTATTTCTTTAACCGGGAAATGTTGCAGAGTTCGCTCAAGTTGAAAGGGGACGATTTTGGGAAAGAGGTTATCCCGTCATTGATCGAAAAGCATAAGGTGATGGGGTATCCGTTTGATGGTTATTGGGAGGATATTGGGACGATTCGTCGGTTTTATGAGGTGAATCTGGATATGGCGGCGCCATTACCCCATTTTAATTTGTATAGTGCGGATTTGCCTATCTACACGCGGCCGCGTTTCCTGCCTGGTTCTAAGGTACAAGGGGGTAGCCTCATCAACGTGTTGTTAGCCGATGGTTGCCGGGTGCAGGAAGCCAGTATCCGCTCATCCGTCATTGGCCTACGCAGCATCATCGCTGACGGTGTCACCATTCACCGCTCTATTATTATGGGGGCAGACTTTTACGAGACCGAGCCAGATCGCCTGGAAAACCGGCGACTGGGTCGGCCAGACATTGGTATTGGCACCAGTTCGGTGATTGAAGAGGCGATTGTGGATAAAAATGCCCGTATTGGTCGTCGGGTTATTATCCGTGCTATTCCCAATCGGCCCGATGCTGAGACGGACATCTGGGTGAGCCGGGAAGGGATTGTGATTATTCCCAAAGGGGCCATCATCCCGGATGGGACGGTGATTTAAATTGAAGTGAAGAGAATAATTAATTTGTGAATTTGTGAATTGGTGAATGGTTAACAAGGGTTGGCCCACCGCTTCATTAACAATTCGACAGTTCAACAATTCAGCAGTTAATTATTCAGCTCACGTGGCAAAAGCCTCTTTGGTTTTGGCTTGACCAAATTAGAGTGTGACCAGACAGAATTTTGTACCAGAGAGATGAAGAGTAGCCTTAACTCAAAGGGCGTCCGCGGCCGCTTCCGGGGTGGGGTAGGTTTGGGGGTAGTGGGCGTGAATAATGACCCGTTCTTTGTAGGGGTGAACCAGGGCGGGGAGCCAGCCATGTTGAGCAATCGGGGGATGCACAGCCCCTAACATCCCCTGACCGTCCGTGCGGGGGAATTGCCAGATAACCCAGGTATGTAATTCCGCAAAACTATATTCGGTAGGCTGGTCAAGATGAAACTGTAGATGGCCTATCTGCCGTTTTTCCTTTGTCATGGGCTGTCCTTGCGGCAGGAGACTGTTTTTTGGCCCCCTGGCAGTGGCATTAGACGCACAGTCAACTTCTGCGTCACACCTTAATCTTATGCCATAAGCATTTGCAGAACAGAGTCCGTATCGGCCAGGTTGTGGAGAAGGATGTCAGGTTTGTACTGGTTCAGCGTGGTGGATGAATAACGACCGGTAGCCACGGCGATGGCTGTAGCCCCGGAGGCGCGAGCACATTGAATATCGAGGGGGGTATCGCCAATGATGATGGTGTTGTGCCCGGCGAATTGAAGCCTGGTTAGTTGGGTAGCCTGTTTCATAGCGATGGTGGGTAACTGGTTCCGGTCTATGTGATGGGAACCATAAGCCCCTACCCGGAAAAGTGATGGGTTTAGCCCCGCGGCCGCGATCTTGAGCGGCGCCATCGGTTCAATATTACCGGTTACCAAACCCAACATGACATCATGGCGACCTTGTAGGGCGTTCAATAATGGCTCCACACCGGGGCAAGGTGTGGCACTGCCTTGGCCATTGCCAAAGATGGTCTGACCATGAATTTCCATCCGGGCAAATAGCTCGGCCAATCGGGCTTCGATGGTCGCGGCCGCGATGCCCGCCGCTCCCATCAAATCCGTCACAATGCGTGTATCCGTTTTGCCCCCCATATTGTAGCTATCAATGGGGCCAGCCGTGCCAAACACATCCTGCAACGCCAGAGCCATGACCCGCTTGCCCGCGCCATTGCTATGGATGAGGGTTCCGTCTATGTCGAAGAGCAATAGTTTCATAGGATTTATGATTTGAGATTGACGATTTACGATTGCCGACCAGATGACATCGTAAATCTAAAATCGTCAATCTAAAATAGCTTGCGCCTGTTCCCAGCCATTCCAACTGGGGTCGGGCATGGGGGGGGGGGGGACGGCTGGCCCGACGGGGATACCCCGTTGGGTCAAGAGCGTTTTGATAGCCCCAATGCGTTCACCGGCGGGTAGGGTCTTAAGGAGCTGGTTAATTTGAGCCTGATACCGGCACGCGGCCGCGAGATCACCCTGCTCAATCGCCCGCGATAGCGCCACATACGGTTCTGGTATGGCCGTAGATAGGCCGCTAATCAGTCCATGCGCTCCCAACGCCATCAGCCCCATGGCCACCGATTCGTTACCCGCCAGAATGATGAGGTGTTCCGGGCTGGCCTCAACTAGTTGGCGCACGGCGTGGGCGTCGCCACGGCTGGTTTTCAGGCCCGCGAAGGTGGGGATGGCGGCGAGCATTTTGGGCATGATGGCTGGAGTGATGCCGTTGATGGCCTGTTGGGGAATGTCGTAAACGAAGAAAGGGGTGTAGGGCGCGGCCGCGGCAACGGTCTGGAAATAGTGCACCATGCTGTCGTCGTGGATGGGGTAGAAGTAGGGGGTGACAGCAACGATGGCCTGGGCCTGGTTTATGGCCGCGTGCCGGGCCAGTTGCAATGATTCAGCGGTATTGTTCGTGCCGACATGGAGCAAGACGGGCACGCGGCCGCGAACCGCCTCTATCGTGCTTTCATGGAGTTTCATCCGTTCATCCAGGGAGAGGAGCACCCCTTCACCGGTAGTACCACCGACAAACAGCCCCTTGACCCCATTGGCGATGAGGAAATCAACCAGGAGGGGAATTGCGGCCGCGTTGACCGTGTACCCATCATCTAGCAACGGTGTCGCCATCGCCGGGGAAACACCAAAAGAAAGGTTTGTTTTTAACTGCGCCAGTTGTTCGCTGAACATGTTGCCTCTTGTGTTTGGGAATGAAGGCATTGTAGCGGGAAGCAGGGGAACGGGCAAAAGAAACCGTCAGAAAAAGCCCCCATTAGACAGCCATAGTGAGCGATTCCACCTGGTTGACATCACTATTATTTCTCTATAGTATCTTGCATCAGATCTCTCCCGGTCTGATGTGTGCCCTAAGAAACGAAGGCGTAGTGGTTATGGAATCTGAACTTACCTGTAGATTACTCACCTTATCTGATGTACAACCAGCCGCACAGGTGTTAGCGCAGGCGTTTCAGGACGATCCCTTGTGCACGTTTATGTTGCCATTTAAACGGACCAGGGTCAAAACCCTGACCAAATTTTTTCGGGTGATGGGGGAGTTGAGTATCAAGAACAATCGTGCCTATGGTGTGGGGGAGCCTTTGCAGGCGGTCGCCTATTGGAAATTCCCTAACCACACTGGTCTGTCTATTAGCATCCGTTCCCTGCCGAAATTTTTCCCCCTTCTGTTTACCCTTTATCCCATTGGTCTTTGGCGAGCCAAAGCGGTATTAAATCAGGTAGAACTGATGCACAAAAAATATGCCGATGACCCCCATTTTTATCTGGATAACCTGGGCGTTCTGCCTTCGGCTCAAGGCCAGGGATTATCATCTAAACTACTCCGCCCCTTTCTGGCTATGGCCGATGAACAAAAAGTGATTGCCTATACGGATACTGTCACCCAGGACAATGTGGCGATCTATGAACATTTTGGCTTTCAATGTGTGGCAGAAGCGACTCTTCCCGCCACCGGCCTGACCGTCTGGGCCTTACGCAGATCTATTCACTAAGGGGAAAACCCCATCTCAATAAGGAAAGGGGCAAAGGCTAGATGGGCAGATTTCAATTGGCAGGTGAGAACTTACGGGGTAACATTTCCAACAAAAGAGCATCCTGAAAAACAGGTGTCGTAACAGAAGTATTCTTGGCACAATAACTCAAAATCTAAATATAAAATCTTTCAACAGCGGAGTAAAAACATGGCAAAATTCCTTGATACCACGGGTGTTTCTTACCATCTCCAACAGCTTATCAACCAGGCACAAGATTCGCTCATCTTGATTAGCCCGTATCTGAAAATTAATGAACGTCTGCGCCAGTCTTTGGATGATAAGGATCGAATGAAAATTGATATTCGGGTGGTTTATGGCAAGAACGAATTACAACCTGACCAAATTAACTGGCTTAAGTCTCTGAGATTTGTACGCACAAGCTTCTGTGAAAATCTTCACGCCAAATGTTATTTGAACGAAGGTGAAGCGATTATTACTTCGATGAATTTGTATGAGTTTTCGCAGGTTAATAATCAAGAGATGGGCATTTATGTTACCAAAACAGATGATCCACAGTTGTATGAAGAAATTTACAACGAAGCACGGCGGCTCATTCGTATCAGTGATGAAGTCCGGTTATCCATTGAAAAAATCGTCGAACCTGATCCCAAGGTTACAGAGAAATCTAATGACAGAAAAACCACAAACACAATCGCTGAAAAAGGTTTTTGCATACGCTGTAAGAAAGAGATTGCTTTAAATCCGTCTGCACCATATTGTAGCGACTGTTATAAAAGTTGGAAAAGGTACGAGAATCCAGCCTATCAGGAAAGAAATTGTCATATCTGTGGTAAAGACCATATTTCGACGATGATCAAACCCGTTTGCTATGACTGCTATAAACAAAACAAAACAATTTTTGCAGTCAAGAATTAGGCGTTGCCGTAGATGGCACAAGAAAATTTCTCTGCTTTAGCACATTCCGCCCCATAAAAATCAACCTACCTGATTGCCCCCATGACCCTCACTTCATTTAACCAGGAAATCAATTCCCATTGGGCCAGCCATTTTCAGTGCCCGGTGGCGACGGTGCAACAGGCCGGAACCACTCTCTTGCCGGAAGATAAATACGCCGGGGATAAGGTTTTGGCTCTCTGGCATATTGGTGCTCATACCTTTGTCCAATATGATCCCGCCTACACCCAGGCCCTGGAACAGGTCGTCATGGCGTTGCCCCCGGACACATCCTTGCGTGGCGATGATGTGCAACAAATGTGGGGTGATGGGGCGATCAAATCCCGCGACATCGGTCTGGTCCATTATCTGTACCCGCCGGATTTACCCCCATATCAACCGTCGCCCCCGTTTGTTTTGCGCCCGTTGACGCTGGCGGATGCCGGGTTGATGCAGACGTTGCACCAGGCTAATACCGCCGAAGATGTGGATGAGGGGTATGTGGAAGTAGACCACGAGGTTGTTTTTGGCTGTTTGGTGGAGGGGGAGTTGGTCGCGGCCGCGAGCGGGTATCAACGCACCGGTTTTATAGACATCGGCGTTCTGACCCACCCCGTGTTCCGGCGTCACGGCTTGGGCAAGGCGGTCGTGGGGGCGTTATGTGCCTGGTCTATTGAAAATGGTTTTATTGCCCAATACCGCTGTAATGAACAAAACACCGCTTCCCACGGTGTGGCTAAATCGCTCCGTTTTCGGCTCTATTTCCAATCTGAAAGTATCTGGCTCACATAAGTCTCTGGGCCTGGTTCATTTCCTCACTTGGCAATGAAGTGGGGGCGATCTTTGTTAAGTCGGAGTTTCACGGCTCTGGACAGGACATGCTCTGATGGATCAGGCTCAGAGATTGCACAGGGAGTTGGAAGTTGAGGTGTAATATGATTGGGCGGAACTTTTATGAGCGTTACGGCTTTGGCCTGGTGGCGGAAAAGAGCCATGAAGAAACCGATCAGACACTGCTCCGGCTTAAATTATGAACCATATCCTGACTACCACTGAACGCCTGATTATTCGTTCCTTCACGTTGGAGGACGTACCGGCTATTCATCGCATTATGGAACTGACATTTGGCGATGAGAGCAAGATACACGACGCGGCCGCACTTGAAGAGCGGCGTTCCTGGGTGGAGTGGCAAATCCTCAACCACACATGGTTTGCCAAAACGTTCCAGCCGTTTTATGGCGACCGGGCCATTGAGCTGAAAACAACGGGCGAGTTGATTGGGGCGGTGGGATTTGTGCCAGTGGTGGGGCCGTTTGACCAGATTCCCGAATTACGGCGCACGCCATCAACAGGGTCGGCTTTCATGCCTGATCTCGCCCTGTTCTGGACGATAGACCCGGCGCACCAGAAGAGAGGGTACGCCACCGAGGCGGCGCAAGTCATGATCACCTACGCCTTTGAACACCTCAACCTGTATCGTATCCTCGCTTTCACTGATTACACTAATTTGGCATCCCAGGCCGTTATGCGTAAAGCAGGCATGACCGTCACCCACAACCCCATGCCCGAACCACCCTGGTTGCAGGTCGCCAGTTTCTCCCTGAATCCCAAAATAACAGCAACGGAATGAAGAAAAGGCCGGGTTAAACAGCACAGAACGCTTAGTGAGCGTCTAAAAACAACTTGGGTGGCGCGGTCAGGAGACCGGCCACAGCAAATCGGGAAGTTATTCTTGGACAATTACTTAGGTTCCTGGCGTTTCCCTGAGTTTCTACGAATGACTCTACTGAAAAAACTCACGCAGAGGCGCAAAGCCACCAGAGAATAATTCGTGTTAATTCGTGAAATTCGTGGCTTCTTTCAGTAGACTCACGAATTCTCAGATATCCCCTCTTGTACGGCCAACGCCTGCGCTAGTTCGGGATGCGGCCGCCAATGTCCATCTACATACACCTGCCTGTCCCAGGGGAAAAGCACCAGTGCATCCGTCACACGAGCTACCACATCGGGCCTGGGGTTGGCCCAGGAATGAGCGCAAAGGCTGGCCGTGATCACTTGTTTCGCCCCTTTCTCTTTGGCCCGTTGGGCCACCAGGGCTAATGTTTCCCCCGTGTCGGCCATCTCATCCACCACCGCGACCACTTGCCCGCTGAGACCATCCGGCACATCCGCCTTCCACACCGGTTGGGCATGGATGACTTCATCATTGTGGCGGCGGGTGATGCGGACGGGGACCAACTCGCGGCGCAGGGCACAGGCGACCGCTGTAGCCGGGAACAGGCCAGCGCGGGCAATGCCGATGATCGTCTCCACCCCGGTCAATTTTTCAGCCAGCGTCGCGGCCAGTTGGGCGAATTGCTCCCAGGAGATTTCTTCCACTCCCTGACGTTGGCGGTAATCGTAACTTTGGGGGTTCGCGGCCGCGTGCTCTAGCAACTTCTGCACCACTTCCTCGATTCTCTGCCGCACCTTTTTGTAATCAATCCCGGCCCAGGCGTGCAACACCGGTATGTACTTGGGGTTCCCCGTCGCTTCCACCAGATCCAACAGCCGAAGAATCATCCCCCGGTCCCGATCTTTGAGATAGGTCATGTCCCATTCGGTTTGCTCGGAGGCGAGTGTCTTGTCAAAACCGGCCAGCAGTTCACGGGCGTAAGTCTCTCGCTCAATCTCCCAGCCTTTGGGTGTATAACAAAGCATAGGTAGGCGATCACTGTACTCAATCGCCAGATAACCGTGCAGAATCATCCAATCTACTCTGGCTTGAATCTCGTCCAGGGTCAACTGTTGGTAATAACCATACACCGGGCTTTGCTCTAATCCGTGGCTGAGGAGTTTTTGGTCGCGGGAACCTTTGAGGATTTTGGTGAGGAGATTGCGGCCGCCGGTCATAATAATCTCATCGGCGCCGCGCAAAATGGCGGCAATCTCCATCGGGGTTAATTGGCGAATCCCCTGAGCATCTAGTTGGACCGGAACTCGCTGTACTGTACGACTCATTTTGCACCACCTTTACCTGTAGGGCTTACGCGCTGTGGCCAGTGTCCCCACCGAAGCCCAACGAGCACGGTCAGGAGACCGGCTCGATCAATCCCGTAAGTCCTAACCTGGACGAAACGGTTAATATCTGGAGTTTGGCGTTTTTTGTTTTTGCCAGAGAGCGAACAGCCTGGAAAGGCTGTTCTACGTCCAGAGGTAAACCCAAAATTCGCCAAAGTCGAGTTAATATGACAACATGGCAGGGTGAAGGGTAGAATTCGAGACAACGACAGATTTTCCGCTAATCAAAACGCTGACGCAAGACTTATGGATGAAACACGGCTTATCAAACTGGCTCAGGAGGGTGATTTAACTGCCTATAATCGGCTGGTTATTCTGCACCAGGAAGCCGTGTATAACGTGGTTGTGCGTATTATGGGGGACGCGGCCGCGGCCGCGGACATCACCCAAGATGCCTTCCTCTCCGCCTACCACGCCATCCAACGCTTCACCGAGGGTAGTTTCAAAGCCTGGCTCATGCGCATCGCCACCAACGCCTGCTATGATGAATTCCGTCGCCGCAAGCGTCGCCCCCAAACCTCACTCGAAGAAATCACCGATATAAACGAATCCGCCGGATTTTTGCAAAGCGATGATCCCGGCCCGGAACAACTGCGCCAACAGAAGGAATTGGCCCAGGCTATCCAAAATTGCCTCAAGGGTTTGCCCGAAGATCAGCGTATTGCCGTGGTTTTGTGCGATGTTGAAGGGTACGACTACAACGAAATTGCTGACATCATTACCGGTTCATTAGGAACCGTCAAATCACGTATCAGCCGGGCACGCGGCAAATTGCGTGACTGTTTACAGACCTTTAGGGAACTTCTCCCTACCCAATACCGTTTAGAGAATGGATAGAAATTATTCTTTATCGGAATTAACATTATGTCACGCTAAGGTGCAAAGAACGCTAAGATTTCCTCTTGGCGACTTGGCGACCTTGGCGTGAAATTTCTTATAGCCGATAAACTTTATTGTATGGCGTTGATAGAAGTCAGGCTTTGGACATGTTTGTCCAGAAAATTGGCTAATAAAAAGCCTGACTTCTTGTAATCACGCACTACGCAACACGTGATCATGTTCGATTGGCTACGCAACCTCAGCAAACCACAAGAGGAACAACGACGAGAACGGCTCAATGCCTATCTTGACGATGCCCTTTCGCCGGGTGAACGGCAGGTGTTGGAGCAGGAACTGGCTGATAATGTCGCCCTTCGGGCAGAGTTGGCGGAATTGCGTGGCCTCAAGGCGGCTATACGCCAGTTGCCCCGCTTAACTGTGCCCCGTAACTTTACCCTCAGCCCGGCAATGGCCGAACAACAACGCCGCTCATCCACATCGAATGTTTATCCGGTCCTGCGCCTGGCTACAGTGTTGACGGCCTTTTTATTAGTGGCCGTGCTGGCCCTGGATGCCTTTCGCCCTGGGGGAGTCGGCCAATCCGTGGCTTCTGAGGTGACCACGTTTAGTGGTGCTGCAGAGATGGATGAAGCAGGTGATGGGGCTTTTGAGGCCTACGACGCGGCCGCGAACACGGCCGATAGCGATGATTCTGTCCGCGCCTCAACGCTTGAAGTCACGGAAGTGGTAGAAGGGGAAAGTGAAATAGCCGCTGAAGAGCCGTCACCGGCTGAAGACGCTGGCACCGCTACAGATGAGGTTGCGACTGCGACACCGATTGCGGCCGCGACCTTTGTTGGTTCCCTGCCCGGAGCAGAAGCACCCCAGTTCCAAACCACGGTCATACCAACACCAACCGCCACCGCTACCCCTACTGCCACCGCCACCCCAGTGCCTACACCTGTTACTGCGGTCACACCTACGATGGCGAGGGTTGATAATGTAACCGACGGTTCTGACTCCAGTCTTACTGCCTTGCGCCTGATCCAAATCGGTTTAGCCTTGCTTTTCCTTGTTTTGTTAGTCGCCACCCTTCGCCAGCGGCGCAAAACGCGTTAATCGCCATGTCGCTCACCCCCAATCAGATGGCCTTCTGCCCCCAATGTGCTACTCCGCTCATCACCCGTCAGATAGGTGACCGGCCTCGTCGCACCTGCCCAGCCTGCCAATACACCCATTTTACCGATCCCAAGGTGGGGGTGGGGGTTATGGTCGTTAGCGAAGGCAAAATTTTGTTAGTGAAACGGGCCATGCTCCCGGAGCAGGGCAAGTGGAGCATCCCCGCAGGGTATCTGGATTATGGCGAAGACCCCCGCCTCATTGCTGTCCGTGAAACAAAGGAAGAGACGAATTTAGTCGTGGAACTGGGAGAATTAGTGGATGTTTATTACAACCCGGAGTCGCTGACGAAAGGGGGGGCCTCGATTTTTATCCTCTACCGGGCTACGGTTGTGGGTGGTGAATTACGAGCGGGAGATGACGCGGCCGCGGCCGCGTTTTTTGCCCTGGACGAATTACCAGAACTGGCCTTCACCAGTACCCATGATGCTATTCGGCGGTTCAGTCAGACGTAGGGAGTGACAAGGCGAGTGGGCGACACGAAAAATCGCTGCGTCGCCCCGCCCTACGCCTCTTCATCCCCCTTCATAATTCCTCCTTCATCCTTCATAATTCCATCCATCGTGCTACAATCCCGGCATGTTGAAGCCCTTGCCCTTTGACCACTACCCCCTGCTGAGCAAAGCGGCCTTGTTTCGTGATTTGTCTCGGTCAGCGATGGAAGCAGTGTGCGCGGCCGCAACCACGAAAGAAGTTCCTCATGATGGTTATTTCCTGCATCAGGGCGAACCGGCTACCACCTTCTATATCTTGCTCCAGGGTCGGGTACG
>Ga0307505_10002607_pt1 | contig 12328 bp, 13 predicted proteins | sample 23_S_MG_FD_202183 | JGI IMG/M metagenome (GOLD analysis project Ga0307505, IMG submission 202183) | Soil microbial communities from Populus trichocarpa stands in riparian zone in the Pacific Northwest, United States - 23_S | ecosystem: Environmental > Terrestrial > Soil > Riparian zone > Trees...
CAAAAAGCGCTGAAAAAGCCGCGCCGCAGACGTTCCAGGACCTGATCCTGACGCTGCAGCGCTACTGGGCGGAGCAGGGCTGCGTCCTGCTTCAGCCCTACGACATGGAAGTCGGCGCCGGCACGTTCCACACCGCGACGTTCCTGCGCGCGCTCGGGCCCGAGCCCTGGAACGCCGCGTACGTGCAGCCGAGCCGGAGGCCTACGGACGGCCGATACGGCGACAACCCGTTCAGGCTCCAGCACTACTACCAGTTCCAGGTCGTGATGAAGCCCTCGCCGGACGACCTCATCGAGCGCTACTTCGGCTCGCTCGCCGCGCTCGGCATCGACCCGCTCGTGCACGACCTTCGCCTCGTCGAGGACAACTGGGAATCGCCGACGCTCGGCGCCTGGGGCCTCGGCTGGGAAATCTGGCTGAACGGCATGGAAGTCACGCAGTTCACGTACTTCCAGCAGGCGGGCGGCCTCGACTGCCGGCCGGTCATGGGCGAAATCACTTACGGTCTCGAACGGCTTGCGATGTACCTGCAAGGCGTCGAGAGCGTCTACGACCTGCTGTGGACCGAGGGCCCGTCGGGGCGCGTCACTTACGGCGACGTGTTCCACCAGAACGAGGTCGAACAGTCGAAGTTCAACTTCGAGTTCGCCGACACCGCAGCGCTTTTCGCCGAGTTCGACCAGCGCGAACAGAACTGCAGGGCCCTGCTCGACGCGGGCGTGCCATTGCCCGCCTACGAGCAGGTGCTGAAGGCCTCGCACGTCTTCAATCTGCTCGACGCGCGCCGGGCGATCTCGGTCACCGAGCGCCAGCGATACATCCTGCGCGTGCGCACGCTCTCGCGCGCGGTTGCCGCGGCGTACTACGCCAGTCGCGAGCAACTGGGATTCCCGATGTTGGCGAGAGCGGACAGTCGGCCTACAAGAGGGGACAGTCCGCCTTTTTCGCTGCGCGAAAAAGGGGACAGTCCCCGATGAAGCGCGGCGACTTTCTGGTCGAGATCGGCACGGAGGAATTGCCGCCGAAGAACCTGCTCGCGCTCGCGGAAGCATTCCGCGACGGCGTCGCCGCGGGACTCGACGCGGCGAATCTCGCGCACGGCGCGGCGCTCGCCTACGCGACGCCGTGCCGCCTCGCCGTGCTGGTGCGGCGCCTGTCCGATCAACAGCCCGAGCAGCAGATCGAGCGGCGCGGCCCGCCGGTCTCCGCCGCGTTCGACGCGAGCGGCAAGCCGACGCGCGCCGCCACCGCTTTCGCCGAGTCCTGCGGCGTCGCCGTGACCGCGCTCACGCGCATCACCGAGCCGAAAGGCGAATTTCTGTTCTGCAAGACCACGCGGCCGGGCGCGCAGGCGGTCGCGTTGCTGCCCGGAATCGTCCAGGCCGCGCTCGACCGGCTCCCGATCGCGCGGCGCATGCGCTGGGGCGCGGGCGAAGCGGAATTCGTGCGGCCCGTGCACTGGGTCGTGATGCTGCTCGGCGAGGACGTCGTGCCGGGCGAGCTCGTCGGCCTGCCCGCGGGCCGCATGACACGCGGCCACCGATTCCACGCCCCGAAGCCGATTGCGCTGCGTTCGCCGGGCGGATATCTGGCCGCGCTCGAGCGCCGCGGCCGCGTGCTCGCGGATTTCGAGGCGCGCCGCGAGCGGATCCGGGCCGGCGTCGTCGCGGCTGCCGAGGCCGAGAGCGGCACGGCCGTCATTTCCCCGGCCGTGCTCGACGAGGTGACTGCGCTGGTCGAATGGCCGGTTCCCCTCGCCGGGCACTTCGAGAAGCGCTTCCTGGACCTGCCGCCGGAGGTGCTGATCGCGACCCTGCAGGACCACCAGCGGTATTTCCCGGTGCGGGGCAGGGACGGCAGCCTGCTGCCGGTCTTCGTGGCCGTCGCCAACATCGAAAGCCGGGATCCGCCGCAGGTACGGGCCGGCAATGAGCGGGTCGTGCGGCCCCGGCTGGCCGATGCCGCCTTCTTCTACGCGGCGGACCGCAAGACGACCCTCGAATCCCGGCGCCAGGCACTGGGGGCCGTGACCTTCCAGGCCAGGCTCGGCTCACTCGCCGACAAGAGCGCCCGAATCACCGAACTCGCCGGCCAGATCGCCCGCACCGCCAGCGGCGACCCCAACAGTGCCCAGCGCGCGGCGGAGCTTGCCAAGTGCGACCTGCTGACCGCGATGGTCGGGGAGTTTCCGGAACTCCAGGGTGTCATGGGCCGGTACTACGCCCTGCACGACGGCGAATCCGACCAGGTCGCCGCGGCGCTCGCCGAGCAGTACCTGCCGCGCTTTGCCGGCGATGCGCTGCCCGCGACCGGCGCCGGGCTTGCGCTCGCGGTCGCCGACAAGCTCGACACGCTGGTCGGCATTTTCGCGATCGGCCAGAAGCCGAGCGGCGCCAAGGATCCGTTCGGGCTGCGCCGCTCCGCGCTCGGCGTGCTGCGCATCCTGATCGAGACCGGCGTCGCGCTCGACCTGCGCGAACTCATTCGCACGGCGCTCGGTTCGATCGCCGCGGACCTCGCCCGCCTCGGTACCGGCGGCGCGCCGATTCCGGACACCGCGGTCGACGACATCTACGGCTACATGATGGAGCGGCTGCGCGCCTGGTATGTCGAGGGCAAGGGCGACATCACGACCGAGATGTTCGACGCCGTGCTCGACACGCGCCCGGCCTCGCCGCTCGATTTCGACGATCGCCTGCGCGCGCTCGCCGCATTCCTGAAACTGCCCGAGGCCGCGAGCCTGATCGCCGCCAACAAGCGCATCTCGAACATCCTGCGCAAGGCCGGCGAGCAGCCCAACCCGCGCGTGGATCCGGGCCTGCTCTCCGATGCCGACGAACGCAAGCTCGCAGCCGAACTCGAAGGCATTCGCACCGAGGTCGAGCGCCTCGTGACTTCGCGCCGCTACGCGGAAGCGCTCACGCGGCTCGCTTCGCTGCGTCCCGCCGTGGACGGATTCTTCGATCGCGTGCTCGTCATGGCCGACGACGTTCGCGTTCGTGCCAACCGCCTCGCGCTACTCGCCGCGCTGCAGCGACTTTTCCTGCACACGGCGAATCTGGCGCGTCTTCCGGGCTGAAAACCCGGGGTCCTGCGGATGTTTATAAACATCCATTCCAGCCGTAACTGACTGATGTCACAAGCTGCGGCTACGCCGGGGGCTCCCACGGTCGCGCGCTGGCGCCGGATCCGCGTGATCCAGTGGCTGGGCTCGATGATTTTCACCGCGCTGCTGTTCCTGCTGTCGCCGGTCTGGGGCGCGGTGATCACGCTTCTCGGCTGGCTGCCATTTCGCCAGCTCTACCATTTCGCGCGCGGCTGGGCCGGCTCCAACCTGTGGTTCGCAAAAATTTTCTGCGGCCTCGACTGGGTCGTCGAGGGACGCGAAAACATTCCGCACGAGGGCGCGCACGTGTCGATGTGGAAGCACACCTCGGCCTGGGAAACGATGGCGCAGATGGTCGTGATGCCGCCGCAGGCCTGGGTGCTGAAGCGCGAGATTCTCTGGATCCCGCTGGTCGGCTGGGCGACGTGGATGCTGAAGTGCATCGCCATCAATCGCGGCGCCGGTCATCGCGCCGTCAACCAGGTGCTCGACCAGGGACGCGACCGGCTCGCCTCCGGCATCTGGGTTCTGGTCTTTCCGGAGGGCACGCGCATGGAGCCGGGACAGACGCGCAAGTACGGCATGTCGGGTGCACTGCTCGCCTCGCAGGCCGGCGTGAAGATCGTGCCGGTCGCGCACAACGCCGGCGACTTCTGGCCGCGCCGCGGACTGCTCAAGAAGCCGGGCGTGATTCGCGTCGTGATCGGCCCGCCGATCGACGCGACCGGCCGCGATCCGCGCGAGCTCAACGCCGAGGTGCAGGCGTGGATCGAGAACACCATGGAGCAGTTGCACCGGCGCAGCGGATGAGCGGACTCCCGTCGCCGGGAGCCGCGACGGCGAGTACGATTGGCCGGCGCATCGAGGGGGGTGATCTGACGGTGAATGCCACGCGGCGGCCCGCCACGTATCCGGTCGTGCGCGTGCATTGCGCCGAAGTCCCGGCGTCCCTGCCCGCCGGCACGGTCGCGCGCTGGATTCGTGACTTGCCCCCGCCCCAGGCATCGCGGCTGGCCCGGCGCCTGACGCAGGGCACCGGCATGGAAAGTCTGACCGTACTCGCGCTTCTGGCGAGCCTGCGTCCGGCCTGTCGGCTGCCGTCGATCTCGCGCCTGCAATGGACCGATGGCGGCAAGCCGCACTTTCCGCGCGGGCCGGCATTCAGCCTCACGCATTCGCGCCGGTTTGCCGCCTGCGCGGTTGCGCCGCACGGCCTGTCCATCGGCATCGACATCGAGCCGGCCGATCGTGCACGCGCGGCGGCGGTCAGGCTGGTGGCCACCGCAGCCGAGCAATCGGCCCTGGATGACGGTTCCCTGACGCCGACCGGACTCTGGACCGCCAAGGAAGCGGTTCTCAAGGCAGCTGGCGCCGGCCTGTCGGAGATCGGGAACGTGGCGATCCGGGATCGGCGCGCCCGTTTCGCGGGCATCGACTACTGCTGGCGCCACTTCCGGCCGCGGGGCGGGTTGTTGCTCGCGATTGCGACGCGTGGCCGCCTGCCGGCGGTCAGCATCGACTGGCCCCCGCCTCACGCGATTTTCGGCCGGCCGCCGACCACCCGAAAAAATTCCTGATGGAACAACCGCTTACGCCGGTTTCTGCGCTCCTGCTGGTGATGCTGGTCATCTTTACAGTGCCCTATCTGGTCTGGCGCCTGGCGCGCACCGATTACTTCGCCCCGCTGGTCATCGTCCAGATCGTCGTCGGCATCCTGCTCGGCCCGACGGTCGTCGGAAGCCTGCTCCCGGAGATGTACGGCGCCCTGTTCACCGGCCCGGTCGTGCAATCCCTGTCCGGAGTCGCGTCCTGGGCAGTCGCCGTCTTCGTCTGGCTCGCGGGCATCGAGCTGGACGTCCGGCAGGCCTGGGCCCATCGCCGCGAATGCCTCGTGACCGCCGGGCTGGCACTCGCCGTGCCGCTGCTGCTCGGCATGCTCGTGGCCTGGGCCCTGGCCGTCGACGGCCGCTGGATCGGTGCGGCCGCTTCCGACTGGCAGTTCGTGACCGGCGTCGGCATGGCCTGCGCCGTCACGGCTCTGCCGGTGCTGATCCTGATGCTGGAGAAGCTGTCGATTTTCCGCGCGCCGCTCGGGCAGCGCCTGATGCGCTACGCCAGCCTGGACGACGTCGCGATCTGGATCGTGCTCGCGCTGATCCTGGTGGATCTGCAACGCATCGGCCTGCAATGCCTGTTCGTCGTGGCGTTCGGTCTCGGCAGCCTGGCGTTCCGCCGGCTCATGCCGCGCCTCGGCGCGGCAGATCGCTGGCATGTCGCCATCGTCTGGCTGCTGCTGTGCGCCTGCGCAGCCGAATGGCTCGGCCTGCATTTCATGATAGGCGCGTTCCTCGCGGGCGCCGTCACCGACGCCGAGTGGTTCGACGAACGCCGCACGACCGAGATGCGCCATGGCGTCCTGTTGCTGCTGATGCCCGTCTACTTTCTCGTGACCGGACTGCGCACCGATTGGGGCATCGGCAGCGCATCGGTCTTTCTCGTCGCCGGCGCGCTTCTGGCCGTCGCGGTCTTCGGCAAGCTGCTCGGCGTCTGGCTGGCCGGGCGTATCCTGAAATGGCCGGCTGGCGAAGCGTCCCTGATCGGCTGGATTCTCCAGACGAAAGGGCTGATCCTGATCGTGTTCGCGAGCGTGCTGCTCGACGAGCGCATCGTCTCGCGGGAAACGTTCACGGCACTGCTGCTGATGGGTCTCGCGAGCACGATACTGACCATTCCGATGTCGGCGCCGAAACTCCGGCGCGATCCGGTGGCCGAAAACGGATGTCCATAGGCATCGTGTAATGGCATACGTATTTGATGCGGAACAGGGCGCGGGGATCTCGGACCGCACGGCACCGCGGCCCTTCCGCGACCTGCATTACGTTCGCGTCGTGACGACCGGTCTCGGCTTCCTGCTGTTCGGATTGTTCGGCACGATCCTCGGCTTCCTGGTCGTCCCGCTGCTGCTCGTGCTGCCGGGCGCCCGATCCACGCGGCAGACACGCGCGCGCCGGATGATCCGCCTGGCCTTCCGTTCACTGGTCGGCTTCATGAACCAGACCGGCGCGATCAGCTACACGCTTTCCGGCACGTCGCTGCTCGGACGTCCCGGCCAGCTCGTCATCGCAAACCATCCGTCGCTGATCGACATCGTGCTGCTGATCGCCTTCGTTCCGGGAGCGGCTTGCGTCGTCAAGCGCGCGGCATGGCGCAACCCCTCGATGGTGCTCGCCGTCCACGCAGCCGGGTATGTCGCCAACTCGCCGACCGAGACGATGATCGGACAGGCATCCGCGCTGCTCGACAGCGGCGAGTGTCTGATCATGTTTCCTGAAGGCACGCGTACGGTGCCGGATCGGCCGGCGCATTTTCATCGCGGCGCCGCGAGTGTCGCGCTGCGCGCGGCGCGCGTGGTGACGCCGGTCTTCATTCAGGTCAGGCCGCCGCATTTGTCCAAGGCGGTGCCCTGGTATCGGGTTCCCGCGATTCGTCCGCACTATTCGCTGACGGTCGGGACCGCCATCGACCCCGCGCCGTACCGCGAACGCCCGGCGCCCATCGGTTCCCGGATGCTGACTGAATACTTCAAGTCCTGCTATGCGCCGGGGACGCGCACGACCTAGAATGAGCCGCCACGCTGCAGGCCGACAACCGGTCATCCAGCCGATGCACGATACAGAAGCGATTTTCACCGAGTTGCGCGCGACCCTCGCCGAACTCTTCGAACTCGACCCGGCGCGCATCACGCCGGATGCACGGCTTTCGGAAGACCTCGAGATCGACAGCATCGATGCGATCGATCTTCTGGATCGGCTGCGCCGCCAGACCGGCCGGAAGATCTCCATCGAGGGCTTTCGCTCGGTGCGCACGGTTCGAGACCTGGTCCAGGCGATACATCGGGTCGTGAACGAGGGTTGAGGCGCTGAGCGATCACGCAAGTCCGGAACGGACGCGGCAAACCGTGATTTCGAGGCACCTGAACATCGCTGGCCGGGCCGCCATGCTTGGCGTCCTGAGCGAAGACGGGATGCGCGCGCTGCGGCACACCGGCCACGCCGCCGTGGCGGGGGCCTGCGCGCCGGGCCTGCCGGCCGGCAACGTGCGCTTCCTCGACGATTCGGAACGCCACGCGCTCGAAACGGCGTCGGAGCCGGAGCTCGCGACGCTCTATTCGGCGCCTTTCCCGGCGCGGCCGGTCGTCACCGCGTCGCGCCTCGCGGACGGGACCGCCATCCTGGATTTGCGCGTGCCGCCGGACCTCGCTTGCCTGCGCGGGCATTTTCCCGCGCTGCCGGTGGTGCCGGGCGTCGCGCAACTCGGCTGGGCGCTCGAATTCGGCGCCAAACTCCTCGGCGCGGTGCCCACGATGCGCGCCTGCCTGTCCGTCAAGTTCGAACGCATCATCCAGCCGGGCCGTTCCCTGCGCCTGCGGGTCGCATCGCAGGCTGGTACCTCGATGCTCCGATTCGAGTATTCGTCCGCTCTCGGAAGGCATTCCTCGGGTCGCATCGAGACGGGCCGCGGTGATGGCTGAGGCCTGCGCCGTCATTCCGGTGTTCGAGCACGGCGATACGGTCGGCCGGGTCGTCGACTGCGCGAAGCGCTGCGGACTGGACGTGATTCTGGTCGACGACGGCTCCGGCGCGGCCTGCGCGCAGGCCCTCGACGCCATCGCGCGATCCGACGGCGGTGTCCACCTGCTGCGCCACGCGATGAACCGCGGCAAGGGCGCCGCCGTCCAGTCCGGCCTGCGCCACGCGGCCGCACTCGGCCATTCCCACGCGCTCCAGATCGACGCGGACGGCCAGCACGACCTCGATGACATTCCCCGATTCCTCGACGCGGCCCGGGCCCATCCGGATGCGCTCATCTGCGGCAGCCCGATATTCGGCACCGATGCGCCGCGCGCGCGCCTGTACGGCAGGCGATTGACCAATTTCTGGGTGTCGGTCCACACCTGGTCGGCCGGCATACCGGACGCCATGTGCGGATTCCGCGTGTATCCTCTCGGCACGACCATGCGGCTGCTCCAGCGCGGGAGCGTCGGATGCCGCATGGAGTTCGACATCGAAATTCTCGTGCGTCTCCACTGGCTGGGCGTGCCAGTGCGCTGGTTGCCGACGGTCGTCACCTATCCGCAGGGGGGCACATCGCATTTCAGGATGACGTTCGACAACGCCCGGATCGCACGCGTCCACACGCTGCTGTTCATCGGCATGCTGGCGCGCGCGCCGACGCTGCTCGCGCGCAGGTTCCGCCTGACCCGCGCCGGCGGACCGATCGCCTGACGCGCATGCGCCGACGCGGACCCATTTCAGAGACGACCGAGATCGACGTGGCGTTCCACGACGTCGACCTGATGAACGTCGTATGGCACGGCCATTACCTCAAGTACCTGGAGATCGCGCGTTGGCGCCTCATGGACCGGATCGGCTACGGGTACGCAGTGATGCGCGACTCGGATTACGTCTGGCCCATCATCGAGACGCACGTTCGCCACATCCGCGGCGCGGCCTTCGGCGACCGGCTCGAGGTCAGCGCCTCGCTGGTGGAATGGCAGTGCCGCCTGGCGATCAACTATCTGATCACCGATTCGAAGAACGGCGAGCGGGTCGCGCGCGCGCGCACGGTTCAGGTCGCCGTTCTCCGGTCCACGGGCGAACTGCAGTTCGCGCCGCCGCCGGCTTTCATCCGCCGCGTCGACTCGACACTCGCCGGATCGCGCGCATGAGCCTGCCCGATCCGTCGACGCTGGTTCCTCACCAGGGCGACGCGCTGCTGCTCGAAACGATCGACGCCGTGCGTCCGGACGGGCTCGATGCCAGTCTCCACGTCCGCAGCCACGCGCCATTTGCGCGCGACGACGGCGCGCTGCCCGCGTGGATGGGGCCGGAGATCATGGCGCAGGCCGTTTCGGCGTTCGCGACCTGGCGCCAGGGACCGCCGTACCGTCCAAAACCCGGACTGCTCCTGGGCGTGCGCCGGTATGCTTCCGACCTTGACGCATTCGAAGACGGCGCGCGGCTGACAGTCACCGTGCGCGAGTCGACTCGCGACGAATCCGGCATCGCCGTATTCGACTCCGTCCTCAGCATGAATGGCACCGAAGTTGCGCAGGGCATGCTGACCGTGTTCCAGCCCGAGCATGTCCTCGAGACGCTGGCGGAACAGCTGGCATGAACCCGCGCGTTCTCGTGACCGGATCGAGCCGCGGGATCGGGCGGGCGATCGCGCTGCGGCTTGCCGGCGACGGCTACGATCTTGTGCTCAATTGCCGCAGCCGTCCCGAACGGGCGCAGGACGTCGCGGAGGAGATTCGCCGGGCCGGACAGTCCGCGACAGTACTCGCTTTCGACGTCGCGGACCGCGAGGCCGCGCGTGCGGCGATCGAGGCCGACATTCAGAGCGGCGGTGCGTACTACGGGGTTGTCTGCAATGCGGGCATCGCCTCGGACGGCGCGTTTCCCGCGCTCGAGGACCGCGCCTGGGACGACGTCCTGCGCACCAATCTCGATGGCTTCTACAACGTGCTGAAACCGGCCGTCATGCCGATGATCCGTCGGCGCGCGCCCGGCCGAATCGTCACGATTTCTTCGGTCGCCGGACTGATCGGCAATCGCGGCCAGGTCAACTACAGCGCCGCGAAAGCGGGCATCATCGGCGCGACGAAGGCGCTCGCGGCGGAGCTCGCTTCGCGCGAGATCACGGTCAACTGCGTCGCGCCGGGGCTCATCGAGACGGACATGATCGGCCCCGACACGCCGGTCGCGAAGATACTCGAGCTCATTCCCGCCGGCCGCATCGGCAAGCCGGAGGAAGTCGCCGCCGTAGTCGCGTTTCTGATGTCGCCCGGCGCCGCCTACGTCACGCGCCAGGTCATCGCCGTCAACGGGGGCCTGTGCTGATGACGCGCGTCGTCGTCACGGGCATGGGCGGCGTTACCGCATTCGGTTCGGACTGGGCCACCGTCAGCGCGCGGCTGAAGGCGCGCGTGAATGCCGTGCGCTACATGTCCGAGTGGGACGCCATGTCGGATCTCGCCACGCGTCTCGGCGCGCCGATCGACGGCTTCGAACCGCCGGAACGCTGGTCGCGCAAGCAGTTGCGCAGCATGGGACGCGTCTCGCAGTTCGCCGTGCGCGCGAGCGAACTCGCGCTGGCCGATGCCGGCCTGCTGGAAGACGCATCGATCCGGGACGGCCGCATGGGCGTTGCCTGCGGGTCGTCCGTCGGCAGCACGCCGGACATCCGGCATTTCGTCGAAATGCTGCAGACCGGGCAGTCGGGCGGGCTCAATGCCAATTCCTACGTCCGCATGATGCCGCATACGGCGGCGGCGAATGTCGGCATCTTCTTCGGCCTGACCGGACGCCTCATTCCGACCTCGAGCGCCTGCACCTCCGGCAGCCAGGGCATCGGCTACGCCTGCGAGGCGATCCGGGCCGGCCGTCAGTCGTTGATGCTCGCGGGCGGCGCCGAGGAATTGTGTCCGAGCGAGGCGATCGCATTCGATTTCCTGTTTGCGACCAGCCGGCGCAACGATCGCCCGCGCACGACACCGCGGCCTTACGACCGCGATCGCGACGGTCTCGTCGTCGGGGAAGGCGCCGCGATGTTCGTGCTCGAGGACCTCGAGCATGCGCGCGCGCGCGGCGCCCGGATCCACGCGGAAGTCGCCGGCTTCGCCAGCAATTCCGACGGCGCGCACGTGACCCGGCCGATGGAGGGAACGATGCGGCGCGTCATGGAACTCGCGCTCGCGGATGCCGGGCTCACGCCCGGCGCCATCGGCTACGTGAATGGTCACGGTACCGCGACCGAGCACGGGGACATCGCCGAGACGCGCGCCACCTCCGCGCTGTTCGGCAATCGCGTGCCGATCAGCTCACAGAAGAGCTATCTCGGCCACACGCTCGGCGCCTGCGGCGCGATCGAGGCCTGGTTTTCGGTCGAGATGATGAAGACCGGCTGGCATTCGCCGACGATCAATCTCGACAACGTGGATCCCGGCTGCGGCGATCTCGATTACATCACCGGCGCCGGGCGCGAACTCGACATCGAGTACGCCATGAGCAACAACTTCGCCTTTGGCGGCGTCAACACCTCGCTGGTGTTCCGGCGCAACCCTTGAAGGCGATCATCGGGAAGGAGCGGCAATGACGACGATTTCGTGCGCGACGAAACGACTGCGTTCCGTGGGCCTGTTGCTGGCACTGATGCTCGGCGGCTGTGTCGTCGGCCAGTCGCTGCCGACGGCTTACACACCCCCGGCCGCGACGCCGCCTGCCGCCACGGACCAGCGGGCTTCGGTGCAGGTCGAGGTCAACGACGATCGTGCCTACGTGAAGAGCGGCGACAAGCCGCCGCATTACATCGGCAAGTATCGTGCCGGCTTCGGCAATCCCTGGAACGTGTACACGGAGAACGACGAGCCTCTCGCCTCGATACTGCTGCGCGACCTGTCGGCCGATCTCGCGGCCCTCGGATATGACGCCCGTTCGACCGCGCCGGCGGATCGCCTGCTCGCGATATCCATCGTCGACTGGAACTTCGACGGATACCAGAACGGAAGGATGTGGTACGAACTGCACGTCACCGTCCGCGACGCCACGGGCAACGTCGTCGCCACCGACACGGTGAGTGACGAGACGAAGATCAAGGGAACGTTCTGGATGGGAGCGCGCGGCGGCTTCGAGCGGGAAATGCCGAAACTCTACGCGGCCGCCGTTGCCCGTCTCGTGCGCGACAATCCCGCGATTTCCTCCGCATTGCGGGCCGGAAGCCCATGAAGGCCCGGCGCGCCGGTTTCCTGCACCGGCCTTGACCAGCGCTCCGCCCGTACCGCCGAGCGCCGCGATGCCGCGCCTCGCCGCCGATGTCGCCCTGACCACCGTCGACGGGACGCTCATCCGCCCCGCCGACTTCCGGGCCGAGGTCTTCGCTGCCGCCGCCGCGCTGCGCGGCGAGACCGGCCTGGTCAATCTGTGCGAAGACCGTCGCAAGTTCCTGGTCACATTCGCCGCGGCGCTCCTGCGCGGCCGCACCGTCCTGTTGCCGCCGTCGCGCGCGCCGGCCTCCATTGCCGAGCTGCGCGCACGGTATCCGGGCTGCGTGGTCGTGGACGATTCCTTCGTCGCTGTCGCCGGCCCGTCGCCCGACGCGCGGGAATTCGCCGACGACTTCATCGCCACCATCGGTCACACGTCGGGCTCGACGGGCACGCCG
>Ga0307505_10002608_pt1 | contig 12326 bp, 15 predicted proteins | sample 23_S_MG_FD_202183 | JGI IMG/M metagenome (GOLD analysis project Ga0307505, IMG submission 202183) | Soil microbial communities from Populus trichocarpa stands in riparian zone in the Pacific Northwest, United States - 23_S | ecosystem: Environmental > Terrestrial > Soil > Riparian zone > Trees...
CTGGCGCTGACGGCCCTGCTGGGTTCGCTGCTGAAGGACCCGGGCGGCCAGATGACCCTGCAGGCGCAGACCGAGAGCGGCATCGTCGACCTGCTCGTCTGCGATTATCTGGGCGGGCAGCTGCGCGGCTACATCCGCCATGATTCCGAGCGGCTGGCCGAGGCCGGGCCGAACCCGACCTTGTTTTCGCTGTTCGGGCGCGGCTATCTCGCCATCACCTTCGATCAGCCGGCGAGCGACGAGCGTTACCAGGGCATCGTGCCGCTGGAGGGCGAGAGCCTGGCCCAGGCGGCCGAGGCCTATTTCACGCAGTCCGAGCAGATCCCGAGCATCGCCCGCCTCGCCGCCCGGAAGGACGAGCAGGGCTGGGTCGCCGGTGGCCTGCTGTTCCAGCATTTGCCGGAAGGCGAGGAAGGGCGCGATCGGCTGCACACCCGGCTCGACCATCCGGAATGGGACCACGTGGCGGTGCTGGCGGGCTCGGTGAAGGACGCCGAGCTGACCGATCCGGGGCTGCCGCTCGACGACCTCGTCTGGCGGCTGTTCCACGAAGAGGATGAAGTGCGCACGCTGGCACCCGTGGCGCTGTCGCGCGGCTGCCGCTGCGACCCCGATTACGTGCGCTCGGTGATCGCCCGCTTCCCGCCGGAGGAGAAAGCGGCGATGGTCGGCGAGGATGGCTTCATCCGGGTCGATTGCGCATTCTGCGCCACCGATTTCCCGATCGCGCTCGAAGATGTCGCCTGACATCTAGATTTTTTTCATAATTTTCAGTTTAATCTGTGTGCATGGTTATGCCTGTTTCGCGATTCTTAATCGCCGCCGGAGGCGGCATGATGGCGCTGATGCTGGGCGCAGCGGCGCTGCCGCCGACCATCGCCGAGTCCGGTGGCCTGTGGGAAGTCAGTCGCTCGGCGACCGGGGCAGGGGCAGAACGCATCTGCGTGCCGCAGGCAAGCGTGCTGGCGCAGTGGGAGCACCGCCGCGGCCAGTGCACGCGGGTGGTCATTTCCTCGACCGCCAGCGAGGCGATCATCCATTACACCTGCCCGGCGGGCGAATTCGGCCATTCCAAGATGAAAGTGATTACGCCGAGGACGTTGCGCATCGAGACCCAGGGCATTTCCGGCGGCTACCCGTTCAACTATGTGCTGCACGCCCGCCGCGTCGGCGACTGCCAGGGCGAACCGTCAACTTCATTAAGGCCCCGTTTAACCAATAAGGGCTAGGACAGGCTCGTGCCGGTTTTTTGGCACGCTTTCCTCCCTTACGGGCGCTTGTCCGCCCGAACCTGGGGCCGCTTCGGCGGCCCTTCTTTTTGGTCGCCGCTGCGCCTAAGTCGCCGGCGCAATGACGATACAAGCGAAATCCGCGGTGGTGCTGCTGTCCGGCGGCCTCGATTCGATGGTCTGCGCGGCGCTGGCCCGCGACGCGGGCTTCAGGGTGCTGGCGCTGACCATCGATTATCACCAGCGGCACCGGGTCGAACTGGACGCCGCCAATCGCATCGCGGCGATGCTTGCCGACCGCCACATTGTCCTGCCGATCGATCTTTCCGCCTTCGGCGGCTCGGCTTTGACCGCCGACATCGCCGTGCCCAAGTCAGGCGTCGGCGAGGGCATTCCGGTAACCTATGTGCCGGCCCGCAACACCGTCTTCCTCAGCCTCGCGCTCGCCTGGGCGGAGGCGGCGGGCGCGTCTGACCTGTTCGTCGGGGTCAATGCGCTCGATTTCTCAGGATATCCGGACTGCCGTCCGGAGTTCATTGCAGCCTTCCAGGACCTGGCCAATCGCGCCACCAAAGCGGGAGTCGAGGGCGAGCGCATCACCGTCCATGCGCCGTTGCTGCACATGACCAAGGCCGACATTGCCCGTGAGGCGGCGCGGCTGGGGCTCGACGCCGGCATCAGTCACAGCTGCTATGATCCGGCGGCGGGCGGCGGCGCTTGCGGGGAATGCGACGCCTGCCGGCTGCGGGCGCGGGGATTCGTCGAGGCCGGGCTGCCAGACCCGACGCGCTACGCATGACCTACGCGGTCAAGGAAGCCTTCCTGACGTTGCAGGGTGAGGGGGTGCAATCGGGCAGCCGCGCCGTGTTCCTGCGCTTCGCCGGCTGCAATTTGTGGAGCGGCCGCGAAGCCGACCGGGCGGCGGCGCAATGCAATTTCTGCGACACCGACTTCGTCGGCACCGATGGCGAGGGCGGCGGCAAGTTCCCTGATTCCAGCACGCTGGCCCAGCATGTCGAGACCCTGTGGGGGGACGTCGACGGGGGGCGCCTGGTGGTGGTGACCGGCGGCGAGCCTATGCTGCAGCTGGACGAGGCGCTCGTCGCGGCGCTGCACGAGCGCGGCTTCCGGGTGGCGGCGGAAAGCAATGGCACGCTGCCGGCGACCACCGGTATCGACTGGCTGTGCGTCAGCCCGAAGGCGGGCACCGAGGTCGTCCAGCGCCGCGGCGACGAGTTGAAATTGGTCTGGCCGCAGCCGGGAATCGATCCGTCAGCGCTCGAGGAATGGGAATTCGAGCATTTCCTGGTGCAGCCGATGGACTGCGCCGATCGCCAGGCGGCGATGGAAGCGGCGGTTGCACTGGCGATGGAGCGGCCGAAATGGCGCCTGAGCCTGCAGGCGCACAAGGTGGCCGGGCTGCCCTAACCGGCGTCGGAGTCCGGCGCCGGCTCCACCTCCAGGGGCTCGGGCGGCGGGGCTGGCTGGCTGGCACTGCCGCTGGCATTGGCCGGCGCGGCAGGTCGGCGGGCGGGCGAGCTGCTGGACGAGGAACGGTCGCCGTCCCCGCTGCTGTTTTCCGCGACGTTGAATTCGACGTCGGCGGCCATGTTGGCGTCGGCGGCGGTGGCGGCGTCGATGGCGGTGGCGTCAGCGGTCGCGAAATCTTCGGCTGAGACATTCGTATCCACGGCGCTGGTGTTACCGGTCGCTTCCTTCTTGCCGCAGGCGGCGAGCGCCAGCGACGAGGCTGCGAGGGCAAGGACCATGGTTCGCATCTGGGAAACTCCGGCGGGGCAAATAAAAAGAGGCTGCCGGCATAACCGGCAGCCTCTTAAAATGCCAACGCCCCCGCGAAGGAGGCGTCCAAGCGCTTACTGAGCGTTGGTGGTGTTGGCGTCGGTCGCATTCGCGTCGGTGTTGGCCGTCGCGTTGGCGTCCATCGTCATGTTGGCGTCGACGGCATTCATGTCGGCGTTCATGGCGGTATCGTTGGCCAGGACCTCGTTGGTGGTCATGGTGTCGTCGACGTTCATCGTGTTGTCGGCGGCTTCGTTCTTGCTACAAGCCGAAAGCGCCAGAGCCGCCGAGGCGACCAGGATAAGAGCACGCATTCAAAACTCCCTAATTATCTTCGATCTGGATCGGAGGGTCCCCCGTCTCAAATCGCGCGCACAATAGTCGCAAGGTCTGGCCGCCTCAAGGCACTTTGTCACAGGTCCGTAATTCAGCCAGAAACGCCGGAAAACCGGCGCGCAACGCTGCATCGACGTCCGCCATCCCTGCTTTTTTGCCAAGGGCGGCAAGGCTGGTCACCCCAAATTCGCTGATCCCGCAGGGCACGATCCCGGCGAAATGCGAGAGGTCAGGATCCAAGTTGATCGAGAAGCCGTGGAGCGTCACCCAGCGCTTCACACGGACTCCGATGGCGGCGATCTTGGCCTCCTCGGCGCCTTTGCCGACCCACAGGCCGATGCGGCCGGGCTCTCGGCGCGCGGCGACCCCGAGGCGGTCCAAAGCATCGATCAGCCATCCCTCCAGCGCATGCACGAAGCGCCGGATGTCTTTACCGCGCGCCTCCAGGTCGAGCATCAGATAGCCGACCCGCTGGCCTGGGCCATGATAGGTGTAGCGACCGCCGCGCCCAGCCTCGTGCACCGGGAAATGCATCGGATTGAGCAATTCCTCGTCGGCGGCGCTGGTGCCGGCGGTGAACAGGGGCGGATGCTCGAGCAGCCAGACCAGCTCGCTCCCGGTACCGGCGCGGATGGCCGCGGCGCGCTCCTCCATGCGCTGCAGCGCCTCGTCATAGGGGGTCAGGCCGTCGCTGACCTGCCATTCGACTTCGCCGACCATGTCCATGCTGCGCGAGATGGCGCTGCCGGCTAGCCCGCGCAAGCGCGATTGCATGGCGCCGTCGCCCTCCGCATAAGGGCGGCAGCACTGAGCAGGAGGAACGCGTGGCCAAAATGTCCTTGTCGAAGGCCTGGGACGAAACGAAGATCGTCCTGTCGCGCGACGGCAAGCTGCTTGCCGCGGTGGCGCTGGCGCTGCTTGTGCTTCCGGGGACTTTGTCCGACCTTGTGACCCCCGCTGCGCCGCAAGGGGAAATGCCGGAACCCGGCGCCTGGATGATCGTCGCCGTGGTCGCTTTGCTGATCGGCGTGGTCGGCCAGCTGGCGATCGTGCGCCTTGCCACGACGTCTGGCCTGAAGGTCGGCGATTCGATCCGGCACGGCGCGATTCGCGCTCCGTCTTACGTGGGTGCCGTGTTGATCTGGATCCTGCCCTTCGCTTTGGCTCTCTCCTTTCTGATTCCGCGCATCACGCAGACGCCGCCGGACGGGGCGGCGGCGCTGGGCTTCCTGCTGCTGCTGCCCATTGTAATCTTTATATTCGTACGCCTCAGCCCTCTCGTTGCTGTCGCCAGCCAGGAGGCATCGGGGCCGGTCAGCCTGCTGAAGCGCAGCTGGCTCCTTAGCCAGGGCAATTGGTGGCGGCTGTTCGCCTTCATCCTGATCTGCGCGGCGGCGCTGTTCGTGCTCTATCTCTCAGTCGGAGCGGTGATTGGATCACTGGTGAGCGTGGTCGTCGGCCGCATCGAGCCGATGAGCCTGGCGGCATTATTGGTGTCTTTAGCGACCCAGTTCGTCACCGCGATCGTCACCGTCGGTTTCCTGGTGATGCTGGCGCGAATCTATTTGCAGCTTGCCGGGCCGGCTCACGCCGACGTGTCGGTTCCCAGCAGCGGCACCTGAGGCGCGCAGTCGGCGGGCAGTACGCCCGTCAGGCGCGGGTCCGGGAAGCGCTCGACCGCGCGCTTGAACGGCACGAAACCGGCGCGGCGGTAGGCGGCAATCGCCGCCGGATGGTCAAGCGTGCAGGTGTGGACGTGAACTCGGCGAATGTCCTCGCGCCAGGCAAGGCGCAGCGCCTCAGCGAGGAGCCAGCGGCCGTGGCCCTGGCCGGCCAGTTCGGGGACCAGGCCGATGAAGGCCAGCTCGCACTGGCCGCTCTCGCGGAAGTCGAGCTCGAGCATGCCGACGACGGCTTCGACGGCCGCGACCTCGAACAATTCCACCTCGGGATCGCCGATGATCGCTTCCAGGTCGGAATCGGTCATGGCCAGGCGCGAGAACCACAGCCAGGGCGAGCCGATCTTGCGGAACAGGCCGCGGTAGGATTCGGCGTCCATCGTCACGCGCCGAAGTTGCAGCGAAGAGGGCTGGTCAGCGTCGGATGGGGGCGCCGTCATTTCCAGGTAGGTGACGACCGCCGCCAGCTCGCCATCAGGGATTTCGGTCACGCTCATGCCCATTTCGCCAGCGGCGGCAGGCTCATCAGGATGGCGTCGATATTGCCGCCGGTCTTGAGGCCGAACAGGGTGCCGCGGTCGTAGAGCAGGTTGAACTCGACGTAGCGGCCGCGGAAGGTCAGCAATTTCTCCATGTCCTCGTCGTTGAACGGCGTAGCCATCCGCTTGCGGACGATCTCAGGAAAGATGTCGAGGAAGGCCTCCCCGACATCGCGGGTGAAGGCGAAATGAGCGTCGAAATGATCCTCCAGCCGGTCGAAGAAGATGCCGCCGACGCCGCGGGCCACGTGGCGGTGGGGAAGCCAGAAATATTCCTCCGCCCATTTCGAGAAGCGCGGATAGAAAGTCGGGTCATGGGCGGCGCAGGCGGCGCGCAGTCGGGCGTGGAAGGCCTCGGTGTCCTGCCTGTAGGGGATGGCCGGGTTCAAGTCGGCACCGCCGCCGAACCAGCGCCTGGTCGTCGTCAGGAAGCGCGTATTCATGTGAACGGCCGGCACGTGCGGGTTGGCCATGTGCGCAACCAGGCTGATGCCGGTGGCGAAGAAGCTCGGGTCGTCCTCGGCGCCGGGAATCGACTGGGCGAACTCCGGGGAAAAGCGGCCGCCGACGGTCGAGACGTTGACGCCGACCTTGTCGAACACCTTGCCGGCCATCTGGCCGCGGACGCCGCCGCCGCCCGGCGTGCCGTCGTCTTCGGTGCGGTCCCAGCCGATATAGTCGAAAGCCGCATTGCTGCCCGCCTCGCGCTCGATCGCCTCGAAGGCCGAGCAGATCCGGTCGCGCAGCGATTCGAACCAGTCGCGAGCCGCCTGTTGCTGGTCGTCGAGGTCGAGCATGGGCCGCCCATAGCCGGGACCCGCGCATTCATCTAGAACGCGCGCAACATCCATGGCGAAGGGGGCGGCCATGCTGATCGCGCTTTTGATTCCGCTCGGCCTGGCAATCGCGGCATTCGCGATAATCCTCGGGCGAGCAGCCTTGCGTGCGGCGGCGCGGCCGACCGGCGAAAGCCTGGTGCTGGGCGCGCTCACCAACTTCTTCGACACGCTCGGCATCGGCTCCTTCGCGCCGACCACCGCCTGGTTCAAGTTCCGCAAGCTGGTGCCCGACCGGCTGATCCCGCAGACAATGCTGGTCGGCCATTCGCTGCCGACCATGGCGCAGGCGGTGATCTTCCTGATTTTGCTTGGCGTGCTGGTCGATCCCGTGCTGCTGGTCGGCTGCATGATCGCCTTGCTGATGGGCGGGCTGCTCGGCGCGCCGATGGTCGCCAAGACCAAGGTCTGGGTCATCCAGCTAGTCGTCCGTGATCGCCATCGCCGCCAATTTCCTGTTCGGCATCCTGCTCAATTTCGGCGTCGGCCATTATGCCCCCTCGCTGATCATGCTCAGCCTGATGGGGCTGGACCCGAGGCTCGCTTTCCCGATCATGGCCGGCGGTGGCGCGCTGACCGTCGCCGGAGCCGGGGTCCGTCACATCTCGATGGGCGAAATCGACCTGAAGATCGTCGTCGGCATGGCGATCGGGGGCATTCCGGCGGTGCTCGCGGCTGCCTTCCTGGTCAAGGAAATGCCGCTCGAAATGCTGCGCTGGCTGGTGATCTTGGTAGTCCTTTATGCGTCGGCGGTGATGCTCAGGGCGGCCATGGCGGGCAGCCGCGAAAGCAAGCTCGCCGTCCAGGCCGAAGGGATGATGGGATGAGGGTCAATCCGCCCCTTCACATCGCCGAAACCCGCCGCTATCAGGCGCGCCAACCGTACCGGGGCTGCCCCGGCACGGCGTTCGCATTCATGCCCCTTCGGGCATTCGCAAACAGTCGGTCGTAAAGGTTGTCATGGCGACGCAGGAAGGAACCATGGTCACGCATGTGGAGGCTGACGACAGCCTGCGCCGGCGCGATTTCATCAACATTGCCGCGGTGAGTTTCGCTGGCGTCGGAGCGGTCGCGGTGACGCTGCCCCTGATCAGCCAGATGAACCCCTCGGCCGACGTGCTGGCGCTGGCTTCGATCGAGGTCGACATTTCCAAGATCGCGCCGGGCCAGGCGATCAAGACCATCTGGCGCAAGCAGCCAGTGTTCGTCCGCAACCTAACCCCGAAGGAAATCGCCGAGGCCAATGCGGTCAAAGTTTCCGAGCTTCGCGACCCGCAGACGCTTGCCGAGCGCACCAAGCCGGGCAAGGCAAACTGGCTGATCACCATGGGCGTCTGCACCCATCTCGGCTGTGTGCCGCTGGGTACCGGCGAAGGCGAGAACCGCGGCGATTACGGCGGCTATTTCTGCCCCTGCCACGGATCGCATTACGACACCGCCGCCCGTATCCGCAAAGGCCCGGCGCCGACGAACCTGGTGGTGCCCGAATATGCCTTCACGTCCGACACCGTCGTGACCATCGGCTAGGGGGGAAGAAATGAGCTTTGCCTGGGCCAAGCCCTACGAACCCAAGAATGGCCTGAGCCGCTGGTTCGACCAGCGCCTGCCACTTCCGCGCCTGATCTACGGCGCCATCGGCGGCGGTTATCCGGTGCCGCGCAACCTGAATTACCTATGGAATTTCGGAGTCCTGTCGGGGCTGTTCCTGGTCATCCAGATCGTCACCGGCATCGTGCTGGCGATGCATTATTACGCTTCGGCCGACGGCGCCTTCAACAGCGTCGAGCACATCATGCGCAACGTCAATGCCGGCTGGATGCTGCGCTACGCCCATGCGAACGGCGCCAGCTTCTTCTTCATTGTCATCTACATCCACATGTTCCGTGGGCTTTATTACGGCAGCTACAAGGCGCCGCGCGAACTGGTCTGGATGCTGGGCCTGGTCATCTATTTGCTGATGATGGCGACGGCCTTCATGGGCTACGTCCTGCCCTGGGGCCAGATGAGCTATTGGGGCGCGCAGGTCATCACCGGCTTCTTCTCCGCCTTCCCGGTGGTGGGCGAACCGATCCGCATCTGGCTGTTGGGGGGCTTCGCACCCGACCAGGCGGCGCTGACCCGCTTCTTCTCGCTGCACTATCTGCTGCCGTTCGTCATCGCCGGGGTCACCATCCTGCACATCTGGGCGCTGCACATCCCGGGGTCGGGCAATCCGACCGGGGTCGACGTCAAGACCGAGAAGGACACGCTGCCGTTCCACCCGTTCTACACGGCCAAGGACGGCTGGTTCGCCGGCGCCGTGCTGTTCGCCTATTGCGCGATGCTGTTCTTCGCTCCGAACGCGCTCGGGCACCCGGACAATTACATTCCCGCCAACCCGCTGGCGACGCCGGCGCATATTGTGCCTGAATGGTATTTCTGGCCGTTCTACGCGATCCTGCGCGCCTTCACCGTCAACTTCCTGTGGATCGACGCCAAGCTGTGGGGCGTGCTGGCGATGTTCTTCTCGATCCTGCTTCTGTTCTTCCTGCCGTGGATCGACAAGTCGCCGGTGCGGTCGGGATCCTATCGGCCGGTCTTCAAGCGCTTCTTCTGGCTGCTGATGCTCGACATCGCCGTGCTCGGCTATGTCGGCGGCGCCGAGATCAACGCCGTCAACATCGCGCTCGGGCAATTCGCCTCGGCCTATTACTTCATCCACTTCCTGATCATCCTGCCGCTGGTGTCGGTGTTCGAGCGCCCGCTGCCGTTGCCGAGCTCAATCTCGGAAAGTGTCTTGCATGGTGAGAAGCAGGAAGCTGCGCCGATCGGTTCGCCCGCGCGGGCCGGCGCGACTGCTGCGGAATAAGGGGGCGCTGGCCACATGCTTCGTTTGTTACTTGCACTGATCGGCGCCGGGTTCGCAGCCGCCTTGCTGGCTTCGCTGGGCGTCGACCTGGCGACCGCCTTCTCCTCACCGTCCGAGGAAACGGCGGAGCATGAGTTCCATAAGCATCCCAAGCCGCTGAACCTGGCGAGCGACGGGCCGTTCGGCAAATATGACCGCCAGCAGCTGCAGCGCGGTTTCCAGGTCTACAAAGAGGTCTGCGCGGCCTGCCACGGCCTGAGCCTGGTGGCCTTCCACGACCTGCATAACCTCGGCTATTCCGAGGCCGAAGTGAAGGCGATCGCCAATCAGTGGGCGATAGAAGTGCCGACTGTGAACGAGGAAACCGGCGAGGCGGCCACCCGCAAGGCGATCCCGTCCGACCGCTTCCCGAGCCCCTATGCGAATGACGTCGCCGCGCGCGCCGCCAACAACAATGCGATGCCGCCGGACTTGTCGCTGATGGCCAAGGCGCGCGAGGGCGGCCCGGCCTACATCTATTCGCTGCTCACCGGTTACCAGAAGCCGTCGCCGGAGCTGCTGAAGAAGTTCCCCGACGCAGCGCCGGGCACGGGCCTCTACCACAACCCCTATTTCGCCAACCTCAACCTCGCCATGCCGCCGCCCATCACCAGCGACGGGCAGGTGACCTATGCGCCAAACAACCCGGCGCCGACGGTCGACCAGATGGCCGAGGATGTGTCCGCCTTCCTGATGTGGGCGGCCGAGCCGAAGCTGGAGAACCGCCACAAGTACGGGCTGGCGACCTTGATCTTCCTGCTGATCGCCACCGTGCTGGGCTATTTGAGCTACCAGAACATCTGGGCGACGGCGAAGCGCAAGGTGCGGGCTACCGGGCCGCTTGACCCGGTCAACAAGGCAAAGCGGACGCGGGCGAGCCGCAAGACGCTGACCGACTAGGGCTGGCGCTGATGGGCGGCGCCAACGCCGATCTGAAGGCGCTGGTCCGCACCATCCCGGACTTCCCCAAGCCCGGCATCCAGTTCCGCGACGTCACCACCTTGCTGCTCGACGGCCGCGGATTCGGGATGGCGGTCGAACGGCTTGCAGCGACTGTGCCCGGTGCGCCCGATCTCGTCGCCGGGATCGAGGCGCGAGGGTTCATCCTCGGCGCCGCTTTGGCCCGCGAGCTTGGGTGCGGGATGCTGCTGATCCGCAAGGATGGCAAATTGCCCGGCGCCACCATCGCCGAGGATTATGCGCTCGAATATGGCAGCGACCGGCTGGCCATGCATGTCGACGCCTGCGCACCCGGCGCGCGCGTGCTCCTGGCCGACGATTTGATTGCGACCGGTGGCACGGCGCTCGCCGCGGCGCGGCTGGTGCGGCGCGCGGGTGGCGAGGTGATTGGAGCGCGATTCCTCATAGACTTGCGCGAGCTCGGCGGCGCCGAGGCCCTTCGGGAGGAAGGCGTCGAGGTGGTTAGCCTGATGAACTTCGAAGGCGACTAGGCGGGCCGCCGGCGCATCAGCACGATCGAGGTGAAGCGCATCACCGGCACATCGTCCTGGTTGGTGACGGTGGTTTCGGTTCGCACGCTGCCGATCTCCGGCTTCGAACGCGAGGGCGTCTTGTCGACGACTTTGCCGTGAACCGTAATCCGGTCGCCGGGATAAACGGGCTTCAGCCAGCGCAATTCATCGACTCCGGGCGAGCCGAGGCCGGCCTGCTCGTCTTCGACTACCGCGCGGGCGACCACCGCCATGGTCATGGCACAGGTGTGCCAGCCGCTCGCGGCGATCCTGCCAAAATGGGTCTTGGCGGCCTCTTCATCGGACAGATGGAACGGCTGCGGGTCGTACTTGCGGGCGAAGTCGAGCACTTCCTCGCGAGTCACGTCATAATGGCCGAACAGCCGCTCGCTGCCAATCTCCATGTCCTCGAAATAGATCATTCCTGCCAATCCTCCAGGGCATCGCCAAGCGCGGTTTGCAATGGGCCGAGCCATGGCGCGAACGCCCGCCACTGGTCCACCCCTTCGCGATTGACCGGGCGCCGCACCTGCTCGGCGCTGGCCGAGCGCACAGGCCGATCGGAGCGGTGGAAATCGAGGCACGCGGTCTCGAATTCTACCCCGACGTGGGCAAGGAGGCGCCGCACCTCCGGCTCGAAATTTTCGATCAGCCGCTCGTTGACGATGTGGTGGACCCAGCTGGGCAGCACCCGGTCGAAATGCCGCATCAGTCGCAGATAGTCGCGATAATATTGGCCGATGCTGTCCAGTGATGCGGTCCACACCGCGCCCATGTCGTAATGCTGGCGGAAGTTGGAGAAGCCGGCGGCCATGGGATGCCGCCGCGCATCGATGATGGTCGCGTTGGGCAGGATCAGGCGGATGAAACCCAAATGCAGCCAATTGGCCGGCATCTTGTCGATGAAACGGGGCTTGCCCTCCAGGCGATAGTCACCGGCGCGGGCGAGATATTCGGCGCCTAAAGCCTGCGCCCTTGCCGCGTCGAGGGACTCCAGCTTTGCCATCGGCGCTCCGCCGGGCAAAGCAGGGTCCAGCGCCACTGAGCGCATCAGCTGGCTGATGATCGGCAGCTCGGAGGTCGCCTCGATTTCGGAATGGCTGGCGAGGATTTGCTCGACCAGGGTCGAACCGGCGCGATGCAGGCCGAGGATGAAGATTGGCGCGGTGCTGGGATCGCCGAATCCCTCGCACTCGGCGAAGAATTGCGGGGTGAAGGTGGCGATGACCTGGTCGATGCGGCCGGTCACGCGCATCGCTTCCGGAGGCGCCGCGGTGGCGGTGACTGCGTTGCCGGCGGCATAATGAGCGAACGCTTTTTCCGGCTCGCCGCGCTGCTCGAAGGCGCGGCCTAGAGCGAACTGGAGGTGGAGACGATCGGCGGCGCTTTCGGCGCCAGCAAGCGCAGCCTCCATCGCTTCCACCTCGCCATCGTCGAAATCATAGGTCTTGAGGTCGGCGAGCATCCACCAGGCCTTGCCGTAGCCGGGCCTGGCCGCCAGCGCGGCGCGCGCCGCGGCGATTGCCGCATCCCGCCTGCCAAGCGTCT
>Ga0307505_10002609_pt1 | contig 12326 bp, 6 predicted proteins | sample 23_S_MG_FD_202183 | JGI IMG/M metagenome (GOLD analysis project Ga0307505, IMG submission 202183) | Soil microbial communities from Populus trichocarpa stands in riparian zone in the Pacific Northwest, United States - 23_S | ecosystem: Environmental > Terrestrial > Soil > Riparian zone > Trees...
TGCGCACCTTGGAGTCCACTCGTCGCAGGTGCTGAAAGTGGAGGAAGTGTCCTGGATACACCTCATGGATGGAAATATTCCAGAGCGTCGGCATGTTGAAGTCGCGCATGTGCTCCTTCTGCCGCTCCGGCGACCAGCTCCGATCCACGTCAGTGAGGTAGTAATAGGCCTGACTTGGCTTGGTCTCGAAGGGGCCGGGGGTCCACATGCTCGCGAACGCCCAGCGGTAGAACTCGGGTGACGGCGCGACGACGACCGGCTCGGATCCAGGAATCGAAACGATGGCCTGGCGCTGAATGAACTCCAGGAGCTCGGACAGTTGCTCCTGAGCGGTCGCCACGAGTTGCCCGGGTTCGGGATGCTCCTCCTTGGCCTTGCGCCACACGGCCATCGGATCGCCGCCGTTGAGCCGACCGGCGACCGTACGGAACTCCTCCTGAATCTCGTTCAACTCACGGAGGGCGATCGCAAGAAGGCGATCGGCATCCAGCGTCACGCCCTCTTCGAGCTTCAGTTTCTTTTCAAAGGCGGCCCGGCCCAACCGGAACGATCCTTTGGCCCTGGGCGCCAGATCGGACTCCAAGTAGCCGACAAATCCTCCGATTGCTTGCGCCGCCTCCGTGGACGCGTCGGCAAGATCTCCGAGGATGTGCAAGTCGTCGAGGCGCGAAAACGCCTTGGGCAAGTCCGATTCGATGAACTTCAGCGTTCCACGCCACGTTTCCAGCCCGATCTTGACGAAGATCCCAGCGGATTCCCGGATGTTGTCGCGGGCGGCATCGACGAGCCTGGGCACCTGGCGCAGCTTCGAGACAACCCGCCTGGCGCGTTCGGCCTCCGGCGCGTAGCCAAACAGGGCCTGACTGGCGAGACCCGTGCCGACCACGTCGGCATAGAGCTGGGGACTTCGCTCCCATGACCGGACCGTCTCCAGGTCGTGCATCCGAGCTTCGATGTTGGACGCGATGATCGCGTGTTCTACCTGCTCGGCGGTTGGAAGGCGTGCAACGTCAATCTGCTGGAGACGGCGGCCGAACCCCGCCAATGCGCGGACGTGCGTCTCTATCGACGAGCGGCTGAAATCCTCGAGCAGGTCGTCGTGCTGGTGGACCCCGTCCAATGCCGCCTGACCGGGAAGGACCTCATAGAGGTACGCGAGGTAGTCGTCGAGAAAATGGGGGAATGGCTCCGATAAGTACATGCGTGGTCATGACTGGCGCTCTCTGCTCCGGCTCCGTGAGCGCGCATCTCGCAATGGTACAATAACTTTCGGCCCGATGTCCGGCACGTTGTTCGTCGTCGCCACGCCCATCGGCAACCTCGAGGACATCACACTTCGGGCGCTGCGGGTCATGCGGGAAGCAGACCTGATTGCGGCTGAAGACACTCGCCGCACGGCGAAACTCCTGAATCACTACGCGATTTCGACGCCGACCATTAGCTTTCACGAACATAACAGTCGAAGTCGTGTACCCCAACTTCTCGCGCGGTTGAAGGCGGGGGCAAAAGTGGCTTTGGTGAGCGACGCAGGAACTCCGGGCATCGCTGATCCGGGAATTGCGCTTGTCCAGGCGTGCTGGCAACACGCCATCCCTGTCGATCCGATACCTGGGGCAAGTGCTCCGTTGGCCGCCGCGGTTGCCTCGGGATTTCCCCTTGAACCATTGACCTTCTGCGGATTCGTCCCCGCGCGGGCCAGGGAGCGGGCCACCTGGCTGGAACGGCTGCAGGCTTCTCATTCAACGCTTGTATTCTTCGAGACGCCCCACAGAATGGAGCGAACCCTTCTTGAACTTCCCCAATACTTTGGCGATAGACCTATTTGTGTCGCAAGAGAGGTCACCAAGATGCATCAACAGATTGTTGTCGGCGATGTATCCACAATTGTTGGTCATATAACAGACTACAGAGGGGAGTTTACGGTCGTCATTGGACCCGCAACGCTCTCAGGTGTCCGTGTTAGCAGCGTGTCTGAGGATGAACTCTATGCCGAATTCTGTCGTGTGACCAATAATACGTCGACTCGCCGGGCCGCGATTGCGGCCGTTGCCGCCAAATATGGTCGTACAACCAAAGAAGTCTATGCGGCAGTTGAACGCCACAAGGGGTCAGCTGGGTGAACCCATCTTCTGATATTCACGTCGTGATCCTTGCGGCGGGGCAGGGAACCAGAATGAAATCCTCCCTGCCCAAGGTGTTGCACCCTGCCGCCGGGCTGGCAATGCTCGACCACGTCCTTCGGGCTGCGGACACGCTGGCACCTGTAACCACTACGGTTGTTGTAGGGCATCAGGCCAATACTATTCAGGAGCGACTGCTCAACGGCTCCAGAAATGTTCAATGTGTTCTGCAATCGCCACAGCTTGGGACGGCGCATGCGTTGCAACAGGCGGAAATCGTTCTCGCGGGCCGCCAGGGCACAGTTGTGCTGCTGTCCGGCGACGTTCCGCTATTGTCCGGGACGACGCTCAACGGGCTGGTCGAGACGCACCGACGCGCTGGAGCGGCCGCAACGGTGGTTACGGCAGTCGTCGAGCGGCCGTACGGCTACGGCCGAATCATCCGCTCGAGGGGGCGAATAGCCAGTATCGTCGAGGAACGCGACGCCTCTCCGGCCCAGCGACTCGTCCGCGAGATCAATAGCGGTATCTACGCCTTCGATGCGGCGCCGCTCTTCGAGGCGCTCCGCGGCGTCGCCGCTGGGAATGCGCAGGGGGAGTACTACCTGACGGATGTCATTGCCATCTACCGACGACGCAAGTTGCCGGTCGAGACCTTGATCGTAAGCGACCCCAGGGAGGTTCGCGGGGTCAACAGCCGGAGCGAACTTGCGGAGGTGAGCGCCATTATGAGGCAGACGAAGAACGAAGAGCTGATGGCCGCCGGGGTGACCATCGTCGATCCGGCGAGCACGTACATCGATGCAGATGTGCGGATCGGCCCTGACACAGTGATACACCCGGGTGTGGTAATCCAGGGACAGACCCGAATTGGTGCGGCCTGTGAAATTCAGGCTTACGTACGCATCACCGACTGCGAATTGGCCGATAAAGTGACCATCCTCAACTTCTGCGTGATCGTTGGTGCGCGGGTTGCAGAGGGTGCGGCTATTGGCCCGTTCGCCCATCTCCGCCCCGCTACCGACGTGGGTCCAGGGGCCAAGATCGGTAACTTCGTAGAACTGAAGAAGACGTCGATCGGGGCGGGATCGAAGGCAAGCCACCTCTCGTATCTTGGCGACGCGACGATCGGCGCGAACGTCAATGTAGGTGCCGGGACGATCACCTGCAACTACGATGGGCAGAAGAAGCACGAAACGGTGATCGAGGACGGCGCGTTCATTGGGAGCGACTCGCAGTTGATCGCTCCGGTTCGGGTGGGCCGTGACGCCTACGTCGGTGCCGGTTCCTCGATCACGAGGGACGTGCCGCCCGGAGCCTTGGGCATCGCCAGAGGCCGACAAGAGAACGTCGAGGGATGGGCTACACGCAAGAAGACACCGCCGACGAAAGCGTAAACATCAGGAATCCGGGATCGGGAGTGGAGTATGTGCGGAATCATTGGGTACATCGGGTCGAGGCCGGTTGTGCCCGTGTTGCTCGACGGTCTGCGGCGGATGGAGTATCGCGGCTACGACTCCGCGGGCGTGGCGGTCGTGAGTCCCGAGGGCATCACTCTGCGCCGCTCTGCGGGCAAGCTCGCCAACCTCGAGAAGGAAATCCAGGCCCGGCCCGTTGACGGGTTGTACGGCATCGGCCACACGCGGTGGGCAACCCACGGCCGGCCAACCGAGGAAAATGCCCACCCCCACCGCGACTGCACGGGTCGCATCGTCGTCGTCCACAACGGCATCATCGAAAACTACCTTGAACTGAAGCACGAGCTCCAGTCGCAGGGCCACACCTTCACGACCGAAACCGACACCGAAATCGTCGCCCACCTGGTGGAGCGCGAGTTGCGCGACGACGGGCTCGAATCAGCCGTGCGGCGCGCCTTGGTCTTCATGCGTGGGATGTTTGCGGTGGTGCTGGTGTCGATGGACGATCCGGAGAAAATCGTCGCCGTCGGCAACGGCCCACCGATCGTCATTGGCCTCGGCGAGAATGAATTCTTCGTGGCTTCAGACATCCCCGCGATCCTGGCGCACACGCGCGATGTGGTGTTCCTCGGCGAGGAGGAGATGGCGATCATCACCCGCTCCGGGGTGACGTTCACCGATTACACCGGACGAACGGTTTCGAAGACGACGCAGCGTGTCCTCTGGGATCCGATCGCGGCGGAAAAGGCCGGCTACAAACACTTCATGCTCAAGGAGATTCACGAGCAGCCGACCGCGGCCCGTGACACGATTCTCGGGCGCGTCTCGCTGGATCGGGGCCGGATCTTCCTCGAGGACCTCAATATCTCCGATGACACGTTCCGCTCACTCGAAAAGATCACGATCCTCGCCTGTGGCACGTCCTGGCATGCAGGGCTCGTCGGAAAGTATCTGATCGAGGCGCTGGCGCAGATCCCCGTCGAGGTCGACTACGCCTCGGAGTATCGGTACCGGAACCCGATCGTCTCGAGAAAAGAGCTCGCGATCGTCATGACGCAGTCCGGCGAGACCGCAGATACGCTCGCCGCACTGCGCGAGGCGCGCAAGAAGGGGGCCAACAGCATCGCGATCTGCAACGTTGTGGGAAGCATGGCCACTCGTGAGGCCACGGGAACCGTCTACACGCATGCGGGACCGGAGATTGGCGTCGCCTCCACGAAAGCCTTTACCTCACAGCTCGTGGCCCTTCAGCTCCTTGCTCTGTATCTGGCTCAAACTCGCGGGGCGCTACCGCCGGCGGATATTCGTGGACACATCGAGGAGCTTCTGCAGCTTCCGCAGTTGATCGAACGGGCTCTCCAGGCCTCGGTGCCCACGGAGAAGGTTGCGGAGCGGTTCTATAGCCGCACCGATTTTCTGTTCCTCGCCAGGGGGATCAACTATCCGATCGCGCTCGAGGGCGCGTTGAAGCTGAAGGAAATCTCATATATCCATGCCGAAGGCTATCCGGCCGGAGAAATGAAACACGGACCGATCGCGCTCATCGACGAGCGCATGCCGATCGTCGCGCTCGCGCCGAACGATCACGTCTTCGAGAAGATGATGGGGAACATCCAGGAAGCGAAAGCCCGGGGTGGATCCGTCATTGCCGTGACGACTGAGGGTGATGATCGAATCGCGTCGGTGCTCGACGCTGGTGACGTCAACTTGCCGATGCCGCCGACGACATCGCTCCTTACGCCCATCATCATGACGATTCCATTGCAACTGCTCGCGTACCATATTTCGGTGCGCCGGGGCTGCGATGTCGATCAACCGAGGAACCTGGCGAAAAGCGTCACTGTAGAATAGTAGGCGTTCGCCTACTTCAATGGGTCTCCTCGCAAGTCTTAATCCTGAACAACAGGACGCTGTTCTCCAGACTGAAGGGCCGCTCCTCATTCTCGCTGGCGCGGGGTCTGGCAAGACCCGTGTCATCGCGCATCGGATTGCCCACCTGGTGAGCAGTGATATCTGTCCGCCTGACCGCATACTCGCCGTCACCTTCACCAACAAGGCGGCGGGGGAGATGCGATCGCGAGTCGAGACATTGCTCGGCGTCGACTGCCGGCAGATGTGGATCTCGACGTTCCACGCCCTGTGCGCCCGGCTATTGCGACGAGAGGGGTCCCACGTCGGACTGTCGAGAGATTTCGTGATCTACGACTCGACCGATCAGCTGACAGTCATGAAACAGGCGATGCGTCAGGTCGGGGTAGACGACTCGACCGTGCAACCGCGCGTGGCGCTCTCGCGCATCAGCCACGCCAAGAACCGCATGGAGGGCCCCGAGGTCTTCTCTGGCGACTCGTGGAACCCTCGCGATCGGCAAATCGGCGCCCTGTACGAGCTGTATCTCAAGGCCCTCACCGACGCGAACGCGCTCGATTTCGACGATCTCCTGCTCAAGACGGTCGAGTTGTTCGAGCGGTCGGAGCTTGTTCGCGACAAGTACAGCGAAAAGTTCCGCTTCTTGATGGTCGACGAATACCAGGACACGAATCGCCCGCAGTACCTTCTGATTCAGCGACTCGCGTCGCGCCACAGGAACCTGTGTGTCGTCGGCGACCCAGACCAGTCCATCTACAAATGGCGCGGCGCCGATCTCCGCAACATCCTGGATTTCGAACACGACTTTCCCGAAGCCCGGACCGTGAAGCTCGAGCGTAACTACCGGTCGACTCAGGTGATCCTCGACGCGGCGTCAGCCGTCATCGCTCAGAATCGCAACCGCAAGGAAAAAAGGCTCTACACGGAGCAAGCGGGCGGGGCCCGCGTCCTCTACTACCGGGCCGGCGACGATCTCGACGAGGCGGAGTTCGTGGCGCGCACGTCCCGGCAGGCGCTGCGAGACGACGTCGAGAACACGGTGGCGGTCCTGTACCGCACGAACGCTCAGTCCCGCACTCTCGAAGATGCGCTTCGGCGGGCGGGCATCGACTACAAGATCATCGGCGGCGTCCGCTTTTACGAACGAAAAGAGATCAAGGACACGCTGGCCTACCTGAAACTCGTGTTGAACCCGCACGACAGTGTCAGCCTGCGGCGGGTCATCAACGTACCCGCCAGGGGCATCGGCAAGGGAGTTCTGGAATCGTTGGACGGCGTGGCACTGGACGAGGGTACCGAGCTACCACTGCTCATGGCTGGACTGCAGCCTGTCGTGACCGCCAACTCGTTGTGGGCCCGCCTGGTACACGCGACCGAGCAGCGACTGCTGGCTCCTCGAGCTCTCGCGTCGCTGACGGCATTCCGGGATCTGATCACCGGCATGGCCGCGATGGCCGCTCGGGAGACGGTGTCGATCGCACTCGGAAAGGTCATCGACCAGAGTGGGTACCTCCAGGATCTCCGTGACGAACGCAGCGAGGAGGCCGAAAGCCGCATCGAAAACCTGATGGAACTGGTGTCGGCCGCTCGTGAGTACGAATCGCGCGCGCCCGAGCCTTCGCTCGCCGGATTCGTGGACCAGCTCTCCTTGCTCTCGGATGTAGACGAGGAGGCCGGCGCCCGTGATGCGCGTGTGCTCATGATGACGATGCACAGCGCCAAGGGGCTCGAATTTCCGGTGGTCATGATTACCGGCCTCGAAGAAGGGCTCTTTCCGCATTCGCGCTCGCTCGACGACCAGGCCGAAATGGAGGAGGAGCGGCGGCTGTGCTACGTCGGAATCACGCGGGCTGAACGCCGACTGGTACTCACGTCAGCAGCCAGACGACGGGTCTTCGGCGACTATCAATCGCGCGAGCCCTCGCGCTTCATCGACGAGATTCCACCAGCGCTGATCGAAGAGATCCCCTCAACGTTTTCTTCTTCCTACCAATCATCACTGAGGGTAAATCCGTACGGGCGCGGGCCGGGAAGCCGGAAGGCCCGAGAAGAACCCGCCGCCTACGCTTACGAAGACGAGGATCAATCAGCGCCGGGTGGCCTCAAGCCTGGCCTGCGCGTGCGGCATCCGATGTTCGGCGACGGGACGGTTCTGAGCGTTGAGCCGCTGGACGGCGACACCAAGCTCATCGTGCGGTTTACTTCGGTAGGACAAAAAACGCTGCGGGCGAAGTTCGCAAAACTGGAACTGGTCTAACCCTGTCCTTCACCGCGAGCGGGGTCACTCGCCTTCGTTGCCTCCGGTCGCGGGTTCATCGCTTGCCGTCTCGGTCTGAAGGTCCTCGACGTCCCTCTCCGCCAGTCGAACGATCGACACTGCCAGGTCATCGCCTTCGGTGTCGATCAGCCTGACACCTTGAGTGGAACGGCCGATCGTCCGGATGTCCTTGGACGCCATCCGAAGAATCTTCCCTTGCTGGGTGATCACCATCAGCTCTTCGTCGTCGGTCACCTGAATGATGCCCACGACCTTGCCGTTGCGGTCGCTGGTCTGAATGTTGATGATCCCGACACCGCCGCGAGTCTGAATCCTGTACTCGACCAGCTCCGTGCGTTTCCCGTAGCCCTTCTCGGTGACCGAGAGAATCGTGCCGCCAGGGCGCAGAACCTCCATGGCGACCACTGAGTCTCCGTCTCTGAGCGTGATGCCGCGGACTCCGAATGCCGATCGGCCCATCGGCCTGACGTCGGTTTCAGCAAAGCGGATCGACATGCCGTCACGGGTACCGATGAAAATTTCCGCGTTGCCGTCAGACACTTGCGCGTCGATCACCGAGTCGCCGTCCTCGACACCCATGGCGATGATGCCCCCGACCCTCGGATTGCTGAACGCCGCCAGCTCAGTTTTCTTGACAACGCCGTGCCGCGTCCCCATGACGATGAACTTGTCGGCCTCGAACTCCTTGACCGTGAGCAACGCCGCGATACGCTCTCCGTCTTCCATCGACACCAGGTTCGCGATCGCCTTGCCCCGCCCATCTGGCCCGACGTCAGGAATCTCGTAGACCTTGAGCCAGTACACCCGTCCCCGATCCGAGAAAATCAGGACGTAGGCGTGCGTAGATGCCACGAAGAGGTGACTGACGAAGTCTTCTTCACGCGTCCGCATCCCGATGCGGCCCTTGCCGCCGCGGCGCTGGTTCCGATAGTTCGTGATCGCCGTGCGCTTGATGTAGCCGGTGTTGCTGACGGTGATCGCCATGTCCTCTTCGGCGATCAGATCCTCGATGCGGAACTCTCCTTCTTCGGCCAGAATCTGCGTCCGCCGATCGTCACCGTGTTTCTCGCGCACGGCACGAAGCTCGTCGACGATGATCTGCATGATGAGCTTCTCGCTCGAGAGGATCGCCAGCAGACGCTCGATCAACGCGAGCAGCTCCGCGAGCTCATCGAGAATCTTCTGCCGTTCGAGGCCTGTCAGCCGCTGGAGTTGCATATCCAGGATGGCCTGAGCCTGAACGTGACTGAGGCCGAACTGGACCATCAGCCCGTCTCTCGCCGCTCCAGGATTCGGTGCATTACGGATCAGCGTGATCACCGCGTCGAGATGATCGAGGGCGGTCCTGAGCCCCTCGAGGATGTGCCGACGGGCCTCTGCTTTCCGCAGCTCGAACTCCGTGCGCCGGCGGACGACTTCGCGCCGGAACTCCACGAACGTGTCGATCAGTTCGACGAGTGACAGCACCTTCGGCCGTCCCCCGACGATGGCCAGCATGATGATGCCGAAGCTGCTCTGCAGCGCCGTGTGCTTGTAGAGGTTGTTGAGCACGACGTCGCCAACTTCGCCCCGCTTCAGATCGATGACGATGCGCAGTCCGTCGCGATCCGACTCGTCACGAATATCAGAGATCCCCTCGAGCGTCTTCTCCCGCACGAGATCCGCGATCCGTTCAATGAGCCGAGCTTTGTTGACCTGATACGGGATCGCGTCGATCACGATCGACGAGCGGTCACCTTTCTTCGCAACTTCGATTTCGGCCTTCGCACGCATGACAACAGCGCCGCGGCCGGTGAGGTACGCCTGCCGTATGCCTTGTCGTCCGACGATATACGCACCGGTCGGGAAGTCCGGGCCAGGCACCAACTCGAGGAGCTTGCGTTGTTTTTCCGACAGCGTTGGCGGGATCGCTTCCTGTGCGCTCTCGATCGTCCAGATGGCGGCGTCGATCACCTCGCGCATGTTGTGCGGCGGCATGTTCGTCGCCATGCCGACTGCGATGCCGGTGGATCCGTTGACGAGAAGATTCGGATACGGCGACGCAAAGACCGTCGGTTCCTCCGTGGTCTCGTCGAAGTTGGGGACGAAATCGACAGTGTCCTTGTCGAGATCGGCCATCAATGCTTCGGCGAGTGACTCGAGCCGCGCTTCGGTGTACCGATACGCCGCCGGCGGATCGCCATCTACGGAGCCGAAGTTCCCCTGGCCGTCGACCAGGAGATACCGCATGTTGAAGTCCTGCGCGAGACGCACCAGGGTGTCGTACGCGGGTGCGTCGCCGTGCGGGTGATAGTTGCCGATGACTTCGCCGACGATCTTGGCGCACTTGCGATACGCGCGATTCGACGCCAGGCCCATCTGACGCATCGCGTACAGCACGCGCCGGTGCGCAGGCTTCAGACCATCACGCACGTCTGGCAGCGCGCGCCCGATGATTACGCTCATGGCGTAATCCATGTACGAGCGCTTCATCTCGTCTTCGATGTTGACCGGGATCTTGTTCTGATCGGGTGCGTTCATGGATGGAGTGGCGTTCGCGGAGACTGATCGCCTCCGGACCTATACGTCTAGATTCCTGACATCGAGTGCGTTGTCTTCGATGAACTTCCGCCGCGGCTCCACCTGATCGCCCATGAGCGTGGTGAACATCTGATCCGCTTCGGCGTGGTCCTCTGCACGAACCTGCAGCAACGTTCTGTTCCCGGGGTCCATTGTCGTCATCCACAACGTATCCGGGTTCATCTCGCCGAGGCCCTTGTAGCGGTTGACCGCGACGCCCTTCTTGCCCGCCGCGATGAAGAAGTCCACGAAGGCGTCCGCGTTCTGCAGTGTGGCATCGGCCTCCTTGCGCGATTTCGCACCGACCGCGACAGGCGCCTTCGCATCGGAAAGAACACTGGTCGCCTCGTCGTCAGGCGCGGCACCGTCCACGGCGGCTTCCGTCGCCTCCGCGTCGTCCATCTCCTGGTCGACGGCGGGGGTATCCATCACCTTCACGACGACCGGGAAGGTGACGTCACGGATCTCGCGATACGCGGCCTCCAGGGTCCGATACTCACCGGACGCGATGAAATCCACGCCAATGTCATAACTCCGGGGATATCCCTGAGACCGATCTTCCACCGCCAGCCCGAACGCGTTGTGTTCGTTGTCGCGACTGACCGTCACCGTGCGCAGGGGGGTGGTCATGCGAGCTGCCAGGATGTCGAGCTTGTCGCGCTGTTCGAAGAATGATTTGTCTCGCGCGTCCGCGTAGAGCAACGTAGACACGATGTCCGGTGGGTTGCCTCGCCGTGTCACCTGCTGCAGGAGCTTGCGGAAGCCCATCATCTTCTGAAGCGACCGTTCCAGCGTCTCACCGAAGATCTCGCCGCCGTCGGCGAGCCTGACGACACGCGATTCAACCGCGCGACGAATCAGGAAGCTCTCGAGCTCACGCTCGTCCTTGATGTAGGTTTCCGTACGGCCTCGTTTCGCGCGAAACAACGGCGGCTGAGCGATGTAAATGTGCCCCCGGTCGATCAACAGCGGCATCTGACGGTAGAAGAACGTCAGCAGTAGCGTGCGGATGTGGGAGCCGTCGACATCGGCGTCCGTCATGATGATGACGCGGTGGTACCGTAGCTTTTCGATATCGAAATCTTCGATGCCGATACCACAGCCGAGCGCGGCGATCATCGTCTTGATCTCGTCGCTACCGAGCATGCGATCGAAGCGAGCCTTTTCGACGTTGAGGATCTTGCCCTTGATCGGCAAAATCGCCTGGAACCGTCGGTCACGCCCCTGCTTCGCGGAGCCGCCGGCCGACTCACCTTCGACGATGTAGATTTCGCTTTGCGCGGGATCGCGCTCCTGACAATCAGCGAGTTTGCCGGGGAGGCTGCTGCCGTCGAGCGCGCCTTTCCGGCGCACCAGATCCCGAGCCTTCCGTGCAGCCTCGCGCGCTCGTGCGGCGTCGATCGCCTTGCCAATAACGCGCTTCGCGATGATTGGGTTCTCTTCGAGGAACTGTCCCAGCCTGTCGTTGACGACCGTCTCGACGATGCCTTTGACCTCGGTATTGCCAAGCTTCGTCTTCGTCTGACCTTCAAATTGCGGCCGAGGAATCTTGACGCTGATGACGCCCGTGAGTCCTTCGCGAATGTCATCGCCGCTCAGCGTTGCGTCCTTCAGATCCTTGGCGAGGTTGTTCTTGACCCCATACGCGTTGATCGTCCGTGTCAGCGCCGATCGGAATCCGGAAAGGTGCGTGCCGCCTTCGTGCGTGTTGATGTTGTTGGCAAACGAGAAGATCAGTTCCGAATAGCCATCGTTCCACTGCAGCGCGATCTCGACGTCGATGCCGTCTTTCTCACCCTTCATGAACACTGGCTTGTCGTTGACGACGGCCTTGTTCTTGTTGAGGTGTTGAACGAACGACGTGATCCCGCCTTCGTATTGAAACTTGTGACCCTTCCCATCACGCTCGTCGTGAATCGTGATGAGAATGCCGCCGTTGAGGAACGCGAGTTCCCGGAGCCGCTGTGCGAGCGTGTCGAAGCTGTAGTCGACGGTCTCGAATATCTGCGCGTCGGGCTTGAACGTGACTTTCGTGCCGCGGCGCTCGGTCGTCCCCGTAGGTTCGAGAGGCGCCATCGGTGT